>Ga0210405_10005018_pt1 | contig 12231 bp, 10 predicted proteins | sample IncBWH11MmetaG_FD_155492 | JGI IMG/M metagenome (GOLD analysis project Ga0210405, IMG submission 155492) | Forest soil microbial communities from Barre Woods Harvard Forest LTER site, Petersham, Massachusetts, United States - Inc-BW-H-11-M | ecosystem: Environmental > Terrestrial > Soil >... | reverse complement strand
AGCATCGCCCCGATCATTGATAGCGCAAGCCATAGCCGGCCACACTCGCGAATCAAATCATCCACCTGGGGCGGCAACTTATCAGTTTGCAATCCCAACCAGCGCGCGAGGACCTCCCGGGACTGCTCTTGCGTCAGAAGGTTCACCGTGTGTTCTTGAGCTCCGACCGCCGCGGCGATGGATGCATTGCGGGTCGTGAACAGCAGGCGGGAACGCGGAGACTCGGCCCGAAATGGCTTAACATCACGGGCGTGCCAGACGTCGTCAATCACAATCAAGGCTGCCTTGTTACGGATTGTGGTCCGGTACTGGTTTGTGCACCCCAGTTCATTGTCGTAGCGGGTAAGATCGTCGTTCAGGGCCTTCCCCACCTCACGCATCCGTGTGACAAGGTCAAAGGCAGATTCTTTTCCCACTGTGATCCAGATGATTCCGTCCGGAAATGCCTGTTGCACCACTTCGTCTTGGCACAAGGCTTGAGCAAGCATTGTTTTGCCGATCCCACCCATGCCATTTAGGGCCGTCAATGCAATGTGGCGGCTCTCACCATCGGTGATCAGTGCATTGCGCAAAGCTTCGAGAGCATCAGGTCGATCAACAAAGTTGGCCGGCAGCGGTGGTGCAGTAACGTAGGTCTGGCGATATTCCTCTTTTAACTCAACGCCCTTGCGCCCGCGGATATCTTGGAGCAATTCTTTGAATCGGACTTCTTGAGTTGAAGGTGCGGTGAAGTCCCGGTAGTTCTTGGCTTCAAGGTGCAGAGGAATGTCCGCGCCTCGCTGCGCGAGCAGGGGGATCACGCACTTTCCATGGCGCAGCGCGCGTAGCTGCTCCGCCCGGCAAATCTCCGAAATGTACGATCCGCTGGTGAGCAATGCCAACACGACTTGCGCCCTATCGAGCGCCTCCTCAATCTCCCTCGTCCAAGTCACCCCGCCTGCTATCTCCTGCGTATCCAGCCAAACGTCAAAGCCTTTCCGCTGGAGGTCACCGAGCAGCCGCTCAGCGAGTTGCGCCCCATCCTTTCGGGCGTATGAAATGAACACGGACTTGTTGCCCACGCCAGCCATAAAGATAAGTCAATGTAACAAATCGGCTGACAACCTAGAAGCCTCGAGTAGCGTGGCGACTCCGAATACCAAAGCGGACGGGCGCGGGCCAGTGCAAGTATTCCCGTTGTATAGGTAAGGACTCTCTGAGAACATCCACAGAGCGGCGGCGTTCGGACGTTTTGAAGTGGAAGGTCATTGGGCCGCCGCTCGCAGATCCTTGTCGTTACCTGGCGCGGGGGCGATCTTTAGCAATGAACACAGTCATCACCTTCCGCTCTGATCTGATCGTTCTGGGATTGGCCAGAGCATGGCGCTTGCTAGTGTCGCATGGCTGCTGGCGCTTAATGGTCGCAGAGTCCTCACTATCGACTGGGATCTGGCGAACCCTAGCCTCCCGAAGTACTACACTCCATTCCTGGCGCCTGACACGTTCTCCCTGTCCGACGGTGTCATCGACTTCGTCTGGAAAAATGCGATGTCAGCGAGGCGAGCACGGACGGTGGCCGAGCGGTTTAAAGCACTGGTTTGCTAATTCTCCCTGCACGATTCGTACTCACCGATATTCACGTCTTTTGTTTGCATTAGCGACGTCTCAGTTGCAGCCAGATGCTCTCATTTGCAACGTATAGTGCAGCAAGAGTGCAGCAGATTTCTCCTGCCTTGGCGGGCAAAACTACAAGGCTTGGACACTCCGCTTTGATTGCATCTCCCCAATTTCTGGTGGCTGTACGGGTGAGACTGCCGGTGCCTTTCGTTTGCAACGAGACGCACGAGCTGGGGGAAGAAGTCGTTGGTTCCTCTCGGTACCAAGTTCATCTCCTGCACTGGCTCGAATCCAACAATTACGGCGTCTTTCTGTCAGACAACGATCTATATATAAAGGTTAAGCGGATGTTTATCTCTCGGATCGGTCAGACTTCAAAGTTGGACGGAATTAGCGCCGCACAACAGTCATACGCGCGAAGGCCGCACTGTGCTTTTTGGTAACGCGCCCTCTGTCGATGGTGCGCTTCGCGCCACTTTTGACGGCTGGATTGTGAAGGTCGGCCCGGTGAGCGCGGTTGATCGCCTGCAAGAGCGGCTCGGCGGAATACGGTGTATATTGCTGCAACCCTGAGAATGGAAATGGAAAATGCCGCGTAAGATGGCCGCACCTTCCCAACCTCCCGCTACCTCCTTCGACGTGTTCATCAGCTATTCACGGCAGGACATCGATTTCGCACGACGCATGGAGGAAACGCTGGAGTCTTACAAGCCGGCGAAAGAGCTGTCCATTCCGCAGCGCTACTTACAGGTGTTTCGAGACGAGTCGGATTTCACTGGGGTCGAATACTTCAAGGCAGTGGACGAGCACCTTCGGAAAGCCGGAAAGCTTGTGGTGATCTGCTGCCGGGCGCGCGGGGAAGCAAATACGTCGAGGATGAAATTCACAGATTTGCCAACTACCGCGGTGCAGACCACATTATTCCGGTTTTGATCGCCGGGATTCCAAACAATGAATTGAATGTTGATCGGGAACAGGAAATGGCATTTCCCGATGCCCTCGTCGAAGTACTAAAGATGCCCAGGGCCATCGACTATCGAAGGTTTGACTTTCGCAAGAACAAGCTGGACAGGGAAGCATTTTCGGGATCCTGGTATTCCTTGTTGGCTGAGATCTATGGTCTAAGCCGTGATGTCATCGAGCAGCGTGAAAGGAAGAGGCGGATTAGGCGCTGGCGGATTGTCAGCGGTGTAGTAGCGAGTGTTCTTGCGATGCTGTCAACCGCGTTGATATGGGCGTTGATTTCGCGGCAAGAAGCGATACGCCAAAGAAACATCGCGCTGGCCCGGCAGCTTGCCGCCCAAGCAGACGTGATCCTACAGAAAGACCCGTATCTGCTAGAGCGTGCAGCTTTACTCGGAGCCGAGTCGCTGCAAAGGTTGCAGACTCCTGAAGGCGACCAGGTGCTTCGAGCTGCCGTTGACTTGCTGCCCCAACCGGTAATGGATGTCTCATTTCCCAACCAGGTGGTCACAGCAGCACTCGCCCCCAACGGAGAACATGTTGTGGTTGGCGGAGAGTCAGGTGTGGACCTCTTCAATTGCATCAGCAAGCAGCGAGTGGCGCACATCTCGGACGACGGCGTGGTTTTTGCGGTCGCAATAAGCCCGGATGGCAAATGGCTACTAACTGGCGATAACAAAGGAAAGATAAACATATTTGAAATGCCCAGCGGACGGCCGTACAAACAGTTGGAGGTGGAAGGCCAGGTGACCAACATCGTATTTACGGCGGATGGCGCTTACTTTGCTGCCCGCAGCATGAGCTCGACCGTGAATATCTGGGCCGCTGCGGATCCAAGCGGAATTGCGGCACTCAGGCACGGTGGCATTGTTCAATCCATATCTTTCACCCGAGACGGCCGGAAGCTGTGCACTGGAACACAAAATGGCCTGGTAGATCTGTGGGACCTGTCGTCTCGACGGGTGTTGCGGCACATGAATGCCGAAGGCCGAGTGGGAAGCATCGCGTGCGGAATCTCGGGTAAAGTCGTTGCTGCCACAGGGAAACATGAAGTCCGCATCTGGGGCGCCACGCCCGCTGAGGACTTCGTACTTCAGGATCAGCATGCAGTCACGATGGTGTTCTTTAGCCGCGATGAACGATATCTGGCTACCGTAGGCGAAAATCAAGCCGAGGTCTTGGACACACACAGTTGGACGCCGGTTGCGCGGCTTGCGCACGAAGGCAATATCGAAGCGCTGGTCTTTCATCCGCAGCAATTGATTGTCGCCACGGCGAGCGACGACCGGACAGCCCGCGTCTGGGACATACGATCGGGCAGCGAAATCGCGCGTATCTCGCACCAGGAGGCGGTGCTGGATGTGAACTTTGATGGCAGTGGGCATCATCTCGTCAGTGTTAGCGCAGATCAGTCTGCACGTGTCGTCGAGATCAAGACAGACTCGGGTATGCCATGGGAGACCGGGAAACCTACCGCAGTGGACTTCGGAACCACCCGATATGTCGCGACAGGGGATATCGATGGCGCGGTGAAAGTCTGGGACCGTCAAACACGCGACCCGGTGCGCGCCATATCCGCTTTCAACAAAGACGAAATCACTGCGCTCCGCCTAAGCCCCGACGAGCGACATGTCGCCGCTGCTACCCGTTCAGGTGCGGTTTCTGTTTTTGACGTCTCGACAGGCGTACCCTTATTCGTTGCAACTCATGGCGCAAAGGTCAACGCCATTGCTATTGAAGCTGACAAAGGCAGGACGCTCACAGGGGGTGACGATGGCAAGGTGAAGATCTGGAACGCGGCTGGCCAGTTGGAAGCTACGCAAGGCCTGGCCGATCCCGTGACCGGCCTAGCTGTTAGTTCCGACGGCAAGTCGTTGGCCGCCACCATGGGCAGGTTTGGACAAAAGCCGCATGGCGCTACCGTTCTCCTGAACCGAGACACTGCAGCAGTACTTCGCCAAATCGAGGATTCCAGTTCCCCTGTACAAGCCGCAGCGTTCAGCTCGGACTCCCGTTGGCTCATCACGGGCGGCCAAGACAACATGGCGCGACTCTGGGATGTGAAGACCGGAAAAGAACACGCCAAGTTCGTTCATGAGCATCCCGTTAACTCAGTTGCTCTTATTGCGGACGCGCGATACGCGGCTACCGGCTCCGCAGATAATGTGACTCGAATCTGGGAAACAGCCACTGGACGTGAGGTGGTTCGACTTACGCACCCGGGACCGCTTAGGTACCTGCAATTCACTCCGAACGGCCGGCGCCTCTTGACGGGAAGTTTCGATCCTTCCGGGGTTCTGCTTGAGGCGCGAGCATGGGAATGGCGAGCTGAAGATTTGATTCAGCAAGTCTGCTCGAGGACGACGACGCGGTTGACGCCCGGCGATTGGACGCGCTACGTCTCCGTGGGACCCTACCACCCGGTTTGTATGTTGTTGATTTCAAATGCGCGCCCAATTTTCACGAGGTACAGGCCAAGCTGCCTTGACTACTGCCTCACACTAGGTAAGGTGGAAGAGAGAAAGCCGCAGACTCGGCAGATGCTTTGAGGAGGGGAGTGGCTTGGAGCGCACAGAAGATTTTTGGGACAACCTTTTAGATCTGATCGACCAGCGCAAGGTCATTCCAGTAGTGGGACCGGATCTACTAACTCTGCCAGAGAACACCGAGCAGACAACTCTATATGCCTATCTAGCGAAGCGACTCGCGGATCGATTAGCGGTCTCATCTGACGGTCTCCCCCAGGGCGATAAACTGAATGAAGTGGCTTGCCGCCATTTGGCACAGGGCGGACTGTTGTCGGCGATCTATTCGACTCTGTATAGCGTAGCCAAGGACCTTGGCAAATTCCCGGTTCCGGTCCCACTTCTGCAGTTGGCAGAGATTCGACCGTTCAAATTGTTCGTGACGAATACCTTTGACTCCTTCCTGCCACGTGCTTTGAATCAGGTTCGATCCGGCGGCCGGCCGGAAACGACGGTAATCTCGTATGCACCCAACGATCTAAGAGACCTGCCGAAGGACTATGGCTATGCTGACGAACCGATTGTCTATCACCTCTTGGGGAAGCTCGCGTCTACGCCATCTTACGCGGTCACGCAGGAAGATGTAGTTGAGTTCCTTCATGCACTCCAGTCGGGTACCCGCACCCCGGAGCTTCTCTTCGATCGGCTCAAAGAAAACAGCCTGTTGATCCTCGGCAACCGGTTCGGTGACTGGGGCACGCGGATTTTCATGCGCATTTCCAAGGGCCAGCGGCTTTCGACGAGTAACAATACGGATTACCTGGCGGAAGACAGCGCAGCTAAGCAAAATGACCTGTTGGGATTCTTGCGACACTTCAGCCGTGGCACCAAGATCTACACGGGGCCAGGCGCTGTGGAATTCGTCAACGAATTGAGCAGACGGTGGAAGGAGCGAAATTCTGCGGCTGAGGATGTACAGGCTCCGAGAAGGGAGCTAGACGAGTCACTCGATAAAGGTTTTGTGTTTGTGAGTTATGCGAGTGAGGACCGGTGTGCAGCGGAGAAGATCAAAAGGAGTCTCGAGGAAACGGGAATAAGCGTGTTTTTCGATAGCGATCCTGGCAGGCTGCTGCCTGGCGAGGATTGGGATCGAAAGCTCCAGCGAAGGGTATCGGAATGCTCAGTATTCCTACCGATCATTTCCAAGCAAGCCAAAACCGGCGGGTCGCGGCGGTATTTCAGAAGCGAATGGCGTCAAGCGCTGGTCGAAATGAAGTATCGACCGTTTTCCGGCGAACGCGCTTTTCTCTGCCCGGTGTTGATCGACGACATTCCTGACAATGACGCAGATGTCCCCGGAGAATTTTGGGCTGTGCAATGCACTCGTATGCCTGGCGGTGATCTCTCCGCGGAGTTTGTCAGACGGGTGCGCGAGTTGTACCGGAAGTTTCAAAAGAGCGGGACGGCAACACTGTGAAACTTGCTTTTCAGTTAATCGCCGATTTTCCTAGCCAAGTGAGAGTGGATGCAGAGAACCCGTGGCCTGGGCTAATCCCATTCAGCGAGGCTGATCGAGCCTATTTTCATGGCCGCAGGCAGGAAACAGATGAATTACTGCGCCTGGTATTCCGCCAGCGTCTTTCGGTGCTATTCGGTCTTTCTGGACTGGGCAAGTCGTCTCTTCTGCTTGCTGGTCTTTTTCCTGCCCTCCGCAGGGAGGGTGTCTTCCCTGTTTACGTGCGACTGGATTTCTCGATCGCTGAACTGGACCTGACCAACCAAGTCAACGAAGCGCTCTTGCGCGAAGCCGCCAAAGCAGGAATCGAAACGCCACCAGCGCAGGCCGATGACACACTTTGGCGATACCTCCATCGCGTGAATGCCGACTTTTGGGATGCGCGAAATCGCCCTGTAGTGCCTCTGCTGGTTTTTGACCAGTTCGAGGAAATCTTCACTCTGGGCCAGGCTGATGGCGTGCGGCGCAAAGCGGTCGAGAATTTTTTGGACCAACTGGCAGACCTCGCGGAAGGCCGACCACCTGCGCAGTTGCGCTCGCGCCTTGATGAACATCCTGAGGAAGCGGCTGACTTTTCGTTTGACCGGCACAACTACAAGATCCTGCTTTCGGTCAGGGAAGATTTTCTGGCCGACCTGGAAGGGCTGCGCCAGAGGATGGGAGACGTGGCGCTGAACCGCATGCGCCTGCAGCGGATGAACGGGCATGAAGCGCTTCAGGTGGTGAATCAGGCTCCGCAGTTGATCGATCCATCTGTCGGCGACCGCATCGTGCGCTTTGTGGCCGCCGACCAGAATAATCTGGCGCTGGACAAACTGGAAGTCGAGCCTGCGCTGCTGAGCGTGGTGTGCCGGGAGCTGAATGCCAAGCGACAGCAGCGGAATGAGCAAAAGATCACCGCGAATCTTCTAGAAGGGAGCAAGGACGAGGTTCTGAGCGATTTCTACGAGCGCAGTGTGGCGGACCTGGGGTCAGAAGTTCGCACGTTTGTGGAGGACCGTCTGCTGACGTTGTCAGGGTACCGGGACAGCGTGGCACTCGAGAATGTATTGGCAGAGGTATCGCGCGCTTCTTTGGATCAGTTGATTGCCCGCCGGCTGTTGCGTATTGAAGAGCGTGGCGGAACTCAGCGAATCGAGCTGACCCATGACCGGCTAACCGCGGTGGTGCGAGGCAGCAGGGACAAACGCAAGGACACGGAGGAGAAACAGCGAGCGAGAAAGGCGCTTCAAGAAGCGCAGCAACAGCGGGAAGATTCGAACAGGCGTGAGGCCCGGGCCCTGCAAGATTTGCGGAACAGCCGCATACGTTCCGCGCTCTTCGGAATAGTCGCACTGGTGGCGGTTGGAGCAGCTATTTGGGCGACTATGGAACAACGCATAGCAGCCCAGGCAACCTCCGAAGGATTGTGTGCCAGTGCACAAGACGCGGTGAGGAAGGGGCATTGGCTGACTGGACTTGCCCTTGCAGGAAAGGCGTTGCGGCTCGACCCAAAATCCACGACGGCACAAGGTTGGGTGTTATCGATTCTTCAGGAGCAAGGCAGGGCCCCCTCAGCAATCATTCCGACCGATGGATCGACGATGTGTCAGTTCGATTCTGACGGCAACCGCGTCCTGGCGGCCGAGACGAGTAATTCTGTGGTCGTGTGGAGCGCATTCAACGGAAAGCGTATCGGCCGGCCAATCGAGCACAGTGACGCGATCACCACGGCGGAATTTAGTTCGGACGGGCGGCGCATCATCACCGCTTCCAACGATGGAACAGCTCGTGTCTCGGATGTGGAAACCGGGCGGCGCATCAGCGAACTGAAGCCGCACGGCGGGCAGATTGAATCTGCCGAATTCTGCGCGGATGGGCGCCGCGTTTTCACCATTACCGCGGATGAAGCCCGATTGTGGGACACGGAATCAGGCCAGCCGATTAGCGAGCCCCTTAAGAATGACTCACCCGGGAAAGCAAGCCTGAGCCCGGACGAGCGTCAAATTGTGACCGTGCCCAACAACGTGGCGCTGCTTACGGACGTCGAGACTGGCAAGTTGAACTACACGCTTGCGATGCAAGACGAGGACATCCGATCGGCGTCGTTCAGTCCCGACGGTCGTCGCCTGATGCTCGCCACGAAAAATCAAGCCTACGTTTGGGATTTGAGCACCATGAAGCGAGTCGGTCCCCTCACCTTTCAGAAGTCCGACTATATGCCCGATACCTTCTTCAGTCCCGATGGCCTTCGCGTATTCAGCATCAATGCGAAGAGCAAAGAGGTTTTCATATGGACCGCAGACGGCGGCAAGGCGGTCGGTAAGCTGCCGTGTGCGAGCTCCGTTGAGCCTGAAAGCGCAGGTTGCACGGTCTCTTTCAGCCCCGATTCGCGACATATTCTGGTTGTTGCAAGCCATTCCGTCAGCCTTTGGGATTCCGAAACATTAAGACGCATAAGCCAACAGGTCGTTGGCAACGCAGCAGACAGCTTATCGGCGATTTTCACTCCTGAAGGGCGGGTTCTGACCGTGGTTCACAATGGGGCCTATCTTTGGAACGCGGAACTGACCAAGCAGATCGAAGTGCCGATGCTTCAGAATCAAGCAATACGGTCGTTGTCGTTCAGCCATCAGGGCCAATTTGCATTGACAACCTCAGAGGACCATACAGCGCGTCTATGGGACGCCAAGAGTTGGATACCGATCGGGCACGTCATGGCGCATGACGGAGAACTGCTTTCCGCGCAGTTCAGCCCGGATGACAGCAAGATTGTAACAGTCTCCTCTGACCGAAGTGCCCGAGTGTGGAATTGGGAGGATGTCAGGTTATCACCAGTATCTCTCAGCAACGATAAATCCGTTGAGTTTTGGACGGCGAGCGAGGATGGCCGGCGTGTGCTTATAGTCACGGATGACCACCGAGCGCAACTGTGGGACGCAGGCAGAAGAAAGTTGATTGGGCCGCCGTTGGCTCACGAGGAACCGATCCGCGCGGCTGGCTTCTGTCTGAATGGACGCCGCTTCTTGACGGTGGCAGCCCATCGGTCAGGCGATTCCGAGCGACTGGTTGAAGCTGAGTCCGGATGGGCACGCCATTGTCACGGTGAACGAGAAAGAAGCGCGTCTCTGGAGTGCTGAGAGCGGGAAGCCGATGGGGCAGCCGATGGCTGCGAGCGAGAAAATCGGTGCCGTAGCATTCAGCAGCGATAGTCGTCGCGTGGTTACCGAAACCAAAGACCGGCGCGAGATCTGCCTTTGGGCAACCGACAGCGGAAAATTGGTCAGCCGGGTCTTAGCGCCGCAGTCTCTGTTCGTCCACTTCGCGTTCAGTCCCGATGGGCGGCGCCTGATTAGCATTCGGCTGCATGGGGCCCCGCAAGTATGGAATGCAGAAACGGGCGCCTCGATTGGCCAAGTACAACTGCAGAAAAATCAAATCGATTCGGCAAAATTCAGCGCCGATGGGCGTCACCTGCTGCTGAGTTCGAAGAGCGAAAGTATATTGTGGGACGTCGAAGCCGCGAAACAAATCGGGCAGCCGATTGATCGAGACGAAGGAGAGAAATCCGCCGAATTCAGCCCCGCCGGCCACCGGCTATTGAGTCAAAAGCGCGGGAAGGCACAGCTTTGGGATTTGGAATCCGGAAGATCACTAGGCTTGTCTCTTTTGCCGCGAGAACAGGTTCTCTCAACAAGCTTCCGTGATGATGGGCTTCAACTGCTTACGGTAATGGATGATTATACGGTTTGCGTGTGGGATGCGGTCACCGGCAAACGGCTGGGCCAAACGTTGAGCCATGGGGACAAAGTGGAATCTGCCAGTTTCAGTGGCGATGGTCGCAGGGTTGTTACGCTGGCAGGTTCGACGGTGCGCCAGTGGGATGGGAAGACGGGCCGGCCCATAGGCAAGGAGATCGTCGACGAAAGAAAATGTGCTGGCGCGGAAACAGACGCGTTGAGCCTCGACGGGCGGAACGTACTGGTGACATGTTCGGAAAACAACACGCAGAGGGCACGTGTTTGGGATATGGAAACCGGGCGGCCTTTGGGGTTGCCGTTTGGCATTAGTGAAACAGATTCAACCGGCCACGCCATCAGAGGCGGCGCGGTTTTTGGCAGTGGGGGCACAACGGTGCTTAGCCTTGGTCCTGGGAGACAGGCAGTGGAAATCAGGACGATTACGCTGGGATCGGGCGCACATAGACAGGAGGCCGAGGCACTCGCTGCGCTGGCCGACGTGGTTGCAGGATTTGAAGGCAGCGAGGCAGGCACCATAACTCCGGTTCAAGGCCGACCCGAAAAAATCAAGAAACTACGAGATTCGCTGAGACGCTACGATTGGGGTGATGGTCCCTTTGGGAATTTCATTCGCGAAATTTTGCCGCGCGAGCCGAAGCCGGCGAAATGAACATGGATCCAGACGGATGCGGTGAGCGATCGACCAACCCAGCACACCGGTATCGACGTTCACGGGAAATCCACTTTTTCTTTTTTTGATGAGGCGCGAGCTTTTTTCGCGGGCGTGCTTTCTTGCGGGTTGAGGGCTTCTTACGTTTCTTTTGGGACGCGTCGGGTTTCTGTTTCGAGTTCGGCAATGCGGTGAGATTGACGTGCGTTCATTTTTCGCAACTGATCGCGGTTCTGATTGAAACCGTCAGTCCATGCCAAGTTGCCACGAACGAAGCCTTTTGCATGGTCGATCACGACACTACCTCGAACGCGTTCGTCGGTGGCTGAGCGGTTTAAAGCACCGGTTTGCTAATTCTCCCTGCGCGATTCGTACTCACCGATATTCACGTCTTTTGTTTGCATTAGCGACGTCTCAGTTGCAGCCAGATGCTCTCATTTGCAACGTATAGTGCAGCAAGAGTGCAGCAGATCTCCCCTGCCTCAGCGGACAGATTTGCAAGGCTTCGCCCGTTGCCGAAGACTCTTTCGACGGCGTGGCCGACCCCGTCTACACCTCCAACCGACCCATAGTCCAGGTCGGGGCCCGCAAATCACCATTCGTCTAGCACCGGGGGATTCGCTGTGGCCGAAACTTCCCAGATCCCCGTTTGAACCAGCATGGTCCGCTGCTTATCGTAGTTGGTGATGGAAAGGGGGCAGCGGTAAAGCCAATGCCGGTCAGAGAATCTGAGTGAAATCGGGCTGGTTCGCCGCAGAAATTCCTGGATGTAAAGTGCCGGTGCAAGGAGACATTCCGTGGAAATGCAATCGATTTCCATCGATTTAGGAAGACGAAGCAGAATCGGCTTTGTCCAGAGCGGCCTGGACCCCATCTCGCTCGCTTGGCATCTTGAGCTCGCCAAAAATAGCGAGGGTTTGCTCGAACTTTTGCCTCTCGGTTTGCTTGTCGCCCTGCTGCCGCGCCAGCAATCCCCACTGCCAGTAGCAATATCCTAGCCCTTTCTTGTTGTCCAACTCCACGCAGATCGCTTCTTGCTTCTTGTGCAGCGCCAGCGTCTCCTCCAACCGCCCCCACGCCTTCAGGATCAACGCCTGGTTGCAAAAGTGCAGCAGGAAAATCAGAGAACTGTGTTAACCTGCTGGAAACACTCGGAGAGGTGGCTGAGCGGTTTAAAGCACCGGTTTGCTAATTCTTCCTGCGCGTTTCGTACTCATCACATGTTGTTCTGGACGGCGGCAGATCTTGAAAACAAGCTGCTCGATTTCAGGACCTACTTCAACAACCATCGCACGCATACCT
>Ga0210405_10005017_pt1 | contig 12232 bp, 15 predicted proteins | sample IncBWH11MmetaG_FD_155492 | JGI IMG/M metagenome (GOLD analysis project Ga0210405, IMG submission 155492) | Forest soil microbial communities from Barre Woods Harvard Forest LTER site, Petersham, Massachusetts, United States - Inc-BW-H-11-M | ecosystem: Environmental > Terrestrial > Soil >... | reverse complement strand
GAATGGGTCTGCCACCTTGGCCGTTCATTAGATCGGAACCAGGCGATTTGAACCCGGAATGGAATTCGGAGTCCGCAACCCACAAATGCTTGATCAAAGGATTGGCGGATTGCACGCGCGCGAAAAAACGCCCGATTGACTCCTGTTGCTTAGGAGTCAATCGAGCAGTTTGGTTGGAGGTTGCGATCATTGCCGGCCCAGGAGCCGATTGATGACCGAGTGGTCGGTGGAGTTGATTACGAATGCTTCGCCGAAAGCCTGCTTCAGGATTCCGTCCGAGCCGGTCAAAGCCTTGTCGGGAAACTGAACTTCGGCGATCGGTATCGCGGTTGTGGTGTGGCCCTTGCGGACCTTGCCGTCCGTGTAGCGGCGAGTGAAATTCTTCTTCGCCAGTTGCACGACGCCGAGATCCGAAACGGACCAGTTGTCGAGAGAGTCGCGGATGAGCCACAGGCCGTAGCCGCCCTCGCTGGTGATGTACAGAAAAATCCGCATCACCTTCACGAACTTCTTGAGCGACGACTGCGACTTGCAAAACGCGGCAACCGCCGGCGTCAGCAAGAAGTAGGATTTTCCGTAGCCGTCTTCCCGCTTGACCACGAGAAGATTCGCTTTCAAGGTGTGACGCGGATCGGAACTGACAAAGATAAACTCCTCGTCGGACGGCGCGCCGATTTCGATCGAAACATCGTCGATGCCGGCTGGCACCGCTTCGCCATCCGCGGCAAAGTTGCTTGCCGCAAACGGGTCGTCATTCGGAAGAGCTTCTATTGGCGACTTCACCGTCGCCAGGGTTTTGACCTTATCGTCTTCGTTCGGAAAGGGTGCTGCTGCTGTCGATGCTTTTGCCAATTGCTGTTTTTCCTTTGGAATTTTCGTGCCTGGTTGAATCGAAGGTGAGACTCAATTTGGTCGCGCCACCAAACCGTCCGCAGGTTTCGCGAACGGGGCAAGGTGTGGAACCCTGCCCCTTCCCAAAGTTGAGCTTTGAGGTGTTCTCTTTTAGTTACTGTGTCCCGAGCAAAAAACGCAAAAATATTTCCTTCTTTTCTCCTTCTTTTCTCTTTCTTTTATATTGCTAAGTATCCTATGGGTTAAATCCCTGACGCTGCGGGGTTTAACCGAAAAAGGCATTTTGTTGGGAAAATCGACCCCTACCCTACAGTTTTCCCAGTCTTTTCGAAAAATTTCGCGTCTGGAAGCCCCAGGAGCGATTTTCCGGGGCTGTCTCGACCTGTAGGCCATGCCGGAATCGTATCGGGGTCGAACTAGAGGACTCGACCCCGCTTGCGACGCGCCCCACGGAGATAGGCGCGCCATCGCCGGTAGCGAGCCGGCGATCCTACCGGACAAGATCGTTCAGCGGGGCCTGTTTCATGGCCACGCCACAGCGAAGACGCGTCGCAGGATGTCCCTGCGCACTATGCGCCCCGCCAAAATCAATTCTCCTGCTCGAACGGCCCTATCTCGGCGCGGACTCCGATCAGGTTCGTGACGCGCGCCGCGAAACGGGCCGCTTCCTCGGCGTCCTCGAAATCCGCGCACATTACGAAGTCGGAACCTTCCCTCCACACCGCCGGCTTCCCCGCGTGCCCTCTCAACAAGGTGTTCCAATTCACTTCCACGAACTCCTGCGTCATCCAGGGCAGCGACTTCATGCGGATCGCCACCATAGCTTCGCGTTTCATTTTTCCTTCAGGACCCGACGTGTGCAGCGTCGCGAGGCATTGTGGGCAAGCTCTTCGTCCCGGATCGGGCCGTTCGCATCGAGGATGCGGATGCACCGATCGCACAACATGTCTTCCGCTTTGGGCGTGTCGCTCACTCGCTTGTCCTCCTCTGTTTGCTGGCCAGCATTTCATTCGCCTGCCTCAAGATTCCGTGGTGCGACTCGCTCGCTCGCGGCACTTTGCAACCGACACGGATCGCGGTCATGGCCCATTCAATCCCATGGTCCCTGATGGTGCCATGTCTGTGCTGATCCGCATTTTTTGCGTGCGCGATCTCATGACGGATGATGCCTTTGACCTTCGACATCCGGCACTCCAACTCGGCGACTTCGACCTGGATAGTCTGGAGCCTTAATTTGCAGCGACCCTCGGTGAACTTGGGCAGCGTTACGAATTCCAAGCTCCATCCCCGCAGCCCGTGCTTCCCCATCTCCCGTGTGCCCCAGCGGCACGCGGCGATCATCGACTCGAAGCGCGGAAACTTTTTCATCGGTTCCCCATCCCGGCCTCTTGGCGATCCGATTCGGAGAAACTGGAGATCTTTTCCGAGGGCCGAGCGGCCATTGCGAGTGTCGGAACTCGGGCCATGCTCGGTTGCCCCGAGCTTGGTGTTGAACTTGCTGCAATTCCGCCGGACGCAGCGCCGTTCTCTTCGCAGACACGCGGCAGGGGCATGCCCGGCGCTTCCTGGTCCACGCGCTGCTGGTGGCTCTTCGTCGTGGCGCGGCGATAGCGACCCACACGGTCGCTTATGGTCCGGTCCTCTTTATTTATGGTCACTGGGCACCTCCGTTCCCGTTGTGGCCGAAAGCGCTCGCGATCAGCTCGCGAAGTTGGGATGGACCCTGCTTGCGTAGGAACCGCAACCAGTCTTTGTAGTGCGCCCTGAAGCGCGTATGCCGCGAGATCCCGTGCACGGCGATGATTTCGCCCTCGCGCTCGAAGCGAATCGTCTGCGCAGCGAGTTCTTGCTTCAGCCTCGCAAGCTCCGTCTCTTTTTCCCGAACCAGGTTTTCGAGGCTGTCCTCCTCGACATTCCAGAGTTGGCCCAAGCCGCGAACCCTGCCCTCGCCTCGAGTCGCTTTGCGCCGGATGCCGGCCTTCCGCGACCACACGCTTACCTGGGCCATCGGGACGCCGTGGGCTTCCGCGATCTCCTTGTAGGTCTTGTCGGGGTTCTCACGAACCGCCTTAACCACGGCTTCCTTTACCGCTTCCGCCATTGCTGTTGTTCCCATGCCTTTTTCTACTTACTCTTCTAGCCTTTGGGATCTGGCATTTACTCCGCGCCGGTTGTTTCTTTCCCGCAGCCTGTTGGAAGTGCGTCAATCTCGTCGCGGGAAATCGCGATCAGCGCCGGCATATCGTTCCCGCGGGAGAAGGCAGTTATGCAGCCTCGAATTCAATCAAGTCTTCGAGCTGCGGAATGGCCGCCAGCTCCGCGTAATGGTCATCGCAGCACCGCATACTGCTCGCACTCGGGCAAGCGACACGGATCTCTCTGGTCGCGGGGAACCGGCACGGGCTCTTGCCTTCGGAGTTCGAAAACTCGCACCGAGGGATCCCCATCGACTGAAGTGTCCCGTCGGTGTCGATGAATCTCTCACTGAGATGGAAATCGCCATCCCAATACCAGCAGTATTTCCGGGCTTGCATCTCACGGGCATCCAAGCGTACCCGCTTCGGTCTCACCTTCCGCGGGTCGAGCAGATACTCGCGTTCGCCGCGAGCGTTCGTGTAGCACAGCACGTCGTCAATCGGAACCCGAGTCCTGTACAGCCGCGGGTTTCTAGCCCACCGCGCTGCCTCTTTCCCTCGATAATTCCAGTAGTGCATTGCGAACACGCACGCGATGTTGACGTCGTCAGTCCAGCTCACTCCGTGAGCTTTGCCGTTCCCGGACACACCCCGCCACAGCACGACCGTACTGCCCTTGGCCGGGATCCGATCACCCGCAGTCCGGAACTTCTCCCGGTTCGCCTTTGACAGGAATTCCACGAATTCCTGGGAGGTGATGTCGCCGTTGCCCGCTTCGCGCCACGCGCGCAACAGATAGCGTTCGTAGAGCCCATGCCATTTGAGCGAGCCGGAGAAGTTTCGCAAGTCACCGAGCGCCTCCTCCGTGTCCCACGGCCCTTCCTCGAGAATTTCTAACCAATTGCTCATCGTGCTGCCACGGCCTCCTTTACCCTCCCTTGCGCGCGAACCCACCTACCGCAGCCTCGTTTTGAGCGCCGCGACCTCGGCCTCGTGCTCTTCCGGAGTGATGAAGCCCCGCTTCAGCAACGCGTCCAAATTACTCAGTTGCCTGCCGGCCGTCGCCATGCTGATCCTCCGAGCCGATTTCGGCGTCGGTGTTGGCGCGGGAGTCGGATCGGCGAACGCGCCCTTCTCGATGGCCAGAGACAGGACCCGTGGGATCTTGCAAAAGGCACAATTACAACCGTCTAGTTTGGTGTTCACCTCGTGTGGCCCTCCGCTTTCTTCTCGATTAACTCAACCTTCGTCGCGCGTTTTTCAATCCCCGAACTGAGGCCCCGAAGAATTTCGTGCACCTCTTCCTTTTGGCGGCCTCCGATCTGGCTGTCGAGAAGCTGCAAGACGATCTTGACGACGGAAGAAGCTGATCCGAGAGCGACGCCCTTGACCGACTGCGCGCCGATCGTGAAATAGTAAAGGTCGCGATCGGTCTTCGGCTGTGGGGAGAACCCTTCTGGCCGGTTCCCTGTCTGCGCCGCGGCAGTCGCGACTTTGCTCATGGCTTCGTCCGCGCCGGCCTGCTTCGCCTTCGCTATCGCTTCATCTTTTTTGTCCAGGCTCTGCTGCAGCTTCCTGCTGTTTTCGCGCGCAGCCTTGAGTTCCTCAGCTTCTCGCTGCAGTCTCTGTTTCTCGGCCTGGCGCTTGGCTTCGCGGTCTGCCTTCGCTTTTTCCCTCTTGATGCGTGCTTCGTCTTTCGCCGCATCCTTGGCTGCCTGTTCGTTGGGAGACAACAGTTTTCGGCCGCTGCGGTTGTCGTTGATCACGTTGTAGAAATGCTTGCGGGAAATCCCGATGTGCTTGCACATTGCGTCGATCGACTTGAAGCCGAGGAAATAGTTCTTGGACTTCTTGCCGGCCTTGAAGCGTTTGTCCAACTCCAGGAACACGGGCCGGGAAAACCGTCCGCCTAGTTTCGCGATCTTAACGGCGGCAACGCCGTACTCAAGCAGCTCCCGGCTGTGGATCCCGCTGTAGTCCTGCCTGGGAGTTATCGATGTGATCTGCTCGAGGTTTAGCCCCTCAAAAGTGTGTAGCGCTACACATTTTTCCTCGCCGGCGGTACATGCAGGGGAGCTTGGGCCTAGGGGTGCCGAGCTGGGTAGGGCGTGTGGAACTGCCTCAACATGGCGACCGTCGGCCTGGACGAACTCGCCGTTGTGCGCGGTCGCAGCTTTTTTAGTCTTAACTGCCATTTGGTATCGCCTCCAGTCCTAGCCTCGCATCTCGCCTGTGGGCGTTGCACGGACACAAAAAAACAGGATTTTGGCAGGGAGTATTCGCGTGCGGGACGGGGCAACCTTGTTTTTAGGCAGGCCGAGTTAGAGGATCGTGCGGTGGATAGGGGGCAGCTTCTCAGACTTCCAGCGGCTGATCGGGGTAGCAGGCTAATAGGTCCCGCCTCAACTCGCCGGACTTTGCCTTTTGCGCCGTCGACTCTTCGATGAGCTCAATCAGAATGATGTAGCGCATCTTTAGTTTTTTGAATCGCTGCACGTGCTTTTCAATCGCCTCTTGGCTCGGCGCGTCCGCGGCGCTGGCGGCCAGCGACCGCATCGGGTCATATGCCCGATACGACACGCCCAGCAGGTCGGTCACGAGGGCGAAGTGAGGGTCCTCGCTACAGGCAGTGACATACGACACCAGGATGAACAGTTCATAGCCGGGAGGTAGTTCTACTGCGCTGGGCCACAGCAAAGTCTGAATCTCGCAATCGCACATGTGGATTAATCTTTCCAATGAAACTAGGTTCTTGGGTTTGACCGTTTCGGCTAACGCTCTCAATGAATCGACGTCGCGGCGTTTAATAAAGATGAGGGATATGTCCGAGAGCGCTTGCTCCAGCTCACGCGCCCCCTTCAGAATGTGGTTCCGAGTTTGACCCACCTTGCGCGCGACGTCTCTCTGGTTTCTGTCGCTCCCTGGAATCTCGGATTGGGCTACCTGCTCCTGCAAGAGGGCCGCTGCTTTCAGGAGATGCTCGCGCGATTGGCTAAGCTTTCGCTTGATGTGTTGATGCCGCTTGTTGTCTCCAGCAAGTTCAGATTTTGTAGCCGGCTTCTGGCTCGCCTCGAAGAACGCAAGGCGCAAGGCGACGTCGGGATCACAGTGTGCTTCTTCAAGCCGGGCCAGCACGTCTTCTGGACCGCCAGCGTCGTTTTCTAATGCATGCGCAAGTTTCAGCCAGTTGATGTGCCATTGCTCCCATCTCAAACGGTAGAACGAATTGCGCCACCACAAGAAGGATTCTTTCTCCACTTTGAGGGCGCCTTGCTTGTCCGCTTCGCTCATGGTCAGGGTCCAGACGTTCCGAGCATATAACGAGTTGTGGCAGACAGGCACCGCGTAAAGACTGCGGTCCCCGTTACTTTGAGGCGCGCCACGAATGTTCCCCCCAAGATCGGGCGACGGATTGCTTTTCCATCTTGCTGAGCGGGCTTTTCTGCGGTCACGGTCCCATCGTGAATGTCGAACATTCTTTCTAGGCGCCAGCATCCGCTACCTTATATAGGCCCTGTCCGGCGTGGCGGTCGTCCTCTGTAATTGGCCTCGGCACGGGCGGCTGCGTCGTGGCCGGAAACCCAGGCGCAGTATTCCGCCGTCTGCTGGATGTTCGAGTGACCGGCGCGCTTTGGAGAGTGGGTTCGTCCCAGGCCGTTGCGAATCCGGTTGGAGGACAGATGCTTGTCCTGGGCAGCGCGCTGATAGTTACGAGGGTGCGCAGCGCCGCTGATACCACGCTACGAGAACGACAGCGGAAGGAACATCTGCCCGTTGGTGCGCCGGCGTCGCGCCACGTCCTGACGCCACAGGCCTGCGGGCGACACGTTGTGCTTTTTGCCGCGTAGCTTCTCGCGCCGCTTGGCGCACACTTCGGGGTCGTGCTTCGCGCACGTGCATCCCGCCTCGCACTTTTTGTACACGCGGTTGGCCAAGGACTTCGCGCGCTCTTGCGGCGTCTTCGCCCAGTAGGTCTTCCTATTCGCCTCGCCGATGCGGCGGCGCGTCTCCGCGCTGTGGTGCCGACCACGGAACCGCGCGGCCTGCAATTCTGATCTCCACTTGTCCCGGCGGTGCTTCGTGCGGAGGTCAACGAAGAATGTGAGCGCGCAGCCGCCCGAGTCGAGCTTGGCAAGTTCCTCCGGCGTGACGACGCGGACAGGCACCACGTAGCCGCTCGGTTCGAGCCACCACGGCTGCTTCGTTTCGACAGAATCTATGAACGTGCTGTACTCAGATTCTTCGTCCGCGAAGGCGCGCGGATTACCAAGGTAGGTCGCCTGATCGAGTACGGTGTCGCCGCGGTCGGCGGGTAGGCCGTAGGATTCGAGGATGCCTTCCCATTCGCGCTGGAGGTCTGTCACAGGTTCCCCCGCGGGGCCAGGATTTTTGCGAGCAACCCGTCCTCGATCCTGACGCGGAAATCGGCGATCCGCTCGTTGTCCGTAACGAAGACGTCGCCGCGCTTAGCTGCCTGACGTTTGCTCTCGCCCTCGCCGAAATGATTGGCCTTGTCAATCAGCGCGCGTATCCACGCGGCAAGGGCCTGCTGCTCGCCGCCGCCGCCTTCCAGCCTCTCGGCCGCGTGCCGGAAGGCGCGTCTGATTTCCGGCCGGTGGATGCCGTGCCTGTCAGCGAGCCGGCCGAAGCTGCGCGCCTCCGCGTATTCCGCGAGGAGCCGAGCGAGCGAGTGCGTCGCCTTTTCCCCGAACTCACCGTTTTGCCTGCGCTGCGACGGGTTTTCGCCCTTCTCCTTGTACTGCGTCTTGGCCTGTACGGTCAGCCTCGCTTCCTCCGCGCCAATGGCCTGCAGTATCGGCCGTATCCGCTCTTCGGTCGGCTGCCCGCCGAATGCTATGTACGCGCACATCGCTCGCACAGCCGCCCTCATGCTGGCGCTGCACAGGGTCTGCGACGTCTGGAAGATGGGCGCGAGCTGGGTCTGGGTCTTGCGCAGACAGTAGTACGCGAGGAGAAGCTCCTGGTCGCGGAGGCTCAAGTTGCGCAGGTAGCTGAGGAACGCGGCGAAATTCCCGTTAATGAAGATGAAAATGTCCTGCTCCCGCTGCTGGTCCGGGTCGGTCTCGGCGGAGATGAGCTGCGCGCCGTCGAGAGCGGCCTCCTCGTCGTGGTCGTAGGCAAGCACCGCGCGGTCGCCGGCGACGCTATCCATGTATGGCGAATTCTCCATCCAGGATTAATACCCAGTTGTGATGTCCCAGGACATAAGTCACACCTACTCCTACGGCTGTGACGACCCAATAATCATATTCCGGGCAAAATGTGGGTATTTCTCTGAAAGCGGGTACGAGGGTCTTCACGTGATCAAAGGGACCGCACCGTTGAAGGACAGAAGGCAGCTTGAAACTCTATCCAATTTGTGGCTCACCAACCAACCCAGAAGCGGGCGTCATCCTCTTCGACTGCGAGTCATTCGGGGTACAAGCAGAGGTTGTGTCGTCTTTGGCTCCAACCATCTACGAACCGCGGCTACCTCTTTCATTGACTTTTGAGCCAGACGCCCAGACCATACCGCCAGCGACGGCTGAACCGCGACGGAGAGGAAAGTCAATGTCGCGTCGTTCAGGCCAAGTAGGAACCATTGTTAAAGAAGGCGGTTGGTACCGAGTGCGATTCCGATTAGATGTTCCGGGGCAATACGGACGGGTGCAAAAGAGCGTCAAGATTTGCCCTGTTGCAGGGCCGGGACTTCTGACCAAGTCCGAGCGAGTGCGCCGAAAGGTCGAAATCGTGAACTCATTCGGAGCCAACAGTGAGGAGCACCTCAACAAAGTTCAGGCAATCGAGATGGGCCATACGTTCCGCGAGCAGGCAAAGAAGTGGCTGCATCAACGCATGACTCGCAAGCGTAAGCCCGTCAAGCCAGCGACGGTGCGTGGGTGGGAGAGCTACCTCGAAAAACATCTCAACCCACTCATCGGGGACACTGCCTTACCCCACGTCAACAACGGGACGTTGAAGATGTTGGGCGAGAAACTGTCCGACGCAGGCTTGAGTCCGACAACCATCCGCGATGTGGCAAAGGTAATGAGATGGGTAAAGGCGTCTGCGGTTGATGAGAATGGTGAACAACTCTATCCGACAAAATGGAACTACGAGTTTGCTGACATACCCGAAGTTGAGAACCAGCACACTCCCATGTTCACCGGGGAAGAGATTACCAAAATTATCGCCAAGGCCGAAAAGCAGGAACGTGTCATATACGTTCTGTTCGCAGCCAGCGGCCTTCGAGCAGGCGAACTATTCGGTCTCGAAGTGAAGCACTTCAACGGGGTCACAATCACGGTTGCACAATCCGTATGGGAAGGTCGAGTCCAGACTCCGAAGACGGAGAATGCTTTCCGTCAGGTGGACTTGCATCCTTCTGTTGCGGCCATGCTCCGCGATTTCATTGGCGACCGGAAACAGGGCTTCATCTTCCAGACTCGCACGGGGACACCATTTCTCCAATCGAACTTCCTTCGTAGCTCTCAGTACCCGATTCTCAAAGAACTCGGGATCGAGAAACAGGGCTTCCATGGATTTCGCCGCTTCCGTGTCACCCACCTTGAATCTAGTTACGTGCCACCCGCCCTCGTGAAATACTGGACGGGCCACGCCAAATCGAGTGACGGTGAAGTAGTTCGACAGACCGTCACCGACAAGTACGTCAAGATGGCGAAAGACACGAAGTTCCGTGCGGACGTTGCGGAGCGAATCGGATTCGGATTCGATTTGCCGAAGGTCGAAACGGTCGAAGTTGTTCCAAGTGTTCCAAACTCTCAAGAAATGGAGGTCGCCGTAATCGTTTGAAAAATCAAGAGAAGATTGGCTCCCCGGGCAAGATTCGAACTTGCAACCCTTCGGTTAACAGCCGAATGCTCTACCGTTGAGCTACCGGGGAACCGGGCAAAGTAATTTTGATTCTACTACGCTGCCAGGCGGGTTCGCCAACATCCTGTTACATTTCCGTTTTTCGCTCTTTTCCGGCGCGAAAAAATGAATCGGGGAATCGCGGGAAAGAATTGAGCCAGGAAAACTCTCTGTTTGCAGTACAGATTCCGGAAAATTTTCTGTATTCTTACGGTGTGCCCCCGGGATAATCCGGATTCAACGTGGATAAGCGGGGTAGCGCGAAAGGACGGCGCACATGCGGTATGGCACGGCGTTCCAGGCACGCGGATTTTTTCTAAAGGTCATGGTCGCGGCGGCAATTTTATTCCCGGCGGGGCTCGTCGGCTGCGGCTCTTCGAAACCGGCGCCACAGCCGGCGGAAGGGCCGCAGAGGTATCATCTCGACGGTCGCGTCGTTTCCGTGGATACGGCGAAGCAGCAGGTAGTTGTGGATGCGGGAGACATCCCCGGATTCATGGCGGCGATGACTATGGGTTACTCGGTGAAGAATCCGAATTTGCTCACTCCGCTGTCACCCGAGGACAAGATTACGGCGGATGTAGTGGTGAACGGTAGCGACGTTTACCTGGAGAATATCGTGGTCGTCAAAAAAGCGGACCGTGCCAAGGCCCCCGCTGCAAGTGACGCTCACCCTTCCTCGCCGCAACCTGCGAAACAATAACGAGGGCGCGCCGCGAAAATTGAATGTGATTTCCGCAGCGCGCCCGGTTTGTTCTCTTCAAATTGAACCAGGTTATTTCCTTCCCTTATCATCGGGTTTCTTGGATTCCTGCCCCCGCACCTGAGGCTGCGGCTGTTCTTTCGCCGCCGGAGGCGGAGCGGCTGGTCTCGACGGCGCGGCTTGCTGCGGTTTTTCAAATTGATGTGGATGGTATGTTTCCTCGGTTGCCCGGGCAGGGGGAGCGAATCTCACAGGCGGATTCTGCGGCTCGGGAGGTCTACGCGTCTGATCCACCTGCGGACGCGTTTGCTGCTGTTGTATTTGCGGCTGAGGCGGCTGTTGCTGGGTGGACTGAGGCTTTCTAAATTGCGGTTGCGCCGGCTGTTGCTGTTGCGGTTGTGGATGTGGTTGCTGTTGGATCACGGGCTGAGACGTCTGCTGCGGTGGCGGCTGCGGCTTTCCAAATTGCGGTTGCGCCGGTTGTTGCTGCTGCGGTTGTGGATGTTGTTGCTGTTGGATCAGAGGCTGAGGCGTCGGTTGCGGCAGCTGTGCCTTTCCAATTTGCGGTTGTCCCTGTTGCTGCCGGGTTGGCATTTGTTGTTGCGGTTGTTGTCCTGGCGCGACGGCCGGGCGGAAAACCTTCGACGGTTGCGATGCGATATTACTATTGAACGAGGCGTGCGGAGGCGCGGGAGTCACCTTGGCAACCACTTGCCTCTGCATCACCGCTGCCGGAGGCTTAACTGTGGCGACGGCAGCGGCGCCCACGACGCTTTTCTGCACCGGCGCCACCACAACGTTGCGCTGAACTTGCGCCGTCTGCATTTGCTGCGCATTAACTCGAATGTTGGCAGCCGCAACGGGACGCGCGTTCACGAACGTGTCGTGCGAGACCGCGGTAACCGCGTTGACATTTGTTTGGTTTATGTAAGTGACCTTGTTGACGTTCACGTTGTTGTAGACGTTCGTGACATTGACGACGTTCACCGTTGTATTCGTTACGTTCACGTTCTGCACGTAGCGCTCGCTCGTGCGGTAAGGCGGAACGTACACTTCACGCGGGCCGAGCGGGAACCACGCCACTCCTCCACCGCCGCCACCAAACGACACGGATGCGCCGAATCGCGGTCCGCCGACGAACACAACCAGGGCCGGCGCATACACGGGCCGCACAACTACTGGACCCGGAACCCAGCACCATCCTCCGCCGACTTCCGCCCAGCGCCCGTAGTGAAATGGAGCAAAGCCCCAGGGTTCGTCTTCCACCCAGGTCCATCCCCAGGGCGCGACCCATACCCAATGGCCATAGCGGTACGGCGCCCATCCGGCGGCGACGCGAGTAGGAAACCAGACGTGACCGTAATCGGGGACGTCTCGCCACTCGCCGTTCTCGTCGAGGTCGTCATAGCCGATAACGTCACGGGAAACGTAGCGGGCGGATTCGGAACGCTCTTCACGGTCGTCGCGGGAGTGGCACCAGTTGTCAAATTCATCAGGACGGCCGGCCGGCCCGCCGTCGTAGGTCAGAGTGTCGGTTCCGCTGAAGCTAGCCTGGTCGCCGGAATCCATATGGTATTCGCTTCCGCCGCCCGTGGCGTCACCTTCTCCCTGGCGCACGGTGATGGATGTGGCATTGCCATTGGGGTCGACGTCGACGCGATATTCGCCT
>Ga0210405_10005016_pt1 | contig 12233 bp, 10 predicted proteins | sample IncBWH11MmetaG_FD_155492 | JGI IMG/M metagenome (GOLD analysis project Ga0210405, IMG submission 155492) | Forest soil microbial communities from Barre Woods Harvard Forest LTER site, Petersham, Massachusetts, United States - Inc-BW-H-11-M | ecosystem: Environmental > Terrestrial > Soil >... | reverse complement strand
ATAAATCCTGCGTATTCGCCGATCGCGCGCCGCGAAAAATTATATTGTCCGCCGCTCCGCGGAATGGCCGCGCCCAGTTCAGCCAGGGAAGATGCGCCGAACAGCGCATACATTCCACCGATAACCCACACTCCGAGGAAAAGCCAAGCTGTCGGCAAAACCTGGGCAATGTCTCCAGGTGTGCGCACGATTCCGGAGGCAATCGAATTGCCGATGGCCGCGGAAACTCCAAACCACACACCGAGCACCTGCAGCAGTTTCCCGTGGCCGCGGGAAGTGCCCGCCGCCGCGCCTGTCGCGGTGGTGGAAGAGCCGTCCGATGTGTTAGACAATGTGGAGTCCCAGGGGAGTGAGCAAAGCTTCGCCATCATAGTCGCGGCGCAGCAAAAAGCAAGCTGGAACTCAGGGACTTCAAGGATCGCGGTGAACATCTATCCTTCGAGCTGCGGTTCCAATGGATTGGGAAGGCAGGGAACTTGTCGGTAGACCGCGCGCCCATTATCAAGACGGAAATGACCACGCGGCTCGACATGAGCGGCGACGCGCCGCCCGCGGAGGTCTCGGTCGTTATTCCTTGCTTGAACGAAGCGAATTCGCTTTCATTTTGCGTGGAAAAGGCGCTGAAGTCTTTTCAAGCGGCAGGTCTGCGCGGGGAAGTTGTGGTCGCGGATAACGGATCGACGGACGGCTCGATCGAGATTGCTGAAAAGCTCGGCGCGCGCGTGGTTCGCGTGGAGCAGCGTGGCTATGGAGCGGCGCTGCGCGCGGGAATTACCGCCTCGCGCGGCGCTTTCATCCTTATGGGCGATGCGGACGACAGCTACGACTTCAGCGAAGTGCCGCGCTTCGTCGAAATGTGGCGGCAGGGCTATGACGTGGTCATGGGCAATCGCTTTCGCGGAGAAATCAAGCCGGGCGCCATGCCTTGGCACCATAAATATGTCGGCAATCCCGTGCTCACCTCCCTCCTGAATCTTTTTTTCCATGCGGGCATAGGTGATAGCCACTGCGGCATGCGCGGCTTCACGCGCGCCGTCTATGACCGTATGGACCTGCGCAGCACGGGCATGGAATTCGCGTCCGAGTTCGTCATCAAGGCCGCACAGCTCGGCGCGCGCATCACGGAAATTCCGATCACGCTCTGGCCGGATAAGCGCGGCCGCCCGCCGCATCTTCGCAGCTTTCGGGATGGCTGGCGCCATTTGCGATTCATGCTGCTGTACGCACCGAACTGGCTTTTTCTTTTGCCCGGCGCCTCGCTCGTCGTGCTCGGCCTTTTTATCGTGTGCTGGCTGCTGCCGGGGCCGCGCAGCGTTTCGCGGCACATTATTCTCGACATTCACACCATGATTTTCGGCGTGATTTTCACGCTTCTCGGCGTGCAAATTCTTTCGATCGGAACTTTCGCGAAAGTTTTCAGCTATGCGGAACGGTTTGATCGCAACACGGTGTCGCTGAAGCGCCTATTAAAACGCGTCACGCTCGAATCCGGACTGCTCCTCGGCGGTGCTCTCTTTCTTGCGGGGTTTGCGGGATGCGCTTGGGTCGCCTGGCAGTGGGCCGCCAGCGGGTTTGGTCCCCTTGCCGAGGTCCGCCAGGTCCTTTTCTGGTCGATGTGGCTGTTCATCGGCGTTCAAATCATTTTTGCTTCCTTTTTTCTGAGCATGCTCGGCATCAGTCGCGGCACATACATCGGCGACTACGAACTGAAGTGAAAGGGCGGGGCAAGCCCCGCCCCTACCGACACCCACGAGAGAACGCCGGGACAACCCCGCCCTTACAGACACCGGGGAGAGAACGCAGAAAGAGAGTACGGTAGCAAGGTTTACGCCGGCAGGGATGGCGCACACCGACCAGGTTAGAGGGAATAGTTGCTGAATGGCTTATACCGGGATCGACCATTTCATCGCCTGGATGCGTTTTCGCGCGGCTTATCCTCATATTCGTCCGGGGGCTCGTGTCTGCGATCTCGGTTGCGGTTTGGAGGCGGCTTTTCTCGATTACGCTTCTGACCGCATAGCGATGGGCGTGGGCCTCGATGATCAGGTTGCGGACGGCGTGCAAGGCCGCTGGCGGCGCGTGCGCGGGGACCTGCGTTCGCCGCTACCGTTTCCTGATGGGCACTTCGATCACGTAGTGATGCTCGCCGTTCTCGAGCATCTCACTGAGCCGGAGAAGGTGCTCAGCGAGGCGTACCGCGTGATCGCACCGGGCGGCTCGCTGATTCTGACGTGGCCTTCGGCGATGGTGGATCCGATCCTGCGCGTGTTGCACGGGCTGCACCTCGTGAGCGATGAAATGGAAAGCGACGAACACCAAAAACGCATTCCTGTTGAGACGCTACAACAAATGCTCCAGCGCATCGGCTTTCAAAAATTCATTCACGGGCGATTCGAGCTTGGCTTCAACAATTTGATGGTGGCTTCTCGTTAGAGCCGGCGAGAGTTGAATGGCTGGCTGAAAGTTACTGATCGGGTGGCGGAGTGTAAGGTTTGATTTCGGTGTTGTCGACGTCGGGTTCTACTAGCCAAATTTGGCGGTCTTTGAAGTAGGCGAAGAGTTTTGCATTTTGGCTTTCATCAAGCTCGCGGGCCCAGATGACTTTTGCGCCGTCGATGTTGGCGCCGTTATAGACCCATTCGTCGTGGATGTTGTGATCGTCGGAGTAGCGGACCACGATGAGGTGTTTTCCGGGCGCAGCGAGAAGCTGTTTCATCACGGCGACGCGGCTTGGATCGCCTGTGCAGGTCCACCAGAGCGGATCGCAAGCGCGGCGCCCGACATGGACGCAAGTGCTGGTCAGAAGCAGCAAGACGATGGCGCGGGACAACGCTACACCCACTGGGCGTGCTTTCCATTTTATTGCGCGCAGGTGGCGGACGGACTGCGCCAGCAGCGCGTAGATGACGGACGTCAGCGGCGCGGCGTAGTGTGGCGCCGACCAGATCACCGCAAAAACTCCTGCGAGGCACAGAAAAAAGGTAATGACAAGCAAGCGCATCTTCGGCTCGCGAAAGACAAACGGCAGCGCAGGCAGCAGGAACAGCGCGCCCGGCCAGAAAAACTCAACTCCCATTCTCGCCAGTTTTTCCGCTGTTACATCGCGCGCATCCTTCCACGTGGTTTGATAGTCTTGGCGCTCCCATCCGTTATAGAAGTCCTCGAATTGCTGATTGTGGTAAGCAAGCTCGGGCTTGAGGCGCTCCCACAGAAAGAGCGGTGTCGAGTGATACGTCCGCGTATTCAAAACGTGAGGAAAGAGCAGGGCATTGCCCGTTAGCCGCAAGTTGTAATAACCGATAAAGGCCAGAGTTAGAACGATGACAGCGGCGAGCGGCAGGAACACAATGCGAGCCCGGGCCGAAGTTGCATCGCGGGATTTTGCTTTTCCCAGCAACCACCAAAGGAGCCACACTCCAGCTGGAACACAGAAAAGAAATCCTTCATAAGGCCGGCTGTTCGCGAGAATCGCAATGCCCAGCCCTAGGAGCAGCGCGCTGTTCAGACTGGCGCGCCGTAGAATGCGAGCCAGCGCTCCCAGTACAAGTGCTCCGCCGGCGCCCGCCACGGCTCCGCCCCAATAGCTGTTCATCCAATAGCTTGCGATTCCCAAATTGAGTGCGGCAAAGAGGCCGCCCAACAACGCCCATCGCGCCGGCATCCACGCTTGCAGCATCCATAAAATTGCGGCGCACATGGCAGCGTCGCTGAGGAGCACGCCGATCCACGGATTGCCGAGCCATTGTCCGACGGCCATGACGAAGCCCTGTGCCGGCGGGTACATCGAGGAATAGGTGGGAAACCAATTCACGTGAAATGTCTCGAAGCTCATCCACATAGGGTGGGTAGGATTGGCGAGGCGGCCGTTGGCAAACGTATCCGCCATCAAAAGGTAGCTGAATTCGTCGTGAATGCCGGGGATGGGCACCGGCAATAGCGGCAAGACGGCGAGGCGGGCGGTGACGACACCAAAGAACATCAAGCAAACAGCGAGCGTTTTGTGTTTCGCAAAACGGGAGAGAGATTTTTCCATTTCACGAAAGACATTTTCGCCGATGGCTGGTTTCCACAGAGCCAGAAGTCCAAGAATGAGCGTGAGCAACAGGGCAACTTCGGCCGAAGGCCAGAAGTGCGTGTCCGATTGGCTTCCGAGTGGATTCATCTCGCGGAAGGGATTCTAACGTGAATTGCTTGTGGAATGCGCGCGGGAGGAAGCATCCCACAACTACAGCGAAGGGATAAAGGATCGTTGGAGCGCGATCAGCGCTCGATTTCCATCTCGATGTTTTCGGCTGACGCTTCGGATTTCTTGGCGTTGGCTGATCCTTCCTTGAAATCCGCAAGTTCCAACCGCAGGTTGCCTGCGTTGGAAGAAAAAGCAAGGCCAGTCTCCATGCTTACAGTGCCAGATCGGATCATTTTTTCGATTTCTCCATCGAAATGCTGCATGCCTTCGGTGTCTCCGTCGCGCATGGCGTCGAGCAGGGACTTGCCTTCGGTTTCGCCCTTCTCAACATACTCGCGCGTGCGCATGGTGGAGGTGAGAATCTCGATTGCAGCGACCCTACCCGTGCCATCTTTGCGCGGCAAGAGTCGCTGAGAAATGATGGAGCGGAAGGCTTTCGAGAGCCGATTGCGTATGCCTTGCTGATCGCTCATGGGAAAGGCGCCGACGATGCGCTCGACGGTTTTCGCGGCGTCAATGGTGTGCAGCGTGGAAAGGACGAGGTGCCCGGTTTCGGACGCTTCCAGCGCAATCTCGATCGTCTCGCGGTCGCGCATCTCCCCGACGAGAATCACTTTGGGGGCCTGGCGCAGGGCCGCGCGAAGGGCGAGGGCGAAAGTCGGCGTGTCGCTGTGCAATTCGCGCTGGTGAATCGTGGCTTTCTTGTGTTTGTGAAGAAACTCGATGGGATCTTCGATGGTCAGGATATGAAACGCTTTTTCCGTGTTCATCATGTCGATGACAGCCGCAAGCGTCGAGGACTTTCCCGAACCCGTCGGCCCGGTTACGAGGACGATCCCGTTTCTCAGTTGCACCACGTCCCGCAGCTTTGCAGGCAGATTCAATTCTTCAAAGCCTGGAATGCGGTCCGGAATCACGCGCATAACCACAGCGCAGCTTCCGCGCTGGCGGAAAATATTGACGCGGAATCTGCCTACACCGGCGACGCCGTAGGAAAGGTCCGCCGAACCTTCTTGCTCAAGCTTGCGGGCGGGGTGTTCGTTTTTGCCCATCAAGTCGCGCGCGATGTCGTCCGTATCTTGGGCGCTGAGGCATTCGAGCCCTTTGAACTTCAGCTCGACGAGTTGTCCGCTGACTTCAATTTGCGGCGCGCGGCCCGGCGAAAAAATTAGGTCGCTTACATGACCGTGAGCCTTCAGCATCGCAGTGATGAGCTGGGGGGTGTCAAACTTGCGTTGCGCCGGTGCTGCCTGTGCTGGTGCGGCTTGCGCCGGTGCTACTTGTATTGGGGTTCCCATAGTTTGCTGACCTGATCACCTGAGGAATGGGGCTGGGTCGAACAAGTAACGACAAAGGTGATTGTAAACGATGGGAAGGACGCGCGGGATATAACTCTCAGCGGACGTGCTCAAAAGTTACCCGGAGGGTGGAGACGACTTACCCTCCTCGACTGCGGGAATCACCGAGCCGCGAGTTTCCGTTCGGAGCTGACGCGGCTCGTTCGGCGGCAAATGGTCCGCCGGCGACATTTTCAACGCGCGGGAATGCGGAAAATAAATTGTGAATGGTGCTATTTCGAAGCACCGTCGATGAAGCTGCCGATATTTGCTTTGAGCTTAGCGAGATCCTCGTCTCGCAGATACATCATGTGTCCCGCGTCGTAGTACTGCAGATGAATATTTTTCTGCAGCTTTTCCGGGAGGCCGAGATGCTCCATGGTGTATTCCGTGGCGTAGAAGGGTGTGGCCAAATCGTACAAGCCGTTCTCGACTTCGATCTGCAGGTGGGGATTCGTAAGCATCGCCTGAATCAAATCGCCTTCGACGTTCGGTGAACCGGGGAAGCCAAAATTTTCGCCGCTGCGATGTTTCCAGTCCCAATTATTTCCGGCTTCGTCTGAGCCGGTGTGATAGACCTTGTCCTGCCCGAACTTCAGTTCTTCACGAACATAAGTGTTGAAGGCCGCGGTGAAAGGCCCGGTGATCGAAGTATCCTGCGGATCGTATTCGGCAAACTCGCCGAGGAGATCGTAGCTATAGCCGGAGAAACGGGCGTCGAGGCGGCCGGTGGTCAAGCCGCGGCTGCGCTGCAGCTCTTTCATGAATTGCGGCAGGTTAACCCGCAGATCGGCTTTGATCAGATAGTCTTCGCTCAGGCCGGTGTAGCGCGAGAGCTGCTTCGCGACTTCGGCTTTTTCTGAAGCGCCGAGTTTGGAGCCTTTCATCAACGCGTCAAGGTAGCCTGTTTGGGCGAAACGGCGAGCTTCTTCGAGAAATCCGGTGACATTGTCGGGACGGTCTTTGAGCACCTTGTGATACCACGCCGTCGCTGCGTAGCTGGGCAGATAGAACACGTAGGGCATGTCTTCGCCGGGATTGAAGGAAATCGTTCCGAGATCCAGCACCGAAGAGATAAGGACAATGCCGTTGAAATAAAGGCCGTCGTGTGATTGGAGATAATTCGAGAGCGCGGCCGAACGAAAAGTGCCGTAACTTTCGCCGATCAGAAATTTCGGCGAGTTCCAGCGGTTGTTGCGGCTTACATACGTATTGACGAACTGCGCGAGCGATTTGACGTCCTGATCCACGCCCCAAAAATCCTTGTCTTGCGACTTGCCGACGGCGTGGCTGAAGCCTGTGCCGACGGGATCGACGAAGACCAAATCCGTTTTGTCGAGAAGGCAATTCGCGTTGTCCGTCAGCTTATAGGGGGCGGGCGGTGTGGCATCGGCGTTCACGGTCACGACGCGCTTCGGCGAAAATGATCCCATGTGTAGCCACACGGAAGCGGAGCCCGGGCCGCCGTTGTAAACGAACGCGATGGGGCGCGTGCTGGGATCTTTCACGTCGCTGCGCGTGTACGCAGTCGAGTAGAGCAGCGCGATGGGCTCGTCCTTTTCGTTCTTTAAGAGAATTGTTGCGGCCGTCGCCTTATACGGGATGGTTTGCGAACCGATTTTGATCGAGTGGTCGGTGACGGAAGACTCTTCCTTCGGCGCAGGCGTTGGGGAAGCAGCTGCGTCCGCAGGCTTGTCCGCGGGCTTCGCGTCTTTGTCTTGAGCTTGAACGCCGAAGGGCAACGTAGCCAGCAGCAGAGCCAATGCAAACGGAAACTTGCTTTGCTTAGAAATGCTCATCGCGACTTTCCCCCATCCAAATGGAATCAAGCCACTCATCGAAACCCAGAATTCTATCTCTTTTCGGTTGGACTCGAGCTACTTCTTCTCTCGCAGCAGGAGAGCGAGACCTGCGGCTTGCCCCTGTGGCTCGAGAGAAACTGCGCTCAAATCGTCGGCGATCCAATCCGCTCCCGCGGACAAGAGCTCGTCGTCCGTTGAGGTAGTGCGCAATCCGAGCACGCGGGCGCCGGCGGCTTTTCCCGCGCGAACTCCCGAGGCCGCATCTTCCGCGACAACGCAATCCGGCGGAGAAATTCCAAGAATCTCCGCGCCTTTGAGATAGGGATCCGGGAAGGGTTTGCCACGCTGGAGATCGCTCGCAGTGACCAGATGTTTTGGCACCGGCAATCCGGCTGCGCGCAAACGCACTTGCGCCAGGGCACGACTTGCCGACGTGACGACTGCCCACCTTTCCTGGGGAATCGCTTGCAACAAATGCAAGGCACCTGGGAGGGCCACGACGTCCGCGATATCTTCGATTTCGAGGCGCTCGACTTCGCGATTCTCGGCGTCGTGATCGCCGTGGGGAAGGAATTCGATGATCGTGGCAAGGCTGGGGCGGCCGTGGGCTTTGCGCACTACCTCGTTTGGATCAAACCCATGTTTCATCGCCCAGACGGTCCAGACACGCGCAACCGCGGGCGTGGAATCGACGAGCACGCCATCCATATCGAAGAGTACGGCGCCGCATGGAATCAGAGTCATCGGCAGAGTGCGTATCCTTTCGTTCAAAGAGTCAGCGCGAAAGGCTTCTAGACTACTGGAGTCTGTAAGACGAAGGAAGGTTGGGGTGGGAGACGGGGATTGAACCCGCGACATTCGGTGCCACAGACCGACGCTCTACCAGCTGAGCTACTCCCACCGCCGTACGATTCAGCTAGTTTACGCTACTTTGTGGCGATGGAAAAGCGGTGGGGCGGAAAGACTCTCCGCGGGCGGAGCTCTGCGACAAATTCGTGAACGGAACAGTCCGGTCCTGATTTTCGCCTAGTATGAACCTAAGCGCTTGGCCGGAGCATCCTATTTTATAGCAGGGATTGCAAGAAGCAGGCTCAAACGCTTACAGTACGCTATGCAAAACTCAGCCCAAGCCTGAGGACCTGCCGTTCCGCATCTGTTCTCCGTGGCTGCTGGGAGCGGCCTTCCGCGATTTTAGGCGTGGCCTGCGCCTTCCAGGCTTTTCGAAGCATCGCGAGAAGACCGCTGGTTTTGCCTTGCGCCAGACATAGCTGAAGAATTCGCAAGGCAGGTAGTGATCAGGACGTGCGATGATTTCGCTCCGCCGGCGAATCAAAGCCGACGGTGAGATTGAGATTCAAATGAGCATCGATCATCCAGTGTGGCGTGGCAATGCCAAGGAGCCCGATGAAAACTCGGGCCGCGGCCTGCTTTTGAGGCTGGAGTTTCAGAGCGATCCCAGTTTGCTCTGCGCGGTGCGCGGGGCCGTGGAACGCTTGACGGAATCGTTCGGTTTTTCCGAGCCAGAGTGCCGGGCCATCACTCGAGCTGTGGACGAAGCGCTGACGAATATCATCCGGCATTCGTACCAGGGCCGGCCGGACCAGCCGATTGAAATGTTCCTCCGCAGCGTGCAGGAACAAGCCAACGCCAAGGCTTCCAAAGGTCTCGAGATTCTGCTGTGTGATCAAGGGCCGTCCATCGAGCAGGCGGATCTCTGCATGCGAGCGCTCGAGGAAGTAAAGCCGGGCGGGCTAGGGCTGCATTTTATTCAGCAAAGCATGGACATCGTCGAATATAAGCGTGCGAATGGGACCAACCGTCTCCGCTTGGTCAAGTTCGTTCGTGCGCCGAAGCAGAATGTGAACTCGTAAGAACTCGAAGGAGAAAAAACTGTGCAGATTTCCAGCCGGCAACTCGATAAGACCACGATTTTCGATGTGTCGGGAGACATCGATCTGGCGAACTCACCGGCAGTTCGAAAAGCGCTCTTGAAAGAAGTGCGTGACAACCGCACGCCTCGAGTGGTGATGAACCTCAGCAAGGTGCGCTACATCGACAGCTCGGGAGTGGCATCTTTGGTCGAAGGCTTGAAGGCTTCGCGGGACGTCGGGTCGCGCTTCATCCTGTTTGGGTTGAGCACCTCCGCTCGGGAAGTCTTGCAGCTCTCCCGGTTGCTCAAAATCTTTGAAGTCTACGACAACGAAGAACAGGCGCTGGCGGGCTAGCAAACCCATTTCAGGCCTATTTCAGGGCGGCAGAATTTCTCGAGTTTCAGTGAATTTGCTTTAGAGGGAATCGAGTCACTCAGAACAGCGATGCAATTCGTGTCACAAATCGGCGACAGCGTGACGAATAGCCTGGCCTACGTCGGTTCTCTCGCATCGCTGGGAGGACGCGCGGCCTACTACACCTTCATCGGGCCGTTTCAGGGCAAGCCGCTTCGTTTGCATCGAGCCGTTTCGCAGGCCATGGACGTGGGTGTGCGGGCGTTGCCGATTCTTTCCCTGATTACATTTTTTATTGGATTGATTCTCGCGTTGCAGGCCGCGTACGAATTGCGGCGGTTTGGCGCGATGAACTATGTTGCCACGGCCGTCGCGGTTTCGATGTCGCGCGAACTCGGGCCGCTCATCACGGCCATCGTGGTGATTGGCCGGTCGGGCTCGGCATTCGCCGCGGAAATCGGCACGATGAAAGTCACGGAAGAAATCGATGCGCTGGAAACGATGGCCATCAGCCCCATCCGTTTTTTGGTCACGCCGAAATTCCTGGCCATGATTGTGATGCTGCCCTGTCTCACGATCTGGGCCAATGCGATGGGCATTCTCGGCGGATCGCTGTTCGGTGTAGCTCAGGCTGATTTTACGTTTGGCCGTTATGTCCAGGTCTCGCTGGATTCGCTCTTTCTGCGCGATATCATGACCGGCCTCGTGAAGAGCTTTATGTTTGGGATTACCATCACCGCCGTGGGATGCCAAGAGGGTTTAGCCACGGGAGCGGGCGCGGAGCAGGTTGGCCGCTCAACGACAAGGGCAGTTGTAGTGTCTATTTTTCTCGTCGTGTTGGTGGATCTAATTTTTACGGGCCTGTTCTTTTTCGTAAGCGGTAGCTAGGGAAATGTGAGCTTGGCAACAGAAATCGAAAACACGGATTCGGCCGATTCGCAGGTAATGCTCTCACTGCGCGATGTGCGTGTGAGCTACGGCGAAGTCGAGATTCTGCACGGTATCACGTTTGACGTGATGCGCGGCGAAACGCTGGTGATCCTCGGAGGCTCCGGCTCCGGCAAGAGCACGCTGTTGCGGACACTGGTCGGTTTGGAAAAAGCAAGCTCCGGAGAAATCTGGATTAAGGGCAAAAATATCGCGGCGATTCCCGATGCGGAGATGGACGATATTCGCAAAAAAATTGGCATGTCGTTTCAGGGTAGCGCACTGTTTGGCTCAATGACCGTAGGTGAAAACGTGGCTCTTCCGTTGCGCGAGCACACCAAGCTCGAAGACTCGACGATCGAAATCATGTTGCGTCTCAAGCTCGAGCAGGTGGGGCTCGCGGGATTTGAGTATTACATGCCCTCGCAACTCAGCGGCGGCATGAAGAAACGCGCAGCCGTCGCTCGCGCTCTGGCGATGGACCCGGAGATTCTTTTTTTCGACGAGCCCTCCGCTGGCCTGGATCCGATTATCGCCGCAGGCATTGACCAGTTGATTCTGGAGTTGAAGCAAGCGTTCCGCATGACCATCATCGTGGTCACTCACGAACTGGCCAGCGCCTATTTGATCGCCGATCGCATGGTGCTAATCGACAAAGGCCATGTCGTGGCCATCGGCACGACCGCAGAAATGCGCGCCAGCACACAGCCGCGTCTGCGGCAATTTCTGGACCGCGTGCCAGAACCGGAAGTGGCCCGCGAAATGGATTATCTGCAAATGCTTACGCAAGACCGCCGCTTGTAATGGGCACTGGCAGGGGAAAGAGGACGTGATGGCAGGGAAGCGCGAACCGGTTTTCGTGGGGCTTTTCGTTATCGTCGCCGCGGCAGTTCTGATAGGCATGGTCTTTGCAATCTCCGGCGCCTTTGGCCGGAGCGCGAAGACCTATCATGCTTACTTTCCGTTCGCCGGTGGCATCGAGCAGGGCGCGAGTGTGCGCTACGCGGGTGGCCCCAAGGTGGGACGCGTGGAAAAGCTCTCCATCGACCCGAAAAATCCGTCGCAAATCGACGTGGTCTTCAGCGTGCTAACCGATCTGCCCGTCAAGACAGACAGCCACGCCAAAATCATGAGCATGAGTCCCTTGGGCGACAACCATTTGGAAATTCTCCCAGGCGGTGCGCAAACTCCGCTCGCTCCTCCTGGATCCTTGTTGCCGTCGGATGCTTACGTGGATTTCAATGCGCTGACCGCTGAACTGAATGACATCGCGCCGCAAGCGAAGCAACTAATCCAATCACTTAACGATCGCTCGGTGGAATTGAAGGTGACTGTCGAACGCGTGAATGACCTTTTGAACGCAGAGAACCGCGCAAATCTTTCCGCTACGCTTGCAAACACGCGCGGTCTGATCGAAGAAAATCGTCCGCAGATCAAATCCACAATTCAGCACCTGGACACCGTGAGCCAGAAGCTGGAACCGCTTCTTCAGGACCTGCGCAATACTGCCGACGTAGCCAACAAGGCCCTCGATCACATCGACCAGCTTCTCGGCGAGAACCGCGCCGACGTGCATGCCTCGGTAGTCGAACTTCGCAAGTCCCTGACGAACCTAACCGACATTACCGGCCGCGTCGATCAAACCCTCGAAGTCAACACCGAGAACATCGACGAGCTTCTGGATAATTTCCGCCGCGTCTCCCAGAATCTCAAGGAGTTTACGGCCACCATCAAGAAGCGTCCTTACACTCTGATT
>Ga0210405_10005015_pt1 | contig 12236 bp, 14 predicted proteins | sample IncBWH11MmetaG_FD_155492 | JGI IMG/M metagenome (GOLD analysis project Ga0210405, IMG submission 155492) | Forest soil microbial communities from Barre Woods Harvard Forest LTER site, Petersham, Massachusetts, United States - Inc-BW-H-11-M | ecosystem: Environmental > Terrestrial > Soil >... | reverse complement strand
AAATTTGTCCGGTGCCAGTCGATTCCGAAGGCTTGAATCTCGACGCCGGGCGAAGACGTTGGCAGAAGCCGGGACAGTCGGGTCCTCGGCTGGTTTATGTGACTCCGGCGCACCAGTTCCCTCTGGGCGTAACCATGAGCTTGCGCCGCAGGCTATCGCTGCTCGAATGGGCACGACGGTCGCGGACGATCATCTTTGAAGATGACTACGACAGCGAATATCGTTATTCCGGGCGGCCCATCCCGGCGCTGCAGGGTTTGGATCGGGCTGCGGTCGTGATCTTCGCCGGCAGTTTCACTGACGTTCTCTTCCCTGCTCTGCGGCTTGCTTACCTGGTGGTTCCGGTGGACACGGTGGATATTTTTGCTGCGGCGGAGTCGGTGAGCACGCATCATCCGCCGCTGATCGATCAGGCGATTTTGTGCGATTTCATCCGCGAAGGCCACTTTGCACGGCATGTACGGCGGATGCGGGAGCTGTACGCCGAGCGCTTGTCGGTGCTGGTGGAATCTGCTCGGGAACGGCTTGGGGGACTGCTGGAAATTCCGGCGGTCGAGGCAGGGCTGCGAACAGTGGGTTGGCTGCAGGGTGGAATCCTGGCCGAGCGGGCGGCGCTGGCTGCGGCGAAGTACGATGTCGAAGTGGTTCCTTTGAGCCGGTATGCTTACGGCCGTGCGCGGCGGGACGGGATCGTGCTTGGATTTGCGGCGGTGGACGCGCGAGAACTTCGGCGCGGAGTGGAGCAATTGGCTATGGCATTGCGGGAGTGTCGGGCTTGATTGCTTGGGACGGGCGGGGACGCCCGTCCTCCATTATCGATCGACGAATTTGGCGAACATTTTGTGGGGATCGATTGCTATAAACAGACCGCGGGCGCGAGCCAGCACCTCGCCTTTGGGATTGAGGATTTCCGCCATGTTGATGTGCTGTCGGCCGTGGACACGCACCTCGCGGGATTCGACCAGCAGAGGTTTGTTGAGCGGCACGGGCTTGAGGTAGTTTACGGTGATCTGTGAGGTCAATGCGATCACGTGGCGCAACTTGTTTACTTTGCCCATAGCCTCATCGAGGATAGTTGCAATAATGCCGCCGTGGGCGTGGCCGGGCGGTCCGGTGTAGCGTTTGCCGAGGCGGAAGCGGCAGACAAAGCAATCGCGCTCCTCGTCATAAGTAAACTTGAGGCGCATTCCTTCGGGATTGTTCATCCCGCAGGCAAAGCAATAGTTCTTCTGCAGGCGGATGTAGGGGATGTCGTGGCCTTGGCCTGTGGATTTCTTGCGCATACCTTCAAAAGCATTAAACCACGAAGGACACAGAGGTACACAAAGGAAACAATCATAAGGGGTCGGGCGTAACGTTGGTCTCGTTTGTGATTTCAAATTTCAACAGCTACGTTCCCGAATCGGTTCCTTCCACAACAAGTGCTTGCACGCATCGCGCTTGCGTGTGATAAACTTCGGGGCCAACCGCAGCTTTGTGTTTTTTTGACGCGCTATGACAATGCACAAACCCCGACCTCTGGAGGTCTTGTAGATGGGCCTCCCTCTTCTTGCGATTATCTGGTTGATCACCTTTGTCAGCACTTACTTTTTCGTGGCACAAACCTGGTGGCTTCCGCACGGCGCATCGACGTCGACGCCCTGGATCGACCATCAGTTTGCGCTGACGTATGTGCTGATGGGGATCGTTTTCGTGGCCGCCCAAGGCGCTCTCGGGCTGTTCGTGTGGCAGTACCGCGATCGTGGAAGCGCCAGTAAAGTCACATATTCTCACGGCAATACAAGGATGGAAGTGGTTTGGACGGCTTTGACCGCCATCCTGTTTATAGGGCTGAACTTAATGGGCAGTCCTATCTGGGCGTCGGAGCGCTTTGCGCCAGCGGACGCTGACTCGGTTCCGGTGGAAGTGACCGGTATGCAGTTTGCCTGGTACTTCCGATATCCGGGCGCTGATGGAAAATTTGGGCGGACCGACGTAAAGCTGATGGATCCGTCGGCCGGAAGCGAAGCTGCGATTGGGCTGGATGCGACTGATCCAGCGGCCAAGGACGATGTGGTCACCGGCACCATGTATCTTCCGGTGAACCGGCAGGTTAATCTCACCCTCCGTGCGGTCGACGTCATTCACAGCTTTTTTGTTCCTCAGATGCGGTTCAAACAGGACGCGGTTCCCGGACTTATCATCCACATGCATTTCACGCCCACTGAGGTTGGCGATTATGAGATTGCCTGCGCCGAGCTTTGCGGACTCGGACACTACAAGATGCACGGCATGCTGAAGGTTGTGAGCCAGGAAGATTTTGATAAGTGGTTGGCCACTAAGGAGGCGGAGAAACAGTAATGGCGACTTCGGCTACAATCCACGCGCACGCTCCTCAGGGCTTCATCCGCAAATATATTTTCAGCCTGGACCACAAAGTAATCGGGCTGCAGTATTACTTTCTCGCGCTGGTGGCGGTGTTTGTCGGCATGTTCCTGTCGATTCTCATGCGCGTTCACATGATCTGGCCGACGGCGGTTTTGCCGCTGGTTGGCGAGATCAAGCCTGAAACCTACCTGAGCCTGCTGACGATGCACGGCACGATTATGGTGTTCTTCGTGTTGACGACGGCGCCGCAGGGCGGATTCGGGAACTATTTTTTACCCATCCAGATTGGCGCACCGGATATGGCATTTCCGGTCCTCAACATGCTTTCGTTCTGGACTACTTTCGTAGCTTTCGTGGTGATACTGGCGGCGTTTTTTGTGACTGGAGGAGCTCCGCTGCATGGCTGGACCGGTTACGCGCCCTTGAGCGCCCTCACCAATTCCGGACCTGGCGAACAACTGGGCGCGGATTTGTGGATTACCAGCATCGCGATTTTTTGCATAGCGTCCCTGATGGGAGCGCTGAACTTCATCACCACTACGCTTGACATGCGAGCCAAGGGCATGACGATGATGCGTCTGCCGCTCACTGTGTGGGCATGGTTTGTTACGGCGATTCTCGGGCTGCTGGCTTTCGGTGTTCTGCTCTCCGCGGGCATTCTCCTGCTGCTCGATCGCAATCTGGGCACCAGCTTCTATGTCCCGCTGGTCGTGGTGAACGGTCAGATCATGGGCCACAAGGGTGGTTCGCCGCTGCTATGGCAGCATCTGTTCTGGTTCTTCGGACATCCCGAGGTGTACATCGCGATTCTGCCGGGGATGGGCGTGGCTTCGCAGTTGTTATCAACCTTCTCCCGCAAACCGATTTTCGGTTACAAGGCCATGGTGTATGCCATTATGGCTATCGGCCTTTTGGGATTCATGGTGTGGGGCCACCATATGTTTATGAGCGGCATGAGCCCGTACACGGCCTTTGCCTTCTCGCTCATGACCATGGCCATTGGAGTTCCGTCAGCCATTAAGACCTTCAACTGGTTGGGGACTATTCACGGCGGACGCGTGCGCTTCCAAACGCCGATGCTCTATGCCATCGGATTCGTTTCCCTGTTTGTCTCGGGTGGATTGAGCGGGCCATTTCTGGCGCAGCCGGTCCTCGATATTCCGTTACATGACACCGCCTTCGTGGTCGGCCACTTCCATCTCATTATGGGTGTGGCCGCGATCTTTGGCATGTTTGCAGGGACCTACTACTGGTTCCCGAAAATGTTCGGCCGCATGATGAATGAGACCTGGGGACGGATTCACTTCGTCATTACGCTCATTGGCACCTATTGCATTTTCATGCCAATGCATTATCTGGGGATGGCTGGCCAGCCCCGGCGCTACTCTCAGTTCACAGAGCTTGCCTACCTGCAACACTTGATCCCGCTGAACACTTTTATTACCTATGCCGCAATCGTGACCGTTTCGGCGCAGCTCATCTTTGTGCTCAATTTGTTCTGGAGCATGTTCAAGGGTCCCAAGGCAACCGATAATCCATGGGAAGCAACTACCCTTGAGTGGACCACGGCTACGCCTCCTCCTCACGATAATTTTGGAGGACACACTCCGGTCGTGAATCACGGGCCGTATGAATACAGCGTGCCAGGCGCGCCGCGGGATTATGTGATGCAGACGGATCCGGCTACTGTGGCATCTCATTAGAATGGCGACTTTGAGTTCTCCAGTTACGATTGACGTACCGAAGACAGGCCAAGGCGGCGGTGGCGTACGTCCGCCCGCCTACGGCGGAGGTGGTGACGGCCGCGGCGATGGCTCGCCGGATTACGGAGCGCGGCTGCGCCGGCTACGGCTGGGACTGGCGATCGGGCTGACTTCCGTCACCATGATCTTCGTTTCCCTGACCAGCGCGTACGTAGTGCGCCGGGGCTTGCCCACTCTCGATGAACGCACCAATACTTATGTTCGAGATTGGATTCCCGTCGATCTTCCGATCACGCTTCTGCTGGTAAACACGGCCCTTCTGCTGGTGAGCAGCATTGCGGCGGAATTGGCTCGGCGACAGATTACACGGCAAGCGGCTCTCGCGCCGATTCGTTCCATCCCAGGCATTTCTCTCGGAGAGGGCAAAGGTTTCCCATGGCTCGGGGTCACTGTTGTGCTGGGAGGCGGATTTCTGGTTGGGCAGTGGATGGCTTGGCGCGAGCTCGCGGATCGCGGCTTCTACCTGGCAACCAGCGCAAGCAGTTCATTTGTCTATCTCCTGACCGCTACGCACGCTGTTCACCTCGCCGGAGGCATTTTAGTGTTGCTCTATGCGGCCATGGTTTCGCTCCTGCACACGCCGGTAGAGGCGCGTCGGGTTGTCGTGGATGTGACTGCCTGGTACTGGCACTTCATGTTTTTGTTGTGGCTCTACATTTTCGGGCTGTTGTGGTTTGTTCGCTAGAGACAGACGCGGGCAAGGGTGCCCGCGCCACTCGAACATATAAGGAGACCGGACACATGTCTGAAGTCGCGGTGCAACACGAGATAGGAGATGTTTATGAGCCGTCTCTGTTTGGCACCTACTCGAAAAAGATCGGGATGTGGCTGTTTCTGCTCTCCGACACTTTAACGTTCGGAGCGTTGCTTTTCGCTTACAGCTACGGACGCATTTCGAATCCCGACTGGCCCACGCCCTTCGGCAAGGAAAGCATCACCAACGCTACGATCATGACCGGGTGTCTGCTTTCCAGTTCGTTGACTATGGTTTTGGCGGTGCTGGCGGCGCGGCGCTGCGATCGCAGTTGGACCCGAAACTGGATTCTCTTCACCATGTTCTTCGGCATCGCGTTCATCGTCCTGCACGGGTTGGAGTGGACCCACTTGATCGATGAAGGTATGACCCCGTTCAAGAATCCCTGGGCGGCAAACGTACCCCAGTTCGGCGGGACGTTCTTTACACTCACGGGCATGCACATGCTGCACGTGACCATCGGAGTCATTTATTTGGGTGTGGTTTCCCTGCGCAAAACATTTCTGCCGATCCTGTTGGCCGTCTGGGCAGTCGCCTGGTGGCTGATTCCGGCAAACAGCGTGTTCCACTACGGGGTACACGCACTGCTCGCGGGATTTATCGTCGCAGCCGTGGTCTTGATTCTGAAACCCAAAGTTTACGACGCACACGACGTGGAAATCGCCGGACTCTACTGGCACTTTGTGGACTTGGTCTGGATGTTCATTTTCCCGCTGGTGTATCTGATGTCCACAAGAGTGTGATGTCGTGTTAACGGAGTTGACGTCATCCTGAGGGGCTTCCGGCCCCGAAGGATCTGGCGAGCAGCACCAAGATTTTGAGAGTGAAAACGGGAGAGACTGAATGCACACCGCCGCCGCAACGCACGATGAAGGCAAAGGCCAATATTTCTGGGTATGGGGAGCGTTGTTGCTGCTCACCGCGGTCGAAGTGGTTCTCGCCTACAAGCGGGTCTTTGAGCCGCTGCAGATGCTGGAAGCCCTCATGATTCTCTCTATCATCAAGTCAGCCCTGATTATCGGCTACTTCATGCACTTGAAGTATGAGGTCGCCGCCATGAAGTGGGTGATGATGACGGCCGTGACGGCTTGTCTGTGCCTGATGTGTATTTTCTTTCCCGACGCTTTTCGAATCGTGCACCTGGGAGTCCGATGAAGCTTCGTTTGACCACATCGGCGTTATTGATTGCACTATGGGCGGCTCCCGCTTTTGCTCAGAGTTGCGCCATGTGCTACAGCACCGCGCGCGCCCTCAACAAAGAAGGTCAAAACGCAATCACCCGCGGAGTTGTGGTGCTGCTAATTCCGCCGATTGGATTCATGACGGTTGGGGTTGGCTTGGCATTGCGGTATGGCAAAAAGCGCGATGAAGAATCGGAGTAGGGCAGACTTTTCCGATGCCTGCGCCGCTGAAAGCAATCTTCTTCGATGTTGGCAATACTCTTCTCTTCCCTGACCGGTCGCATATCCTGGCTCCCTTACACCCGCGAAAGCTGACCCCGAGTCTCGAACAATGGCATGGGATCGAGCGGAAAACTAAAAAAGAGTTCGACGAGACACTGCAGCATGATGGCCGGTCAGATCACAGTTTCTGGTATCTCTTCTATTCCCACCTGCTGGAGGAGTTTGGCGTTCATGACGATGCTTTGCGCGATGCTCTGGTCGATGCCACGCGTATTTCCGCGAACTGGCGCGACATCCGTCCGGGCACACGCGAGACTCTGTTGCGGCTGCGACGCCGCTACCCGCTTGCAGTGATCTCCAACGCCGACGGCAAGATTGGCGATGTGCTGACTCGCTGCGGCATAGCCGATTGTTTCGCCGCGATTACCGACTCGGGCCTAGTCGGATACGAGAAGCCTCATCCGGCGATTTTCGAAGCTGCGCTGCGCGGCATGGATGCAGCCGCAGAGCAGAGTTTGTACGTCGGCGACATGTATTCCGTCGACTATCTGGGTGCGACCCGGGCGGGAATGCAGGCAATATTGTTCGATGTATCTGGAGCCTACCGTGAATCTGGCCTGCCGCGGGTGGAATCGCTGGAAGAGTTAGAACAGAAGATGTAACCGGTTTTTCTCCGCAGAGAACACTGACGCATCATTCGCGCTACCCCGCACCATGTGGACGCTCGCGCCTACAGGGAGATTACCTGGTGATCGACACAGTCCGGGTGGATGGTTTCGTACACATCTCTCAAGAATTCTCTCCCGTAACGCGCTACGAAATATACGCCCGCGATCTCGCGTTCCTGCAAAGCCTTGCCGGGATATAACAAATTGCTGAGCACATCGGCCTTCCGGGTGAGAACTTCTGTCTGGCGGAGCTCGGCGCGGGCAGCTTTCGAGCGCAGTTGGCTCAGCTGGTGCTGCATCTTGGACGCCGCATTGGTAGCCGAATCGACCAAGGTTGAATCCAGCCGGGCCAGACCCTCACGAATTGCCGCCAGAGACTTTTCCAGAGAAGCCTCGGCCTGATCAAACGCCGATTGCAACTCCGTCGGCAAAGTGCGGGAAGCCATAAGCTCGCGCAAGGCTTCTGGACCCTGGAAAAGATCCGTCAAGCGCATCCCGTAGCGCTCAAGGAATGCTTTCGGTTTTGGCTCGACGATGGTCGCGGAAAAGCGTGGGACGATGGGCGTGACTCTGCCCAGAAGCATTTCGTACACCACAGCCACCTGGGCGAAGTAAGCGACTTCGGCAGAGCCTCCGGTATAGGCAAGAGTCGGTAGCAAGTAATCCTGAACGACAGGTCGGAGCAGCGCATTGCCGCTGAAATCCCAAGACGACGATGCGACGCGGCTTAGCAGATCCGCTTTCGAAATTCGTTCCTCTTCGATGAGAAATTCAGCGGTTTCATCTCCGTTCACCCGACGATGCACCGGGACTCGCGCGCCATTTCGAACTGCGAACAGCAACGTCGACGAGGGCGTAACCTTAACCTGCTGATGGTAACCCGCCGATTCCAACGCCTTCCCGCGACTCAGAAGGGATTCATCCAGATCCGCGGCCCGCTCGATTGCTGCCCGGTAGACAGGTTCCGCAATCCGGTGGAAATCGGGATCGGCCGCATCCAGAAGGATTACACCCCAATCTGCAAATAGCCGTGCGAGCAAGCGGGCAAAAGCATTGCCGAAGGTTTCACCCGGGCGGTACGCCTCCCGAAGAAAATCGGAAATTTCGCCAGGCCCTAACAACCCGGAGGCAGCTTCCACGACTGCATCAATCTCCGAGCCGAAACTCACCGTCCCCACTGGCGCATTCGACAAGCCATCGGCCGGCGCCGTCAGCTTCTGCAAAGAACCATCAGATCCTGGAATCGAGATCTGATTCACTTCAGCAAGGTCATGGTCCTCGGTGGCCAGCCAGAACACGGGCACGCAATCGACGCCAGATCGAGTCGCATGGTCGGCGAGTTTGATTGCAGTCAGTGCTTTGAAAATCGTGAACGATGGACCGCCGAAGAGTCCCACTTGCTGTCCAGTAACCACTGCCGATGCGCCCGCTCGAAGGCGGACGATATTCTCCAGAGTCTTCGCGGATGCGTTCCACGATTGATTTTGTCGGTCGAGAATCGCCGAGACTGCTTCTCGCCGTTCGGCGACATACGCCAGATTCGACGCTTCGTCCTTGAACCATTGGTTGAAATACGCACACCGGGGATAGAACTGCTGAACTTTGGAATAGTCGGAAAGAAAGTCGGAGAAAAGCCGTGTTGTGTGGGGAATCTGGCTGAACGGCAAACACTCCGACTTCACTGGCAGTTCTCCTGACAGAGTTGGACGGTGAAATTCATGTTAAGTCAACGCCCTCTATTCTATAGGCCGGTGCTCTAAGTCAGATGTAGGCGAAGCCGGGAGGATGCAAAAAACAAGGCGTGTCCTAACTAAAGAAAACTCGAAATCAGCCGATATTAAGAAAGGAACTGAAGACAGCCCATGAAAACTGACATTGAGATATCCGAGACCCTATCCGACCGGAGACGGCACCCGCGGTATCGCTTCAGCGTCCCCATAATTATTCGCTCGGCCGACGGGACGGTGAAACGAGGTATCAGCATCGAGATCAGCGAGAGCGGCCTCTCGGCCATTACGTCCGATTCGTTGAAGCTGGATGACACCGTGGAACTAGAGCCGATTGCTGGCGGTAAAGCGCAGGCGGTGGTACGACGTAACACTGGGAAAGTCTATGGTTTCGAATTCCTGAACCTGAGTGCCGAGCAAATCCAACTAATTACAGAGAGTTGTAAACGCCTTCCAGGCTATAAAGGCAACTCGCTCGCCATTTAGCTTTGCGGCCCTCCCTTCTGTTCGAAATCTGCGCCCTGCGGCCCGAACGCGGGTAACCGAACAGGCGTAACTCTTGGGCCACTTGACGGTTTGACTTCATCTCTTTTTCCCCCTAGATTGGAAGTAGGTCTTTGCATGGCCAATCCCACTAGTGGGGGCGTCACGGCTTCGACGGAGATGCTTGCGGCCAAGAGGCATGCCGGGGTGCACACACCCGTAATCGTGGGCAAAATGATAATTGCCAATCAACAAATGGCATACGCAGCCTAATTAATTAGGCAGCCGCTTTCCACCGCTTCGCCCTTGGGCGGTGAGCGAGCGTCACACAGAGGGCTGGTCTTCTCGGCTAGGTCTGGGCCGGGAGGGCGAGATCTTCAGGCTAGCGGCTGGCGTTTCTTGTCCGTTCTGAGCGACAACCGCGAACGTCCTGGGGTAATGCCCAGGGCATGAACTGGAATAAGCATGTAGTCTCTTGACCAGTAACATTTTCGGACGCGGGTTCGACTCCCGCCGCCTCCACCACTACAAACTACTGATAATACAGTAGTTATTAAATGATAGAAAAAATCGTACAATAAACGTACAATGGATTCGGCAAAGGTGCTGATTCCATGCTCTCGGTTTACTCCCGCCACTATCCTCCCTGCCCTTCCGACGACATCAACTACAAGCGTTGCCGGTGCCCAAAGTGGATCAATGGCATTCTCGGATCGGATGGTCCCTTCATACGGCGCAGCGCCAAGACCCGGAGCTGGGAAAAGGCTGAGGATTTCAAACGCAAACTGGAAGAGGAATATGAGGCGAAGCAGCAAGGACTTGAAGAGGCCTCGCGGCCGAAGCCTGCTCTCGTAACTGTCGAAGACGCGGTGTCACGCTTTTTGAGCAGCAAGCGCAACGAGAATCTGGCCGACTCGACTCTCGATAAGCTGACGACGATCTTCGAGAAGCAGTTCCTCACGTGGGCCACGTCCTACGGATTCGTACACATCACTCAGATCACGACTGCCGACCTGGAAGGTTTTCGTGACACTTGGACCGATGGCCCCCTCGCGAAGAAAAAGAAACAGGAGCGGTTGATCGGCTTCCTTTACTACTGCCTGCGACTCGGCTGGATCAAGTCGAATCCCGCTGTTCTGCTGGGTAGAATCCGAGCGGATGGTCCTCCGACGGATTACTTCCCTGCGCCAGAGTTCGACAAGATCATGGACGCAACTTATATCTATCAGCCCAAAGGCTGGGTGGAATGCCGGAACCAAGCAACACGTCTGCGGATTCTGACTTTGCTCATGCGCTGGAGTGGACTGGCGATCAGGGACGCCGTCACCATGGAACGGCGCCGGCTAAATGAACATGGCGAATTGTTTCTGTATCGTGCCAAAACCGGCAGTCCTGTTTACGTTCCGCTGCCTCCGGATGTGGCGGAGGCATTGAGAACTATTCCGCCAGGCCCCAGTCCTAATCCGCGATATTTCTTCTGGTCTGGCAACGGTTCGCCGAAGTCGGTAGTCGGTAATTGGCAGCGGAGTTTCCGACGCCTCTTCAAAATCGCAGACTTGCGCAGCGACGACGGTTCTCCCAAGCGTTGCCATCCGCACATGTTTCGGGACACATTCGCGGTCGAGATGCTGCTCGCCGGAGTCCCGCTCGAACAGGTCTCAATGTTGCTTGGTCATAAAAGCGTGAAGATCACAGAGAAGCACTACGCGCCATGGGTCAAGGCGCGGCAGGAGCAGCTTGCGGTCAACGTGCGAAAGTCTTGGACTGTACTGAATGCAGGAAACCAAACGGGAAAACGCAAATCGCCGAAGCGCGCGAAAAGCGCCTGATGGAGATTGATCCCGCCTTCTGCAGGGTAGTTGGTCTCTAGCTTGCCCTGCGTAGCTTTCGATGAACGCGGTGAAGGACCGTCTCAGGCACTCGGAGCGTCCGGTATCCGCGCTTGTGCACCCTTTCTTCTGTGCTCCAGTGAATCACTCCTGGTTCCCTTTCAAATATTTTGCGAACGGTCTTCTCGCTGAGTGCCCAGAGCTCGGCGATCTCGATGATCGAGTAGTGCTTCTCGCGAGCTAGTTCAGTCGCCAGCCCAGCCGAAGGGCCGGAAACCGTGTGGAGGGCGTGGGAGGACTCGGCTGGTTTTCGAGCGAATTCAGACATGGCATGACCTCAACCGCAGCTGGATGTTAACTAACTTGATTCCAGGCGCTTCGATTGTCCAATGAATTCTGGGGCGAGAGCTATTCCCGGCCGGAATAGCCGTGCCAGAGCAGCAACTAGTCCACGGCTTCCTAGATCAGCAATCGATAGTCATACGGCGCCGAACCATAATGGTTGAGATATGTCCCAACCCTTGCAATAGCACTTGCGGAGTCGAGACTCGCCGGAAGACGTGAGTAGTAGTCAAAATGATTCCAATTCATTTTCGACAGTCCAAGGATCTCGCGCGACACCAAATCCAGATCCGAGTCGCCTCGGTATCGCCTTATCAGAAGGGGAGCAGGAATGCGACGCTTTCCCTGGTAATACTTGAACCGCTCATTCTGCACACTTGGCGCATGCCCATGCACCCAGAGCAGCGCGCTATCATCTGCCAAAACGATTGCGGCCCCACGTGGCATCGGGAATCGGTCGATTGTGAGTTTGTCACCTTGCAACCTTGAGGCCAGGAAACGGATCGACTCTTCCGTGTTGATCTCAATCAGTTCGACGTTCTGTACGCCTTCTAGGCCTTGTGCCAAACCCTCCTGTTCTTCCTTCGTGAAGTGCGTTCTCTTGTGAATCACGACGCGTTTGGGAAGCCTCATTCGGGCGTCGAAGAAGAGTTGGCGTATTGTTTCTCCGGTCCGCCGAGCGTCATCGAGCGACATAAACGGATTACGACCGCGGATAATGGGGTGCTCGATACGTCCGAGCCTGAATTGCAGTCCTTCGCCACGTGCGCTGTAAATGTGGCTGCACCCTAGAAGAACGTGCCGCTTACGGAGCGCGGGCCCTTCTAGGCTATATCCGATTCCCACGAATGCACTGTCCTCGTCCAGGCAATCCAAACGCCAGGGCGTACGCATGGCTTT
>Ga0210405_10005013_pt1 | contig 12239 bp, 10 predicted proteins | sample IncBWH11MmetaG_FD_155492 | JGI IMG/M metagenome (GOLD analysis project Ga0210405, IMG submission 155492) | Forest soil microbial communities from Barre Woods Harvard Forest LTER site, Petersham, Massachusetts, United States - Inc-BW-H-11-M | ecosystem: Environmental > Terrestrial > Soil >... | reverse complement strand
CGAGCTGCGTTTCTTTAAATAGGCCGCGATCCAAAATGAGTTTGAATCGACTAGCGCAAGCAACTGCTCACCGGCATGCACGTAAGCGCCTGGGCTTGTGTTGACGTTAGTTAGATAGCCATCCACCGGCGCATAAACCTTCGTATAACCGAGGTTGAGCCCGGATTGTTCCAGGTTCGCCTTAGCGGCGTCCAGTTGAGCTTGAGCCCCGGCGAATGCGTTTTGAGCATTCTGATACTCTTGTTTTGAGCTAACCCTTCTTTGAAACAGGTCGGTCCCTCGATCGAGATCTTGTTGCTTTTGGAGTAGGTTCGCTTCCAGGTTGGCAACCGAGGCTTTCGCAGACGCTAACGCCGTCTTGTAATCGGCTGGATCGATTTCAAACAAAAGATCGCCGGTCTTCACCTCCTGATTATCGTGAACCGGAATATTGATAATTGGACCGGAGACACGCGGCGCGATGCCGACAATGTTGGCTCTGACTTGGCAGTCGCGGGTCCACGGATCCGTCACATACTTCTGGTATAAGAACCAAGCCGCAACGGCTGCCAGAGCCACCGCGACCAAAGTGACCAGATATCTGTAGACGGCGACTTTCATGGTGCGAAGAAAAGACCGATTAGACTTCCGAAGAGCACAGCTAGTGCGGCGAAAAACAGTGGCAGATGCCAGACATGGCGAGTTAAACCTAGATGTTCAAGTATGTTAGTTACCGCCGACGCGGACAAGAAGCCTAGGACAACTATTGCCATCGACCAGGGCGTATTGAAATCGTAGATGCGCTGCTCCCCGTTCCTGAGAAAATTGATGATGTCCGTCATCTCACCGGTGGATTGGCTGAAATTGCCACTTGCGGTAGCGGGATGCAAGAATCTACTAGGAATTTACTTGTGAGCGCTGAGGCAACGGTTCATCGACGTCGTTTGCCAGTTCTTGGGGAGGTCGCCAGGAACTTCGCGGCGGTCTTCGCGGATCCAAGGATGATGTTTGGTATTAAGCTTGGATTGGCTGGGTTGTTGGCCGTTTACATCTCGCAGCTGATTCGGCTCGGTCACGCAAATTGGGCTCTATTTACTGTGCTTGTGCTGGCGCCGGCCCAGTACGTCGGAGCGATCGCTCAGCGGTCAATTGCCCGAGTGGCGGGTACGATCGTTGGAGGGTTCTCGGGGGTATGGCTGCTCGGGAATTATGAACATGATCGTCTGCTCTTTTTGGGGTTCGCCTTCATCTACATTTGGATCTGTATGTACATGTACGGCGGCACGATCTTTCCGTATGCATTTTTTCTATGTGCAAACACGCTTGTGACGGTCAGTGCAAGCGGTATGAATAGTCCGACCAACGCGTGGCATGTGGGGTTAGCCCGAACATTGGAGATTTTAACGGGAGTAGTTTCAGTCGTTCTGGTGTCCAATCTAGTTTGGCCCCGGTTTGCCCGTCATGATTTCATCAAGTTGGCTCGAGCGGCGCTGGGCAATGTCGCGCGACTCATTGACTTGCAAAACAAAGGTCTGGCGACTGGTACTGACCTTTTCAACGAAGCTCGACCGGTCGCAATAGCTCTTCGGGACCAGGTCATGAAATTGCGGGCCGTGCTGCAGAATGGCGCCAACGAAAGCCTCTATTTTCGGCGCAATCTGCCTGGTTACAGAGCCGCTATAGTCTCCGTGACCCACCTTCTACAGGCAGCGTTGGACTTGTTCCGGCGTCAAAAGGGAGCACCGGGGTATCTCGACCAGGTTGGTACAGAGCTGTCAGCGGTTCACGAAGCGATCGGACATGAACTGCAAATATTGTCCGACGCAGCGGGATCGAGAAAAGTGATCAAAGAAGGGCGGCTGGAGACAGCATTTCAAACGGTCGAAGAACGGTTGCTAAAGCTCTTCGCGACGGGAATTACACGGAACTATTCTCTCGAGGATGCGTTGGACCTCGCTAACCGTAGTGCCTCACTTTTGGCAATACGCGACGAGCTTCTAAAACTACGCGCCATTGTGGCCAATTTACCTTTACCGGGAGACCCGCCGGCCCGCGATAAGCCTCGTGGATTTCCTTTGCCCAGGATAGAAATGAGCCGGCTCCGGGATGGGGTGAAGCCGGCGATTGCGGCGACGGGTGCGCTGCTTATCTGTAACTGGTTTAATCCTCCCGGCGCGGCGGCGATACCGCTTGGAGCTTTGGCCCTAACTTTTTATAATAAGAACTTTATCGGTGGTAAGGCGGACCGAGGCGCGTTGCAGGGCGCATTTAAGGTGTCTGTAGCCGGGCTGTTTTTTATAGTCCTGGTATTCCTAATAAGCCCAGCTCTATCCAATTACGGCGTCATGAATCTGTTTCTGTTCGCCGAGTTGCTAACGTATGGATTCTACCTGGCTTCTTTAGGAGGTCAGAATCTCCACGCAGGCGCGGCAATGTTTTTCATCGTTGCGACCGTCGGCTTGGACGCCGAGAAACCGGTCGCGGTTCAAGCCGTATTCGGATCGTACTTTGGTGTGGTGCTGTCGATATTCATTGCCGCAATTGTTAGCCGGCTATTCTGGCCAGTGCTTCCCGAGGCCGAGCTTCGGAAACGTTTCATCGAGTATTTTTCGATCTGCTCGAATTTCTTGGCTAAATCACCTGGGCATGGCGATACGGCACAATGCGAACGCCTAACTTTGATTCCGATAGAAGCCGTGAGTTGGGTGAAAGGACTGAAGGGGCGGCACTGCCTGGAAAGCGAGGTTGAGAAACTGCTGGAATTAGTGGTGACAATGCGACGTCTGGCACTCTATTTGACTACTCGCGCGCGTCTGCAATTACCACCGTTACCTGAAAATATTGCGAATGTCGTGGATACGAGTGTCCATGAAGCAAGAGAAGAGTTCCGTAGAATACCGGAAGCCTTGATCACCGTTTTTCGCGAGGGGTCGACCCGGGTCGAAGTGCCCTCGATGAAAGCAGCATGCGAAGATTTCCGAGCCGCGTTGCAGCAGGTTCGCAGCCAAGGCCTGCTTGTAGATCAAGGCCCGGATTCGGTTAGAAGTTTACTCTCCCTCGCACATAGATTGGACGTTATATCCGAAGATCTGGAGTTGTGCCGCGAACAAACTTTGGCGCTCAAAATCGAGCAGTATTGGGACGATTACAGCCTCTAAAACTCCTTGGATGAAGCGACCGATTTTATTCTTGCGGCTGCGAGGGACCGCAGCCCTCCAGGGCTGGTGTGGACCAATGTTGATCCAGGCCCTGGAGGGCGACCAGTCCCCTGGCGCTGTGTATCGCGGAGGAGACATCGTTGGGGGTCAGCAAGAACCTGAACTTCGAACTCCGAACTGGATCGGCTGGAAAGGGAGGGACGGCCTCCGTGCCGTCCGACTCTTTTTCTTTTTTTTGTTTGCCAAAGGGAAAAATGGGACGGAACAGAGCCAGGACAAAGCCCGTCTCTCCCTTAGGAAAGCCGATTCAAATGTCCTTCAGTCAGGCTTCCTCTATCTTTGGGAAGATCGGCGATGGGGTTCCCAGACGATGGCCGGGCGGCAAGCCGCCCCACTCGAGGGTACGAAAGGTTTCCGCCCCAAGTTGCTCCAGAATTCGAGCGCTCGAGCGAGGGATGACAGGACCTGTCAGCAGCGCGAGCAGCCTTGTCGTTTCCGCAAGCGTGTACAATACCGCGTCTAGCAATGCTGATTGTTCCGGTTCTTTCGCCAGTTTCCAAGGAGCCTTTTGTTCGACGAACGCATTTGCTCTCGTCACCAGTTCCCAGACGGCCTCAATGGCGTTCTGAACCTCAAAACGTTCGAAAGCCTCCCGATACCGATTGATAACGAAGCCGGCAAGTTCCCTGATAGACTCGACATCGGCGTCTTGAACCGGGGCGGAAGCTAACCACCCACCGCGGTAGCGCTGGCTCATGTTAATCGTGCGGTTGACCAGATTTCCCAGGCCGTTTGCGAGATCCGAGCTATACCGGACAAGCAGACGCTCCTCGCTGAAATCGGAGTCCTGCCCAACCACATTATCCCGCATGAGATAATAGCGCAGGGCGTCGGCCCCATATTTGTCGGCCAGAAGATCGGGATCAACGACGTTGCCCAGGCTCTTGCTCATCTTTGCGCCCGCAACGTTCCACCATCCATGCACAAGCAAACGAGGCATTTCCTCATCGGAAAAGCCCATCGCATGCAGCATGATTGGCCAATAAATTCCGTGCGCAGGAACCAGGATGTCTTTGCCGATGATGTGAGCTTTACAAGGCCACAATTCCTTGAAATTCGGTAAACTTGAGTCTCCGTCAGAGAGATAACCCGCAAATGTAACGTAATTCAGCAGAGCGTCGAACCAGACGAACGTGACGTAGTCGGGATCAAAAGGGAATTCAATGCCCCACGAAAGGCGTTCCTTCGGTCGCGAGACGCAAAGATCTCCAGAAAGGCGCGCAATGGCGTTAACAAGTTCTGTTCTTCGAAATCCTGGAATGACAAAGTCGGGGTGTGTTTCGACAAAGCTCAGCAGCCATTGCTTGTACTTTTCGAGAAGAAAATACCAGTTTTGCTCCTCGAGAAAAATCACCTCGCCCCATTCCGGTCCGAATTCTCCCGCTTCGTTTCGTTCTTTGTCGGTAAGAAATTGCTCCTGCCGAACGCTGTAGTATCCGGAATATTTAGCCTTAACGAGTTCGCCTCTTTCGTAGAGGGACTGGAGTACCTTTCTGACCGCATTCTTATGCCGGGGATCCGTGGTCTCAGCCCATCCGTCCTTCTGAATTTCAAGCTTTTCCCATAACGCAAGAAATTTGGCCGTAATCTTTTGAACAAATTCCATCGGCTGAACGCCGTTCTTCTGAGCGGCCTGCTGGACTTTTTGCCCATGCTGATCAACTCCGGTCAAAAAGAACGTCGGCCCGTCAAAGGTGCGATGATATCTGGCGATGACATCGGCGAGAATCTTCTCGTAAGCATGCCCTATGTGGGGATCGCCGTTTGTGTAATCAATCGCCGTTGTGATGAAGTATCTCACGAATTACTGTCGAAACCGCGGATTCTGCGTTTCAAGGATTCTCGCGAACAATCTTGCCGCCCCACGATAAAATTCGAGCCTTAACGCCGGCTGCCTCAGCTTCCTTGATCTGATTATTCCTGACGTAAAAGAGCGAGAGACTCGACCATGCTAATTGGTCATTTGGCCGAAGTTCCACAGCCTTTTTACCGGCATCGATTGCTTCCGGATAATTCCCATTTTTCATCAGAGCCATTGCCAGGGCATGCCATCCGTCGAAGAATTTCGGAGCCTTCTCAATGCACTGCCTGTACTTGGCGATCGCATCCGGCAATTCGCCAATGGCCAGATCTCCATTAGCGTCATCGAAAAGTTCTTCCACTTCTGCAGGAATATCTTCCAAGTTGTCCTTTCATCTCTGTTCTGTTTCGCAATTTCCCCACTCATCGAGCACGAGGACGAAAGTTTTGGTTGCGTGCTAGCCTGTCGGGCCCCGGTTAAAGAAAGGCGGGCGACCCGCTTTCTGCAATTCGGCTCTCAGCCATTCCCGAACGACAATCGACTCATAGCGATTGTTTTGCTGAGCGTATTCGCTCTTTTTGTACTCCTCGTATTTCGCCTCATCAATGGGTTCTCTTTTGAGCATGTGAATGATCAATCCGCCATCCTGATCATCCAGAAACTTTGAGGTCTGGTTGTCTTTGAGTTCGAGGTTAGCTACTGCCAGCGTGCGGGCGAGTTCGAGATTGTCACCGGGGTTAACCAGAGAGAATGGGGCCGGCGTTTCGGGCTTGTAACCTGCTGCTTCCGCGGCTTCAACAAAGGTTTTACCGTTCTGCATTTCCGCATCGATTTTTTCTCGAACTTCCTTAGCCTTCGCCTGAATCGCGGCGCGCACCTTTTCGTCTTTCAATTCCCTCTGAACACGATCCTTTGCTTCTTCCAGCGTGAGCGGACGGCTGGGCTCAACATTTGTCAACTTGACCACGTAGAATCCATCATTTCCTTCAATCACATCGCCAACCGGGTTTTCCGTCGTGAGGTTAAAAGCTTGGCGGGCCAATCCGGGTTCTTGCGCGATCAACCGATCAGGCTGATCGATTGTGAACTGTTGAGTCTCCTGAATTGTAAGGTCCTTTTCCCGAGCCAGTTTATCGAAAGCCGCAGGGTTCTGCAGTGCGGCCTGGGCAAAGGCGTCCGCCTGCTCGGCCAATGGCTTTTTTGCCTCCAGTTTTTGTTCCTCCGGAAGCTTCTTCTGCTCATCATTCAACAGAAATGAGACGACCTGAACTTTACGCTTCTCGGGCGAAAGAATGGTATCCTTGTGTTGAGTGTAATACTTCTGCACTTCATCATCCGTGATCTTAATTGCCGATTCGAAATCAGCCTTTTTGAACCTGATCACGGCCAGAGAGAGTTGCTGGTTCAGCGTCTCGTACTGGCGCCTGAACATCGCTTCGGGCAAAGGCGAGCTTCCCTTGAGCAGCTGTGTGACGCCCGTAAATCGCGCGTAATCCCTGGCGACTTCGTCGAGATCCCCTGGAGTCAACCCGTTCGGCTTCAACATTGTATCGGTGAATTGCTGATACTTGGCGGGATCAAAAGCATTGTCTGTCTGGAAAATAGGAAGGGCCTTTTCCGAATCGCGGATCTGTTCTGTATTCGGTTCGATCTCGAGGTGTTTTGCCTCATCCCGGAGCAGCAGCAAATTCCAGGCAAAACTCAAAAATTGATCATCGCGATTCCTGCCGTCGGTAGTCAGGCCGGTCAGAAAATCATCGAGCCCGATTGCGTGGATCAGCGGAATGGTCCTCTCGATCTTCTGGAGATCGCCAACCGTAACGACGCGACCGTTCAGTTTGCCAACGGCTCCTCCGGGACCCGCGGCATGCCGCATCGTTGAAGGGTTGTAGAACCACGCGAAGGCAACGATAACCACGACTGTAACGATCGTCAGCAAAGTCCGCTGACGTTTTCGAATCGACTCCAACATAGGGAGGGCAAAGGTGGATGCTCCCCGGCGGATTTTCAATGAGAAAGCCCGAAAATCTCAGGTTAGCCCGATTTCGTTCCGGCAAACCGAAATCGCCACCAGTCAATGCGGTCGCGCGATGCGCTGGGATTTCGCCCGACGCTGTCCCGCCGTTGTTTTATGGGAGGGACGGCCTCCGTGCCGTCCGACGAATCAAATGCCCCTTAACTAATACGGAACCTACTCCGAACCTGCGTTCCTCCGCGAACCCAGCGTCAGGCGAGATATCGCCTCCTCCTTTTGCGCTGAGAACAGGACCCTCAGCTTCTCACCGGCGCGTTCCCTGATCGCTTCAATCTCTAGAATACCCAAGCCACTGCAGCTTTTCTCCTGGTTGCCCGTTTCCATCGATCGCATTCAAAATGTCTTGAATCGCTTTTACGTAGGCGCGTTCCATAACAGTGTTAAACTGACACGCCGCTGATCTGGCCTTTCCATCGAGTACGAAATCTATCCTCAATTGGCCGTGTAAGAGAATGATTGTTAACTCTACAAACAACGTCCTATCATACGAAGATTGATTTATGGTTGCGCTTCCATCCTTTTGAGAAAGTACGATAAACCACTGCATGTCAGTGACGCAAAGTACAGAAGCTAAATAGCGAAATTTATCCGTGGCAAACACCGGGCTATGAACGAGATGTCTTACTCTCTCCTGGGTGCTAATGCGCTGCGAAAGTGCCTCGCGAAACGGGGAGGGCAGGTTCTCAAGGGCGTTTCCCATTGCAGCAAACTGCTCGACTGAACTCATACTCTCTACCTCCACAATTTTTGTCTGGTAGGAGTTATCAGCCGTTTGAAAGACGGTTTTTCCCGTTGATCAGGAGAAGGCAAACTCCATTGCCTTCGAGAATTTAATCAGGTTGTTCATTTTGGCAAAGTTCAAAGCGTAGAGTCAGCCTTTGGCGATTCCTGTGACGGCTGCAGGGACTGGCGCCCTCCACGCATGCCGCTTTGGACTGCTAGCCCGCAATGAATGCTCCGCCTTTTTACAGCGCGTGACTTTTGCGGGCTAGCGGTTGGCGCGTTCGCGATCGCGACTCTCGAACCGGGTATATTCCTTGAGAAATGTCAGGGCAATATCACCGGTTGGGCCGTTGCGCTGTTTCGCGAGTATCAACTCGGCTTCGCCAGCCTTTTCCTGCCTGGCGTCGTCGTCGGTCTCGTAGTACTCAGGCCGCACGAGCAAGCCGACAACGTCGGCATCCTGCTCGATTGAGCCCGATTCTCGCAGGTCGCTCAATCGCGGGCGGCCACCCTCCTTCGCTCGGGCATCAGGCTGCCGATTGAGCTGGGCGATCACGATGATCGGCAAATCCAGCTCTTTAGCCAAGGCCTTGATACCTCCGGATATTTCGGATATCTCCAACTGCCGGTTATCCTGGGCACGCCGGCTCGTCGAGCGGAGCAATTGAAGATAGTCGATCACGACAAGCTGGATATCGTATTGCGACTTCATGCGCCGAGCCTTCGCGCGGAGCTCCATAATCGAAAGCCCCGGTGTGTCGTCGATGAACATTTTTGCAGCTGCAAGCTTGGCTGCTGCAGCGGTTAAATTCGGGAAGTCTCGCTCTGAAAGAAATCCATTACGAACCCGCTGCAGGTCCACTTTGGCTCGTGAGCAGAGGAGTCTCTGGACCAGTTGCTGGCTGCTCATTTCCAGGCTGAAAACCGCCACAGCCTTTCCCACGTTCATCGCAACATGCTCCGCAATGTTCATTGCCAGAGCCGTCTTGCCCATGCTCGGTCGAGCGGCGATAACAATCATCTCGGCAGGATGCAGTCCGCTTGTCATCCGGTCGAGATCGACGAATCCGGTAGGAAGACCTGTGACAGCTCCTCGTTTTTCGTAAAGTTTTTCGATCTGCTCGATCGCTGTCATCACAAGGTCCTTGGTGGCGACAATTTCGGAATTCACATGTTCGCCGGTGATTGCGAAAATTTCTTTTTCCGCGTCATCGAGCAGAGGTTCAATGTCCTCTTGCGAATCGTAGCATTGATTCGAAAGTTTGTTGCACGTGATGATAAGCCTCCGCAAAATGTACTTCTCGCGGACGATTTCGATGTAATAGCTGGCGTTTGCTGCGCTCGGAACGAACGAATACAACGCGCTAAGGTATTCCGGACCGCCGATTTCATCGAGCTGATTACGATCCTTAAGCGCCTGTTTCAGCGATACGAAATCGATCGGCTTACTCTTATCGCCGAATTCCAGAATGAGACTGTAAATGGTCTCGTGCGCAGGAATATAGAACGCGTCGGGCCTCAGAGAGAGGACACAAAGATCACCCACTTCCCTGGGAGAGAGAAGGAGTGAACAGAGAACGCCTTTCTCGCCGTCTTCACTGAAGGGGAGAGATCTGGGAACTTCTTTGCCGGTGGATAAGTTGTTAAAACCTTGGGAATAAGCCGGCTTGCCAGGTCTTCCCGATCCTTTGACTGTCCCCTCGCTCTTGAAGGGGTTCTCAACAGTTTCGTTCAAACCTTGAGAACCATTTCCCATCACTATCAGGTCGCGGATTTCGGTTTTCGCCTTGCTTTTCCCTTTGTTTCCTGGGGTTCAACTTCCTGAGGCGGTGGAGGAGGAGGGGTAGAGGACTTGATCTCGATCCTTAATTTTGCTGAGACCTGGTGATGCAGCTTGATTGAAACCTGTTTTTCGCCGCTCTCCTTGATCGGGCGTTCCAGCTCTATCTTGTGCCTGTCAACCGTGATCCCAAAGTCGCTCCGAAGCTTGTCTTCGATGTCCTTCGCCGTTACCGAGCCAAAGGCTTTGCCGGTCTCACCCGTCTCCAGGATGAATTCCAATTTGGCCTTATTGATCTCCCGCGCGAATTCCTCCGCGTCGTTGAACTCGCGGGCCTCTCTCTCAGCGCGTTTGCTCTTTAGCTGATTCAGGCGTTTGAGATTTTGAGGCGTGACCTCGTAGGCTTTACCGGTGGGAATCAGAAAATTCCGAGCATATCCTTTACGGACTTTAACGATGTCAGCCTCTGCCCCTAAGCCAGGGACGCTTTCCTTCAGGATGATTTCAGTGACCGGCATGGAGTTCGCGTTTTGGGAAATGCGGGACGGCACCACTACATCCCACTGAGCGAGCTGTCAAGAGCGTTAAATCCGGGTAAAACTGTGCCAGCCCTCACGAATCTTCTGAAGCTACCCACTGCAGAGATCCAGACCATCGTGGGAATTCGAAATGTAAAACGGAAACTGCCAATAAAATTATAGATTGCATCGTGCTTCAAGTTTCATTTAGGTAGCGGTTTCCCGGGGTCACGGTTCGCCAGGATTTGCATTTTTGATATGGGTGTGGAGCGCAAGGTCGGAAGGTCGAAATCACGGTCCCCGCTGTGTTATTCGCTGACGGTTTTCACGAAACGATGGAGAGAGATCCGGAATTTTTATGTGGATGTCCTTGGTGGTCAGATTGTCAGTGAGAGAGAACACCGGTATTGCGACCTGATATTCGGGGGCGTGCCGATTTGCTTTCGGGCATTCGGAGACGGAGACGGGCATTTCGAGAGCCATTTCCATCTCTACCTTGCCTCAAGCGATCGGCAGGCACTGCTCGAAAGGTTGCGGGCAAACGGAGTTATTGTTCGGATGGACGGAGCCTACGCCAGTTTCCTGGACCCAGAGGGGAGGACGATCAAAGTGACGGAGGAAATTGCCGTCGTCGAGTGAAAAACTGAGGAGTCAGAATACAGAACTCCGAACCCCGAACTTGGAAGTCAGGAGTCAATCTTCCTCGTCCGCCGGCTCGGGCGGAAGCTCTTCGTTTTCGAGCGTCAGTTTTCGTTTGCGCTTGTTTAACGGGAGAGGCGACATGGTCATATTGATGCTTTTCCCCATCAATTTCGGTTCCATCTCAATCTGGCCCATAGTTTCCAGATCTCCCTTCAGCCGTCGCATCAACTGATCACCCAGCTCCTTATGACTCAATTCCCGGCCACGAAACTGGAGTTGAAACTTCACCTTGTTCCCCTTGTCGAGGAATTGCTCAGCGTGGCGAACCTTGATCATGTAGTCGTGCGGATCGATATTCACGCGGAACTTGATCTCTTTGAGCTTCGACGTCGTTGAGCGCCGGTCTTTGTCCTGCTTGGAAAGATCATAGCGATATTTCCCAAAATCGACGATTTTACAGACGGGCGGATTGGCTGTTGGCGCAACTTCTACAAGATCAAGCCCGAGCGATTGAGCTCTTCGCAGGGCGTCCTGCAACTTCATGATACCTAACTGTTCGTTTGTTGTGCCGAGAATCACCCGCACTTCTCGCGCACGAATTCGACTGTTGACTCGAATCTGCTGCTGCTGAATATGACTATCTCCTTAGAAGGCCTCCGGGAACTGTTCGGCGCCCTCAATCACGTTGTCGTTCTCTCACTTCCGTTTGGATTCTTTCTGCAAACCGGGACGCACTCACAGCTCCTTCATCGCCGTTCTTACGGCTTCGCACGGCAACTTCGCCGGCCTGTTCTTCTCGTGCGCCGAGGACCAACATATAGGGGACCTTCTCCAGCTGGGCAAGGCGAATCTTAGCGCCGATTTTGGCGGCACTGTCGTCAACCGTTGCCCTGATCTGTGAATCTAAAAGAGGTTGTAGAACGGACCTCGCATACTCAACGTGCTTGTCCGAAATCGGGAGAATTCGGACCTGTTCGGGCGCCAGCCAGACAGGGAAATTTCCGGCAAAATGTTCGATCAAAACCCCGCAGAACCGCTCAAGGGAGCCAAATGGCGCACGATGGATAATGACAGGCCGCCGTGAAGAATTATCGGAGGCAACATATGTCAGTCCGAAACGTTCCGGTAAATTGTAGTCAACCTGGACCGTGCCGAGTTGCCATTCGCGGCCGATGACATCCTTCACGATGAAGTCGATCTTTGGGCCATAAAAAGCGGCTTCACCCGGTTCTTCAGAGAATGGTATGTTCAGTGTTCTAACGCTTTCGCGCAGCGCCTCTTGGGCACGCTCCCATTGCTCCGGAGTCCCGACATATTTGGCAGAATCCGTGCCTCGGAGACCGACTCGCACCCGATACGAATTCATGCCGAGCGTATTCAAGATCTTTAGAACAAGCTGAAGGCAGGCCTGCACCTCCGGCAATACCTGCTCGTCCGTGCAGAAAATGTGAGCGTCGTCCTGCGTAAAGCCGCGAACCCGGGTCATTCCACTAAGTTCTCCAGATTGTTCCCATCGGTAGACGGTACCGAACTCCGCCAGCCG
>Ga0210405_10005012_pt1 | contig 12241 bp, 10 predicted proteins | sample IncBWH11MmetaG_FD_155492 | JGI IMG/M metagenome (GOLD analysis project Ga0210405, IMG submission 155492) | Forest soil microbial communities from Barre Woods Harvard Forest LTER site, Petersham, Massachusetts, United States - Inc-BW-H-11-M | ecosystem: Environmental > Terrestrial > Soil >... | reverse complement strand
GCGTCGAGGTCGAATTCGGGGTCCTCGACCCAGATCGGGTGATGCAGGCCCAGCGGCGTCGGCAGGTACCGCAGACGGAAGACCGGAAGCAGGTGGGCGCGCTCCTCGAACATCCGCCGTGCCTTCGGCCACGACCAGCCGTCGGGGTCTGTCGACGGGTCGAGCACGCTGATCTTGAGCGTGTGGTTGTAGGCGCTGCCTCCATCGAGGTACAGCATCAGTGCGTCGACGCCGTTGAGTCTTCGCATCACGTTCAGGTCTCCTCCACGTTTCGCTACGAGGACCCTAAGCCCTTGATGACACAGTGTCAATATCTAACGACACAGTGTCATTAGTTATTGACACTGTGTCGTTAAGGGCCTACCATCGGCGACCATGACACCGACGAAAAAGCCATCTGATGCACAGACACGCGACACAGGTCTCACGGTGGCCGTGACCGGGCCCACCGGGGAGGTCGGGCGCTCGCTGCTTGCCGCCCTAGAAGGCTCAGATCAGGTCAAGCGTGTGCTGGGCATGGCGCGACGGCCATTCGACCCGGCCGAATTCGGCTGGAAGAAGGTCGAATATCGCCGGGGTGATGTGCTGGACCGTTCGACGGTCGATGAGCTCGTCGCCGACGCGGACGTCGTGGTGCATCTCGCATTCATCATCTTCGGCAATCGCGAGGAGACCCGAAAGGTCAACCTGGAGGGCACCCGCAACGTGTTCGAGGCGTGCCTCGCGGCGGGCACGCGCCGGCTCGTCTACACGTCATCTATCGCGGCATACGGCTTTCACCCCGACAATCCCGAGGTTGTGACGGAGGACGTCATGCCACGGGGAACGGAGGAGTTCTACTACTCGGCGCAGAAGGCCGAACTCGAGGCGCTGTTCCACGAGCTGGTCGACGGCTCCGGCATCGAGGAGTACATCTTCCGGCCGAGCATCGTCGGGGGACGCGACGCGCCGGCGCTGATCAACGACGTCGTCAAGCGCTTCCAGCTCGGCGGGCGCCTGCCGCTGGAACGAGATCTCATCCGGGTCATCCCGGGTGCATCTCCGGTGATACCAGACGCCGGGACGTCGTTTCAGCTCGTGCACCACAACGACTGCGCCGACGCCCTCCTCGCTGCGATCGAGGGCCGCGGAGCCCCTGGCATCTATAACCTCGCCGGAGACGGCGTGGTCACGATGACGGATATCTCGCGCGAGCTCGGCTGGCGGACGGTCCCAATGCCGGGTTTGGCGGTCAAGGCCTTGGTCGGATTGGTGACGCGGCTCGGGCGTCTCCTCCCGCAGGAGCTCGCTTGGGTCAACGTCGCACGGCGATCCGTGATCATGGACACCGCAAAGGCGCGCCGCGAACTCGGCTGGCGACCGCGCCACGATGCGGCGGAGACCATGCGCGAGACGATCGCCGGCGCGAAGGCCGCCGGGATCCTCTGATCACATCGATGATTGTCGACGTCATGTCATTAAGTTCGACTACTGCTCCCGGCGCTACGCTGACTTCGATGACCGCGAAGCGGCGCATACGGCGCAAGCCCGAGGACGCCGAACGCGAGTTACTCGACGCGGCGGAGGCGCTGCTCAAGGAGATCCGCTTCCGCGATCTCACGGTCGATGCCGTCGCGGCGGCGGCGAACATGCGGAGGTCGAATTTCTACAACTACTTCAAGGACCGCAACGAGCTGGTCATGCGACTCGTCGATCGGATCGGGGGCGAGATGTTCGCCGCCACGCGACTCTGGCTCGAAAGTGAGAACCCCGACCGCGTCGCCGCATTGCGGCAGGGGTTGCGCGATGTCGTCCGGATCTGGAGCCGGCACGCCGACGTGCTCGCGGCGATGGACGAGGCCTCCCATCACGACGAGGTTGCTCAGCAGTATTTCCGCGGTGGGATCGTCCAGGAGTACATCGATCAGATCACCACGCTCATCCGTCGCGAGAAGCGTCAGGGCCTCACGAACGTCGCCAATCCTGGCGAGGTCGCACGCGCGTTGATCCTCCTCAACGTCACCTACATGACGGAACGCGTCACGATCGACCACGCCCGCCCCGAAACGGTCGCGTCGGTGCTGGCACAGATCTGGATTGCCGCGCTGTACCCAGACGCGACCTGAGCGGCGGTCATCCCTCTCGCGTCAGTGAACGATCACGCCGCGGATGTTCTTACCGTCGCGCAGGTCTTGGTAGCCCTGGTTCACCTCGTCGAGGGTGTAGGTGCGAGTCACGAGCTCGTCCAGCATCAGCTGACCGGCGTCGTAGAGCCGCAGCAGCCGCACGATGTCGTACTGCGGATTGCATGAACCGAACAGCGACCCCTTGATGGTCTTCTCGTGCAGCGTCAGGTCGGTTCCGGAGATGTGCACGGTGAGCTTGGCTGGGTCTGCCAACCCGGTAATGACGACGGTGCCGCCCTTGCCGATCACTGCGGTCGCCGCCGAGACAACCTCTTCATCTACGGTGCCCACCAGGATCAGCGCTGCGTCGGCGCCCTGCCCCCAGGTGAGCTCGTCGACCTTCTTCGCAGCGCTGGCGGCATCGGCGAAGGCGTGGGTGGCGCCGAACTTGAGCGCGGCCTCGCGCTTGAGTGCTACCGGGTCCACGACCACTACGTATTTACAGCCGGCCGAGATCGCGCCCTGGACCGCGTTGATGCCCAGGCCCCCGACGCCGTAGATGACGGCCGTGTCGCCCGCCCGGAGGTTTCCGGCATTGACCGCCGTACCCCAACCGGACGGTACGCCGCAGCCCACCAGCACCGCAGTCTCCAGCGGCAGCCATTCGTCCACTTTCACTACCGAGTGTTGCGAGATGGTGGCCCGCTCGGCGAATGTGCCGAGCATACACATGGCACCGAAATCGATTCCGTTGGAATGGAATCGGAAGCTGCCGTCCGGCATGCAGCCCTCCAGGATAGTGGCACCCATATCGCAGAGGTTCTGCCGGCCGGTCGAGCAGTAGCGGCAGGTCCCGCAGCTCGGGATGAAGCTGCACACCACGTGGTCGCCGGGCTTGACCTTGGTGACGCCGGGGGCTACCTCCTCGATAACCCCGGATCCCTCATGGCCACCCACGATCGGGTACCGCGGTGGCAGGTCGCCGTCTGTGAGGTGCAGGTCCGAATGGCACAGTCCTGCGGCGGTGTACTTGATCAGCACCTCGCCCGAACCTGGCCCGTCAAGATCTAGCTCCATCAGTTCGAACGGCTTGCCCGCCTCAAGCAGTACTGCCGCAGTGGTTTTCATTGTGCTGTCCCTTTCTAGGGCGCGATGTCGGGCCGCGGCGGGTACTTCGCCCACGGGAAGAATTTCGCCACGCCCGCGGCAATGATCCGTTGATAGGCCGGGCCGATGATTCGAGCGAGCAAATCGAGGGCCTTCGCCTCCCAACCGATCACTACCCGGGCGCGGCCGTCGCGGACTGCATTGATTATCTTCTTCGCGGCCATTTCCGGGGAGTGAATTGCCAATCGCTTGTCGAAGAACTCCGCAAAGGTCTGCGCGTTCTCGCCATCGGCCACCGTTGCGTTGCGGGCGACGGCGGTCTTGACACCGCCGGGATGCACACATGTCACCTTGACCGGGTGCTGGGCGACCAGCATCTCCTGGCGCAGTGCTTCGGTAAAGCCGCGCACAGCGAATTTGGCTGCGTTGTAGGCGCTCTGACCGGGCACGGCGATCAGCCCGAACACGCTAGAGATGTTGACGATGTGCCCGTCGCCGGACGCAATCACATGCGGAAGAAAGGCTTTGGTCCCGTTCACGACGCCCCAGAAGTCGACGTCGATGATGCGCTCGATGTCCTTGAACTCGGACTTCTCGACGTCACCGTTGTAGGCGATGCCTGCGTTGTTGTAAACCTGGTTGACTGTGCCGAAGTGTTCGACGACCGCGTCGGCATAGGCGAGCACCGCCTCCCGCTCGGCGACGTTGAGCCGGTCGGACTTGACGTTCGCGCCGAGTGCCTCGGCCTGGCGCACGGTTTCGGCAAGTCCGTCGGTGTCGACGTCGGAGAGCGCGAGCTTTGCGCCCTCCTTCGCCAGATTGAGGGCCAGCGCCCTGCCGATGCCGGAGCCGGCTCCGGTGATGACGGCGACTTTGCCTTCGAATGAGCTCATTGGGCTGCGACCTTTCGTTGGTTGTAGATCTCGGAGTTTTCGGTGGGCATCGGGAGGTGGCTGCGCAGCTTCGCGCCAAGGGCGGTGACCGCGTCGCGTGCTTCGGGGAGCAGGCTGACCTGAAGGTGGAAGTCGTGCCATAGGTTGTCGAACCGCCGGTGCTCGAGAATGGCCGTCTTCGAAGCGGCACAGGCGGTTTCGATCTTGGCCGCGTCGACGGAGATCGGATCGTCACCAGCGGTCTGCATGACGATCGGCGGCAGGCCCGTCATATCGCCGTACACCGGAGAGATGCCGGGCAGCCGCGGATCGAATGACCCGGCATAGCGTGGCGCCCATTCGGCCGTCATCGACGGAAGGATCAGCGGATCGCGCAGTAGGGGTCGCATCTCGTCGACGTCGATTGCGAGGTCAGCCCAGGGGCAGATCAACCCGAGTGCGGCCGGGGCGGCGAGTCCGCGATCGCGCAATGCCATCGCTAGTGCAAGTGTTAGGCCACCACCGGCCGAATCACCGGCAATAACAGTCATTTTCGGGTCAAACCCGTCCTCGAGCAGGCGGGAGTAGACGGCGACCATTTCCTCGAGGGCAATCGGGTATTGAGCTTCCGGTGCGCGGGAGTAGTCGGGGATGAGCGCTGTCATACCGGCCGCCGCGGCGAAGTGCGCGACCAGGCCGCGGTAGCCCCTCGCACTGCCCAACGCATACGCGCCGCCGTGCAGGTAGATCAATGTCCCATTGGTCCCAGATGGAGTCTGCACCCGCTCGACCGGGACACCCGCGACGGTGACGCGCTGGTAGTGAGTGCCTTTGGGAGGGCGGGCCGCGGCCGTGAGCAGTTCGAGCATCAGGCGCCGCCCGCCGACACCCATATGGCGTGACGCGAACGGTGGTCGCGCGCCTCGTAGCACGGCGCGGATCAAACGCTTACTGAGTTTCACGATGGCCTCTCGTTAAGGGGTCGCGAGATATGTTGGTGGACAGGCTTGCTCAGGACACAGCCGCACCCACGGCTGTGCTGTCGAACCGCAGCAGGCCGTCGTCGACAGGGTCTTCGAGAAGCATCTTCGAGTCTTGCCCGTAGTGCATGAGCACCTTCCAGGGGTGCTTGGACCCCTGGCGCGGCAGAGCGTCATTGCCGCGTTTCACATAACCGGATTGCAGCTGGTCGAACATGCCGACGTCCAGCGCGCAGTCCTCCACATCGCGGGGCGTCGCCACCGCGTGGCCGTTGTCGTCCATGTGCTTGAACAGACGGCACAAGTAGGCGCCGGCGATGTCGGCCTTCAGTGTCCACGACGCGTTGGTGTATCCGATTATCCAAGCCAGGTTGGGAATGTCCTCCACCAGCACACCCTTATAGGTCATCTGGTCGCACATCTCGCGCGCCTCGCCGTCCACGGACAGTTGCATTCCACCCATCAGCTGCAGGTTGATGCCCGTCGCCGTGATGATGATGTCGGCTTCCAGTTCCCGCCCGGACTTCAGGAGGATGCCCTTCTCGGTGAAGGTCTCGATCTGATCGGTGATCACCGACGCCTCACCGGATTTCAGCACCTTGAAGAGATCGCCATTCGGCACCAGGCACAACCGCTCGTCCCACGGCATGTACTTCGGGGTGAAGTGGCCCATGTCGAATGCGGGGCCGAGGTAGTGTCGAACCTGCCAGAGCAGCAATCTGCGCATCTGTGCGGGCCAGCGCCGGCAAGACAGGTAGAGGTAACGCTGGAAGGCGATCTGGCGCTTGCGCGCCAACTTCCAAACCCACTTCGCCGGCAGCAATCGGCCCAGAATTTCGGAGATCTTGTCCAGTCCGGGCACCGAAACGATGTACGACGGAGAGCGCTGCAGCATGGTCACGTGCTCCGCGTCGCCCGCCATCGCCGGGACCAGGGTCACCGCTGTTGCGCCACTGCCAATGACGACGACCTTCTTGCCTGCGTAGTCGAGGTCTTCGGGCCAGTGCTGTGGGTGGACGCACCGACCCTTGAACTGGTCCACACCGGGAAAGGTCGGCAGATAGCCCGCGTCGAAGTTGTAGTAGCCGGTGCAGCTGATGAGGAAGCCGCAGGTGTAGGTGCGCGTCTCGCCGCTCGCCTCGTGCAGGGTCGTCACCGTCCAGCGGCTCTGGGTGCTGGACCAGTCCGCGTTGACGACTTTCAGACCGAAGTGGATCTTGTCGTCAATGCCGAACTCCGCCGCGGTCTCGGCGACGTACTCGCGGATCGACGAGCCGTCGGCGAGGACTTGCACATCCTGCCACGGGCGGAACTTGTAACCGAAGGTGTACATGTCGGAGTCCGAACGGACGCCGGGATAGCGAAACAGGTCCCAGGTGCCGCCCAGCCGCTCGCGTCGCTCCAAAATGGCGATCGTCTTGTTCGGCAGCGCGGCCCGCACCTGGCAGGCCTGTCCGATGCCAGACAGGCCTCCGCCGATGATCAGGACGTCGAAATGTTGTGTGTTCATGGCATCCTCGCGCTCCTGCCTGCTGTGTTCGCAGGACGTTGTGTAAACAGGATCGCCCAGGCTGCGGTCGTAGGTCTTGACATCTTCCGACATACTTTTATCATTTCCCGACACAAGTTGATCGATAGAAGAGGGCGACACCGTTCAGCGGTACGTCTCGCCTCAGCGCCGAACCCAATCACAAGGGCCTCCGGCGAGTCCCCGCCACGGGCGGTTCGTCAGATGATGTGGAGTACGTCGAGGAACTTTCCGGCGTAGTCCGCGTTGCCTGTGATGGTGAGTCCGGCCGTGCGCCAGGCGATTCGGTTCGTCGCCCAGGCAGGGAAATCGGTGGAGACTCCCGTGATCGCGGCCGCGTCGGTGGTGGTGCCTGTCGATTCAGTGACCGTGAGTCGTCCGTGACCGGCCGGATCGATGCTCCAGGTCCCGCCGGCAGGGCCGGTGAGGGTGAGTGTCAGCGATTTGTCCAGCCAACGCATCTGGTCTCGGTTCATCTGCTCGAGTCCGGTCAGCATCCATTCCAATGTCGCTGCGAGGCGGTTGTCGTCGATCGCAGGGGCGGGCCTGTTGATTGCCGGGGCGAGATCGTAAGTGAGATGTGTATGCCAGTCGAATACCAACATTGACGCGAGTTTTCGAAGTGGGTAGCTACCGAGGCTCCCCACGCGAAGGGGAGTGCTGCCCAACAGAGGCTGGCCAGCCGCCGACGCTGCCGCGATGAATGCCTTGCTCCATCGGGCGAATTCGTCGAGGACGCGGTCGGTAGGCCAGGCGCGGCGCGGGGCGAGGAGATCCTCGTTGGTTTGCTCGGTGTCGTCGCTGAATATCAACGTGACCGCATGCCTGCTGAACAGCCCTCGGCAGGTCCCGCCCATATGGGCAATGACGTCACGCACGCGCCAGCCCGCTGCCTGGCTGGGTGCCGTCCAATCGTCGTCGGAAAGGCCTGCGCAGTAATCGAGTACCAATTGACGTTGGGTCCGAAGTGCCTGGACACGGTTCAGGGTCATGGCTGGTTCTCTCTAGCTCTCGGCTTCCGGATCATGCAAGAGACGCCGCGGGGAACCGGGATTGGATCAAGCTCGCAGCCTTCTCCCCAACCATCACTGAAGCGGCGTTGGTGTTGCCACGGGGAATGGTTGGGAAAACCGACGCGTCGGCAACACGCAGTCCCGTCACGCCGTGGACTTTGAGGTCTGGGCCGACGACACCGGTCGATTCCGAACCTATCCGCGCGGTGCACGACGCGTGGTAGGTGTGCTCAACTTCGCGACGGATGCTGTGCTCAAGGTCAGCCCGTGTCACAACGCTCCCACCGGGATGTATTTCCCGGACGAGGAATTGGCGCAGATCAGGCTGTGATGCGATATCACGTAGCCGCTCGATGGCTGACACCATGGAATCCATGTCAAATGGGTCCGCGAAATAGTTGAACAAGATCGAGGGCTTGTTCGCGGGATCGCCGTTGCGCAAACGCACGGTGCCTCTACTGCGAGCTCCTACCATCGACGCGCCCAGGAAGAAAGCCGGCCTTGAGTAGGTATCGAATCCATGATTGTGGAAGTAGGTTGGGCCACCTATCAATTGCTGATCTGGCGCTGTGTCGTTCCGGGTATGGAAGAACGCGCCGACCTCCGCGATGTTGGAGGTGAGCAGACCTGTCCGGTGGGACTCGAACTGGGCGACGGACGCGGACGTAAGCGCATCCGCCAAAGTGCCGGCAGCGTCTGTCTGATAGTTCAAAACGTAGAACGGATGATCCATGAGGTGCGATCCGACATTCGAATTGTCTACGACGAGCGGAATTCCATGCTCCGCCAGATGATCAGCGGGCCCGATACCCGACAGCATCAGCAGCTGAGGGGAGCCGAACGCGCCTGCAGACAAAATCACTTCGCGTTTCGCTCGGATGAACCCCGAACCGCTACCCCGTACCACAAAAACCCCTGTGCAGCACCCGTGCTCGATTCGCACGCGCTCAACGATTGTGTTGTCTAGGACGGTAAAATTCGGTCGGTCCCGATTAGGGTCGATGAACCCGTCCGCGGTTGAACAGCGAAGTCCCCCTTTCTGCGTCACCTGAAATAGACCTGCGCCCAGCTGGTCAGCCCCGTTGAAGTCCGGATTCGCGGGCAGACCTGATTGAATCGCAGCGGCGAGAATCGCCTGACTCACCACGTTCGGCGAGCGCAGGTCGGCGACGTTGAGGCCGCCGCCCCTCCCGTGGTAGGGGTCGCCGCCACGCTCGTTGTTCTCCGAACGCTTGAACAACGGCAACACGTCGTCGTAAGACCAACCGGTAGCACCGTCGCGTGCCCATTGATCGAAGTCATGGCGGCTTCCGCGGATATAGATCATGGCATTCATCGAGCTGCAGCCGCCGACCATCTTGGCGCGCGGCTGGTAAACCCTACGCCCGCCAAGATGCGGTTCCGGCTCGGTGTAGTACTCCCAATCCAGCGGCGATTTGAAGAGCTGCGGGAACGCGGCAGGGGTTTGCACAGCAGGGTTTACGTGCGAGCCGCCAGCTTCCACCAGTAGCACGCGTACGTCAGGATCTTCCGAAAGGCGGCTCGCCAGTACGGCCCCGCCGGATCCGGCGCCCACCACAATGTAATCGAAGTTGTCCACTGTTTGCCCATCTTTGGTTTGGTCCATTGGTCGTCACCCGGCGATGTATATCGATTTGAGGTTCAGGTAGCTGTTCATCGCCTCCGGGCCGAACTCGCGGCCGGACCCGCTGTCTTTCACTCCGCCGAACGGCGAACCGATGGCCACCGGGTATCCGTTGATGCCGATGGTGCCGGTGTGTACTTGGCGCGCGATGTTCTTCGCACGCTCGGTGTCCGCGCTGAACACTGTGCCACCCAGCCCGTATACGGAGTCGTTGGCGATTCGCACGGCGTCCGCCTCATCGTCGTAGGGGATCACCGAGAGGACGGGACCGAAGATCTCCTCCTGCGCGATGGTTGCATCGTTGGTCATGTAGGCGAATACCGTCGGTTCGACGAACCAGCCTTTGTCGATGCCTTTCGGTCGACCACCACCGGCGACCAATCGTGCTTCCCCTCTGCCCTTTTCGATGTAGCGCTCGACACGATCCCGATGGGCCGCGGTCGCCATCGGCCCGATCTCGGTGTTCGGATCCAGGGGATCACCGACCCGCAACGCAGAGACCCGAGCCGCCAGCGCGTCAACCACCTCGTCGTAACGACCCGCGGGCGCGAGGATTCGGCTGCACGTCACACAGGTCTGTCCGTTGTTCATGAAGGTGATGAATTGCAGGTTGGGCATGATTGCGTCCATGTCGACGTCGTCAAGCAGTATCGCGGCCGACTTGCCCCCGAGTTCCAGCGTCACCGGACGCAGCAGTCCCGCGCAGACTGTGGCAATCGAACGCCCCGCTGCTGTCGACCCAGTGAAGGCGACTTTGTCCACTCGCGGGTGCGCGACTAGGTACGCTCCGACATCGGGCCCACCAGGTACCCAGTTGATTACGCCAGGTGGAATTCCGGCTGCCTCAACGGCTTCAGCAACAATGAACCAGTCCAACACCGTCGCCGGCGGTGACGGTTTCACGACCACGGAGCACCCCGCCGCCAGCGCCGGAGCGATCTTGCTCATCGCGAGTACCACCGGGTAATTCCACGGCACGATCGCGGCGACGACACCCGCCGGCGATCGCCGCACCACGGTTTCCAGGCCCATCTGAGATGGCCGCACGTCTTCGACCGACAGCGTCGCCGCCAGTTCTGCGTAATACCGGAGCAAGCCGATGGCAAAGCCGCCTTCAAACGCCTCGCTCAGCCCGAACGGCATCCCATTTTCCTGGCTCACAGTTCGCGCTAATTCGCCGGAGCGCTTTTGCAATTCGTCCGCGAACCGAGTCATCGCTGCAGCACGATCCGCCGGAGACGCCTGCGACCAGGCGGAGTTCTCCACAGCGTTTCGCGCGGCCGCCACAGCCCGATCCACATCCGCCACGTCGGCTTCTGGAACGGTGCCGAGGACATCCTCGGTCGCCGCGTTCAGCACCGTGATGCGCGACGAGGTCGACGGCGCCACCCAGCCACCGCCGATGAACAGCGCGTCGCGGTCGACCGTCATGGCGGATCTCCTCCGGTGTGGGTGTGACATGTGGGCGCCGTGGCGCCTCTTGGCCTGATGTGTGCATTGGACGTTGTAGAACCAGGATGGGCGAGGGCACGATAGCGAGTCTTTACAATTTCCGACATACTTTTACCATTTCCCGACGCCAGGAGAGTTGATCGAATGGGCAGTCTGATCCAGGCCACCACCCTGTGGGGGTATGGCGAGCTGGTGGCTGAGCTCGGTGGGGATCCGGAGTTCTTCCTGAAGCGCTTCAGGATCCCACCGGGTATCGAAAACCAGGAGGACGCGTTCATCTCGATCGATGCCTACGTGCGGCTGCTGGAGGCCAGCGCCGAGGACCTGCATTGTCCGGACTTCGGACTTCGACTCTCACGCTGGCAGGGCCTGGACATCCTCGGGCCCATTGCGGTGATCGCGCGGAACGCATACACCTTGCTCAGCGGGTTGGAGATGATCGCGCGCTACAGCTACATCCACTCACCGGCGTTGCAGCTCACTCTTGCGCCTCGCACCACGAAGTCCAGCCTCACCTTCAACTATGAGGTGACCGAGCCGGGCCTTGGCAATGTGGTCCAGGGCTACGAGCTCAGCATCGCAATCCTGGTTCGGATCATTCGCCTGCTGGGTGGTCCGGAGGCGCGGCCCAGCGCGATCTCCTTCATGCACGAGCAACAGGGCCCGAACGCGGCGTACCGCGAAGCGCTGGGTTGCCCGGTGCGTTTCCAACGGACGTGGTGTGGATTCGAGATTTCCCGGCGCTTGGCCGACAGGCGAATCGAAAGCGCGCATCCAGAGACCAGACGCATTGCGACGAAATACCTTGAAGCTAACTATCTTCCGCCAAACACGTTGCTGTCGGAGCGCGTAACCGAGCTGACCCGCCGGCTGCTACCCACCGGCCAATGCAGCGTCGACGCAATCGCGAATCAGCTTGCGATGCACCCACGGTCGCTGCAACGGCGCTTGGTCACCGAGGGTGTGCGATGTCAGGACCTGATAGATGAGCAACGTCGCGCCCTGGCGGCGAGATACCTTGCCGAGCCAGGATTGCCCCTCAGCCAGATCGCCGGTCTGCTCGGCTATTCCGAACAGAGCGCACTCAACCGCTCATGTCGTCGCTGGTTCGGCAAGACGCCTCGGCAGTACCGAGCCGACCTACCGGTGTCCCCGTCGTCGGCCCACGGGTAACCGACAGCATTCGAGATTGGCACGGGAGATGGATTTCAAGAAGGTCCATCGTAGCCCGGTGGCGCCTCGTCGAGGAGAAGCGTCTTGGTCTCCAGGTACGGCAGCAGGCCCTCGAGGCCGCCTTCGCGGCCCATACCGGACTGCTTGAAGCCGCCGAACGCCACACCGAAGTCCAGCCGCATATTGTTGTGGCCGACGGTGCCCGAGCGCAGCTTTCCGGCGACCTCGCGGGCGCGGGCGATATCCGGCGTGAACACCGAGGCGTTGAGCCCGTAGATGGTGTCGTTGGCGATATCGACCGCATGCTCCTCGCTATCGGCAGGGATCACGCTCAACACCGGCCCGAAGATCTCCTCCTGCGCGATG
>Ga0210405_10005011_pt1 | contig 12243 bp, 8 predicted proteins | sample IncBWH11MmetaG_FD_155492 | JGI IMG/M metagenome (GOLD analysis project Ga0210405, IMG submission 155492) | Forest soil microbial communities from Barre Woods Harvard Forest LTER site, Petersham, Massachusetts, United States - Inc-BW-H-11-M | ecosystem: Environmental > Terrestrial > Soil >... | reverse complement strand
TCGAGTCCGGTATAGTCCCGCCATTTGTCAGGATAACCGATTTTCACACCGAGAGAGTCAAGTTTTGAGAGAGCCTGTTTCTTGGTTTCCTCTCCCATCCAATCGAGTGCCTGAATCTTCTCTCGAAGCGCTGCTTTCAAATCATTGACCATCGCCAAAGCCCGCTGCTTTGCCGCAGGAGGAAAGGCTTTCTCAACGTAGAGTTCGCCCAGCGCTTCTCCGAGATTCGTGTCAACTTCATCGAGAACGCGCTTCCATCTCGGTCGATCTTCTTTGGCGCCGGTAAGGGTATGCCGGTAGAATCTGAAGTTTTCATCGACGAACGGCTGGCTTAAATTAGTCGCCGCAGCGTGAATGAGGTGCCAACGCAAATAGGTTTTCCATTGATCGAGTGGAACGTCCTCTGTCAGTTTTGAAACAGCCGATATAAATTCAGGTTGCTTGACATCCATCGCAGCGAGTTGTTCCGCAGTCAGCCCAAGCGCGCGAAAGTAGGTCTCCCAATGAAATTGCGGTGCGAGCTTTTCCAGCTCGGCCAACGAGATTTTATGATAGTTGGTTTCGGGGTCGCGCAATTCCACGCGCGCCTTTGAAACTTTGGCCATCTCGGTCTCGAGATTCGTGACCGCTTGCGCATCCCGGCCGGCGACCTCTGACGGTTCTCCGATCAGCTCAAACATCTTTGCTAGATGGACCAGGTATTGAGCGCGAATATCCTTCGATCGGTCGTCTGTATTCAGGTAATAGAAACGGTCCGGCAATCCCAGCCCGCCTTGAGTGATAATCGCAATTTGGGCAGTGCTGTCCTTTTCATCCTGGTCGCCGTCCAGATTGAAAACCGGGCCCAGCCCTTTGACGTGAAGATCAGCAATTTCAGAGGCGAAATCCGTCGCGTTTTGAACGCCCTCAATTCGATCGAGCTCCGCTTTTAATGGAGCGATTCCGTCCGCGTTTACTGTGGCATCATCCATTCCGGAGGCGTAAAAATCGCCGAGCTTTTGCTGGATGCTGTCGGGTTCCGCTTTGGCCAGGGACTGTGGTTGAGCGGCGTTCTCCAGGATCTCATGCAGGATCGCGCGATTGCGCTCCGCCAGCTCGGTAAAACTACCCCATACACTGAATTCCGGGGGAATTGGATTTGTGGCGACCCAAACCCCGTTAGCATACTTGTAGAAATCGTCCCCAGGCGAAAGTTTTGAATCAATGCCGGTCAAATCGAGTGCGGCCGAGGCGCTGACAGCAATCAAGTTGATGCATAGCGCCAGGACAGAAAGACTGCCGGACGAGACGAAAGGTAACCTCATTCGAGATGCTAACCGCCGGAGGTCGCACTGACAAGCGGGTTCGCCGCAAGGCGTTCGTCGTTCGCCGGGCGCCGTTCGCGGTTCGGGTTCTGGGTTCGGCGGCGCGAATGGGCGTGTCGGCGTATCGGCGTTTGGGCGTCGGGAGTCCTATCTCCTGACTCCCGTTCGCCGTTCACCGTTCGCCATTCACCGTTCACCGTGTTCGGAGTTCCCAAATCCGCAATCCGCAATCCGAAATTCTGACTCCTGACTTCCGGCTCCTACTAGCCACGAGCCACTGACCACTAGCCACTCTGTTCTACTGACTCTGACCACTGACACTGACACTAGTCTGAGCCATTGCAGGCCGAACCCCTGGAGGGCGCCAGTCCCCTGGCGCCGTCATAGCAATTCGATTGGACTTTGTCAGACTTGGATCAATTGAACCGCATTGGGATTGGGGCTTTATAGCAATTCCAACGACGGCTGCAGGGGACTGCAGCCCTCCAAGGCCCGCATTGGCGAGGGTTCGGAGCTCAAGGTTCGGGGTTCAGAGTTCTGCGTTCCGGCTCCTGAATCCTGACTTCTGTCTTCTGACTTCTCTTCCCCGGCAACCGATAAACAGCCAGACCTGGCTGCATATATTTCACGGCGCCCCGGTCCCGTCTCCAGACAAGAATTCCCTGGTTAAAAATGTCGGAATAGAACTCTTTCGCGGCGCTGAAGGCAAGGTCGTTGGCCTGTGCAACAGAGGCGACGCGGGAGAAATATCGTTCGTAATCAGAGTCGGAAAGGGCCGCATAGGTGACGCCCGAGGTCACGTATTCGGCCAGCGATGGTGTGTTGCTCCCAACAGCTTTGATTTCGCCGTTTACCAGATCGAAATGCAATTTCTCATTCGTTTTTGCCAGCAGGCTGGGTAGCAATGCAGTGTGGTCCGCGATGACTTTACTACCCGGCTCCAGGTTGCCATCCATCCATGCCACCATGTCGAGCCGGTCATCCCGATTGAACGCGACAAAGTAACGCAGCCCGCGTACCAACTCGAAAAAACAGGAGGCGAGACACATCGCGATCAGTGACGGCAATAACCATCCGCGCACCTGCTCATTCAGATTGGATATCAGATCTCCGGCCCAAATACTACCCACCACAGCAAATGCATAGATAAACCCGACCATAGGAAGAAAATGCAGGTCGCTTTCGGGAGGCGAAAAAAGCAGGATAAGGAAGTAAACAGTTGGAATAACGAACAAAACGATCTCGCTGACCTTCAGTTTCCTTCTTTGAAACCAGAAAACAGAGATCGACAGGCCGACCATGATCCAGATGACTGGCGTCGTGTTTCTTAACAGCAGAACCCAATATTTCCCTTTGACCAGTTCCTTCACCCCTTCGGGAAGAGCGGCCATTGCAGACATGAGGTTCTGGATAAGATCCACCAGCGTGACAGGCAACCTCGTTATTGCCGGGAAGTTGAGCACAAGGAACGCGAAAAGAAGTCCTAAAAAGAACTCTGCAATTCTCCTTCCGCGCAGTTCTCTGCCACCGGATCTGAGGACAATCGCTAACGCGGGAATGAGGAGAAGCAGACCAATATATTGGGCCGAAGCCGCAGTCGCTATGCTGCACCCCAAGAATAGCGCTCTGGCGATGGTAGCCTTCTTTTCAAGCAACACCATAGCCAGCAGGCTCAGAGCAGCTCCGAACATCAGCGACGTATTTTCGTTAACCGTATGAGCCAGATCAAAGAATTGATGTTGGCAAAGCAACAGGAACGAGAGCAGCACGGCCGCTGCGCCGCTACGCAAAAAATAAACCGCAAGACTCAAGCAGACTACCGACGCAACCGCGTAAAAGGCGGACATAACTCGACCAAGCTCCGCGACCGACTGTAAATCGTCAGGTACATGAAAGAGCCGCTTCGTGGTAGAAATAGTCAGTTCAAAAAGTACTGGCCGATGATAATCCCATTCCCCTCTAATTACCTGGCTCACTCGAATGACTTCTTCGGGATTATAGAATGCCGGATTCCTGTTTCCGTGCGTGAACCAGAGCAGTCCAAGGGCAAAGACCGCTAACATGATCGTTGCGATTCCCCAATCGACCCGGAATCTCCCTCCGGTAAGGGGTTCAAAGTTTTTCTGACTCACAAGATTCGAAGGACAGTAATCAGTGTTGGGGCTGGTGGCTAGTTCAGTGTCAGTGGTCGGTGTCAGTGGTCAGTGGAACAGAATTCAGAAGTCAGGAGTCAGAATTTCGGATTGCGGATTGCGGATTGCGGATTTGGGAACTCCGAACCCTGAACCGGTGGCTGTGTCAGTGGTCAGTGTCAGTAGAACAGAGTGGCTAGTGGTCAGTGGCTCGTGGTAGCAGGAGCCGGAAGTCAGGTGTTCCGGACCGCCCAAACGCCGATACGCCCATTCGCCCCCCCAAACCCGCACGGCGAACGGTGAACGGCGCATGTCGTCGCTGGCTTACGACACAGGAACGTATTACTCTAAGGGAAAGAACTTATGTCGCACCTCTCCGAAGAATTAGTCATCGAGCGTCTGAAGGAAGTGAAATTTCCAGGCTATAGCCGGGATATTGTGAGTTTCGGCCTCGTCAAAGATGTCAAAATCGCCGGCTCCGGAGTCATCGTGCGACTCAGCATTGCCACCAACAATCCGGCCGTCCCATCGGCATTGAAACGAGACTCCGAAAAGGTGCTTCGCGCCATCCCCGGTGTAAAAACGGCTGAGGTTATCATCGACATCTCAAACCCGCCGGATATCGCGTCGTCGGGACAGACTGGAGCCACAAAGATCGCTGGGGTGGATCACGTCATTGCCATTGCCAGCGGAAAAGGAGGGGTCGGAAAATCGACAGTTGCTGCCAACCTTGCGGCAGCACTTCAAATCCTGGGCACAAATGTTGGTCTATGCGATTGCGATATCTACGGGCCGAGCATCTCCTTGATGTTCGGCGCAACTCAAGAACGGCCCATGGCAACAAGCGATAACACGATCATCCCGATCGAGCGTTATGGTATCAAGCTGATTTCCATGGGATCACTGCTCGACGACACTTCTCCCGCCATCTTGCGGGGTCCGATGGTAACGCGCGCAACGCAACAATTCCTTCGGCAGGTGGACTGGACAGGGCTCAATTTTCTGATTCTGGATCTCCCGCCGGGCACCGGAGATATCCAGTTGACCGTCGTACAGACCGTCGCCCTTTCCGGGGCAGTGATTGTGACTACCCCACAGGAGGTCGCTCTGATCGACGCTCGGAAGGCAAGTTCGATGTTTTCGAAGGTCAATGTTGAAGTGCTCGGAATTATAGAAAACATGAGCTATTTTATCTCGCCTGGTAATGGAAAACGCTACGACATATTCGGGAGCGGGGGCGGAGAGCGCGAGGCGGCCCGTTTGAAGGTTCCGTTACTTGGGTGCGTTCCTCTTGACATCGAGACTCGCGAGGCAGGAGACAGAGGGATTCCTATCGTCTTTGAGAGGCCAGAACACCCAATCTCCGAAATATTCTTAAAAATGGCTAATAAGCTTCGTGAAAAAGTCGATTAAGCACTCCACCGTCTTACAGAATGCCGGTGGTCGGACTCGCAGTTAAATCTGATTGACTCCGGATGTCAGAAGTACAAACTCGCAAAATAGTAATGGAACCCCCTAAAGAAGACGCCACGGAATTGGTGAAAAATTCTGTGCTCTACAAGGAGTTCCTGGCCGAGCGCGAGGAAATCCTGCGCCACAAGTGGATTGAAAGCGAAAAGGCCGGGTATGACATCGGCTTTGAAAGAGCGCTCCTGGACTGGATCGTAAAACATCGATCTGCCTGGCGGGAGCGCAGGTTGCGGCAGTCCAAGGGCCTCTAACCCCCAGCACCATTTTATGGTTCGGCCGTTCTGGTCCTGTGACCATCAGTATAAAAAATGGTGCTGGGGGTTGGGAAGCTCTTAAACAGGCGCTGCGCGTCCGTTTAAGAGCGGCGCATGTGATTTTCGCTTGCGGAGCATAGCTTCCGCGGGCTAGGAAAAAGGCTCTTTCCTTTAACGTGATCCAGAGAGGTCACGAAGGATAACTATGTCGAGCTCAATCTTAATCATGGATGGGGAGGCGATCGCCCGCGCTCTTCGTCGCATTGCTCATGAAATCCTTGAGCACAATTCCGAGCCCGCGAAATTTGCTCTGGTTGGAATTCCATCCCGCGGGGTCGAGTTAGCCCGCAGACTGGCAGTGATCATCGGGGATATCGAGGGCGAGCGGCCTGAACTCGGAACCATCGATGTCGCAATGCATAGGGACGACATCCGGCTGCGTAGACCGCTCAAAAGTGTGCAGGAAACCCGATTGCCGCTCCGCCTCGAAGATTTCACCCTGATTCTGGTGGATGACGTGCTTTTTACGGGCCGAACGTGCCGTGCCGCAATGGACGCAATCAGCTCGTTCGGGCGCCCCGAACGCATCCAGTTCGCGGTGCTTCTGGATCGGGGCCATCGTGAACTGCCGATTCGGCCGGACTACATCGGCAAAAATCTACCGACTTCCCGAGAAGAACGCGTCAAAGTACGCCTTGAAAACGTCGACTCTGAACCCGACTCGGTTCGCCTGGAAAAACCGTGAATACCTCAACCGAAACTGCTGCCAGGACTGTTCCGAAACCCGCCACATGGCAAAGGAAAGATCTGCTCAGTATCCGGGAATTGGAACGCCAGGAAATCGAGATGATCCTGGATACTGCGGCGGCATTCAAGACCGTAGGTTCGCGAGATATCAAAAAAGTTCCGGCGCTCCGCGGCAAAACCATGGTCAACTTTTTTGTCGAGCCGAGCACGCGCACGAGGACCTCATTTGAACTGGCGGCTTTTCGGCTCAGCGCCGACGTTGTGAACATATCCGCTGCAACCTCGAGCCTGCAAAAAGGAGAATCTCTCAAGGATACGGCGTTGAATCTTCAAGCGCTGCACACGGACATTATCGTTTTGCGTCACAGTTCAGCGGGCGCGCCTAAGTTCCTGGCCGAACGCCTGGACGCATGCATTGTCAACGCCGGCGACGGCGCTCACGAACACCCGACCCAGGCGTTGCTCGATGTCTTTACAATTCGTGAGCGGCTCGGAAAGATCGATGGCCTCAAGGTTGCAATTGTCGGAGATATTTTGTTCAGCCGCGTCGCGCGCTCGAATATCTGGGCGCTTAAAAAATTGGGTGCAGACATCACACTTGTTGGTCCAAGTACTCTGGTTCCGAGAACGTTTGAACAGATGGGTGTGTCGGTAGCTCGCCACATCGACGACATTCTTGCTTTCGCGGACATCATTAATCTCTTGCGAATTCAACATGAACGTCAACGAAAGGAATATTTTCCGAGTCTGAATGAATACGTTCGGTTTTTCGGATTGACGAAGGCTCGCGCCGAGAAATTAAAACCCGGGTGCCTGGTAATGCATCCTGGCCCGATTAACCGGGGCGTGGAAATTGACAGCGACATTGCGGACGGGCCACAAAGCCTGATTCTGGATCAGGTTACCAACGGATTGGCGGTGCGGATGGCGGTTCTCTATCTGTGCAACACCGCATCTCGAACGACACGATGAGTAATCTGATAATCAGGAACGGTCAGATCATTGATCCTTCGACTGACCGGAACGAGAGGGCCGATTTATATGTCGTTGACGGGCTTGTCTCCCGTGATCCGCCGCGGGATGGGTACGAAGTCATTGATGCTGAAGGGCTGATTGTTGCCCCGGGTCTGATTGATCTCCACGTGCATCTGCGTGAGCCTGGCCAGATCCAGAAGGAAACGATCGAATCGGGAAGCCGGGCGGCCGCAGCTGGAGGGTTTACTTCAATCGTTTGCATGCCAAACACCGACCCTCCGGCCGATAACCCTGGCACAATTACGTTGATAACCGATCGGATCCGCGACACTGCTCAGGTCAACGTTTTTCCAACGGGGGCGATAACTAAGAAATTGATGGGCGAAGAGATGGCGCCTATAGGGTCGATGGTTCAAGCAGGGATCGTAGCAATCACCGACGATGGGCATTGCGTGCAGAACCACGAATTGATGCGCCGCGCTGTTGAATATGCGCGCATGTTTGATCTCGTGGTCCTCGACCATTGTCAGGATTACAACATGGTTGGGAACGGAGTAATGCACGAAGGCTATTGGAGCACCGTACTCGGACTGGCCGGCTGGCCTCGAATTGGCGAGGAAATCATGGTGATGAGAAATATTCTGCTGGCCGATCTGTGCAAAACCCGCATCCATTGTCAGCATCTCACTTCTGGAGGCAGCGTGCGGTTGTTGCGCGATGCAAGGGCGCGCGGAATTCCGATCACAGGTGAAATTTGCCCCCATCACATCGCGCTCACCGACGAACTAGTCTGCTCTTTCGATACTAACTATAAGATGAATCCTCCGCTTCGCTCCCCTGAGGATGTGGAAGCACTCATCGAAGGAGTTGCTGACGGCACGATCACGGTACTGGCCAGCGACCATGCTCCGCACGCTTCCTTTGAAAAGGAGGTGGAATTCGACCGGGCCCCTTTTGGAATTCTTGGCCTCGAAACGGAACTAGCTCTTTTCCTGACGATTCTGGTCCATCAGAAGAAAGCAATCGACCTCAAACGTCTCATCACGTTGTACACCGTCAACCCTGCAACGTTGGCGCGCTTACCGAAAGGAACGTTGCGATCGGGAGCGGATGCTGACATCACATTGATCGATCCGGAAATGGAATGGGGTTTTCGGAAGGAAGACTCTTTCTCCCTCTCCCGGAACACGCCGTTCGACGGTTGGAAACTCAAAGGGCGCGCCGTGCGCACGATCGTTGGCGGTAAAACCGTCTGGAGCCTGGATTGATCACAAATTTTAGCGGTAGCGATGCTTTCGAATTGAATCCGGATGACATTGGTGATCAATCCAGGCATCCGCGAGCCCACCAGCCCGAGATGAGCGGGTCGCTTCTTACAGCGCATAGTTTTTGCGGTTACCGTGGCGGCTCTGGATTCACAGGACGGCTGTAAGGATCCGAGGGCGGAGGTTGCTCATTGTCTTCATCCTGACCGCGCTTCGGATCGATTGTATTGCGGCCGGTAAACTTCTCCTGGAACCATCCACCCACCGTTTGAAAAACGCGCGTAGTCCTGTGCACAACAGAACGGCCAAAATCGGCGACGGACGCGCCGAACCGGTTTGCACGTTCGGTTATGGGGAGATGTTCGTCGGAGCCTTCATCCGAAGAATAGCGGTGACGATCCTGATACTCCGGCTGGCGGTAATCGGCAGGAGGCCGATCCGGCCCCGTGGGCGCGGATGGCGGCTCAGCCAAAGCTTCCTCATCCGATTGATGCGAGCGGCGCGCGACCGGCCCGGAATTGTGATCCTGGACCCAATCGGTTGCACTTAGTAAAGTATTGTTGCTGGCGGCGATCCGAACTTTGCCGACTGGTCTTTGTTCGTAGTCAAAAAGCTCAAGCGACCAGACGGGCTGACCACTGGCATCCGGGGTGAGCCGATAGGTAACGCTATCAAATCCAACCCCATTTTTCGAGGCTTCTTGCTCGGCGGTATGAAACGCGCCGTCTGAATCGACATTCAATTTCGTCAGATCGATCGGAGTTGCTCCTGCGATTTCGGGACGAGCCGGAGTCCGCTCAGATGAGATCTGTCCGGAAACGATCTCCAGTTCACGAACGCCGCCCCGTGCCTGGGGATCGCTCAAGGAGATCCGCCAATCGACCGGTTGCGGCCGGCCAGAGGAACCTGAAATCGCAACGACTTGATTCAACGCTTTCTCGCCGCGCTGAGTGCCTATCGCACGCAAAGCCTTGTAGGCTGTATCCTGTGCTTTAACGAATTCGGGCGCGAATGCAATGACCAACAACGGAAAAAACAACCAACGCTTCATTAATGAGTTTTCCTTCTTTTACAAACCTTTCAGTAAATCTGCAATCAAACAGGTTGGAAAACTCCAAGAAAAATTATTTCTTATTGTTTACCCATGCCAGCTCCACGCGTACTCATAGCCGACGATCAGCCAGAAATTCTGCGCGCCCTCAGTTTCATCTGTAACGCGGAAGGTTATAAGACGGTGACAGTCAATTCCCCTGCGGCCGTTCTGGCTCTCCTTGGGAAAGAGGAATTTGATCTGGTCCTGATCGATCTGAACTATCATCCCGATAATGAAACCGGGGCTGAGGGATTGGCGCTCCTTAAACAGATCAGCAACCTTGAGCCTTCCCTTCCCGTTGTTGTCATGACCGCATTTGCGTCCATTCAACTCGCTGTCGAAGCCGTACGGCTTGGCGCAAAAGATTTTCTGCAGAAGCCGTGGGAGAATGAGCGACTTCTTTCAATACTGCGTACGCAAATCGCCCTGCGCGATGCCCTTCGCGGAAAGGAACGTCTAGAAGCCGAAAACAGCGCTCTGCGATCGTCCCAGGGGTCCGTGGAGGGATTTGTGGCAAAGTCGCGCTCCATGCAGGAGGTAAGCCTCATTGTTGAACAAGTCGCGCCTTCAGACGCGAACGTTTTAATTACTGGTGAAAACGGGACAGGCAAGGGCGTGGTGGCACGGCTGCTGCATCAGCTTTCCTCGCGGTCCGTCCAACCTTTGATCACCGTCAATATGGGGGGACTGCCGGAAGGAGTTTTTGAAAGCGAAATGTTCGGTCACGTCAAAGGAGCGTTCACGGATGCGCGTGCCGACAGGGCAGGCCGTTTTGAGCTGGCGGACAATGGAACACTTTTTTTGGATGAAATTGCCAATCTCACCGCCATGCAACAGGCGAAACTTCTGCGCGTTCTGGAGACGGGAGAGTTCGAAAGAGTCGGCTCATCCAAAACGCGTCGTGCCGACGTGCGGATTCTGAGTGCGACCAATGCCGATCCGCGCAAGGAAATTGAAGCGGGTAAATTTCGTGAGGACCTTTTCTTCCGCTTGAATACCATCCAGATACATTTGCCTCCTCTCCGGGAACGCCTCGATGACATTCAACTGCTTGCCGAACAGTTTCTAGCCGAACTTCGGCAACGTTATCGAAAGAAGATCCAGGGCTTTCATCAGGACGCCATTGCGGCTTTAAAGGCCTACCAATGGCCGGGAAATGTTCGCGAACTGCGGCATGTGATGGAACGCGCCGTATTGCTTGCGCGTTCGAATGTCATTAGCGCATCCGACCTGGGTCTTCATGGAGCGCCGGTCAAGGCGCCGCAATTGGAAGACATGGACCTCGATTCCGCCGAAGTGTACTTAATCAATCGCGCCCTGACGCGACATCACGGCAACGCGCTTCTTGCAGCCAAGGACCTCGGCCTGAGCCGAAGCGCGTTCTACCGCCGGTTGCAGAAGCACGGCATCGCAGCGAGCTGAGGGAGGAGAGAGCCCGAAGCCGGGGGCCAGAGGTCACGGAGGGGGACGGATTCACCACAGAGGCACAGAGAACACGAAGAGGAATCCACACGAAGAAAAAATCCAATTCGGGTTGGTTGTGAGGAAATGGCTCGCGATTTTAGGGAGGACACCTGCTGGATTCCTGTACGCCGTTTCTTTCAGGGGAAATCTCCAAATTGTAAGACGGGCGTCCTCGCCCGTCCGCGAATCAGTGGGAGGGACGGCCTCTGTGCCGGTCCCATTTTTCTCTTTATTTGAATAGTCGGACGGCACGGAGGCCGTCCCTCCCCCAACGCCGAGCAACAGCGACGATTTTTGCGGGCGAGTAACTCTTATGCTTTGGTGATTGTTTACCGCTCTTGCGACAAATGGCTGCTGAGACAATCAGGATCATTGGCGCCCGCCAGCATAATCTGAAGAATATTTGCGTCGAATTCCCTCGAGAACGGATGATCGTCTTTACCGGGATGAGCGGTTCCGGTAAGTCCTCACTCGCGTTCGACACTCTCTATGCCGAAGGACAACGGCGTTATGTTGAAAGTCTTTCGGCCTACGCCCGGCAGTTTCTGGATAAGATGGAAAAACCGGACGTCGATTTTATAGAAGGACTTTCGCCTGCAATTGCCATTGAACAGCGAAGTTCGGTTGCGAATCCTCGCTCGACGATCGCCACAACCACGGAGATTTATGACTATCTTCGGGTCCTGTTTTCGGCCATTGGCCAACCGCACGATCCTTCGACAGGAGAAAAGATTTTCAAACAAACCCCGCAACAGATCGTTGACCAGATTCTCGCTTATCCGGAAGAAACTCGCATTCTGGTGATCGCACCGGTGATCCGGAACGAAACGGGCGAATTTCGCGATGTGCTTGAAAAGATCAAGCGCGAAGGATTCGTACGAATTCGGGCGGATGGCGAGATTCTGGAATTGAGCAGGCCCGAACCGATCCGGCTTTCCAAGAACCAACGGCACACGATCGAAATTGTTGTGGATCGCCTCGTGATCCGAGACGGGGTTCGGACGCGGCTGGCGGATTCCGTCGACACCGCCCTTTTATGGGGAAAAAACCGTCTGATCATCCACAGGCAAGACCCGGCCGGGGAAGAATCGGAAGACGTTCCTTACTCCACTAATTTTTGTAATCCAAAAACCGATTTTTTACTGCCCGAACTGAATCCCAAACATTTTTCTTTCAATAGCATGGCTGGCGCCTGTCCGGCCTGCCAGGGATTAGGATCAGAAACCTTTTTTGATCCGGAGCTCGTGATTCCGGATCCGCAAAGACCCATTGCGGACGGGGCCATCGCTCCATGGCGGAAAGCCACGAAGCGCATGCAGAGCTACTACCGTGCCCAGATCGAAGCTCTGGCAATGCATTTTGCCATCGACCCGCAATTGCCGCTCGCTGAACTGCCTGAAAAGTTTAAAGAGGAGCTTTTGTATGGCACGGGAGATCAAGCCGTTCGGTTCACCTTTGGCGGCAAGACCGTCGAAAAACCGTTTGAGGGAGTGATTCCCCGGCTCGAGAACTTATTTGCCCAGACTGAGAGCGAGTTTA
>Ga0210405_10005009_pt1 | contig 12246 bp, 7 predicted proteins | sample IncBWH11MmetaG_FD_155492 | JGI IMG/M metagenome (GOLD analysis project Ga0210405, IMG submission 155492) | Forest soil microbial communities from Barre Woods Harvard Forest LTER site, Petersham, Massachusetts, United States - Inc-BW-H-11-M | ecosystem: Environmental > Terrestrial > Soil >... | reverse complement strand
GTCCCGCGCCGCTCGATACGATACGAGTAGGGGCCCTGCGCAAGAGTAAGCAGCGGATTGCGGATCAGGATAGCGCAGTCGGAAGCATTTTCCATGGCCTGCGCCATCGCAGTGAACGGCTGACTCTTCCCTTGCCGGTGGCACGAAGAACAAGGGCCAATCGGCGGAGTTTGAGCAGACAACACCGCAGCAAAAAGAAGAAGCAGGAAGGCTGCGTACCGCGATCTCGGTTGAGCCGTCGGAGCAAAGGCCTCACCAATTTTCACTGAGACTACCAAAACCTGTGTTGACCCCTCGTGCTTCTGCGGGAATCGTGCGCCTGAAACCACGACTCATGAGCATACTAGCCGTTGACCTACAGCCTTTCTTCCAAGGTCCGGCCCGGGGTTTCCGGAACCGCACGCCACACAAAGAGAAACGCGGCGATTGAAACGGTGGCATACAGCAAGACACCGGGTGCAGTGAGTGTGTTCACAAGCGTGAGGAACATCAGGGTAACCAAGAGTATTCCGCACCACAGACAAACCGTGGCTACTGACATGGCGCGGCCTCGTACTCGCGTCGGGCAGATTTCCGCCATCAGCACCCACGTCCCGGTGTCAAGACCAGTCCAAAATCTTCCTTGCGTTCCTTCGCCAGATTCAATAAGCGCTGCCGGATCGAAGCCGGCAAATTTGCAGCGGGTTTCTTCACGCGAGCGACTCCAAGTACGGTTGCATCACCCGCGCCACCCGGCAGACTTTCGCCGCTCTGAACAGTTCATCCATCGTGGCTCTCCGCTGCCGGTAGCAATCACGCAGTGCTTCCAGAGCAACCTCCAGCCCGATCTTGTTGCGGTACTTGAAACAATCGGCAACCGCCTTTGCGGGACCAAAGACTCGCACGGTGATGCCTTCGAGTTTCTTTTCCTCGACGCCATAAGAAAGAGATTCCCCGGAAAAATGAACAATCCGCATCGGCGGGTAATCGGCGCGGGGGCGACGCGCCTTGTGGGCGATGGCCAGCCAAACCTCATGCGGTGCTTGCGTCGTGAGCCCATGAAAGCGGAGGGCCGACAGCAGGCAGATGACACCACGCGGCACGCGTTTCGCAGCCTCCACGAGAGTATGGTGCTCGGTCACCCGACTGCCGTCGGCGACGTAGAGTCCTCTTCCCACTTGCCGCACTAGCCCGCGGTCTTTCGCTTGGCGGAGATATTGCCGGGCAATGCCGAGACGATCCAGTTCGCGCGGCCGGAATACCCCGGCTTTCCGGACCATGCGGGCGACTAGTTCTGCCTTCGAAACTGCCATCACTCATCTTTACGATATGCCGGCATATTAACACAAATGCCGACATATCGTATAACAAAACGTTGCTTTGTGATGGACGCGAAGCCCTTCTGGGCTGCGCTCTACAGCCGTCGCTCTTCAAGAACGTGAAATCCCGCTTATGTTGTTTCCGCGGCGCGCTTCAAACGCGCGAGCGAATCGGCGACGCTATCATGGAGCTGCTTTGATCCGAAGTGTTCCCATATCCAACCCCACCATACAGGTGAGAAGGCAAAGTCTCAGCCAAACGAAACTTGCGTTCTAGAATTGTGAAGCGCCGCGCAGGTGAGGTGATTAAACCCCGTGATACCAAAGGGAAATTTCGTCGTGAAATCAATTTTATGTTTCGATTTATCCACAGCATCGACCGTAAGAAGGATATTGAATCCGCCCGCCTTGGCATGAACTCTTTGTCCCGCTTGTGCGCGACCTTCAGGGACAATGGAACGTGTTTTTGCCGCCCACCATAGATCATAGTTGGCGGGCTCGGCTAAGAATTCCCAGACGCGTTCGATGGGCGCATTGATAGTGGCGATGGGACATGTGCTGATGCTCATAACTGGGATCCGACTAAAGTCGCCTTCAACGGGTGGCTGACATCGGTCAAGCGGAACGAATCGGTTCCGACAGCGACCTGACCCATAGTGAGCATCATATAAGGTTAGAGCCGTGAAGGCCCCTGTCAAGTTTAACGCCGAGTTCGCGGCGTTCCAGGACATTGTGTTTCGATCACCTACGTTCCTTCTTCTAGCGGAGGCCAGGGTCCGAATAAACTGACAAGCCTGTGGCCAGATCAAGCGACTTTTGTCTTTGGCGGCAAAAGAACAGCCCCGCCATGGCCAACAGAGCCACCATCGACAACCGCGTGAACATCATGCGCGAAGTGGAGGGTGGTCTCCGGTGGCTGCAGACCGATTACATCGATCTATACCAAGTGCATGGATGGGACAGCAACATGCCGCTGAGGAGACGCTGCGGACGCTCGACGATCTTGTGCGCCAGGGGAAGGTCCGCTACGCATCGGGCTGTCCAACTTCTTGTCATGGCAGGCGGCCACCGCGGTCATGCTGCAGGAGCACCTGGAGTTCGAGAAATACGTAACGGCGCAGATGTACTATAGCCTCGTTGGCCGGGGTCTCGAATACGAGTTCCAATCCTTTGCCGAGTATCACAACATCGGCATCCTGGCCTCGAGCCCACTTGCGGGTGGGTTCTTGATGTGCCTTTCGAAAAGAAGATGGGCTACCGCGTCGCAGAAGCGCTGAAGGAGGTGGCGGGTCGGCATGAGGCAAGCCCGGCCCGTGCGGCGCTCTCGTGGTGCTCGGACGGCCGGCGGTCAGCAGTGTGATCGTCGCTGCCCGCAAGGCGGAGCAACTGGAGGACAACATCCGTGCCGTAGACCTTCAGCTCTCGCACGATGACGTCCGGCTCCGGGACGCGGCCTCGGATCCCGGCGTTCCGTATCCGAAGTGGACGGTCCTCCAGCTCGACAGCGATGAAGACCCTCGTTCGAAGATCCTGAGTCCCGAGCGTTACGCGGACGGCAGCCCCTGGAAAGACCTCCGCCGTACGCGATGGTCGGACTAAGCTATCAAACGGCACCGGGGACGTGATTTGATGGGAAGGGGTGGCGGCGAGTGGCTTACTCCGCTGCTGCAACTGCGGCGGAGAACCTCATGCCTGCTATGCTGGCCCATCACATTCTCGCTGCTTTGAAAACCAGGCCGGGAAGACATGAAGAATCTCCTACTTCTTCGAGGTTGCTCCGCTTTCGGATTTCGTTGAGCTACGATTCCGCGTTCGAGGCTCGATCTAGGTTAGTCGATCGGCCTCACGAGCAGCTAAAACTCGAGGCGGAGGCCAAACTGGATCGCTCGGGGATTATTGGCTTGGCTACTGATCACCCCAAATGACGCGGGATCCTGCATGCTCAGTGTTGGGTCGTTGAACACAACGTGGTTGAAGGCGTTCAAGAAGTCGGCCGAAAAAAGGAAGGCGACCCTATCCGTCACCAGTGTGCGCTTGGCCAAGGAGAGGTCAAAATTCCAATAAGGGAGACCGCGCAGAACGCCGCGCGCCGACCGAGCGTCTTTGCTGACTTGAATCGGGCGGAAATCCGCCAAGACCGCCTCGGGGTTTGCGAAAATATTGAGGCCGGAACCGCCAGTGGCAGGGTCTCCGTCAGTACCTACGCCCCCCGAGCCTGGCACGCCAGAGTGGACGCTGTTACCAAAATCGGGCTTGTTCATCGGTATTGCCCCGGATGGAAGAAGTCCGAGCGTGTCGCCTCCGCCCCATGCCTCATAGCTTTCGGCGACCGTCAAGGGGAGTCCGCTGGCGGCTTTGAAAATACCGGAAAAGTACCAGCCACCGATAACCTTATTAAGCGCCTGGTTACCAATGCTGAAGCGGGTGCCTGAGCCGAAGGGGAGTTCATAAACCCAGTTGGCTGTTACGACGTGGCGGTGGTCGAAAAACGACGGGCCGTAGTCGATTGAATGATCAAAACTGGAAGAAGGCTCAACCGGGATATTTTGGACCGAACCGATATCATCAAGGGACTTGGCAAGAGTGTAGTTAATGGCGAAAGTGAGACCTTGAGAGGTGCGCTTCCGTATGGTGGCGAAGAACGCATGATAGTTGGAGTAGCCGCCGTCAGTTCCGCTCCATATCCGCTGGACCTGCAGATTCGTGATTGGCTTAGGAAGCAAGAACTGCATGGACTGCCATAGAGTCCTGAGCAAACCAGAGGTGAAGTCGGGACCATACTGGGTTGCCAGCGTAATCGTTCCGCCGCCGCCGATCTGATCTTCGAACCAGGGTTGCGGGGCCACCGCCGAGGCGAGGGCGCCGGCGCGGAGCTGGTTTGCCACACTGTCGTAAGCCGCCGCGAAGCTCTGCCCGGAAGCCTTGTCCTTATAGAAATAGGGAGCAGAGGTGATGTCATTCACCTCCCTCATATTGCGCGCACGGGTTCCGACGTAGCCCACTTCGACAATCATGGTCGTGCTCAGCTGGCGCTGGATGGTCAAATCAATCTGGTGGGCATGCCCAGTTCCGATGATGGGATCTGGCTGGTAGGCAAAAGTCTCGCCGTACGGTGTGCCAACTACTAACGGTGAAGTAACTGCCGGAGCGGTGGGAACGACACCCGGACCATCGACGCCAATGCGATAGGCATCGGTCGGATTGCTCGAGTTTGCGCAGCTTCCGCCAATAACGGGCCCGCGGCAGTTGATGGTTTGGGCAAACGTGGGTCCTAACATTGGCTCGATGACGCTCCACACGGTGTTCATCCGATCGTAGGTGATCGAATAGCCGGCGCGAAAAACGCTGGTACCTTTGCCGCCCAACAGATGTTGCCACAAGGAATTTTCGAAGGATGGAGTCCAAGCCGCCGCGATGCGCGGGCCCACGTTGCCATAATCCGTATTAAAGACTGCCGTTTGCGATGTTTTGGTCGATGGCAGCCAAGCCAAGGTCGGATCGTAGGTGTTACCCTGCAGGGCCGCCTGACGCGCATTATTTAGGTAGTCGGTCGAGGTCAGTGTCTGGCCGGCAGCATCGTCGATCATAAAAGCGGTTCGGCCCAACGAATCCACCGGTGCGAACTGGATCTGATAGTTGAGTCCGCCGGTTATAGTCAGCGAGGGCCGAATGCGCCACGTGTCGCTGAAATAGAACTCGACAGCGTTCTGATAAGCGTTCGCTTGCAAAGGTGAACCCAATGGGAGGGGATTCAGGTTGCGGTCGCGCGTGACCAACACATTGGTGTTGTCAATCATTCCCGTGGTTCCGGCGAGCAGGCGGTTCCAACGGGTCGCGTCGCCCGAAGTTAAGCAAAAGGTGGTCACGGTGGCTGAACAATCTGGCGGCCGATTCTCGGCCGGGATCGTGACCGCGCCCGCAGCATCCAATTCGACGTCCAAGGCAGTGATCGAACCTATGACCTTGTCATTGCGGTAATGGTACGTCCTGATACGGCGGAAGTCCCCACCAAACTGCAGTAGGTGGTGCCCTTTGCTCCAGGACAAGTCATCCCTTACTTGATAGCTCTTAGCATTGCCGCCCTGAGTGCGGGCGACCAGTGTGTTCATGTCAACTGGACCATCCAGCAGGCCGCCATTTGCCGAGGAACCGCCGGCTGCCTCGATCGCCCCGACGATGCCCGGCACTTGAGGGAATGGCAGCACACCTGGAAACCACCACCAGTCGCGCAGATAGCCAACGCGAAAGTCATTCGTCAGTGTGGGCTTGATCACACCGGTTAACGCGACTACGAAGTAATGCGGCTGGGAACTCTCGCTATGTATAGCAACAGGCGTACCGAGAGTGTCCCCCTTGAGGAGACCGCCGATGTCAACTTGGGAACTAAGGAGCGACGTCGCGTCCGAATATCGGACGGAGCCCATAAAATGCCAGTTGTCGGAAACATTGTGATCGAGGCGTCCGATTCCGGAGTCCGACGAACTCGGTGTGCTGGCGGTCGAGCGAAAACCGATTGTGTTCAGGCCGTCACCCACAGAGGAGTCGTTGCCCACCGGCAAGTGACTCCAGAGGGCGCTGACGACGGGATTAAGCCCCAAACCGCGTGGGTCACATGCGGAAGTGCTCCCTGGGCCGCAGGAGGTCGAGGTGGCCAAAGGGTAATCACGCACGATGCCCGAAGCATCGATGAAACGCAGGGTGCCTGCACGCAAAGCGTCGGTCGGAACGAGTCGGCTAATAGTGGACGACTGCGGAAACCGACGCCCCTCATAGCTCCCAAAGATAAACGTACGATTTTTCCAAATAGGCCCGCCCACCGCAACTCCAAAACGGTTGTCCTCCAGCTTGGGATTCGGAATACCCACGCGATTACGATCCCAAGTATTAGCATTCAGGTCGTTATTCTGGAGGTACTCGTAAAGAGCACCATGAAGAGCATTCGTGCCCGGTTTGGTCACGAAGGTAAATTGTCCACCCTCCCCACGACCGTAACTGGCGTTGGAATTGGTCGTTGCGACGCCGAACTCTTGGACACTATCAGAGGTAAGAGGGACGGGACTGTCGACGACGTTGGATGGGTCGGGCTTGACACTGGCGCCGATGATGTTGTCCGTCGCGTCGATGCCATCTACGGTCAAAGTCGTCTGGTCGCTGCGCGATCCTGCCACCGCAGCTTGTGAATTGACTTGATTCGTTCCCCCTGTAGGATAGGTAGGCGCGACCAGTGGCTGCAAGTCGTAATAAACCATCGCGCTGCGGTTAATGTTCGGCAACCTCACCATCTGCTCGCCCTGGACCACATTGCCAACCGTTGCACCGAGGGTTTGCAATTCAGCTCCCGCACCGGCTGTTACTTGAACCGGCTCCGTCGGAGCACCTACCTTGAGGGTCACATTGATGTTGTAGGATTTCGCAACTTCCACGGAGAGGCGCACCTCCGCTGGGACGAAGCGCTTCATGGTGACAGTGACAGTGTCATTCCCCGGCGAGACGTCTACGAAGATGTACTGCCCGGTGGAACTCGTCTCCTGAGTCCGCGCCAGACCAGTCGCTAGGTCAAGTAAAACTACTTTTGCTCCGGGCATAACCGCCCCGCTTGCATCCGAGACAACTCCTGATACGGTTCCTGTGGCGGCAGTCTGCCCTATCGCTTGCTGGACCCCCACGAGGTCCGCAAGCAGCGCTGCGCCAACAAGGAGTGAGAGTACTAGCAGCTCTCTCATGGGGTATCTCCTTATTTGTGGGTTGTATCTTCGCCTGAATGAAAGAGCGCTTGTCAAGAACAAAGTCGATATGGTGCTCTGCTGGCCGATCCGCCTCTCGCCCTGTTGTCACACTTTTGCTGTTCGTATCAGAATTCCGACTCGTCGAAGTTCGCAAGGTGCTGCTGTGAGTCTGTAGAGGCGTGATGTTTTTTGGACGTGCGAAGCTGAGTTTTGTTAGGGAGCTATGCAAGTGCCACTGCGTGCGTAGTCTCTACTGGCGCGTTGGGCTGGAAATGGAGTATCTTGCGAACACGCTCGACTGAGGTTCTGACTCGCCGTTTTTGGCCAAGCGCCGCTTGCACTCTTACTGATTCGGAACATCGCGCGCAGGACATTGACGCCACTTAAGGCGGTCTGCTGAAGCGAAGGATCCGGAGATGGATCTCTCGGACTACACTCTCGACACACTTCACACGCACGAGGAGTTCGTGCTTTGCAGAGCTCGCATCCGAACGGCCACTCGCCCACATCCGCCCTCTGTTCTTCTTCTGATGTTGAGATCTGAGCATCCCCGACAAGAGAGTGTCCGGATGCTAGGACACGAACACTCCTTGCGGGCCGAGTTAGATCCGGCATGGGCAGTCTTGCCAGTTGAGCTCACGCAACACGAGGGGCGAACCGTCCTGGTCCTCGAGGATCCCGGGGGCGAGCCGCTCACTCAACTAGTCGGAACGCCGATGGAGATGGGACAGTTCCTGCGGGTTGCGATCAGTCTTTCCGCCGCAGTAAGGCAGTTGCATGGTCGGGACCTCATCCACAAGGACCTCAAACCGGCCAACGTCATGATCGATCCGGGCACCGGCCAGGTCTGGCTGATGGGCTTTGGGATTGCGTCTCGATTGCCGCGTGAGCGCCAGTCAGCGGAACCTCCCGAATTCATCGCGGGAACTCTCGCCTACATGGCTCCCGAGCAAACTGGAAGGATGAATCGTTCGATCGATTCACGCAGTGATCTTTATGCCCTCGGGGTCACGCTGTACGAAATGTTGACCGGCGCTCTGCCATTCACGGCGTCCGATGCGATCGAGTGGGTACATTGCCACATAGCCAAACAGCCGGCGCCGCCTGCCGAGCGCCGAAAGGATGTTCCGCGTTCCGTATCGGGAATCATTATGAAGCTGCTCGCCAAGACTGCTGAGGAGCGCTATCAGAGCGCGGCCGGCCTGGAGAGCGATCTTCGCCGCTGCCTTACTGAATGGGAATGCGAGCGCTCCATCAGCGAATTCCTGTTGGGCGAACATGACACGCCAGACCGGCTACTGATTCTTGAGAAACTCTACGGACGACAGCGCGAGGTCGAGACGCTGCTCGCCTCGTTCGACCGCGTCGTCAAAAGCGGCACTCCGGAGTTGGTGCTGGTGTCTGGATATTCTGGCATTGGCAAGTCGTCCGTGGTCAACGAGCTGCATAAGGTGCTCGTTCCGCCGCGCGGCCTGTTCGCCTCTGGCAAGGTCGATCAGTACAAGCGGGACATTCCCTATTCCGCGCTCGCGCAGGCCCTGCAGAACCTCATCCGCGCCCTTCTCACCAAGAGCGAGGCCGAGTTGAACAGCTGGCGCGAGGCGTTTCGTGAGGGGTTAGGGCCAAACGGACAGCTGATTATGGATCTCGTCCCTGATTTGAAACTCATCATTGGAGAACAGCCCCCCGTCCCTGATCTTGAGCCCCAGGACGCGCAAAGGCGCTTCCAACTGGTGTTCACACGGTTTATCAGCGTATTTGCCCGGCCGGAGCACCCGCTCGCCTTGTTCCTCGACGACCTGCAATGGCTTAGCACCGCGACGCTCGACTTGCTGGAGAATCTCTTGACTCGATCGGATCTGCGGTACCTGATGGTAATCGGTGCTTATCGGGACAACGAGGTCGATGCCACGCATCCGCTGGCGCGCAAGCTCGAGGCCATCAAGAACGCTGGTGCGAGGATAGAAGAGATCACGCTTGCGCCGCTCGCCAGCGAACACCTCGCGCAGTTGATTGCGGACGCGCTTCGCTGCGAACCGGAGCGCGCTGTGCCCCTCGCGCAACTGGTGTATGAGAAGTCGGGGGGTAATCCGTTTTTCGCGCTTCAGTTCATGTCTGCGCTCGCCGAAGAACGCTTACTGACTTTCGATCATGACGCTGCGCGATGGTCCTGGGATCTCAAGCGTATTCACGCGAAAGGTTACACCGACAATGTGGTTGACCTGATGGTCGGGAAGCTGGCCCGTCTGCCGGTTGAAACCCAGGGTGCACTACAGCAGCTTGCTTGCCTCGGCAACATCGCCGAAATCCCGATACTTTCTATTGTTCATAGGACGTCTGAGCAAGTAATCCACTCGGATCTGTGGGAGGCAGTCCGTCTGGAGTTGATTATGCGTCTGGAGGGCGTTTACCGATTTGTCCATGACCGCGTCCAAGAAGCCGCCTATTCATTGATCCCGGCAGAACAGCGCGCCGGGGCCCATCTCCGGATCGGAAGGCTGCTCGCCAAGCACACTCCGGCGGAGAAGCGGGAGGAGGCGATCTTCGAGATCGTCAATCAGCTCAACCGTGGTGCGGAGCTGATCAACGCGCGGGAGGAGCGCGAGCAGTTGGCCGAGCTCAACCTGATCGCGGGCAGGCGCGCGAAGGCGTCTACCGCTTATGCCTCGGCGCTCACCTATCTCGTCGCCGGCGCAGCACTGCTGGAGGAAGACTCGTGGGAGCGCTGTCACGAGCTCAGCCTTGCGCTGGAGCTGAACCGGGCCGAATGCGAGTTCCTGACTGGCGCGCGGGCCGAAGCGGAGCGGCGCCTTGCAGCTCTGTCGAGCCGCGCCGCAACGATGGTGGAACGAGCCACGGTCGCCTGCCTGCGGGCGGATCTGTACATGACCCTCGATCAGAGCAGCCGTGCGGTTGCCGTCGGTCTCGATTATCTCCGGCATCTGGGCATCGACTGGTCGCCGCACCCGACCGAAGAGGAAGCACGGCGCGAATACGAGCGAATCGGGTCGCAGCTGGGAGGTCGCACGATCGAGGAACTCATCGACCTGCCCTTGATGAGTGACCCGGCGTCCCTTGCGACCCTCGATGTGCTGACCAAGCTCGGGCCAGCTGCCTTCTTTACGGATTTCAACCTGCATGCCCTGGTCGTGTGCCGAGCGATCAATCTAAGCTTCGAGCACGGCTACAGCGACGGTTCCTGCCCCCATTTTGAATGGCTTGGCGCGGTTGCCGGCGCGTGCTTCGGCGACTACCAGGCCGGGTTTCGCTTCGGCCAACTCGGCTATGACCTCGTCGAAAAACGCGGACTGAAACGTTTTCAGGCCAGGACCTATAACAACTTTGCAGTTCAAGTCCTTCCCTGGACCAGACATGTCAAGGCTATCCGCGATCTACTGCATCGGGCGTTCGAGGCCGCAAACAACATCGGCGACCTCACATTTGCAGCTTTCGCTTGTAGTAATCTTAACGCGAATCTTCTCGCGGCGGGTGATCCGCTCGTCGAGGTGCAACGCGAGGTCGAGCGTGGTTTCGCGTTTGTACAGAAAATAGGATTCGGATATGCCATCGACAGTCTGAGCCCGCACCTTGGGTTGGTCCGGACATTGCGCGGATTGACGCCGAAATTCGGCTCCTTTGACGATAAGGAGCTTGACGAGCTGCGGTTGGAGCGCCGTTTCGCCAGTAATCCGGATCTAGGGCCTGCCGAGTACGGGTATTGGCTCCGCAAGCTGCAGGCGCGCTTTATTGCCGGCGATTACGAATCGGCTATCGAGGCTGCATCAAGGGCGGAAAAACGGCCTGGGGCATGGCAAACAACTGTGGATACGGCGGACCATTACTTCTACGCGGCGCTTTCCCGAGCGGCGATTTACGACTCCGCGTTGCCCGACGAGCGGCAGCAGCATATGGACGCTCTGAGCGCTTACCATCGGCAACTTGAGGTCTGGGCGGTGAATTGCCCCGAGAATTTCGAAAACCGCGCTATGCTTGTCAGCGCTGAGATCGCACGGATCGAGAGCCGCATACTTGATGCCGAGCATCTTTACGAGCAGGCCATCCGCTCGGCACGCGCAAACGGCTTCGTGCACAACGAGGCGGTCGCCAACGAAATGGCCGGGCGCTTCTATGGGGCGCGCGGTTTTGAGCAGATTGCGCAGCTTTACCTGCGAAACGCCCGCCAGTGCTACCTGAGCTGGGGAGCGGAAGGCAAAGTGCGGCAACTTGACGAGCTATATCCGCACCTCCGCAAGGAACAGCCGGTGACCGACGCGCGCCGCACGATCGGCGCGCCCATCGAACACTTGGATCTTGCAACGGTCCTCAAGATCTCGCAGGCGGTGTTCGGTGAAATCGTGCTGGAAAACCTCATTGACACGCTGCTCCGCACCGCCATCGAGCACGCTGGCGCGGAACGCGGCCTGCTCATCCTGCCGCGAGGTGCCGAGCTGCGGATCCAGGCGGAAGCGACCACCGGAGGCAGTTCAGTCACACTCGAGCTCCGTGACGCGCCCATCTCCAGCGCTGAACTGCCAGAAGCCGTCATTCAATATGCCGCGCGTACACAGGAGAGCGTCATGCTGGACGATGCTTCGGCTCGAGGTTCGTTCTCCAATGACGAGTACATTCGGCGTGCGCACGCGCTGTCAGTATTGTGCCTCCCACTGGTAAAGCAAGGCCGGCTGGTGGCCGTGCTCTATCTCGAAAACAATCTGGCGGCCAATGTGTTTACGCCCGCGAGAATTGCGGTGTTAAGCGTGCTCGTCTCAGCGGCAGCGATTTCGCTCGAAAATAGTCGGTTGTATCGTGACCTGCAGGAACGCGAAGCCAAGATCAGGCGGCTGGTGGATGCCAATATTGTCGGGGTGTTGATTTCGAATCTTGAAGGGCCGATCCTCGAGGCCAATGACGCCTTTCTCCAGATGGTCCGGTACACGCGTGACGACCTCACCTCCGGACGACTACGGTGGACAGAGCTGACGCCTCCCGAATGGCAAGCCCTCACCGAACGAGCAGTGGCGCAGCTCAGATCGACCGGCACCTGCGAAATCTATGAAAAGGAGTACTCCCGCAGCGACGGCAGCCGCGTGCCCGTGCTGGTCGCTGCCACCGTGATCGGGGACGCGCGAAGCGAGTCCTTGGCGTTCGTGCTCGACCTTACCGAGCGCAAGCGCGCCGAGGAAGAGCGCGAGAGACTACGTCAGGCGTTAGTGGAACTTGCG
>Ga0210405_10005007_pt1 | contig 12247 bp, 11 predicted proteins | sample IncBWH11MmetaG_FD_155492 | JGI IMG/M metagenome (GOLD analysis project Ga0210405, IMG submission 155492) | Forest soil microbial communities from Barre Woods Harvard Forest LTER site, Petersham, Massachusetts, United States - Inc-BW-H-11-M | ecosystem: Environmental > Terrestrial > Soil >... | reverse complement strand
GTGGTTCTTTGGCGTCTGAGCTTCCGCGTTGTCGGCGGCCATACCAAAGCACCGCCCGAGTTCGCCTCCTCCTGCCCGCTTGGCAGGGGCAGGCCGTCCTCGGCGCGGGCGGCAAGCGGTTCCGTTGCCTCGTGACGCCCCCGAGTGGCCGCCGGATCGGTTCGCGTCGAGCACGCCTTTGAGGCGCCGCCACCGGATATGCAAAGTGAGGCCACCGAGAAGTAGCGGCGTCTTAAAACTAAAGAATTAAGACGACTGAGCCGGGATAGATGCTCCTCAGATAGTGCCAGTTCGCACTTGTCGCAAAAGATGACTCAAAAGCGCAAGAACTGGCGCTCGTCCGTGCCAGTCATCCGCGGGTAACGGATTTGTCGTGGCTCAGCCACTTGCGGGCGCTAGGTTGCGCCGATGGCGAAGCACTACGCGACCACCGAAATCCGCGTCGACGAGGTTGAGATCGGTTTTGAGCTGGTCTTGCAGTCCGGCATGGATGGCGTACCGGCCGCGAACTTCATCGTCGACGGGGTCAAGCTGATCCACGATCAGGGCGCTGGAGAACCGCCGAAGATCAGGCTGACGTCTGATCTTCCTGAAGGGCCATACACCGTCGACTTTCCGCGCGATGCGATCGTCACCATCATCCTCGAGCCTAGGGACGACGCCTCATAGTGCGGCGGCCGGTGCCACATGGGCCATAGGGCATGACCTGCCAGCAAACCATCCAGATATACTTACGACCCGCAGTTGCGTCGCCCGACTTTGTCACGACGTTGTCACATTGATGGTGTTAGAGCGGTTGTGCTGATGATGGTCTTGCCGGTCGGCCACCGGTGGTGACTCGCGTTGTCACTGACGCCTGTTGGGTTGTCTTTGAGTTGATCTGTCCCATCGGTGACCGACTGCCGCGTAGGGGCCCGGCAGGGCGGACATGACTTAATCAGAGCCTGGCAGTTCCTCATCAATGTGTTGTCTGAGGCGCAAACTTCCAGAGCGTGCTGTTGAGCTCGAACGGCATCGGAACCTTGCGCCACGTGTCACCGTGGTCGTCGCTACGGAACAGATAGCCCCAGGATCCCGGCGATTTCAAACTTGGCGGGGCGGTCCGGCGCCGCGTCTATGGGCGGCGTGAAGACGGTTCGGTCAGCGCGCCAGTTGGCCTCATACGCGGCTTGGCGGGCTCTGGGAGGGAAGGCCTCTGCTCATGAGAAGGGGGCGGATGCTGGGCAACAGCGCGACCAATCCGATGGCGTGCCTCGTCCTCCCAGACGGCGACGTTACGGCCCCGAGCTGACGAAAGCGCGGAAGGCCCGCACGGCCGGGGTCATGGGGCGGTCGCTGGCCCAGATCAGGCCGATGCGGCGGGCTGCCCTGGGACGCAACGGTATCTCTACGACCCCCGGCGGCGGGGCGGGCTGCGCGGCGGGCAGCACGGCCACGCCGAGACCGGCGGCGACCAGGCCCCGTAGCGTGTCCATCGCCTCGCCCTCGAAGGCCAGCGTCGGGGTGAAGCCGGCCGCCTGAGCGAGTTCGTTGGTGAGTTGGCGCAGGCCGGAGGCCGGTTTCATCCCGACGAACGGCTCGCGGGCCAGTTCAGCCATCCTCACCCACGCTCTGCCGGTCAGCCGGTGCTCGGCCGGCACCGTGACCATCAACGACTGCTCTTCGAGGGTGAACCCGGCGAATTCGCCCGGTGCAGGTAGCGGCGAGGTGAACGCCAGGTCCGCGCGCCCGCTACGGACGTGGTCGAGCATCAGTTCACCATGGGCTCCCTCGAGTAGGGTGAACCGGACGTGCGGGTGCTCGCGTCGAAACGCCCGCAACAGCCCGGGTACCCGCCGCTCGCCGAGGGTGTACAGGAACGCGAGCACCACCGAGCCGCGCTCTGGATCGGCCTCGTCGGTGGCCTGGCGCACCTCGGTGGCCAGCTCGGACAGCGTCCGGCCGGCTGCCTGGGCGAGGCTGGCGCCAACGCGGCTGAGCCGGATGCCGCGCCCGTCGGGCACCACCACCGGCGTCCCCAACTCGGCGGACAGCGCCGCCAGCCACCGGCTTGCGGTCGGCTGCAGTAGGCCCAGCGTGGCCGCGGCCCTGGTCAGATTGCCCTCCTCGGCGAGAGCATGCAGCAGCGCCAGCTTCGGGGCCAGCGACCGAACGAGTGTTACCTCGGACACACCAGAAATTGTCACCCCGAGCACCTGCGCTGGTCTACAACCATCGATGCATTTATACATGGATCACGGTATTCGGCCGCATTAGACGCATCAATCGCCGGTACCTACCGTCGGCGACATGGTGAATTGTCTAGCCAGCCCCCAGACCCGGCACCGGCAAGGCAGCTCCGGGTTCCGCCGGATCAACTTCGCGCTGTTTTGTGCCGGACTGGCCACCTTCGGCACGCTGTACGCGGCCCAGGGCCTACTACCGTCGCTGAGCGCCGCGCTGCACCTCTCACCCGCGGGTGCCAGCCTCGCTGTCTCGGTGGCCACCGGCGCACTGGCCGTGGGTGTGCTGCCGCTCACCGCCTTATCCGAGACCCTCGGGCGCACACCGGTGATGACCGTCTCGCTGTTCGCCACGGCCGGGCTGACGCTGCTGCTCGCGGTTAGCCCGACCTTCACCGTGCTGCTGGTACTGCGCGCTTTGCAGGGCCTCGCGCTGGCCGGCATCCAGGCAGTGGCGATGTCATATCTGGTCGAAGAAGTGCACCACGATTCGCTTGGCTTCGCGATGGGCCTCTACGTCGCGGGCACCGCCTTCGGCGGGATGACCGGACGGCTGGTGGGCGCCCTGGTCGACGACGTAGCCGGGTGGCGGTGGGCACTGGCTGTGGTTGGCGTTTTCGCGCTGGCCTGCGCGATCGCGTTCAACTGCACCATCGTGCCGTCCGCTGGTTTTCAGCCGCGCCCGCCGCGCGTGAGGGAGTCGGCGGGGTCGATTGGCCGCGCACTCAGCGACACCGGGCTGCTGGGACTGTTCGCCGTCGGCCTCCTGCTGTTTTCTTGCTTCGTCACGGTCTACAACTACCTCGGCTACCGGCTGCTCGGTCCTGGCTTCGGACTCTCCCGCACCGTCGTCGGGTTGATCTTCGTGGCGTATCTGGCCGGCTCCCTCGCCTCACCGTTCGCCGGTCGGCTAGCCGACCGGTTCGGCCGTCCGCATGTGCTGTGCGTGACGGCCGTGATCACCCTGGCCGGCCTGGCATTGCTGGCCACGGGCAGCGTGGCCGCGGTGATCGTCGGGCTGATCATCACCACCGGTGGGTTCTTCGCCGCGCATGCCGTGGCCAGCGGCTGGGTCAGCGCGCGGTCTGCCACCCTCGGCGTGCAGGGCCCCGCAGTCTATGTGTTCTGCTACTACCTCGGCTCCAGTGTGGGCGGCACAGTCGGTGGCCTCGTTTATTCGGCGGCCGGCTGGCCGGGGGTCACCGACTACACCGGCGCGTTCCTGGTCGCCGTGCTGATCCTCGCAATCCTGCTGCGCAGGCTGCGACCGGCCGCGCCGATGGCGGCTACCCCATGATCGGCGGCCGAAGGACAACGGTCAGCGGTCGGTACGTCGTGATAGCCACGGGCAGAAGTCAGACCTTCGCGTGAACAGTCGCGCGGAAACAATGACGAAAGTGAAGGATTTATCATGACGAACGAGAATCTTGATCTGAGGCAGCGGAAGTTCTGGGGTTGGGGATTCGCTTCCGAGGTCACGGATGCAGTGGCCAGCGATGCGATCCTGCACGCTCTGCACGATCGGCTCGACTTGCCAATCCAGGATTTCGGGCCGGGTCCGACGATCTCGGAGATCGAACTCAAGTCCCCCCGCGTGCCTATCCCGGCGAGCCTGGCCGCCATCTGTAGCGATATGACCTGGGACCGAGCCGAGCACACTTACGGAAAGAACCTTCGCGACTACGTTCGCGGTTTCGAGCGCCTCTAGGGGCCTCGAACCGCTGGCGGGCGATCGACTCCGAGCTGCGGCAACTCGCAGCCGTGCGCCGTTCGATCCGCGAGCGTGGTGGCGCGCCGAGTCGTCAGATCGACGAATTGCTCGATGAGCGTCTAGCGCACCGCGGCTGAGCCGGCGAGGACACGGCAGTCGAGACGTAGCGGCGCGGCCCGTTCGCATTCTCGTCAATCACGAAATGGATCAAGCCCCTCGCGCGCCTAGAACAGAAGGAAGCCGGCGCGTTCGCCAGTGGGAAAAGACGAGTAGTCAACTACTCGTGTGTGCACCATCCAGGGTGGTCGAGGATTCCGGGGTGTGAAGTTCACAGAGAAAGGTCGGGGAATATGACGATTGTTAGCGCGGTAGTGATCCACCCGCGGTCGGGTGAGGTGTGGGAGGAGCTGCAGAAGCAGCTCAAGAAGGCGATCCAGATCGTCAAAAAGCACGGCGGCGAGAACGTCACCCTGCTGGTGACCGTGATCGGCGGTGAGCAGACGAACGCTCTGACGATGCTGACCACCGCCGAGAACTGGACCCGGTTCGGCCAGATCCAGGAGGCGGTGTACGGCGACCCCAAGATGCAGGCGCTGATGGCCGAAAGCGGGAAGATCGCGACGTGGGAGATCTACACAGCGCAGACGCTTGAACTCTGATCCCAGAGCAAAACGCCGCCCAAGCCCCTGGGCGGCGTTACCCCTTACCTAGTTCGTTCGTCATCTCCCGCACCACTGCCAGACCACCGCGCCGACCGCGCGCTGAGGCCGAGCGCAATTTTTCCAGCAGCGCGGCTAGCACCTTCGCCGCGGCCGGCTGCTGGTTGATGGCCTTGGGGTTATCCAAGATTCGCGCCAGGGCGGGCGCCACCGGCTATCTCGGCCTGAACGCCCGACGTAGATACTGTCGTCATCGTCGGCCATCGCTCACCTGCTTTCGGGGGGTGGCCCCTGGGAGCCAGCGTGGAAAGGAGGGTTGGGAAGGCCCGAAACACGCTGACCCCCAGGGGGTTTGGTCCCGGATGGCAGCGCGACTCCGCAAACGCGCCCACGCCACCCGGGTAGCCCAGGGGCCAGCGTGCCCAGGGATAGGAGTATCCCGTTTTCGCTGGCCCCTGGGGGCTATGCCCCGGTGACTCGGCTGCCCTGCACGTAAACCTCGGCGATAGATGCTGGCCTTTGCTCGTTGCCGTCATGGCATTGACGGCAACGCCTGCGTGGCCCACCTAGTGGTCATACCATCCACTCATGTCTATCGCGGCAACTAGTGCTGTTACGGGTGAGATCCTCAAGAAGCTTCGATGAACTCACCTCCGAGGAACTCGAAGCCAAACTCGCTCGGGCGGCCGCCGCTGCCGAGTCGTACCGCCTGACGAGCGTCGAGCAGCGAGCGGGGTGGGTCGTGAAGGACTCACCGCGTGCCGCGCAGGGCACCACGGCGAGAGCGGGCGCCGCGGCTGGAACAACGCCGACGTCAAAAAAACTGCACGCTAACGGAACTCACCGCGAGAATTAACAGAAGGGATGCCAGCGATGCCTAACGAAAAGCGAGGGCAGGCCGCGCTGTTCGATGCCTTGACGACCAAGGGCACGGCTTTTTCGGAGGCCGAGCGCCGCAAGTACGGTCTGCTCGGGCTCCTGCCAACGGCGGTGAAGACCCTGGAAGATCAAGCCGCGCATTGCTGGCATGAATTCTCTACTCGCCACGACGATCTCGACAAGCACATCTACCTCCGCGCGTTGCAGGACCGCAACGAAACCTTGTTCTACCGCGTGCTGCGCGACCACATCCCCGAGACCCTGCCGATCGTGTATACGCCCACAGTCGGTGAGGCCTGCCAGCGTTTCGGCGAGATCTATCGGCGACCACGGGGATTGTTCGTTTCCTATCCCGAGCGCGACTGTCTCGACGAGGTGCTGCGCAACCGCCCCCAACACGATGTCGACGTGATTGTGGTGACCGACGGGCAGCGGATCCTCGGTTTGGGGGATCAGGGCATCGGCGGGATGGGCATTCCGATCGGCAAGCTGTCGCTGTACACCCTGATCGGCGGCATCGATCCCGCTCGCACCCTTCCGATCGTGCTCGATGTGGGCACCGACAACGCGGAACTGGTCGACGACCCGCTTTACCTCGGTTGGCGCCACCGGCGCATCGACGACGACGACTACTACGCGTTCATCGACCAGTTCGTCACCGCAGTGCGTGAACAACTGCCCAATGTGCTGCTGCAGTGGGAGGACTTCGCCACTGTGCATGCTGAGCCGATCCTTGCCCGCTACCGCGACCAGCTGCTCACCTTCAACGACGACATTCAGGGCACCGCGGCCGTCACCCTCGGTGCGTTGCACGGTGCCGCGAAAGTGGCAGGCCGCCCGCTGTCGCAGCAGCAGATCGTCATGCTCGGTGCGGGCTCGGCCGGCATCGGCGTGCTGGACATGATCCGCCGCGAGATGGTGAACCAGGGACTATCCGAAGATGCTGCCAGGGAACGGATCTGGGTCGTCGACGTGGACGGGCTGCTCACCGACGACCGCACGGATCTGTCAGCCGGGCAACGTGACTTCGCTCAGCCCGCCGACCGGGTCTCTGGTTGGGGACTGTCGGAACCGGCCCAACTTGCCGACGTCGTACACCACGTCGACGTCGGTGTGCTGCTGGGGCTGTCCACCGCCGCGGGTGCCTTCACCGAGAGCATCGTGCGCGAGATGGCCGGTAAGATCGAGCGGCCGATCATCTTCCCGTTGTCCAACCCGACCAGCCGGGCCGAGGCCCACCCGGCGGAACTGGACCACTGGACCGACGGGCGTGCTCTGATTGCCACCGGATCACCGTTCGCGCCGCTGCACCGCAATGGCGTGGAACGGGCTGTGGCCCAATGCAATAACGTCTATATCTTCCCCGCGATAGGGCTTGCCGTGACCGCAGCCCAAGCGACCCGAGTCACCGACGAGATGATGCGGGTTGCGGCGGCGACCCTGGGCGAGGCGTCTCCCGCCCTCGCCGATCCTGACCAGTCGTTGCTGCCCGCGTGGGTGGACGTGCCCGATGTCGCTGTCCGAATAGCGCACGCCGTGGCCGTCCAGGCCGTTGCCGACGGCGTCGCGCCGAAGCGCAGCGGCGAGGAACTCACCGAACGGATCACGCAGGTGCGCTGGCTCCCGGTCTATCCTCAAGCACCGGCCTGATCGCGACCGCCTGCCATTCCTCGGCACGCTCCACCGCAACCCCACCCCCGTTGCGATGACATTGATCGGCAAAGGTCGTTTATTTGAGCCGTCAGGTTGGTATCTATGGGGGAGCGACCGGGTTGAATCCGTGTTCAGCAAGGCCGGCGCGAGTTGGTGAGCGGAATGCATGAACAGCATGACGAACTGGTGGCCGCACGCGACCAGATGCAACATCTGGTGCGGGTCATCGTCGACATCGGCTCCGATCTTGACCTGGATGTGATGCTGCACCGAATCGTCAATGCGGCGTTGGAGCTGACCACCGCCCGCTACGGAGCTCTAGGTATTCGCGGATCCGACGGCACCCTGGTCTCTTTCGTCTACTCGGGAATCGACGACGACACAGCGCGGCGGCTCGGCGATCTGCCGGTAGGTGAGGGTCTCCGGGTCGACGACCTGAGTGCGTATCCACAGGCCGCCGGGCTGCACGCGCACGACCCGCCGATGCGGGCACTCCTCGGAATACCAATCACAGTGCGGACCGCTGACTTTGGGAGCCTATACCTGGCCGACGACCGGCCCCACCGAGTGTTTTCCGACTCCCAGGAGAGCGCCGTGCGGGCATTGGCCACGGCGGCGGCCGCCGCCATCGATAATGCGCGACTCTTCGAACGAGAACGTGAATCAGCGAAATGGATGAAGGCCAGTCGTGAGATTACGGCCGCGCTGCTGTCCGGCGATCCACAGACGGGGCCGCTGCAGCTCATCGTGAACCGGGCGTTGGAGTTAGCCGACGCTGAGCAGGCGATATTGCTGGTTCCGAGGGAGCCCGAGCTCCCAGCCGATGAAGTCGACAGCCTGGTCGTGGCGGCTACGGCGGGCCGGTATGCCTTGGAGGTGATTGGTCAGCAGGTTCCGATGGACGGCTCGACCACCGGCGGTGTGGCTCGTCGCGGTCTACCGCTGATCACTGATTCTTTCCAATATCCGATCGAGGGTTTCACCGATGTCGGTGAACGCTCGGCGATCGTCATGCCGCTGACTGCGGACGACAGGGTGCTTGGGGTGATTGCCGTCGCGCGTCGCCCGCGGCAGCCGCCATTCGACAGCGCTTACCTCGAGCTGGTCAGTGACTTTGCCCGGCACGCTGCTATCGCGTTGGCGCTGGCCGCAGGTCGCGAACATGCGCTCAATCAGGAGCTCGCCCAAGCCGATACCGTCGATGACGCGATGCACGCCGCAGCAGAGCAACTGCGTCGGTTATGGCGTGCCCGCAGCGTTCTGGCCGTCACCTTCCCGACCCGCAATTCCTCGACGGAATCCGCCTACGGCGCACCGCAAGTGGTGGCGGTGGGCGAACCCGCGCAGTGGGGCGACCTGTCATCCCAAACACGACAGATGCTCAGCTCTTTGCGCGACGGCGACCTTCTCACCCCCAACACGACAAAGGCCGGGACGGCGGGCATCGCGCTGCAGCATCCCGAGGGCGTGCTCGTCGTCTGGATCGATCTGGCCGAAGAACGGCCGTTCACCCTGGAGGACCAGACTTTGCTCACCGTGCTGGCGGGGCGCCTCGGCCAGGGCCTGCACCGGGTGCACCAGGTTGATCAGCAGCGCGAAACCGCGTTGGCGCTGCAACACGCAATCCTCGGCCCCGCTCATCTACCGCCCGGGTTCGCGGTCCGCTATCAGGCCGCCAGCCGGCCCCTGCAGGTCGGCGGTGACTGGTACGACGTCGTCGACTTGGAGGACGGGCGCATCGCGTTGATTGTCGGCGACTGTGTCGGGCATGGCCTGGCGGCGGCCGCCGTGATGGGACAGGTGCGCAGCGCCTGCCGCGCGCTCCTGCTCGACCACCCCAGCCCCCGTGTCGCTCTCGCGGGGCTGGACCGCTTTGCCGCGCGGCTACCTGGCGCCCAATGCACCACCGTCGTCTGCGCGGTGCTCAATCCCGACACCGGTGAACTGGTGTACTCCAGTGCCGGGCACCCGCCGTCAATCCTGGTTCTTGCCGATGGGACAACGCAGCTGCTCGAGGAAGGCCACACCATTCCCCTGGGACTACGAGCTGAACGGCCGCGCCCCGAAGCCCACGTGACTTTGCCGGCGCGCGCGACCCTGCTGCTCTATACCGACGGCCTGGTCGAGCGTCGCCGCAGTGGACTGGACCACGGCATCGCCCGCGCCTCCGTCCTCCTCCAGGACGGCCGCGGGTTAACCCTGGACGATTTGGCGGACCAGATCATGTCCAGACTCGCGCCAAGCGACGGCTATCAGGATGACGTTGCGCTGCTGCTCTACCGCCATCCGGCCCCACTGCAGCTGGAGTTTCCCGCCCACGTTAGCCAACTCGCCCCCACCCGCGCCGCCTTGCGCAGCTGGTTGACCCGGGCCCGGGTGGACCCGGTGCAAACTCAGGACATGGTCATCGCAGTCGGAGAAGCCATCGCCAACGCCATCGAGCACGGTCACCGCCACAGTCCGGAGGGCATCATTAGCCTGCACGCGACCGCACTGTGCGACCAGGTGCAGTTGACCGTCGTTGACACCGGTTCGTGGAAACCTCCACGACCGGACACCAACACCCACCGCGGCCGGGGGATTAAGCTCATGCGAGCGCTGATGCATAGTGTCGCCATCAACCCCGGCGCCACAGGAACGTTAGTTCACTTGTCCGCGAGGATCACCTGATGCGCACATCGCTCACCCTCGACGCCGCCCGCCGTGACGACGGGAAACTCGTGCTGGTCGCAGCGGGGGAAATCGACCTGAGCAACATCGACACTTTCACTCAAGCCCTCACCACGGCCATCGCCGAGATAGCTGGCAGCGGCGGGATGCTGACCGTCGACCTCAGTGCTGTGGAGTACCTGGACAGCGCCGCCATCAACGCCCTGTTTACCCACGCTGAGCACATCCAGCTGATCGTCCGCCCCATGATGATGCGCATCTTCGAGATCACCGGCCTCACCGAACTGACCGCCATCGAACCGGCGTCGCCGGAAGTAGAACACTGATAAGCGCTTGGAGCGCGAGCGATTTCATCGTTTTCCGGGCCGTGTGCCGCGGTGGCGGCGGGTGCCCCGGCTGGTGGGTATCACCGTGATGCGTCAGCGCATCACGGTGATCGGAGCGGTCATGATGCAAGATTTGGGGCGTAATGCCCCAGCAGCGACCCGGAGCGTAGGGTCGCAAAAAGGGGTGGCCTAGATGGTGCGTTCATGATGGGACGACCGATTGTCTTCGATCGCGCACCTATCAACAATCCGCCAGTGTTTTGAGAGCGACGAGACGAAGGAGTCCAGTGGCAAAGTGCGGGATTTTGGTCGGCATAGCGGCCGCGGCCATCGTGGTTGCGGGCATGGCTGGCTGTTCGAGCAACAAGTCCAACACAAACTCACCCACCAGCTCACCGGCGGCTGTCGGTAACCAGGTCATCATCGACGGCCAGAATCAGAACGTCACTGGTCAGGTCAGTTGCACTCCGGCTAATGGCAACGTCAACATCGGTATCGGCGATCCGTCGACCGGGATCGGCGCGGTGGTGACCAGTGCTGATCCGCCAGTCGTGCAAGCGGTCGGACTGGGTAACCTCACCGGCGTGACGCTGGGCTACTCGTCCGGCGCACCGAATCAGGGCACCGTCCAGGCCACGAAGAGCGGCAACTCCTACACGATCAAGGGCACTGCGACGGGGGTAAACATGTCCAACCCAGAGCAGCAGCTGACCAAACCATTCGAGATGGATGTGACGTGCCCCTAAAGCAGCGGTCTTACGGCACAACTCAGCGTGGTAGCCGCGCTCCCGATCTCGAGCGCAGAAGGGTCTAACAGGTATGTATGTGAAGCGCGTGGCAGGTGCGGCGATTGCCGCAGGCGTCGGCATTTCTGCACTGACGGTGGGCGTCGAGCCCGCCAATGCCGCGCCGTTGAAGCCAGCTCCCACTTGGCATGGGCCCTTCGCCGACGGGCCGGGGCCCGGCGGACCGGGCGGGCCTGGTGGTCCTGGACCGGGTGGACCCGGTGGACCGGGCGGGCCTGGGCCGGGTGGGCCTGGTGGACCTGGGCCGGGCGGGCCGGGCGGGCCTGGTGGTCACGGGCCGGGCGGGCCTGGCGGACCCGGTGGACCCGGCGGCCCTGGACCGGGCGGGCCTGGCGGACCCGGTGGACCTGGGGGACCAGGGCATGGACCCGGCGGGCCTGGACCGGGTGGACCCGGTGGACCGGGTGGACATCAGGGGCCTGGCGGACCGGGCGGGCCTGGCGGTCCTGGACAGGGCGGGCCCGGTGGACCTGGGGGACCAGGGCATGGACCCGGCGGGCCTGGTGGACCCGGCGGGCCTGGTGGACCCGGCGGGCCTGGACCCGGCGGGCCGGGAGAACCTGGGGGACCAGGGCATGGACCCGGCGGGCCGGGTGGACCCGGCGGACCGGGCGGACCCGGCGGACCGGGCGGACCCGGTGGACCGCCGCCGTACACACCCAGGGGTTCGTACGAGCGGGGTGGCCCTCAGATGGGCGGCCCCAGGGATGCGCCGCACGGCTTCAGCGCACCCGACCACGGTGCGCCGCCTCCACCGCGACAACATGGATTCGGCTGGAATGGTGGGCCTCCTCCCGGAGCGCCGCCGCCGTTCTGGGACGGGCCGCCGCCCCCGGGTGGCTGGGGCGGTCCGCCGCCTCCCGGTGGTTGGAACAGCCCATGGAATGGTCCGGCGCGTGACTGGGGCTACGCGCAGCGTGATTTCGGGCCGTTCAATTACAACGGCTACAACGCGATCCCGATGTTCAATCCGATATTCGGCGGATGGGGCTTCTGGCTCTTCGGAATCTGGGTTCCGCTGTACTGACACAACGTAAAACTCACGGCCTCCGGACCTTGCTGTTGCAGGTCCGGAGGCCGTGAGGTGTCTACGCCGACAGCGATAAGGCCTGGACATGCCAGCGCCGGAAAATGATGCGTCCATCGCGATTCCGGTGCAAGATGTGCGGCGTGGCTATCTACCAGGGCAGGGCGCTCGCAGACATCAATCTCACCGGTGTTCCGTTGGCGGAGGCGCTCGAAGCTTTCATTTGCCGACGTGATCCGAGCCTGGAAAACGTCCAGTTGAGACGCGCGACTCCAACTGGTGACATCGAATCGC
>Ga0210405_10005006_pt1 | contig 12247 bp, 10 predicted proteins | sample IncBWH11MmetaG_FD_155492 | JGI IMG/M metagenome (GOLD analysis project Ga0210405, IMG submission 155492) | Forest soil microbial communities from Barre Woods Harvard Forest LTER site, Petersham, Massachusetts, United States - Inc-BW-H-11-M | ecosystem: Environmental > Terrestrial > Soil >... | reverse complement strand
TCATATTGCCCCCGACAGCCATCCTTGCCGCTTGTTCTACCTGAAATCTAATGTCCCCCAGCACGATGGCGGGTCGGCGATTAGATCTCATTCGATTCTGGCTCGGACACGCGAATCAAACCGTAACGGACGGGTACTCCAAACTCAGCGGGGATACGGAGTTTCGGAAGGAGTGTGCTGAAAAAAATGGTGTTGGTTTCAAACTTCCTTCTCGCAAGCTCGATGTTGTACCCATTGTACCCAAAAACGTAGGGCCTGCCCAAATCGGGCAAGCCCTTGTAAGACAAGCATGATAGCTGGTTGCGGGGGCACGATTTGAACGTGCGACCTTCGGGTTATGAGAGATGAAGTCAAAAACTATATCTCGTTTGCCTGGTGTCGCTTCCGAAGGTAGCCGAACCGATTTCGTGCTTCTACTTGTACCCAATTCTGTACCCAAACTAGTTGTCGTGGATTCTTGACTGGATCTGCTGGCCCTTCACTACCTCGCGAGCGGGTTGGGGGAGCTCGAAACCAAGGAGCACAGGAAACTACAAGCTAGCGCGCCTGCCTTGGGCGCACGGTATCTCATTCTAACCATTCCATTTCCTGCTTGCATTTCTATTGTTTCCAACAAACTGGGGAATCTGCTTCTCGTTCACAGCTAACCCCTAGTGGCATCAACCTAGTTCATAAATGCACGGTTGCGGCACGGCAGCGCACCTGCTTTTCTCAATCCCTTAGTGCCCACACTCTTTTCTTGGTTGCTGGGCATGACCCGGTGGGAGTAGCGTTTGTGTCGGAGGTTAGAATCGCGCAGGTTTTCCTACGAGGCGGTCGCTAGTCTTAGCGAGTACGACGGGCAGTTTTGAAAAGCCCAGGTCGAAAGGAAGGTGAAATCATGAGAATCGTAGTGATCGGCGGCAGTGGACTCATCGGGTCAAAGCTCGTTACCAAGTTGCGCGAGCACGGGCACGAGGCGGTAGCGGCATCACCCAATTCGGGGGTCAACACTCTCACGCGCGAGGGATTGGCCGAAGTGCTGAAAGGTGCTTCCGTAGTCGTTGACGTATCAAACTCTCCCTCCTGGGAGGACGCAGCAGTGCTGAAGTTCTTCGAAACATCAACTCGTAACCTCCTCACCTATGAAGCGGCCGCAGGGGTAGGACATCACGTTGCGTTATCGATTGTGGGAACCGACCGGCTGTCCGAAAGCGGTTACTTCCGCGCTAAGATCGCTCAGGAGAAACTGATCAAAGAATCTTCAATTCCCTACTCCATCGTGCGCGCAACGCAGTTCTTCGAGTTCCTCAAGGGGCTTGCCGACATTTCCTTCGACGGCGACAAGGTGCATTTGCCACCTGTGCTTTTCCAGCCGATGGCTGCCGACGATGTCGCGAGTGGGGTAGGCAGGGTCGCTGTCGGCCCGCCTGTAAATGGGATCGTCGAAATAGCGGGGCCGGAACAGTTTCGCCTGGATGAACTGGTCCAGCGGCGCTTGGCCACCCTCAAAGATCCCCGCGAAGTCATCGCCGACCCGCACGCGCGATACTCCGGCGCAGAGGTCGGCGAGCGAACGCTAGTCCCCGGCAAAGACGCCCGACTTGGCGAAACGCGTTTCGAAACTTGGCTCACCCAGTCCGCAGCAAAAGCGGCGGGCCGCTAGCGCACCTTCTGCATCTCCAAAGCTTTGCCGACCGAGGAGTCCCAACCGTAGGCTGCGGTCGGCAAAGACGCCGCCCTCCTGACTGACACTCACCCACCGCCCTATTACTAACGCGTGACCCCCTGGTGTTGCACCAGGAGGTCGGTCCTAGTCGCCGCGTCCCCCGGCGAGAGCTGTCTGCGTTCCTTTTTCACCCTTTGCTCGGGTAGCCAGAAGTTCCAGAAGCATGCTGTCGCGCTCACGTTCGAGTTCCTCGATCGACCGGCCATTGGCCTCCTGGGACACACCTTCGATGATGGTTTGCTTCACGTTCGGGCTGAACTCCGTGATCGTCCCGAGGTCTTTCCACCACGTGGCCACTGGCCCGGAGAGATGCTCCATGAAATGCTGAATTCCGCCTGGACCACCGCCCAGATGGAACAGGAGATTTGGACCCATCACGCCCCAACGCAGGCCAGGTCCCCAGCACACGGCCGCGTCCGAATCGGTGACATCTAATACGCCCTGCTCGATGAGAAAGACAACCTCACGGTAAAGCGCTGCTTGGAGGCGGTTTGCCACGTGGCCGACAACCTCTTTTCGGACATGGATTGGCTTCTTGCCGATTGAAGCGTAAAACGAGATCGCTCGCTCAACTGTCTCAGGTGACGTTTTCTCGCCCGCCACTACTTCGACTAACGGCACGATGTGGGGAGGATTGAAGGGATGGCCGATGACGCAACGTTCGGGGTGGTTGCAAGAGGATTGCATCGTACTCATTGTCAATCCGGATGAGCTCGACGCAATGATCGAATCCGGCGAAGTAAGTACATCCATATCCGCGAAGAGTTTGACTTTGAAGTCCTTGCGCTCGGGCCCGTTCTCCTGGACCAAGTCGGCATCCGCGAGCGCCTGCGTCAAGTCCGCTGTGAACCTCAGATGATCGCGCGACGCGTTGGGGGAAAGTCCGATGACCGTGAGATCCCTCCATGCCTCATCTACGTACCTCCGCAAGTTTGCTTCTGCATTCGGCGCTGGGTCTGTGGCGATAACATTCAATCCACGTGCGAGGTACAGCGCCGCCCAACTTGCGCCAATAACTCCAGTCCCAACGATAGCGACATTTCGAACCTCCTTGCTCGTTCCCATGAAATCCTCCTTAGAGTGTTTCACCTTCAACTAGAACCTGTCGTGCTTATCCGGACTTCAACCTTCCCACAAATCTGGCTCCGACGGCTGAATCCGGCGTTGGCTTCGCGACGTTTGAATCTTGGTGATTCACGATTAGCCGGTCACCCCTCTGCCCCGTCAGATAGGTCCAGGTCCACTGCAAGAAAACGCTCAAACGGAGGCTCGATGTGGCGAGGAATTGCAGGTGTACGGCGGCCCAGGTGAGCCAAGCCCCGAACCCACTTACCTGGACTTTGCCGCTTTGCAGGACAGCAAAACCTTTGCCCACTACAGCCATGCTGCCCTTGTCAAAGTAGCGGAACGCGGACGGCGGGGGATTGCCAACAATGCGGTTGTGAATAAGCTTTCCCGCATAACGCCCTTGCTGCATCGCTACCTGAGCAACCCCTGGCAGGGGTTTGCCATTCTGGTCAAGCGACGCCGTGTCTCCGACCACGAAAATCTCAGGGTGTCCAGGCACAGTCAGATCGCTCAAAATGCGTACCCTCCCCGCCCGATCTGTCTCGACATTCAGCCACTTGCCCACAGGCGACGGTGCAACGCCCGCAGTCCAGATTACCGTCTTGCTTGGGATTCGCTCGCCAGCAATCACGACACCGTCTGCGTCGATCTGATCGACGCTGTGTCCGAGGCGAACTTCGACGCCCAACTTATCGAGTCGTTGCTTCGCGGCTTTGGAAAGACTCTCCGAAAACGCCCCCAAGATTTTGGGAGCCATATCGACCAGCACGATTCTTGTTGAGCTTGGATTAATCCTTCGGAAGTCTGATTTCAACGTGGTTCGAACCAAGATCGCTAGGGCGCCCGCCATTTCGACGCCTGTGGGACCGGCACCAACGAGAACGAAGGTGAGCAATTCCGGATGGCGAGAGGGATCTTTCTCGGCTTCTGCTAATTCGAACGCGTGCAAGATCTTGTTTCGGGCTGCCTCAGCGTCCGCTAGACTCTTCAAACCCGGCGCGTACTCCGCAAATTCATTGTGACCGAAGTAGCTGTGACTAGCGCCGGTCGCCAGGATTAGATAGTCGTAGGCAATCGGTACGTTCTGCCGGTCGGCGTCACTAGCAATGACGTACTTCTGATCCTTATCAACCCCCGTGACTTCCCCCATGATTACTGTCGTGTTCTTCTGATTCCGGAAAATGCTGCGAATTGGCGTCGCAATTTGACTGGGCGTAAGGACCGAGGTCGCCACCTGATAGAGCAAGGGTTGAAACAAGTGATGGTTTGTACGGTCAATCAGGATTATTCTCGCCGGCGTATTCTTCAAAGCTTTCGCCGCCGCTAATCCCCCAAAACCCACGCCGACGACGATGATCCTAGGTTGCGACATGCTGCCTCGATCCCCTACGCTTTTGTCCAAGTCTGCCCAGGATTAGCAGAACACTTCCGTGACCGTCCGTAACAATGTCGATCATCGTGCTCCTCCGGCCGTCGATTCCAATTGCTGGGCGCGCGGGATAGCGTCGCTGGCACGCAGGCCTGCGATGTCATCACTTGTGAATCCGAGTTCCTTCAGAACTTCATCGTTGTGCTCGCCGATTTCCGGCGCGCGCCTGGCAGGCACCTTTGTAACACCGTGCACTTGAATAGGACTGCTTATGGTCGAGGTCAACTTTTCGCCGGCTCCTTCGAGCGGAACGACTATGTCATTCGCTCGCAATTGCGGATCATTAACGACTTCCTGCGGCTCACGGACGGCGCCGAAGGGGACGTGAACTCCGTTGAAGACCTCATACCAATGCGACATTGGCTGCGAACCGAAAATCTCATCGAGCATTGTCGTCAGTTGCGGCCGGTTCTGCGCCAGCTTGGCAGGATCGGAGAATCGCGGATCCGTTAAGATATCCTCACGGCCCATTGCTTTCAGAACCGCGGGTACCTTGTTCGGAGTGGCCACAAGAACGAACCAGGTCCCATCGGAAGAGCGATACGTGTTCAAAGCTGCATTTGCGGGATGTGTTCGATCGTGCAGCCCATAGAAATTCGCACCGCATAGAGCGGCCTGGATAAAGACACTGGCCGACCAGACACCCGCAGCAAGGAGCGAAGTCGTGACGTAGGATCCTTTACCGGTGCGTTCGCGACGATAAAGAGCGGTTACAACTGCGGCATAAATGGCAACCGCAGTGGCATTGTCGCCGCTACCAGCCACCGGCCAAGTCGGCGGCTCTCCAGCATCGCGTGTCATGTATAGCAAGCCGCTTCGCGCCCAGAAGGCCGTGAGATCGAATCCGGGAAGAGCGGCGTCCGGCCCCTTCTCGCCGAAGCCAGTGAGATCGGCATAGATCAGGCGCGGATTCCACTGCGCGACATCGTCATATTCCAGCTTCAATTTTTTGCGCGCGGCATGCGGTGTGTTGACAATGAATACGTCGGCCCACTTGGCTAACCGCTCGAGAACCTGCTGGGCGCCCTCAGCTTTCAGATTGAGCGCAAGGCCAAGCTTGTTTCGATTGGCCAATTGAAAGGGATAAGGCTCGTCGGAATGCGGCTGGGGCGGGACCTTCTGCCCCTTTCGCCACGGCTCTCCCTCAGGCGGTTCGATTTTGACAACTTCCGCGCCGAAATCGGACAGGATCGTGGCCGCACAAGGACCTGCGATAAAGCTGGCTAGGTCCACCACTTTCAAGCCAGAAAAAATGTTTTCCTCTCCCATAACATCTCCTTGTCGTGAAATCGAGTCATGGTGCAATTTCGATGTTGATGCTCGAGTGCTCCGTTTCAGGTGCGCTAGCGTCCCTGAAACTTGGGAGCACGTTTCGCAAGAAAGGCAGAAGTTCCTTCCTTCTTGTCTTCGGTCCCCGCGCAAATCGCGAACAGCGATGCTTCAAGGAGCAGGCCCTCCGCGAGGCTCGCATCCAATCCTTTGTTTACTGCCTCAATGGAGTACTTCACGCCGACTGGAGCGTTGGAGATAAACTGGTTGAGAATTGCTTCCGCTCTTGCGGGGAGACTGCCGCCTGGAACGACTTCGTTCACCAGGCCGATGCGATAGGCTTCTTGCGCGTCGATCACTTCACCTGAAAGAATGAGTTGCAATGCCCGGCCTTTACCGATCAACCTAGGAAGACGCTGCGTTCCGCCGTATCCCGGCATCACTCCGATCTTCACTTCAGGCTGACCGAACTTCGCAGTTTCAGCGGCGATTCGAATCGTGCTGGCCATCGAAAGTTCGCAGCCACCGCCGAGCGCAAAACCATTGACAGCGGCGACGACGGGCTTGCCGAGGTTTTCAATTAGGTCAGTCAGCGCTTGGCCAGACCGCGTTTTCTCTTCCGCCGTGAGCGGGTTGTCGTCGGCCATTTCGTTGATGTCCGCCCCAGCCGCAAACGACTTATCCCCGGCTCCTGTGAAGACGACTCCACGCACCTCGAAATCATCGCGGGCGTCTTCGAACGCGGATCGCAATTCGGAAATGGTTTTCGCGTTCAGAGCGTTAAGTACTTTGGGTCTGTTGATGGTCACATAGGCGATCGGACCCTTCTTCTCATAGAGAACGTTCTCGAATTTCAAAGCGGAAGCCGGCGAACTCATGATTTTCTCCTCTTGGTATCGCGATCAATCCAAGCCGAACTAGGATCCGGCAGAAAACTCCACGTAGGCGATGCCAGACAGATTTCCTTGTGCGAACAGCAGATTTTTCGTGTTAGACCCGTCAAGATTGGCACTGTAAACAGATCCCCCCAGATCGGTTAAGAACATGCGCCTGTTCGTCAGATCCAACGACAGACCGATGCCTTCCATCATGTGGTTAAAGACAATTTCCGGCTCTTTGCGCGTCCCGGGCGTCGTATCCATCAGCGCTCGATTCACCGTGTTGCCGCGCGGCGGGTCTCCGCGGTCGGTCCAGTACATCATCCGGTTGCCAAGGTCGAGATCGAGATCAATTGGCTCGGGTAAGTTGTCGTAAAGAAGTTCGACGTCTTTGCGGCTTGCCGGAGTTTGACCCCGTGGGATCGCTAGATTGGCGCGGAAGATGCGACCGCGACCCGCGTTGTCTGGCCCCTTCTGTGTCCAGTAGACCTTACCGCCCTCCACATCAAGAGCGATTCCTACACACCATTTCGTCGCGTCCGGGCCGGGGCGGGCGTCGCCCTGGCTGGTGTCCACCAGTGCTTCGATCTTTGAACCGTCGAGATTCGAGCGCATGACTCGCATGCCTTCGCGGTCCGACCAGTAAAGTTTCCGGTTCTTCGCATCGAGCTGGAGTTGTTTGGGAGTCCAAGTAGCGCCGGGCGGGACAATGTTCTTGACGTTAGTTCCATCGAGGTCAGCACGATCGATCGTGCCGTCGTTGGCCTTTGGATTCCCCATATTTGTCCAGTAGATGTGGCCACCTGCGACGTCGACCACGATGCCGTCGGGAAGTTTTCGTCCTTCGTGGACGATGGTTTTCAAATCAGAGCCGTCGGGATTAGACGTAAGGATGTGACCTGCGGCCAGATTCAAAAAGTACAAACGGCCGACAGTCTTGGTGTCGACGGCCTTCACTGTCTCGGACTTTGAAGCTTTAGAGGATGGCATCGGAATCCCCCATTCCTTTCTTTGTCGTTTTCATTTAGCGAGCGTCATTTCAGCCGGAGGCTCTTGGCCGGTTAGACGAATGCGCTGAGCCCCGTGATGGTCTTTCCGAGTATCAGGTTTTGCATCTGGAAGGTGCCCTCATAAGAGTAGAGCGCTTCCGCATCCACGAAGAACCGCCCAACGTTGTACTCAGCGGCGATGCCGTTGCCGCCGAGCAGTTCGCGGGCCCACGCTACCGTCTCGCGGCACTTGGCTGTAGTGAACGCCTTGGCGAGCGATGCATGAGCGTCAGTCATCTTGTTTTCGGCCTGCAACTGGGACATGCGTACCAAGAGGCATTGCGAAGCGGTGATGTTGGCGAGCATTCTTGCCAGGAGGTCTTGCACCATCTGGAATGAGCCGATGGGCTTGCCGAACTGCAAACGTTCCTGGCAGTACTTGACCGCATTTTCGTAGGCGCCCATGGCGCATCCCGTTGCCTCCCAGCCGACCATGAATCGCGTCATTTTCAGGACGCGGGCTGTGTCGCGGAACGATTCATCTGCTTGCAGACGGTTTTCCTCCGGAACGCGGCAGTTCTCCATCGTGATCAAGCCGTTCTGCACGACCTTGAGAGCGATCTTGTTCTGGATTTTGTCGACCTTGAAGCCGGGTGTGGTCTTGTTCTCGACGATAAACGCCTTGACTTGATTGTCGGCGAGATCGCGCGCCCAGATGATCGAGATGTCGCACCACGGAGAATTGCCGATCCATTTCTTCTGGCCGTTCAGGATCCATGTGTCGCCATCACGCTTGGCTGTAGTTGTAAGTCCGCCAGAGGTTCCTGAGCCGACGAGTGGCTCTGTCAAGCCGAAGCAGCCGATCTTTTCCCACCGGGCCATCAGGGGCAGCCATTTTTGCTTTTGTTCCTCTGAACCACCCATAAAGATGGATCCCATCGCCAAGCCGTTGTGCACGCCGAAGAATGTGGAGATTGAGGAATCGACACGCGCCATCTCCATGGCGATCAAGCCAAATAGCTGCGCACTTCCGCCTCGGCAGCCATATCCGTTCATCGCAACGCCGCCGATATTGAGTTCCTTGATCGCGGGCAACAACTCAAATGGGAAAGAGTCCTCGACCCAATACTTCGTGATGATCGGTGCGACTTTCGTCTCCATGAACGTGCGTACCTGCTTCAGAACCGCCAGCTCATCGGTGGGCAAAGTCTCTACGAGTTGGTAGAAGTCAGAATTAGGCTGAGGAAGTGCTTTTTTGATTTCTTTTGTTGAACTCGCCATGAAGTTTCCTCTTGCTCCGTTTGCCGTGTGTTTGTGATTGCCATGACGAATAAAAGCATCCTGTCAGCCAAAGATGTCGTCGACGTAGGGCGCTGAAAAGATGGGCGTTATTTTTTCCGGGATGTTTCAACCTGCAGAACCGCTGTCAATTCGTTCACTCAACTGCCTAGGCTTTGACGGCGGGAGCTATCGAACTCAATCCAAAAGGCGTGAGCGGCTTTCTACATGTTCGTGACTCACAGACACAAAAATGATGTTGATGACTGCAGGAAGCCAGGCCTGTGCGCGTGGACAATGCGGTCGACGTTTCCTAAGAGCAGTGTCAGAGTCCGTGCAAGACGTGCCCGAGCTTGTTTCGTTTGGTCGTCAAATACCGCAGTGTCGTAGCTGACGCAGGTATCTCGAGAGGCAGCCATTTCGTGACTGATAATCCATAGCCTTCGATTGCAACGAGCTTTCGGGGATTATTGCTTAACAAACGCATTGAGCGCACACCAAGCTCTCGCAGGATCTGCACGCCGATGCCGTAGTCCCGTTGATCTGGTTTGAACCCAAGGCGTTCATTGGCCTCTACTGTGTCGAGTCCTTCATCCTGCAGGCCGTAAGCGCGAATCTTGTTGGCCAGACCAATCCCTCGTCCTTCTTGGTTCAAGTAAAGTAAAATTCCGCGACCTTCTGTCGCGATCCTGTGCATGGCCTTGTCGCGCTGTGCGCCGCAATCACAACGCGTCGACCGCAAAACATCGCCGGTGAGGCACTGCGAGTGCACGCGCACGAGGATGTCCCGCCCATCTCCGACATCGCCACACACAAGAGCGACGTGTGTTTGGTTGTCGATCTGATTCTCGAATGCGTGAAGTCTGAACTCTCCATATTCGGTCGGCAGCTTCGTGGAAGCCACACAACTTACCACCGACTCCGTACGCATCCGGTAGGTAATCAAGTCCGCGACGGTGATCATCGGCAGATTGTGCCGGCGTGCGAAACGACTGAGTTGCGGCACCCGGGCCATGGTGCCATCCCTGTTCATGATTTCGCAGATGACGCCTGAAGGATGAAGGCCGGCCAGCCGTGCCAAGTCCACGGCCGCTTCTGTTTGTCCGGCGCGGACCAAAACTCCAGCGCTTCTGGCACGCAAAGGGAACACGTGACCAGGGCGAACGAGATCCGAAGGCTTCGTGGATGGGTCAATCGCTGTGAGCACTGTTGCAGCACGATCGGCGGCCGAAATTCCTGTGGTCGTGCGCTCTTTCGCCTCGATGCTGACACAAAATGCGGTTTCAAATCGCGAGCTGTTCTGCGAGACCATTAGCGGAATTTCGAGCGCGTCAAGGCGATCAGGTGTCATCGCTAAGCAGATTAGTCCGCGTCCATAGCGGGCCATGAAGTTGATCACCTCGGGTGTGACCTTCTCCGCGGCGATGGTCAAATCGCCTTCGTTTTCGCGGTCTTCGTCGTCAACAACGATCACCATCTGCCCCGCCCGTATGGCGGCAATAGCATCCTCAACGCGGGCGAAGGGACGCCTGCTGCGGCTCTGGGGTTCTCTAACAATCTGAAGTTGTCGTCTCATAAAGAGTGCCCTCCGCCGCGGCCGATATGCGCAGTACCTTCGAAGCCGAGGCTCCAATTAACGCTAGCGCTCCCCTCTCGGGAAAACGGAAGGCCCGAATGGTGGTCGGCAAATAATTGATCGGCGGACGCAAGTACGAGCTGGATCCAGAACATTTCGGCAACGAGTAGATGCGTCATCTGCAGCCAGACAGGGGCCAACAGGATCACGTTTATTGTGCCGAGGGCAATCTGAGCAGTCAGCGTGACGGTAAGAAGGAGCATCCAAGGCGAGCGCTCTTGCTTTCGCCAGAAATCCTGGAGCAGCCACAATACATAGATGGAACCGATCACAGCGGCGATAGGGTGGAGTACCCTCAAGCGCAACAGAATGTGACTGTTCGATGAGAAGTCTTGCACGACCGCGTGCGGCAGTGAGTCGGCAGGAAAGATAGTGTCGTCAAAACTGGCCAGCGAGCCGGTCATTCCGATGACGATTACCGACACCAGGCCGAGCCCCGTCGCGATCGCCTGATAGGGTCTTGCAACCACACCCAAACGTCGGTTGTCATTCGAAAGGCACCCTGCGGTGAGTGCCAGAGCAGCAAGCAGCAGGAGGGTATTTCCAAAATGCAGGCACAAAAAGAAAGCGTGGGTCGCAGATCTGTCCAAGCCGCCAGCGTGATCCAGCAAGACTAGCAGGGAACCAATGACAGCTTCATTGAACAAAAGCACCACTACAGCAACAGCCGAGTAGCGACTCCAGTCACTCTTTGCGGTGCGACGCCAACACCAAATTAAAAGAATGGCTACAAGCACAAGCGACAGACCACTCGTCACTCTGTGCGTGAATTCGATCACCGTTTGGGTTTGAGGTGTCGCAGGGAGGAATTCGCCGTTGCAGAGAGGCCAATGGCTGCCACATCCTGCTCCGGACCCAGTAGCGCGCACGTATGCGCCCCAGAGAACGACGGCGACATTGTACGCAAGCGTGAACCACGCAAAGCGGTTGAGCGAGATTCGTCCGGCCGGCAAAACGGTTGAGGGCGTCGTGTCTTTATTCGCGACACTAATTCCGACTAATTGCATCACGCCGTTCCTTTCAAGCCCTTTCTTCGCATTCATTTCTTGGCCAACGCCAGCAAAGCCAACAGCACCGGGAGATAGAGGATGGAAGCAAAGAGCAACTGCCGTGCAGAGGCGGCCGAGCGTCGAAAGGCAAAACGCGCGCTATAGTAGAGAAAGATGCCTCCAAGAATGAGAGCTCCTGCAAGGTAGACGATTCCTGACTGACCGCAAATCACGGGAACCGTAGCCACGGAGAAAAGGCATAGAGCGGGCAGTAGGCACTGCCAGGAAACAAACCGGTTCTTGATCTCGCTTGTGGGCAACACGAGGTAGCCGGCGCGCGCATAGTCTTCGCGATACATCCACGCGATGGACATGAAATGAGGGAATTGCCAAAGGAACACAATCGCGAAGAGCACCCAAGCTGCAGCATCCAGATGCCCGCACGCTGCTGTCCAGCCGATCAACGGGGGTGCCGCGCCCGGCACCGCGCCGACCAAGGTGCACAGAGGTGTAATCCGTTTTAGGGGCGTGTACAAGAACAAGTAGCTGAGAAGGGTCAGTGTGGCCAGGAGAGACGCAAAGGCGTTCGTCGAAATGGCGAGGTACACGACGCCAAAAACGGACAGCAAAACTCCGAACCACAAAGCATGCGAACGAGCAATTCGTCCCGAGGCGAGCGGCCGCCGCGCGGTTCGGCGCATTTGCGCATCGTACTGCAACTCGATCAGCTGATTCAGTGTTGCCGCTCCGCTAGCGACGAAGACTGTACCCAAGAGAGTATGAATGAACGGCATCCACGGAAAATGCGGATGCGCTGCGGGTGAGCCAACCCAGAACCCAGCCGCTGCCGTGATGGCAATTAGGAAGTTGATTTCGGGCTTCGTTAGTTCCCAAAAGTCGAAAAATACGCGGAAGCTTGCGATGCGACGACCCTGCACCTCCGATACGTCGAGCGCCGCAAGAATGGGTTCGGTTGCCATCTCTACACAATCTCCAGGTGCTG
>Ga0210405_10005005_pt1 | contig 12249 bp, 12 predicted proteins | sample IncBWH11MmetaG_FD_155492 | JGI IMG/M metagenome (GOLD analysis project Ga0210405, IMG submission 155492) | Forest soil microbial communities from Barre Woods Harvard Forest LTER site, Petersham, Massachusetts, United States - Inc-BW-H-11-M | ecosystem: Environmental > Terrestrial > Soil >... | reverse complement strand
CGACCAGGGCGGTGCGTGCGCCTTTGCGCTCAAGCAGCGTGTTGGTGCCGACCGTGGTCCCGTGAAGCAGAATCACTTCGCCTGGGTGATTAATTTTGCCCAGGGCATCGACGATGGCTTGGGACGGATCGGCGGGAGTGGAGAAGACCTTCAACATGCGGAGGCGGCCAGCAGTGTCTTTCCAGACACAGTCCGTGAAGGTGCCACCGGTGTCGATCGCGATGCGGAGGGGTTGGGGCCGGCGGGGCATGAGTTGAATTGGGAGAATTAGGGTAACATTTGCGGCTATGAGACATACATTTCTGGTCGAGACGTTTGCCACGGAACGGGTAAAAGTTGTCAGCGTGTGGAGCGAGTTTCGCGACGAGGATCTTCCTATGCGACCGCGGGACGGCGATCCGCGGGGGCGCAGCGTGCATGAGCAGATGGTGCATCAGTGCGTGAGCGAAAATCTATGGTTCCGCGACATGCTGGGGATCGATGTAGGCGCGCCTCCGCTGCCGCAGCAGGAGGTGCGGATGGAGTTCATGAAGCGCTATGCCGAGGACAGCGGGAAGCGCCTAGTGGCGCTGCAAGAAAAGAATGAGGCGTGGTGGGAAGAGGATGTGAAGTTTTTCGATGTGCAGCGCTCGCGGGCGTGGGTGATGACGCGGCGGATCGCGCATACGTCGCATCACCGAGGACAGTTGATGGCCATGCTGCGCATGCTGGGGCGCGATGTGCACAGCAATTACGGACCGACAGCGGATACCGGTGGGTTGATGCAGAATCATGCGCCGACGATTTATGCGTATGAGACGTTGGAGGCGTTGTTCGCAGGAGAGAATGCAGGCGGCGAGAAGGTGTCGTTGCCGGGGAGTGGGGGGGAAGGCGGTGACGGAGAGGCCTGGGCAGGGAGTGGGGGCGGTGTTTAAGTCCAGGGATCGAAAACAGCTTTGAGTACGGTGAAGTGCCGAACGTTGCGAGTCACAAGTGTGAGATCGTGAACTTGGGCAGTGGCCGCCAAAAACCCGTCGATGGCGCTGATTGATTTTCCGGCCGAAGCGCACTGTGCGACGATTCGTCCCCACGTGTCGGCAATTCCCTGATCGACAGCAAGGATTCTGCCTTCAAAGCGCGCCGGCAGTTCGTGCTCCAGCCATTGCTCATACCGCCTGTGCCGGCTTCCGGTCGCCATGCGCTGGACTCCGTAGCGCAACTCCGCGAGAGTGACAACACTTAGAAAGAGTTGATCCTCGTCGGCGCTATCCATCCAAGCGATGACTCCGGAATTGGGCCGGGGCTTTTGCCATTCTGAAATTGCATTCGTATCGAGAAGGAAGTTCACAAATCGACCTTGCGGGGACGAGTGCGGCGCGGGAGCCTCAATCCTCCTTGCCGCAGCGGGGAAGAGGCAAAGAAGTCCGCGAGCGTGCCAACTCGCTTGGTTTTACGATTCCACTCCTCCGCATCCACTACAACGACCGCAGTGCGGCCCTTCCGCGTAACCGTCTGCGGGCCTTCCGACATGGCGCGGTCGATGACTTCACTGAACTTTGCTTTGGCCTGGGCCACGGTCCAAGTTTGTGCGCTCACTTTTGGTTCCCTTCAACTCCAGATGACTATGATAGTCATTGTAGTCATCGGTGGCGTTGGACGCAACTATTTCTGGGGAGGTTGTGGTCGGAGGATGTTGTTAGGAATTGATCCCAATATCCCTTAGAGTCAGCCCGTTCCTCTGAAGCCAGCTACCGATCTCTTTGTTTTCCTGAATACGAACTCGTGTTTTCGAATCGGTGGCTGCTGCGCGGATGTCGGCTATGATCTTCTCCTTTACCTCGGGTGCTGAGGGTCCGCTCGATACGTCGAGCCGAACACGCAGTTTGGCCCTTTCGTACTCGTAGGACTGCCACCCGGATTTCCCGCGTCGGGTGCGGATGTCGATTGCCTTCGCTAGTTCCTCAAGCGATTCTGCTAGTGCGCCAAAGTCTCGCAAGATATATCCAAGTTCGCTGTGGTGGCGATGCTCAATGTCCGCCTTGTCTGCCTCTATCAATGCACGAAGAATTGGGATAGCACGGCGCTTTATCTCGTCGGTTACGTCTTCGCTTTTTCTGGCAGCCCTAACGAGTTCTAGTGCTTCCCGCTTTCCAGCCTCGGAGGCGGTACGGATCGCCTCTTGTATCTCTGCGGAATCAGATTCCTGTACATTCGGATCCAATTGACGTTCGACAAGGTCTTTGACTGTCAATTTTTCCTCAAGCTCTTGGACTCGCTTCTCTAGATCCGCCTCGCGGAACAGCCCGAGCATATAGAGTCGGCCCCACAGATATCCAAATAAGAAACCGCAGACCGAGAAATAAAGAACGACACTAAGCGCGAAGCCGGAGCTTTGCTTGTCCCCACCTAGACCTTGGGCGACATATTGGGCCAGTTGATCCAGTTTATGCGGGATGTTGTTTAGCTGTGTAAGCCCGAGCCCCACGATGATTTTAGTTAGCCAATCCGAGATCTGTTCGAGACTTGTGCTCGGCGAGTAACGCCCATCGTCCTCCGACGCAGATCCCGCCGGCGTCACTGGTTTTCCCTCTTTTGTGTGCGGTATGCCAAAGAGGAACCCTAGCAAGGCCCCCGTAAGCCACGCAGCACCCGCGGAGACAAGGCCGGCGCTCAGAGTCGACAGCACTCGTCCGTCTGGCCAGTACCGGTATTGCACTGAATAGAGAAAAATGACTCCGAGCCCAAAACCGGCCACCATCACCAACCGTCTCAGGAGCTTGTCTCTAACTTCCCCAGCGTTTTCCCTTTGGCGAGTTACTCTTACGCCTTCCTTTTGTCTCGCGGGCTTATCCGTTGCCGGGTACAGCGAGGACATCATGATTTTGGCAAGTGTTGCAACGCTCGCGGCAAGGAGCAGGACACCGCTGATCGACGCCAATTGCGCGAGCTTCCAATCGTGCACTTCGACTGCATACATGAGCCCGAAGCCCGCAACTGCAAGTACGACTCCGATGACCCAGCCGAATTGCGCAATGGAATCCCTGGCACCAAGCGCCTTCTCGGGCTTTTGAGTTTTCTTTTCTGGCACTATGGCTTTTTCGTCAGGCATGTCGGACTCCTCGTTATCGGAAAGCCGAGGCTGAGACCGCGCGAACGGGGAAACACTACGGGGCCGGATTGCTTAAGGCAACGGAATGTTATGCGATGCGGTTTCTGGTGTCAATGGAGAACAGCGTAGAATCGATCTCTGGCGGGAGGCGCCTGGACTTCTGTCCTAGCGCAATGTCGGATGCTCGGACTTACCCCTTCGTGGTGAAGGCCAGTGTCAGCAGCGTTTTCTGTTCGACCTCGTGCGCCTTGGCGCTGCCGGTTGCTGGGCTGGCGCTGGAGCTGCGTTTGACCGACATCACGTGGCGCTCGCCGGCGATGCGCTGCAGGCGGGGGAGCATGTTGAATAGCGCTCCCATGTTGGCGGGCTCTTCCTGGACCCAGACGATGTCTCCCGAGTCGCCGTGGCGGGCGAATTCGGCGGCGAGTTCTTTCTCGGGGAAAGGATAGAGCTGCTCTAGGAAGACAATCGCAGTCGAGGTGTCTTTCCTCTTCTTGCGTTCGGCTTGGAGTTCGTGGCCGATTTTGCCGGTGCAGACGAGGATGCGGTCGGCTTCTCCGATTTCGGTGTCGGGAATTACGTTCTGAAAATTCGCACGCGTGAAGTCGGCGATGGACGAAGATGCGTCGGCATGGCGCAACATGCTCTTGGGTGTGAAGACTATTAGCGGTTTACGCCAGTGGCGCAGGGCCTGGCGACGCAGCAGGTGGAAATATTGCGCGGCGTTCGAAGGCTGCGTGATCTGGATGTTGTCCTTGGCGGCAAGCTGAATGAAGCGCTCGATGCGCGCGCTGGAGTGCTCCGGTCCCTGGCCTTCATAGCCGTGAGGGAGCAGCATCACGAGGCCGGAGAGCAGATTCCATTTGGCTTCGCCGGCGGAGATGAACTGGTCGATGATGGCCTGCGCAACGTTTACGAAATCGCCAAACTGCGCTTCCCAGAGCACGAGTGCTTCGGGATAATCGCGGCTGTAGCCGTATTCGAAGCCGAGCACACCTTGTTCGGAAAGAGTTGAGTTGTGAATTCCGCAGCGGGCCTGGCCGGGTGCGATGTTTTCCAGCGGGACGTATTCGTTCTCGTTTTCGATATCAATCAAAACCGAATGGCGCTGATTGAAGGTGCCGCGGCGGGAGTCTTGTCCGGACAGGCGAACTGGAATCCCGGCTTTTGCCAGGCTGGCGAACGCGAGAGCCTCAGCCATGCCGTAATCGACGGGACGTTTGCCCGTACCCATCTCGGCGCGCTGCTCAAGCAACTTCTTCACCTTCGGATGAATGTGAAAGCTGTTGGGAAAAGTGGTGAGATGGGTCGTCAGCTCGGCTAACTCTTCTTCCGCGAGTCCGGTTTCCACCTCGAATTCCGGTTTGTGACGGCCGCCGTAATACTTATTCCAATACTGGGGAAGATCGCGCATGAGCGGCTTCTGCGTGATGGAGCCGGCTTTTTTCTGTGCGGCTTCGAACTCGGCTTTGATGGTGGCGGCCTGTGCGGGCGCATCCGTTGCGCCGATATCGTCGGCGTAGATTTCCCAGAGCTGCGGATGTTCTTTGATCTTCTTGTAGAGCAGCGGCTGAGTGATGGTGGGGTCGTCGACTTCGCTGTGGCCGTGGCGGCGGTAGCCGATCAGGTCGATGACGACGTCGGTGCCGAAGCGGTAACGGTATTCGGTAGCGAGGCGGGCGACGCGAACCACTGCATCCACATCCTCACCGTTGACATGGAAGATCGGAATCGATTGGCGGCGCGCGATGCAAGCGGCGAAACGCGTGGAGTGTTCCTCCACGTAGCTGGTGGTGAAGCCAAGCAGATTGTTGACCACCACGTGAATCGTGCCGCCGACGGTATAGCTGGGAAGATCCGCGTAGTTCATGGTTTCGGCTAGGATTCCCTGTCCAGCGAATGCGGCATCGCCATGGACGAGCAGCGGGAGAAATTTTTCGCGCCCGCCTTCGCCGGTGCGATCTTGCTTAGCGCGCGTGCGGCCGACGGTGACGGGATCGACGGCTTCGAGGTGGCTGGGATTCGACACGAGATGGATGTGAACTTTGTTGCCGCTGCTCGTGATGTATTCACCCGTCGCGCCCATGTGGTACTTGACATCGCCGGAGCCGAGAACGCTGCGCGGATCCACGTCTTCAAAGCCAGCGAAGATTTCTTCGTGCGGACGCCTGGCAACATGAGCCATCACGTTGAGGCGGCCGCGATGGCTCATGCCCATCACAAGTTCGGCAGCGCCGAGGCGTCCGCCGGTATCGAGAAGTTCATCGACCAGCGGGATCAGCGCGGTGACGCCTTCGAGCGAAAAGCGTTTGCTGCCAAGGTAGCGCTGCTGCATGACTTGCTCGAAGATGTCGGCGCGGATGAGCAGGTCGAGAATGCGAGCCTGATCTTTTTCTGTGACCTCGAAACCCTGAGCTGGCGATTCCATCTGCTCGTAGATCCAGCGGCGGCGTTCGGGAGAGTAGATATGGTTTATCTCCACTCCGATGGTCGAGGAGTAAATTGCGCGGGCTTCAGCTGTGTAAGGGCTGTCGATCTGCAGTTCAGGCGTGGGGCGTGGTCGAAGGAAGCCGAGAGGATCGAGATCGCCCTCGAGGTATCCCCATTGACGAAAGGCGTTGAAAACGGCCTCGCGCTCGGCGTTGTTCGCATGATTAGATGAGGTCTCGGCAACAGCAACAGCCGTACCGTCGTGGGAAGTCTTTGATTTCAGAGTAGCCATTTGAGTTCTTTACTAGGATAACGGATGCGCCACAGGAGTGGAGGGATTCGAGGCACAAAAGGGCAAAGGCGGATAGCCCGGACGTTTCCGCATATCCGCCTTTGACGCGCTTGATGGTTGACCTACCTTAGACTCTACTTATTTCGTCGGAGCCTGAAGCATCACGATGGTTCCCGAAGCTGTTCCTCCGACCACGAAATCCAGCCCGCCGTCGCTGTTGAAATCAGCCATGCCGATGGGCGCATAGCCACCGATTTGATTGGACACGTTGAAGGCGAGGGGGTTTTGGAACGTTCCATCGCCATTTCCCAATAGAACATCAACCGTTGTTTCGAAGGAGTTGAAGTTAATGGCAGGGGTTGCCAAGTCGAGCTTGCCATCGCCATTGAAGTCTCCCACTCTAAGCTCTCCAGTTGAGCGGCTATCCACGGGCACGGCGAAAGTTTGCGTAAAGGTTCCACCGCCGTTGCCGAGCAGCACCGAAACGCCATTGGTAACGATATCGAGTTTGCCATCTCCGTTTACGTCGACGGCAGCAGCGGCGCTACCACCGTAGTTTGAACCGCCCGAAGTGGGGTAATCGACTTCTGGCCCGAACGTTCCATCGCCGTTCGATAAAAAGACTGCCACATAGCTCACGGAGGGAATCGCAATGTCTAGATTTCCGTCACCGTTGAAATCGCCTACAATAGGCACTCCGCTGGCATACACGTTAACGTCCAGTCCGCCGTCAGTAAACGTTCCGTCGCCATTACCCAAAAAGACGGTGAGGTTGGGCGGCCCGCCGCCGGATGCCGCTATCGTCACAAAGTCCAGGATGCCGTCGTGGTCCATATCCGCGACCGCTCCAACGCCTTGGAGGGAACCGCTCCTTGCAGGAGCGGTAAAACCGCCCTTGCCGTCTCCCAGAAATATCCCATAGATCGCAGGGTCGTTGCCGTCGCCATCAAAGTTGCACACGGCAACATCCAGATTGCCGTCGTTATTGAAGTCAGCGGCAATGCTCGGGCCACAGAGTAAGGTGGTCTCCTGTCTGAACAGCAGTCCGGGAACTTTCTTGAAATCTCCGTGCCCGTTGCCGAAGTAGGTGTACAGGTAAAGATTTCCGGTGCTGCTTTGGCCATACACCGAAATGTCCGGAATGCTGTCATTGTTGAAATCCCCTACCGCTGGCCCGCCATACTCAATGCTGGCCGAGTCTGCGGTCAGGGCCACCGTCGAAGAACTGTGACGGATGGGAAAATAAACGACATTGGAAGCGATTCCGCCGGGATTCGCAACCGTCACCGTGGCCGTTCCCGGCTTCGCCACATCACCCGCGGGAATGGTGGCGGAGACGATGCTCTGCGAGACGAACTTAGTAGTCAGGGGAGTGCCGTTCCACTGAGCGACTGCGCCCGGGACGAAGCCGGTTCCGTGTATTCGCAGATTGAACTGCGCGTGTCCTGGCACTCCACTCGGTGGAGTCAGCTGATAAAGCAAAGGAACGGGGTTCGAGCGCGCCGCTAGATAAGTGCTGGCTAGTGCAAGGAAAAGCGGGAGGCAATAGCGAGTGAACTTCATGACTTACTCCTGCGAGGTCGATTGCGGATAAGCCCTAGGGATGGGCTCCAAAAATTGGGTCAGATACTACTAGACCATCTCTGTCTTTGCAATGCCAACTTTGCAAAAGACATGTAAAACGCCGCCTCTGCTTACAGAACGCAGTGCTAGCTTGGCTACTTGGTGGCTTTTGCCTTTGAAGTTAAAAACGTCGAACAGGTCGCGAGCCTGAGTCCGGACAAAGAAATGTAAAGTTCTGGTTAATAAATTTTCACAGCTTGCCAAACTCTCTACGGTCGTTTCCGTACGCCTAATGGGGAGTTGTGAACAATGTAGACTGCAAGCACACCAGTGCCAACCCTTCTCGGAATCCCGTTGGATGTAAATTCCTCTTATTTGCGGGGAGCGGCGAAGGCGCCAGCGAGGATTCGCGAAGCTCTGCCACAGCGATGCTTCGAACAACTGGACGGAACTCGGCATTGATTTGGCAGCTGCAGGAGCATTTGCCGACGCGGGCGATTTGCGCCTGAGCGATTCGCTGGAAAGAGTCCAGGAAGACTTTGCGGAGATCGAACGCGCAGTCGGAGTGTTGCTCACAAAGAATGAATCGCTAGTTTCGCTGGGCGGAGATCATTCGGTTACTTATCCGATTCTAAAGGCGTTCGGTCGTTATTATTCCGATCTCACGATCGTGCATTTCGACGCTCATCCAGATTTATATGATGAGTTCGAAGGCAGCCGTGTGTCGCATGCCTGTCCGTTCGCGCGCATCCTGGAAGAGCGGTTGGCGAAACGCCTGGTGCAGTTGGGAATCCGGACGATGAACGGGCACCAACGCGAGCAGGCAGCGAGATTTGGCGTTGAAGTCGTGGAGATGAGAGCGCTCCCCGCATATGACCGGCTCAAGATTCACGGGCCGATTTATGTTTCCTTCGATATGAACGTGCTCGATCCGGCATTCGCGCCCGGTATCTCACACCGCGAGCCCGGCGGGATGACGGTGCGGGAAGCGATTGCTCATCTGCATGCGATTGAAGGCAACATCGTCGGGGCAGATGTGGTTGAGTACAATCCAGCGCAGGACGTTTCAGGGATGACGGCTACGGTGGCGGCGAAGATTGTGAAGGAGATTCTGGGGATCACAATTGCGGGGAAGAAGTGACGCGGATTGTGTGTGTTGAAAACACTAGGAGCAGTGGTGCGGGCTGTTGCATAGGTCCTTCGCTTCGCTCAGGATGACAAGAGCTAGGAGCGTTGTTGAGAGTGTTTGAGCGGAAGGAGTGAGGTTATGCAAACAAACGGTCTTTTACAGGTCGCGAGTGTGCGCAGTGTGGATGAAACCGTGGATCGGCTAAAAGCGATCCTTGCCGAGCGGGGGCTGCAGGTGTTCGCATTGGTCGATCACAGCGGCGAGGCCGAGAAGGTAGGCATGAAGATGCGGCCCACCAAGTTGTTGATCTTCGGCAGTCCGAAGGGTGGGACGCCGTTGATGCTTGCGGCGCCCTCGGTGGCCATCGATCTCCCGCTGAAGGCGCTGGTTGCGGAAGACGAAGCCGGAAAGGTTTGGATTTCCTACAATAGTCCTGAGTATTTGCAACAGCGGCACGGTATTCCGCAGGACTTGGTCAAGAATATTGCCGGCGTTGGCGCGTTGGTGGCGAAGGCTGTGGAATAATGCTGCGGTTGTGTGGCGACCGGCAAGCGGAGGCGCTGTGATCGAAAATCCCAATCGAGCCCGCGATCATCTGGCCAATGAGCGGACGTTTCTGGCTTGGGTGCGGACCAGCGTGGCGATCGTAGTATTTGGATTTGCAATCGGCCGTTTCGCCATTGCCATGCGGCAGCTGACCGAGTTTCAGGGGCGTGGCTCAAGAACGACCGGTTTTTCGGTGTGGATGGGAATGAGCGCGATTCTGGCGGGAGTAGTGATGGTCTGTGCCGGCCTGATGCGTTATCGAAAGACTCGCGCGCAACTGGACGAAGGCAAGTTTGAGCCTGCCGGATTCATTGTCGACTTGGTGACGATCCTCACAGTGTTATTCGGCTTGGCGCTGGCAGGGTATTTAATTTATGTGGAGAAGAGCTTCGGGTAAGACGGATTGTTGATTTTTGATTACTGATTTTCGGAGCGTTGTTCGTGAAGTTCGATCAACAATCAAAAATCAAAAATTAATCATTCTTCGATATGGCGAACGATCAGGAAAAAGAAGCGGCGGCGCGGGCCAGCTTGAACTTCATCGAGGATGGTCAGGTAGTGGGCTTGGGAACCGGGTCCACGGCCGCGTACTTTATCCAGTTGCTGGGTGAGCGTGTGAAGGACGGACTCAGGATTCGCGGCATCCCCACTTCAGACCGATCACGGGAGATGGCGTCGAGCCTCGGCATCCCGCTCACTACGCTGGACGAATGTCAGCAGATCGATGTCACCGTCGATGGCGCGGACGAGGTCGATGAGCAATTGCGCTTGATTAAAGGCGGCGGCGGGGCGCTGCTGCGGGAAAAGATTGTGGCGTCGGCAACCAGGCAATTGGTGATTGTGGCGGATGCGAGCAAAAGGGTTTCGGTGCTGGGAAAATTTCCGCTGCCCGTGGAGGTGATCAAGTTCGCGCAGGCGCTGGTGGCGAAAAAGATTGAGGCTCTCGGTGCAGGCGTGCAGTTGCGGCGGGATGCAAAGGGCAATCCGTTTTTGACTGACGAAAACAATCACATTCTGGATTGCCGGTTCGGCCGAATTCCAGACGCGGATCTATTAGCGCGGCGGCTTAGCGATATGCCGGGAGTCGTCGAACACGGATTGTTCATCGGCATGGCCAGCGTGGTCCTTGTCGCGCGCGGGAGCGAAATCGTTGAGCTGCGGGCGGGCTAAAGCTCTAAAAGGTCTTAAGTCCTAGGTCTCAGGGATCATCCCAACCTAGCACCTGTAGACCTAAGAGCGATGGTTCAACACCAGTTCAACACCAGATCGAGGCATTCTATGGCGGCAGGAAAGCGGACACGGAGCCGGGATAAACCGTCGCGGCGGCGTGCTCCCCGTTACCGCGTGCAGGCGCCCCTGGATGTGACCGTGTTACGGTCGGGCATTCCCGATACGTTGCCGGGGCGGTCGCTCAATCTTGGGGAGCGCGGGTTGGCGGCGATGCTGGCGGGAGAAGTGCTGCCGGGTGAGGCCGTGGGGCTGGAGATTCGGCTGCCGCAGGCAGATCCGTTGCGCACGCGCGCGCTGGTGCGAAATCAGGACAAGCTGCGCTGCGGGCTGGAGTTTGTCGGGATCTCCGCAGAGCAGCAAGCCACGATCCGCGATTGGGTCAGCAAATCGAAAGCGCAGCCCGAAGAGATCGTGCGCGCAAAGCCTGCGCGGCCGGGAGGAAAAGGCGCAGAGCGCGGAGTGCCGGAGTGGGCTGATTCGCAGCGAATAGTCTCCGCTGCCGCCCTGCCGATGACAGCCAGGCGCCGCCGGGGCTGGATCTTCCTGCTGAGTTCGGCTGCAATCCTGTTGGCCGTTTTGTGGTGGCGCTGGAATTCTGTGTGGAGTGACCTGGAGCGGGGCCTGCGCAGCGAATCAACGACAGTACTGCAGCCTCAGATTCACGTCCCAGCTGAGGCCATGGAAAAGCTGGTGATTCACCGGGTGGATCCGGATTATCCGGCTGCGGCGCGGCAGGCGAACTTACAGGGTGTAATCGTCCTCGATGTCGTTGTGGGAAGCGACGGCGCTGTCGCTGACGTGCACGCACTGAATGGGCCGGACGTGCTGGCGCAGGCCGCAATCGACGCTATGCGGTGGTGGCGCTTCGAGCCTTACCGCGTTAATGGCCAACCCGTTGTAGTAGAAACAACCGTCGCGGTGGAGTTCAAACCGTAAGAGGATGCGCGACCCGTCAGAGTCTGACGGAGGCCGTACGGTCGAAACTGGTCTTCACGTGCGGCCTTTGCGCAGGGCGGCGAGGACGATAATGCCGCTAACTGCAAAGGCCACCACAGCAGCCAGTGCTGCGATCAACATGACTGCAGCGTTCAGATGAACGACATCGGCGAAGACTGCTGCCACGGCGCAGGCCACGCCAATCCAATTCAGCCAGAGCGGTCCGCGTGCCGAGGACGCCTGGAGCGACGAAGGAACATCCGGCCGCAAGCGAAGTTGTAGAAGCAGCGCCGCCACGCCGATGGCCGCGACGACCACCAAAGCTACCGGGCTGAGAAACGCCCGCCGGCTTGTATAAATAACAACCAGCGCAAGGGCGACGAGCAGCAGACCGGCGGCAACTATGGCTGGCCGCCGCCGAGGTCCGGAGCCGGGGTTGGATGGATTGTCAGGCACGGAAATCCGTCCCCAGCTTTATACAGGCGCAGCGAGGCCTTTTCAAATGGATTGCGCAGTGCGAATGGCTGGTTCAGACGACTTTTAGCCGTCCCAACGGTGGCGTTATCCGAGCCACGACGGCACCCTTGTTAGCAGTCCGGAACAGCCTTCATTCCCGCCAGCCATGCGGCGCGCCCGGGATCTCCGTGATTGACAGCATAGAGAACTAGTTCGACCCGGGTCGAAATACCCACCTTGTCGAAGATACGGAAGAGGTACTTCTTGACCGTGTGCTCGCTGAGATCTAGTTCCCGGGCGATGTTGCGATTGCTGAGGCCTTCGGCGACGAGCGCAACCACCTGTTCCTCGCGCGGGGTGAGAAGTTTCTGGCCGCGCGAATTGAGCACACTCAGCGATGGGACCTCAGACACCAAGTCGAGCAGGAAGCGCAGCTGTTCGGTATTGGCCCACACCTGGCCGTCCGCGACTTGCTGAATGCAGCGGCAGAGCATTCGGAAATGCGTGTTGTCGATGCAGAATATTCCACGAGCACCGGAGCGGAAGGCGTTGATCACAAGCTCGCGGTCGTACGACTCG
>Ga0210405_10005004_pt1 | contig 12249 bp, 7 predicted proteins | sample IncBWH11MmetaG_FD_155492 | JGI IMG/M metagenome (GOLD analysis project Ga0210405, IMG submission 155492) | Forest soil microbial communities from Barre Woods Harvard Forest LTER site, Petersham, Massachusetts, United States - Inc-BW-H-11-M | ecosystem: Environmental > Terrestrial > Soil >... | reverse complement strand
CCCTGCTCGGGCATAAACTATCGCCGCTGTCACCTACGAGTGGCTTGAAGAAGCACGGCGTTCCTGTGGAAATCGAGAAACGCCTTCTGACCGCTCGTAAACCCGCCAAGGTTCACCCGCACGGTGACGGGGACTCAAAAAGCCGAATACCCTCCATCTATCGAGGTTGACGGCGAACATGCGCCGCCACTCTTCCTCAGAGCGGTCGACGAAACTTTTCCGTCCCCCGCCACCAATCCCGGCATTAGCGAAGCACGCGTCAATCCGTCGTCCAAACTCCGCAAGGGCAGCGAACGAGGCTTCAACTGCCTTGCGGTCGCTGACGTCGCACAGTCTCGTATCGACCGCGCCGCCATGGGCACGCAGCCGCGCGGACGCGCGCGTCTTCTTCTCGGGATTGCGGCCCCAGATCGAAATGGCACAGCCAGCCCGCGCAAGCGCGTCAGCCATGCCGAGCCCAATCCCGCTGTTGCCGCCCGTGTGATCGCAACGCGCCCCGTCAGATCAAAGTCGCCCACGGACGTCCCTCCTATTTTCCAAAGCCTTAGATCACAAAGATCGCGGGCATTCGGTTGCGCTCAACGCCGCGGCTCTCGCCCGCGGATTCGGTCGAAGCCCTGCTTTATTGCGGCGAAGCGTTCGTCGATTAGTGGCTCGAACTCGTTATCGGTGAAGATGTAGGGCCAATCCTGCTCAATCCCCTCCCGAACCAATTCGCCGACATAGAGCGGATCGATGCCCGTGGATACCCGTTCTTCAAACATCTTCACAACCTCTACGATCGGTCCTTCTGCTGGGGGTTCTTCAATGGCGCCGGCGAAACGCTGAGGAACATTTCGCCGCGAGTTCATGATTTTCGTGCGAATGAAGCCCGGACACAGCACGGACACGCCAATCCCGCGGGGCGCGAGCGTCACTCGCAACCCCTCCGAAAGGGCCACCACGCCATACTTCGTCACGTTGTATGCAGGACCTGACCCTGCAATGAGTCCCGCAATGGAAGCCGTGGAAACGATTTGCCCGCCTTCCCCGTGCGCTTCGATAAGTGGCCCAAAAACTTCAACGCCCCAGACCACTGACATCAGATTGACACCGAGAGTCCAATTCCAACTCGCGTCAGTCCACCTGCCATAGGATCCGCCACCGCCAACCCCCGCATTGTTCACCAGTATGTGGACCTTGCCATAGCGCGCAATTGTAGCGTCGGCTGCGGCCTGAAGCTCGGCTTTCAGCGAGACGTCAGCTCTCACACCGTCAACATCAGCATTTGTGAGTTTCAGGTCCGCTACCGCCCTGACCAGCGGTGCGTCTTCGATGTCGCAGAGCATAACCTTCACGCCGGCCGGTGACAGCGCGGTGGCAATCCCCAGTCCTATGCCTGACGCGGCACCAGTGACGAAGGCTGTCTTGCCGGCGATTTCCATCATGCGTCCATTCCTCAAGAGCTGCGCGAATTTAGATCATTGCTAGGTGTCGCGTTCAAGCAGCTGTCGCTCCTGATCCGTAAGATCAGCGACCTTCTCGGCCGGAATACGCTGGGGCAGATTCGGCGGATCATAGAGCGGTGTCTTCTGTTCCCGGTGTTTCGCGATCACGCTCCAGTGGACCCGCTCGTTGATATGCTCCTCCATCGGATTCGCGGTGTTGCTCACGTACCCGTGGTGAATGGCGTCCGGTGAAAGGATCCTGCGATAGTGTGGGAAAGTGTGGTCGATTGGCCAGCCGTTGGTGGAATCCACAATGGCGCCGCTGATATTCGGGCGCGTGCCTGCCTTGACGGCATCGATATCAAATTCCAGCCCGGTCAGCGCCTGAAGGCGCGCGATCATCCACACGAGAGCTTGGTCGGAAAGTCCCGCATCGGGATAGCCGCCGCCAACGTTGCAGTGCGCACCAGCGAACCAGGTTTGCTCCACAGGGCCCGTCGGTTTCTTCCCTTTGGGAATCGTCCAGAACGTGGGTACGAACGCCCGCCGGTGCTCGTCTACCGCGACCGCGTGCAACCCTACCTCGACGTGATCGCCGAAGCTCGTATCGTGAAAGCCTAAGGTGAGAAGTGCGAAGTAACGCGCGAGCGGCGCGAGCCCCAAGCCTGCTGGGATGCCGTAAGAGCCAACAGTGTCCCACACAGCGACGCATTTTACGGTACGAGTATCGTAGAAGGACGAACCGGCGGCGGCATAGTCATCGATGGCGGCTCGCTCCGACGAGCTTGCCGTTTCTGGGTGCCCCCGCACTGCCGGTTTGACCCGATAATGCTGCCAGGCGGTCTCGAACATCGCGGCATCCGTCGATCGCTGGACGCCGGAGGCGCCTATCAGCCCGGCCAACGCACGCGCCGCATAGGCACCGCGCGAGAACCCGATGAGGTAAATTTCGTCACCCACACTGTAGTCAGTGACCACGAAATCGTAGCACTCGCGAATGATTTGCTTGAGCCCGAGCCCGATTGCGCCGCCGAGGAGCTTCTTGAAGAGATCGCCGTCGGTGCCGACGCCGCTGTGATAGTGCACGTGTTGAGCGACGCGGTCCGCCGCACTGGTCCTTATGAAGGCGCGGGCGACAATCCGATTGCCCGGGTCCAGGGCTGCGACATTCGTGTTGCCGGTAATTCCTTCTTTATTCCACGTCCCGTCGATGAGGATCACAATGCGTTTCATGGGATAAGCTCCCGACCTAACCTCAAGCGGCCGAACATTAGTCACGGACAAAATTTGACGGCAAAATCGAAACAACTCTTGCGCAAGGTTTTGAAAGGGGTCACAATTCTTGCGGGAGCGATCGGTCCGCCGCGCCTCTGAAAATGTTAGCTCGCGCGAGCTGCTCCTCAAAGAACAATTGGACCAAGGAGGAAATTCGCACCCAAGCACTCAGGGAGGATAGCATGTTCAGGGAATGGACAATTTCACTAGTGCTCCTCAGCGCGTTTGGAGTGGCTGCTGCGGCGGCTGCCGATAAGCAGTATGGGCCCGGAGTCAGCGACACGGAAATCAAGATAGGGCAGACCATGCCGTACAGCGGGCCGCTCTCCGTATACGGCCAGATTGGACATGCGCAACAGGCCTATTTCGCCAAGATTAATTCCGAAGGCGGCATTAACGGGCGCAAAATCAATCTGATCAGCCTTGACGATGGCTACATGCCTCCCAAAGCGCTGGAGCAGGTGCGCAGACTGGTGGAACGCGACAATGTACTTTTAATCTTCAACTCCGCGGGTACGGCGACCAACATAGTCGTACGCGAGTATCTAAACTCTCAAAAAGTGCCGCACCTCTTTGTCGCGGGCGGCGATGCTGCCTGGGGGTGATTACCAGCACTCCCATGGACCATAGGCTGGGGCAGCAGCTACCAGACGGAGGGCAAGTTATACGCAGAGCACATCTTGGCGAATCGGCCGAACGCGAAGATCGCAGTTCTGTCGCTCAATGATGACTACGGCCGCGACTATGTAAAGGGATTCAAGGACGGCCTCGGCGAACGCGCTTCAACTATGATCGTCCGCGAGCAGACCTACGACATCACCGATCCCACCGTCGATTCTCAAATGGTGACGCTGAAGGCGTCCGGTGCAGATACTTTTTTTGCTGCCGTCGGCGGAAGACAAGCGAGCCAGGCATACCGAAAGGGCTACGATATCGAGTGGCGGCCACAAACTTACATCTCCGTGCCCGGAGCGTCACCCGAGGGCATCCTCAAGCCAGCGGGCTTGCATACCGCGGTCGGCTTCATCACCGCCTACTACGGCAAGTCGCCTGAGTTCCGGAGCATTCGCAGCGATCCAGCAATGCTGGATTATTTTGAGTGGGCCAAGAAGTGGTTCCCGAAGGGCAACGCCGAGGATGGGATCGTCACCTATGGCTACCAGGTCGCACAGGTGCTTGAGTATGTATTGCGCAACTGCGGTGACGATCTCACGCGCGAGAATATAATGCGGGTAGCCACCCACATGGATCATGTTGCGCTGCCGATGCTTTATCCGGGCATTACAGCGACGACCAGCCCCACCGACTACTTCGCGCTGAAGCAGTTCCAGATGTTCCGATTCAACGGGGAGGAATGGCTACCATTTGGCCCGATTGTCGGCCGATGAAAGGGCCCTGGCGGGTCAGTTTGATCTTAACCTCCCGCGAGCGGCCGGCAGCCAGCAATTAGTTCAGTTCGTTTAGCAGGACATTGGCGTTCTGCAGTACGGGCGTATCCAAACCTTCGCTGAACCACCCGTAGATCGGCGCCAACAGATTGCGCGCCTCAAGCCGCCTGCCTTGGTCCCGCCAAAGCTGGGCGAGGTTGGTCGCGGCACAAATCTCCCACAGTTTTGCATGCTGCAATCGTGCTACAGAGAGCGCTCGGTTGAAGCGACTTTCTGCCGAAGCAAGATCTCCAGTGGCAATGAGGCACGCGCCATACATGCGATGCATCTCTGCCTCGTACCAGCGCTCTTGCGTCGCCTCGATTTGTCTTTCAGCCTCATCCAGCCGTTGGAGCGCTTCGCCTAGGCGGCCCGCTCTGCGCAGTGCCTCCGCGATCAGGGTGAGCCAGCGCGGCGCAGTAGTGACCGCTCCGGTCGCTTTGAATTTAGCCAGCCCCTCGAACCAGAAGTTCCAGTGCGTCGTCTGTCTGCCCTAGGCGTAGCAAACTAGTACCGCGGTATCCCAATTCCGCGGCGATCCAGTAAGGGAATTGCGACCGATCTGTATTCGCCCTCAGTTCCTCGGCGCGTATCTGCAGCACCGCTGGGTCAAGCCCTATAACGTCGTCGACTTCAAATGAAATTGCCTGCACCGTCACGAGAGTATGGCCATGTATCCGCTGCCGAGCACAAGCAAGAGCTTCATCACGATAAGCGCGTGCTCGATCGAGATGCCCAAGATATGTCTGTGACCGGAATAGAAAGATAAGAGCGTTTACCTGCAGATCGTTTGAGAAACGAGATAGAAAAGGATTTCCCGGATCGTACAGCTTCAAGGCTTTAGCGGCGTCTCTATTGGCAGCTGTAAAATCCCCGATGTGAAATCGCGCAATAGTGCTAACTGAGCAGCCAACAAGCTCGAGGTCTGTATCGTTTCTCTCCCGCGCGAGAGCCAGACAGGCGTCGCTTTCCTGATTAGCTAAGTTAAGTTCACCAGCAAGGACATGATAGATAGATTGACTAGATAGAAGCACTGCAAGGTCATGCGGTCTATCTAACTTTTCACATAGTTGACGGGCGCGGACGAAGGCCGTTGCGACCTCAGGAGCTGCATACCCCGATGTCGCGAACAACACGTTTCCAAGAAGCATCTGCAACTCTAGCTCAAGCTGTTCGGCCTCTGTGTTCGCCGCCAGAGCAGCTACTAGTTCCAAGCCTTGACGAATTTGTGCCTCAGCTTCCGACATCGCAGAACGAGCCATTGATTGTTGAGCGGCCATCAGCAAGTAGCCGACTGCTTTCGCAGTTAAGCCAGCTTCGGCGCAGTGACGAGCTAAGACCTCCGGCTGCTTTTTCACAATCTCTGGAAAAAGCGCTTCAAGCTTACCTGAAATCAGGCCATGCAGTTGCTGGCGCCGGCTACGCAGCATCGTGCTGTATGCCGCGTCCTGCACCAGGGCATGCTTGAACGTGTACTCCGCGTCGGGCGACGTTCCGCGTCGGAAAATCAATTCGGCAGCGACAAGCTGCTCCAGGGCCTCATCTAGTTTTTGCTGCGGCATCTGGGCAACGGCCGCAATCAGTTCATGCGAGAACGAGCGCCCAAGTGCGGCACCGATCTGAGCCACTTCGCGGGTCGGCGCCAAGCGATCAAGCCGCGCGAGCAGCGATGCATGCAGCGTCGTCGGAATCGCCAGCGGTGCAGCGGCCACGGTCACCGCGTAACGGTCACCGACTTCAGTGACGAGGCCGCTTTCTACTACCGACTTGGTCAATTCCTCGATGAACAGGGGCACGCCGTCGGTACGGTCGGCGATCTGCTCGGCGATCTCCTTGGGCAAGGGCTTGCCGCCGACCACATGCCCGATTATTTCGGTGCGATGCCGCGACGCCAGGCGGTTGAGCGTCAACATCGTGACATGCGGCCGGCCGAGCCATGGGGGCGCAAACTCCGGGCGGAAGGTGATGATCGCCAATACGCGCCGCACAGAGAGGCGATCCAACAGCAGGTCGAGGGACTCGCGTGTGGTGGGATCACTCCAATGCACGTCCTCGTACACCATCAGCACAGGCTCACGAGTGGAAAGCCCCTCGACCTGCGAAGCAAGCGCCGCCAGCGTCTTCTCCTTGCGTTTTTGAGGGGTGAGGTCGAGTGCGGGGTAGCGGTCTCCTATCGGAACCGAGAGCAGGTCGGCGATCAGTGGCGCAACCGCGCCTAAGTCGTTGGTCGCCTGCGCCAACATCGCTTCGAGCTTCTCGATCCGCTGTTCAGCGGTGTCGTCGCGGTGGAAGCCGGCGGCGCGTTCGAGGTGGGCGATGACCGGGTATAGGGCGCTGTCCTGGTGGTGCGGCGAGCAGAAGAAGCGCAGCCGAATGTGCGGCTCGCCGGCAAGCCGCTCCACCATGGTCTGAGCGAGGCGGGACTTGCCGATACCGGGTTCGCCCGAGATCAGGACCACACAACCATCGCCGCGCTTTGCCTGCTCCCATCGTCGTAGGAGCAGATCAACCTCCTCCTCGCGCCCGACGAGCGGCGTCGTAGCCGTCCGCAGGGCCTCGAAGCGGCTTTCGACAGAGCTTGCGTGTAGCGCCGCCCAAGCACGTACTGGCTCGGCGATACCCTTCAGGTCTTTTCCCCCGAGATCCTGCAGTTCGAAGAGACTACCCAGAAGTTTTCGTGTACTGTCCGCAATGACCACGGTGTTTGGCTCGGCGACTCCTTGTAGGCGCGCCGCCAGATTCGGCGTCTCGCCGACAATGCCGTGTTCCAGCGCCTCCCCGGATCCGATTAGATCGCCGACGACAACGAGCCCAGTCGCAATGCCTATGCGGGTCTGAAGTGGAGAACCAGTCTTCAACGTACCGACCGCTTGGATCAACTCCAACCCAGCCCGGACCGCTCGCTCAGCGTCATCCTCGTGGGCCTGCGGATACCCGAAATAAACGAGTACACCGTCGCCCATATACTTCGCCACGAAGCCCGCGAACCGACCGACGGTATCGGCAACGCACTTCTGATAGGCAGAAATGATATCGCGTAGATCCTCCGGGTCCATGCGCGCTGAGAGCGCGGTCGAACCGACTAGGTCGGAAAACAGCACAGTGACCTGCCGGCGCTCGGCGAGAGCAGGACCCTTGTCTGTACCAGCCGCTAGAGCGTTTTCATTTTTGCCGAGAGGGCTTAACGGAGTTAGCGTTGCGATCGCGTCTCGTATGCGGAGTCGATGCCCGGCGCTCGATACTCCGATGTCTTTCAGCGTCTGATCATCGACCCGACCCAACAGGTCCATATCAATATCGTTGGACTCAAACGCTCCAGCGTATTGAGCGAGACCTATTCCATCGAGCCAGGCGCGAATCTCGCTCACGCCTGCAGCTGCTCCAACAGCGATTTCGCCTCGCTCAAAACTGGCGTATCGAAACCTTCTGTGAACGACCCATAGACAGGTGCCAGAAGATCGCGCGCCGCCACGCGTTTCCCTTGGTCTTGCCAAAGCCGTGCGAGACTGGTGGCTGCACGAACTTCCCATAGCTTAGCGTTCTGCCTTCGCGCAACGTCAATTGATTTAACAAACCGGTCTTCGGCTGAAGCTGGGTCGTCAGCGGCGATGAGAACCTCTCCGAAAACGCGATGCATTTCGGCCTCGTACCAGCGCTCCTGAGTTTCCTCGATTTGGCGCTCAGCTTCGACGAGTTGTTTAAGTCCGTCCTCGGGCTGACCCGAGCCGCCTAAGGCCCTTGCCACAGCGGTCCGAAATGAAGGCACTACGGTCACCGCTCCGGTGGCTTGAAACTTGATCAGCGCATCTAATAGGACGACTAGCGCTTCGTCCATGCGGCCTAAGTCCAAAAGACTCTCGCCACGAACCCACAATGCACCCGCTGCCCAATAAGGGAAGCCGTGCTCTGCACAATACTCTATCAACTCCTCTGCTCGCTTCAACCGTACCGTTGAATCCGTTTTAAGAGCCTGATCGACTTGGATGGAAAGTTGGAGTGCCTCAGCGAGCGTAAGGGGATGCATCCGTTCCGGTGCATAAGCGAGTGCTTTTTGCTGATACAAACGAGCTTGGTCGAGATGTCCAAGATAAACAAGCGATCGGGACAAAAACTGCAGAAGCGAGGCTTTTTCGTCGCTTGGCCCCCATGAAAATAGAGGATTTTCCCGACGGTAAATACCAAGTGCAAGCTCTGCGTGGGTTTTAGTTCTGGTAAAATCCCCAAAATGGAATTGTACTAACGCGCTATGCCCCTGGGCAACGAACTTTATGTCGTTGTTGTTTGTGGCTTCTCCTAAATCCTTAATCTCTTGCACTTCCCTATTGGCGAGGATCAGATCACCCGCGAGCATGTGGTACGTGCATTGGCCGGTCAATAAAAACGCCAGCTCCAGTGGTCTATCCAGCTCCTTACAGAGCTGCCGTGCCCGCGCTAACGCCTTCCCTACATTTGGCGCAGCATAACCCGCCGTCGTAGCGAGTATTGGGCCGAGTGCCATTTGCAGATCGAGCTCATGATTGTCACGTTCACTATTCTCGGGCAGAAGCGAGAGCAGATCCACTCCTCTGAGGATTTGCGCCTCCGCTTCCATCATTGCCGACCGCGCCATTAACTGCTGCCCGGCAAGCAAACGATAACCAATCGCCTTTTCCGTGAAGCCCGCTTCAGTGCAATGGTGAGCCAAAAGCTGCGGCTCGACAACTACGATCTCCGGAAAATCCTTTTCTAACGTCCTGGTAATAAGCGCATGGAGCTGCTGCCGTCGGCTTCGCAGCAAGGTGCTATAGGCGGCATCCTGCACCAATGCATGTTTGAAGGTGTATTCCGCATCGGGCGGCGTCCCCCGCTGAAAGATCAGCTCTGCAGCGACCAATTGCCCTAGCGCGGCATCAAGTTTCTGCTGCGGCATTTGAGCAACTGCGCTGATCAACTCGTGCGAGAAGGCACGGCCGAGAGCCGCGCCGATCTGCGCCACCTCTCGTGTCGGCGCTAGTTGATCAAGTCGAGCGAGTAGTGAAGCGTGTAGCGTGGTCGGAATTGCCAATGGCGCGGTGAGTCCGGTGACGGCGTAACGGTCGCCGATTTCAGCGACCAGTCCGCTCTCTATCACTGACTTCGTCAATTCCTCGATGAACAACGGCACGCCATCGGTACGGTCGACAATCTGGTCGGCGATCTGCCTAGGGAGTGCCTTCCCGCCGGTCACATGCTCAATCATCTCGGCACGCTGTCGCGGCGGCAGCCGTTTGAGCGTCACCATTGTAACGTGCGGTCGACCCAGCCGGGGGGCTGCAAACTCCGGCCGGAAGGTCATGAGCGCCAATATGCGCCGCCCGGAGACGCGATCGACGAGTAGATCAACGGACTCGCGCGTGGTCGGATCAATCCAATGCACGTCCTCGTACACCATCAACACCGGCTCGCGAGCGGAAAGTCCTTCAATCTGCGAAGTAAGCGCCGCCAGCGTCCTCTCCTTGCGCTTCTGAGGGGTAAGGTTCAGCGGCGGATAGCGCTCGCCAGCGGGAACCGCGACCAGATCGGCGAGCAGCGGCGCAAACGCACTAACATCATTGGTCGCCTGTGCCACCAATGCTTCGAGCTTATCGAGTCGCTGCTCGATAGTGTCCTCGCGGCGGAAGCCAGCGGCCCGCTCGAGGTGGGCAATGACCGGGTAAAGGGCGCTGTCCTCGTGGTGCGGCGAGCAGAAGAAGCGCAGCCGAATATGCGGCTCGCCGGCAAGTTCCTCAACCATGGTCTGAGCGAGGCGCGACTTGCCAATGCCTGGTTCGCCTGACACGAGCACGATCTGGCCCTCACCTGACTTGGCTTGCTCCCAGCGCCGCGTCAGCAGCGCCATCTCCTCGTCGCGACCGACCAATGGCGTCGTCGCCGTGCGCAGCGCCTCGAACCGGCTCTCCACCGCGCTTGCGCGCAAGGCGGCCCAAGACTGTACCGGCGCGGCGATGCCTTTAAGTTCTCTAACCCCGAGGTCCTGAAGTTCGAACAGATTACCAAGTAATCGTCGCGTGCTCTCTGCAATCACGACCGTATTCGGCTCTGCGATGCCCTGTAGGCGTGCGGCTAGGTTCGGTGTCTCACCTACAATGCCGCGTTCCTGCGCCTCTCCCGATCCGACCAGGTCGCCGACGACGACTAATCCTGTGGCAATGCCCACGCGGATCTGCAGTGGATCACCAGACTTCAGCTCACTGACCGCTTGGACTAAATCGAGCCCGGCTCGCACTGCCCGCTCGGCGTCGTCCTCGTGGGCCTGCGGATACCCGAAGTAGACGAGAACACCGTCGCCCATGTACTTCGCTACGAACCCGCCAAAGCGTTGCACGGTCTCGGCCACGGCCTTCTGGTAGCTTGAGATGACCTCGCGCAAATCCTCTGGGTCCATGCGCCCAGACAGTGCCGTCGAGCCGACGAGGTCAGAGAACATCACGGTGACCTGACGGCGCTCGGCGGCATCGCGCTGTCTCGCGGCAGACGTTGTCTCGGCCGGAGCGCTGCTCTTTTGAGCAGCATTTCCCAGCGCGGCTATCGCCCGCAGGATTTTGCGACGATCGCCGAGTACGACGCCCATCTTCTCCAGATCCTGATCACTCAGGTCGGGAAGTACCGAGAAATCGACGCGATTCTCGGCAAAGCGCAGCGCGTACTCGGACATGCCGAGCTTATCGAGCCAGTCCGCAATCTCCTGCACTCGGCGCACCCTCTCACGCACCATGCGATGCTGCCGGCCGAGGATATCCGATTGAAGGGCTCTAGACCATTTGGTGGCCTGGGACGGCGCGCAACGCCCTTTAGCGAGCCACCAGTGCCTTTTCCGGCATGAAACGCACCCAATAGCGACAACTACTTTGAACGCACCAGCGGGCGCGGCCCAGCTGAACAGGTTTCAAGGCGGCGTTGGCCTCTTTTTTTCGCAAGCGACTTCGGGAATGAATTGACGGTCGCTGGCAATTGACGATCATCTAGACCACCTGGTTCAGCAGCTCGGTCTCGCCGCGCCAGAGCCGCGCGAGATTCTCCTGCATGATCGCGAGCACATTGTCCTCATGGCGACAGGTCTCGCCTGCGGTATGTGGCGTGATGAGCACGTTCTCCATCGCCCACAGCGGCGAGGTCGCGGGCAGCGGCTCCTCGATCATAACGTCGAGCGCGGCGCCTCCGATCTGCCGTCGCGCGAGCGCGTCGACGAGCGCCGGCTCGTCGACCACGCGCCCGCGCGCCGCGTTGAGAAGATACGCGGAGGGCTTCATGCGGCCGAGCGCATCGGCATCGATCAGCTTCTCGGTTTCCGCCGTCAGCGGGCAGGTGAGGGCGACGAAATCGGCCTGAGGCAGCAGCGCGTTGAGGCCGGACATCGCGTGCACCGCATCCGCGTGTCCGGCGCCGGCGCGCGGATCGCTGCGGATGCCGATCACGCGCATGTCGAACGCCTTGGCAAGCTGCGCGAGCCGGCCGCCGATCTGTCCGAGGCCGACGATCAGCAGCGTCTTGCCGCCGAGTTCGTCCTCTCGCTGCGTGAAGTCGCCGATCATACCGCGCCAGACCCGTTTTGCCTGGTTGTCGCGCGCCTCGGGAAGCCGGCGCGCGAGCGCCAGCATCAGTGCCATGACGTGCTCGGAGACCGCGCGGGCGTTGACGCCACGGGCGCTCGCGAGCCGCACGCCGTGCTGCTTGAGCGACTCGCGCGAGAACTGGTCGGTACCGGCACCGATCGACTGGATGAAACGCAGCCGCTTCGCGCGCGGCAAGAGGTCGTTGCGCCAGAGCCCCGAGATCACCAGCACGGCGGCCTCGCCAATCCGCTGCTCGAGCGCGGCGCCGTCACGCACCTCGAAGCTTTCGATGCCCGTCGCGAGCGTCAGGAAGCGCTCGCGCAGCCGATAGGCAACATGCGCAAAACAGATCGTGAGCTGGTCCTTGGGCGGGAGCATGAGATCACCTCTGAATTCGTTGGTTATGCAGACGATTCGGCGCAAGACAACGAGCCGAATGCTGGCTTGCCGCCAGAACGAGGATAGTCCGGGTCGGCACTCATCTGGGCGACATCGTCAAGGAGAGCGACTATCCGCTACCCGGTCGCTGTTAGGGTAATAATCGACGTG
>Ga0210405_10005002_pt1 | contig 12252 bp, 11 predicted proteins | sample IncBWH11MmetaG_FD_155492 | JGI IMG/M metagenome (GOLD analysis project Ga0210405, IMG submission 155492) | Forest soil microbial communities from Barre Woods Harvard Forest LTER site, Petersham, Massachusetts, United States - Inc-BW-H-11-M | ecosystem: Environmental > Terrestrial > Soil >... | reverse complement strand
CGCGCTGGCCGAACGGTGGGAAGGCAACGCGTGGCCGTCGGCTCGCGCGCACTCGCACATCCTGTCCGCGCTGCCGGCCGGCAGCTTCCCCGGAGTCGACGATGCCGATATCTACGAGTTCCTCGACCGGCACGCCCAGGACTAGGCGGCTAGGACGATCCCTTGAGGTCGCTGCGGACCTCGGCGGCGATCTGGTGGATCTTCTGCTCGGTCTCGCTAAGCGAGGCCTCGGCCCGGGCCGTCCGCTCGGCGGCCTCGCGCTCGCGCCAGGTCGGCTTGACGTGCGTCCGCGCCGTCCGCCTCGATCGCCGGAACCAGCTCACCAGGGCACCTCTCCTTCTGCGCCGCCTTACGGCCATGGCAGCCAGCTACCCGCGCGCGGCGGTTCCATTCAGTGCCCGGCGGCCGCATCCTGGCTGATGTAGTAGCCCAGGCCCGGCACCCGGTAGATCAGGCCCTCGCCCTCGAGGATGCGCATCGCCTTGCCGACCGTCTGGCGGGAGTGACCGTGCTGGCGGCGCAGGACCGCGATCGACGGGAGCCGGCCGCCTGGAGCGAGCGTCCCGTTGGCGATCTGGTCCCGGATGAGCGCGGCCAGCCGCATGTAGGCCCGCGGGTCTGGCTGAGGGACTGCCGTCATGTCCCCGGATGGTACACGATGAGTATCGAAAGTAGTCGACTATTAACGGACAATCACGAATGACCCACGTCAGGGCGGTACGGCAGGGCCGACCTGGCCATCGCCACCTGGAACGTGACCCTGAACTACGGTCCCGGCTGGGAGGGTCTGCTGCTGGACGCCTACGGCGTGGCGCCCGATGCCGCCCGCACCAGGTACTACCAGCTGTCTGGACGCTGCTATTGGGACTAAGGACGCGACCCGGACGAGCCTGATCAGCGCGCTGCCGAAGTCCCCGCCGGTCCCGCCGGACACCTCGATCCCTTCCTGCATGAGCGCCGCGCCGCAGTCCTCCTGGCTGGTATCGAGATCCCGGTAGCGAGCACCGGGCTCGAGACCGGCCAGCCGCAGCCGGTGCGGCCTGGCCCCGAGCTGATGGGGTCCCCACCAGCCGAGCACTACGATCCGCGAGCCATCCCCGGCGACATACTCGTTGGCTCCGAACGGCCCGTCCTGCACCGAAGCGACCCGGAACAGCCGTCCCCGCTGCACGACCGGCCGGATGTCTTTGTACGCCGCGATCAGCTCGGCGGCCACGGCCAGTTCCGCCTCGCCCCAGCGCAGCAGGTTGCCGCCGATTCCGAGCGCGCCCGCCATGGCCACATGGAACCGGAAGCTGAGCGGCAGCCGCCGTCCCGTCAGCCAGTTCGGGCTGTCGGTGACCCAGGCCATCATGGCCTGCGGCGTGTAGGCCTGGGTGAAGCCCTCCTGGATCAGGACCCGGTCCCAGGCATCGGTGTTGTCCGAGGTCCAGACCTGATCCACGCGCCGCAGGATGCCCAGATCGACGCGTCCGCCACCGCCGCAGCAGGACTCGAAGTGGACACCGGGATGGAAGACCCGCAGCGCGTCCAGAATCGCGTACAGGCTGCGGATGTGCTCCACCCACATGCGCTCCGGATTGCCGCTCGCCTCGGCGGGCCAGCCCGGCTCGGAGAACGGCCGGTTCATGTCCCACTTGACGAACTCGATGTGGTTGCGGGTGAGTATCCCGTCCAGCGTCTTGAACACCCACTCCGCCACGTCGGGCCGGGCCAGGTTCAGCACGAGCTGGTTGCGGAGCTCGGACCTGGTGCGATTCGCGAAGTGGTACACCCAGTCCGGGTGGGCGCGGTACAGGTCGCTGTCCGGGCTGACCATCTCGGGCTCGATCCACAACCCGAACCGCATGCCCAGGCCGTTGACCCGCTCGATCAGCGGGCCCAGGCCGCGGGGGAACTTCGCCGGGTCTGCGAACCAGTCACCCAGGCCCGCCCGGTCGTGATTCCGGCCGGCGGACCACCCGTCGTCGACTACGAAGCACTCCACGCCGAGCGGCGCGGCCAGCTCGGCCAGGCGCACCTGGCCCTCCTCGCTCACCTTGAACGAGGTGGCCTCCCATGAGTTGTACAGCACCGGACCCAGCGCCGGCTCGCGGCTGTGCTCCGGCACCCCCTGGATCGGGGGTGACCAGCGCGGCATCGCGGTAACGGTCCGGTCGCGGCGCCCGAGCACGTGTGCTCGCTGCCAGGAATGCCATTCACGGCTGGCCGCGCCGAACCCGTCGAGGGTGTACAGCGCGGCGAACTGCGGCAGGACCAGTTCCTGGCCCGGCGCCAGGCGCTGAGCCCAGTCGAAGTCGTTCCACCCCCCGCAGGCGTGCACCTGTCCCGCTGAGGTCGTCTCGAACACCAGCTTCCACGACCCGCTCCAGGCCAGCGCCCCGCTCCATAGCTCGCCGGTTTCCTCGGTGGCCGTCCGGTCCGGGTCGAGGGTAAACCAGGGATTGAGCTGATGGCTCGTCGTGCCCCGCCTGCTCTCCAGGACTATCTTCCCCGCTGCCAGCTGGACCTGCGTGAGCTGGGTCTCCGCCCCCCAGCCACCATGCAGGTATCGCAGCCGCCAGCTGCCGCGGTCCGGGAGCCACCAGTTCGCCGAATGGGCCTGGCGGACCACGAAAGGCGCGCCCCGCGGTTCCTCGCCGCGATGGCGCAGCGTGGCCCAGCGCTCGAGGACGTCGAAGCCGTCGTAGATGCGGTAGTGCAGGGTGGCCTGCAGCGGGTAGACGGTGTCGGCCAGGTCGATCTCCAGGGTGGAGACCGGGCCGTCACGGATGACACGCTGACCCGCGAACCGCCACTCGATGCCGCGCGTCCCGTCGGCGAAGTCGACCTTCAGCGAAGGCTCGTCGTAACGCGGGCCTCCCCAGGGGACGTACTCATCGGGCCGCGCGCGCATCAGGCTCAGCCGCCGGTCCCATTGCTGCTGCCTGCCCGCGGTCGCCAGGCTGGCCAGGACCTCCCGCGGGAGCGTCACTCCCCAGTGCAGATGAGCCAGCGCCGCGCCGTCGTCCGCGAGCGCGAATGCGTAGCACGTCGAGCGCATCTCCACCAGCCACGCGCCCGTGGCCTCGTCGTGCCAGATATCTGCCACTGCTTACCTCGATGTTCGGTTGGTCAAAATCTTTTGATCCGAACGGACCGTGGCTCGACGCCCCCGTCAACGCACGGTTGAACCTATCATGACAGGATGTCAAGATGGTAGGATGCTCGGAACGAGCTGATCTGGGCACGCTGGTCGCAAGGCCTGCGGATCCGGTGAAACGGGGGACAGTTGGGTGACTTCGGGACAGGCTGCGCCGTCGGGGCGTCAAAAAATGACGGCAACCTATAATCCTGTCGTGGCTGACTCCGTCGCGGGAATCGATGTCCGTTCCTTCGAGCCCTACTATCAGCAGCTCAAGGGCATTCTGGTCCGGGACATCGAAGCCAACCGCAACGAGGGCGATCTGCTTCCCTCCGAGTCCGAGATGTGCCGCGCCTACTCCGTCAGCCGGACGGTGGTCCGCCAGGCCCTCGCCGAACTGGAGAACGAAGGCCTGGTGCTGAAGGTCAAGGGCAAGGGCACGTATGTGACCGGACGCAAGCTCAACACCAGCTTCGTCCAGCACTCGCTCGGCTTCTACGAGTCGATGCAGGAGGCCGGGCACGTCGTGCGGTCCAAGACCCTCACCCTGAGTGCCGAGCCCTGCGGGGTCAGCCTGGCCAAGCTCATGGAGATCGCGGTAGGCGAGGAGGTGATCCGGTTCGATCGCGTCCGCAGCGTCGACGACCGCCCGGTCCAGGTCGTCCGCACCGTCCTGCCGGCCAGGCTGTTCCCCGGCCTGGCGGAGATGGAGATGACCGACCGGTCCCTGTACCAGGTGCTGGCCGCCTCCTACGGCATCCGCCCCGCCTCCGGGCACCGGGCGATCGATGCCACCGCCTTGAGCATCCAAGACGCGCACCACCTGTGCGCTCCCGTTGGTCACCCCGCGCTGCGGATCGAGAGCATCACCCGGTCGGCCCAGGGCGTGCTGTTCGAGTACTACATCGCCATCTACCGCGGTGACACGTTCAAGTTCGAGCTCGAGGTCACCTCGCCCTAACCAAGCTGGGCGACAGGCCGTTCGCGAGGTGGTGAGGTTGCCAGGTTCCACGCCCTTCCGGGTCATGCTCGACTTCGATACCGGGTCACTGACGCCATTCACCGGGTCATTCGTCCGGCGGCTGTCCGAGATGGCTGGCGCATACGAGGACCAGGCGGCGGTCCGCAGCCTCTTGGCCAGCGGGGACGATCCGGTCGTCTACACCGGATACGACGGCGACGTACCCAGCCAGCCGGGCCACCTGCTGTTCAGGACCACCGTCATCAGCCCGGGCACGGTGGGATCGGAGTTCTTCATGACCAAGGGCCACCACCACGTCCGCGATTCCGCGGAACTCTACCTGGGCATGTCGGGTGAGGGGATCATGCTCATGGAGACCCGGGACCGCGACTTCGCGGAGAGCATGCTCGTGCCGTCGGCATCGGTCTACGTGCCTCCCGGATGGGCGCACCGCACGGTCAACACCGGGAACACGCCGCTGGTCTTCCTGGCCGAGTACCCCGGTGACGCCGGGCACGACTATGAGTCGGTCGAGCGGTCAGGCTTCTCCCGGCGTATCTACCGTGGCCCGGGCGGGCCCGAGCTCCGCCCGGCCCGGCGGACGGTACCCGGCGGGGCTGCGGGATGACCTCCGCCCCGCGCCGGGCTGAGCTGATGGTGGGCCGCGAGGTTATCGGCGGCGACGACCGGCTGGAGCAGGCCGCGGTGATCAATCCCGCCGATCAGACGGTAGTGGGATATGCCCCGGTGGCCGACGCTGGGCTGGTCGAGGCGGCGGTGGCCAGCGCCGCGGCGGCCTTCCGGGACTGGTCCGGACGGCCGGCCATCCAGCGAGCGGGCCATCTGTCCTCGGTCGCGGCCTGGATCAGGTCGAACGGCCCGCGGCTGGCGCGGAGCCTGACCCTGGAGCAGGGCAAGCCGCTGAGCGAGGCCGCGTCCGAGGTGGAGACGGCCGCCAAGGCCTTCGATTACTACGCCGCCGAGGCGGTCCGGGTAGACGGGCAGATCATCCCGACCGAGTCGGCCACCCTCCGTAGCCTGGTCATCCGCCAGCCGTTCGGAGTGGTCGCGGCCATTACCACCTGGAACTACCCGCTCGGGCTGATGGCCTGGAAGATCGCCCCAGCCCTGGCCGCGGGGTGCACGGTGGTGGCCAAGCCCGCCGAGCAGACTCCGCTCACCGTGCTCGACGTGATCTGCGGGGCGGTTCAGGCTGGCCTGCCGGCTGGCGTGCTCAACTCGCTGAACGGCGACGGTGCCGGAGCTGGCACCTGGCTCGCCGAGCATCCGAGGGTGGCCAAGATCAGCTTCACCGGCGGGACGCAGACGGGCAGGCGGCTGCTCGAGATAGCATCCAGGGACATCAAGAGCGTCACGCTTGAGCTGGGCGGCCACTCGCCGATGATCGTCGACGCGGACGCGCCGATGGACCTGGCGGTGGCCGACGGGGTGAAGCGCTCATTCCGCAACGCCGGCCAGCTGTGCAACTCGGTCAACCGGATCTTCGTGGTCCGGTCCGTCGCCGACGAGTTCGTGACCAGGTTCGCGGCGCAGGCGGCCAAGCTCACGGTCGGTCCGGGCCTCGCCGATCCCGAGCCGGACGTCGGGCCGCTGTCCAGCGCCGCCACCAGGGAACGGGTGGAGCGGCACGTGGCCGACGCCCGCCGCTGCGGCGGCGAGGTGCTGGTCGGGGGCACCCGCCCGGACGACGAGCGGCTGCGCTACGGCTTCTACTACCTGCCTACCGTGGTCGTCGGCGGCGAAGATCTGGTCATGCTCCGCGAGGAGACCTTCGGGCCGGTCGTGCCCATCGGTGTGGTCGAGGACCTGGACGAGGCGATCACCCGGGCCAACGCCCTGGATTTCGGGCTGGTCTGCTATCTCTACACTCGTGACCTCCGCACCAGCATCGAAAGCGCCGAGCGGCTCGAGTTCGGCACGGTGAACGTGAACAACGTCGGCGGCGGTGACGTCCGGTTCCCCTACTCCGGCTGGAAGCACAGCGGGCTGGGCCTCGAACTGGGCCACGACGGCCTGGCCGAATACCTCCGTACCAAGAACATCAGGATCGAGATCGGGTACCGCTGAGGTGGCCGCTGATCGCGTCGTGGCTGTCGACATCGGAACGCAGAGCACCCGCGCCGCCCTGGTCGACGTCTGCGGCCGGATCCATGACATCGCGTCGTCCCCGATCGAGCTGTACAGTCCGCGGCCCGGCTGGGCCGAACAGGACCCCGACCAGTGGTGGGAGACCACCGTGGCCAACATCGCGACGATCATGGCCCGCAATCCGGAGACCAGGGTCGCCGCCGTCGGGGTCGGCGCCCAGATGCACAGCCTGGTCGCGGTGGACGCGTCCGGGGCGTCGCTTACTGCCCGCTCGGCGATCTGGAGCGACAAGCGGTCCCTGGATCAGGTGCAGGCGGTGCTCAGCCGTCCGGATGCCGAGAAGCTCGGCCAGCTGGCAGGCAACCGGCCGCTGCCCGCCTGGGCCGGATTCAAGATGGCCTGGCTGCGGTCCCACGTGCCGACGGTCTACGACCGCTCGGCCTTCCTGCTGGTGGCCAAGGACTTCATCAATCTTCGGCTGTGCGGACAGGCCGCCACCGATCCCACCGAGGCATCGGGGTCATTCCTGGCCGACGCCACCACCGGGCACTGGTCCGGGCGGCTGCTGGCCGCGCTCGACATCGACCGCTCCAAGCTGCCGGAGATCGCCGACTCCTCGGCGGTCATCGGCACCGTCCGCCAGGACGTCGCCAAGCGGACCGGGGTACCCACGGGAACGCCCGTGGTGGCGGGCAGCGGTGACATGCTGTGCCAGCTGCTCGGCGCGGGAATCACCCGCCCCGGCCAGGTGGCCCTGGTCGCGGGGACGGCCTCCATCGTGGCCGCAGCCGCCGCCCGGGCCACGCCCGACGCCCGGCTGATGAACCTCAGGTCCGCCAGCGGTCAGTGGGTTCATTTCGGCATCAGCGACGCCGCGGGGAAGGCGTTCCGCTGGTTCGCGGATCAGCTGTATCCGGTGGCGGATGGCGGCGGTGACGTCCGGGCGGCCTTCGAGGCGCTGACCGCGAGCGCGGCGGAGGTGGAGCCCGGGTCGGGCGGGCTGCTGTTCTTCCCGTACCTGCTCGGCGAGCGGACGCTGGGGAGCGCCCGGTCGCGCGCCTCGTTCGTCGGCGCCACACTCGGCCACGAGCGGGCCCACTTCGTCCGGGCCGTGCTGGAAGGGATCACGCTGGAGGATTGCCGGGCGCTGCGATGCCTGTGCCCGCAGGGTCCCCGCGAGCCCATCAGGTGCGTCGGCGGCGGGGCGGAGAGCCGATTGTGGAACCAGATCAGGGCCGACATCTTCGGCCACCCGGTCCAGACCGTGACCTTGACCGAGGGCGGCATCCAGGGTGCGGCCATCCTGGCCGGGGTGGGGGCCGGCTGGTACTCCGACGTCGCGGCCGGAGCCGAGGAAGTAATCCACGCGGCCGAGACCTGGACCCCGTCGGCGGCGGCCCGGCGCTACGAGGCCGTCTTCCGCAGCTTCTGCGCCGTGCACGACGCGCTGGACGCGGTGTGGAGCAGCTGGACTACGCCGTGAGCCACCCGAAGCCCTGGCTCGCCATGCCGCGAGCCTGTAATAATAGGGTGTTAGCATGATAAGCAGCGGGCCCTCGGGAGGAAGCGTGCATTATCGTCCGCTCGGCAAGACGAGCATCTCGGTATCCGAGATCGGGTACGGGGCGTGGGGCATCGGCGGGTCGATGTGGATTGGTGCCCAGGAGGACGAGTCCGTCCGCGCACTGGACCGGGCGATCGAACTCGGCGTGAACTTCATCGACACCGCTCGCGGGTACGGTGAGAGCGAGCGCATCGTCGGCCGGGTCGTCCGCGAGCATCCGGGTCAGACGCTCTACGTCGCCACCAAGGTGCCGCCGAAGAACGAGATGTGGCCCGCCCCCAGGGGCCTGGACCCGGCCGAGACGTACCCCGGAGATCACATCCGGGCCAGCCTGGAGACCAGCCTTCGCGCCTCCGGCCTGGACGCGTTCGACGTGCTCCAGTTCCACGTGTGGAGCGACGACTGGATGGGCCGGGGCGACTGGCTGGAAACCATCGAGGATCTCAAGAAGGAGGGGAAGATCCGGTACTTCGGCGTGTCGGTCAACGACTATCAGCCGGAGAACGGACTCGAACTGGTCCGCAGCGGGCACCTGGACACGGTCCAGTGCATTTTCAACATCTTCCACCAGGCACCCGAGGAGCACCTCCTGCCCGCCTGCGTCCAGCACGGCGTGGGCGTGATCGCCCGGGTTCCGCTGGATGAGGGCGGGCTTACCGGCCAGATCACTCCCGAGACCACGTTCCCCGACGGGGACTTCCGCAACCGGTACTTCAGCGGCGACCGGAAGGCGCAGGTCAAGCGGCATGTCGATGCCCTCGTCGCCGACCTCGGCATCGAAACTGACCAGCTCGCCGAGATTGCCCTGCGCTACGTGCTCAGTCATGATGCGGTGTCCACCGTTCCGGTCGGCATGCGGACGATCCGCAACGTCGAGCGAAACGTCGCGGTGGGTGACGGTCGCGGGCTGAGCGCCGAGCAGCAGGCCATCGTGGCCAAGCACCGCTGGGAAAGGAACTTCTGGGCGTCCTGACCCGGCACCGCCCGGCGAGCCCTCCAGCGCCCAAGGCTCTCCGCTGCGCGTGTCCTGGATGCCGTGCGCGTGCACCACGGTCCGTTCGGCATAAATTCCGTCAATTACGGGCGGTCGCCTTCCTGCGGTCAGAGCCACGATGTTACCTTTGAGTAACATAGTGCGCGGGAGGTCCGCATGAGCGACGCGCCGGATGAGGGCCCCGGGAGCCAGGGATTCTCGTTGGAACTCGGGGAGGACCTGGCGCGGACGCGGGACTGGCTGCATGAGTTCGTGGCCTCGGTGATCCGGCCGGCCGGCGCGGAATGGGACGAGCGCGAAGAAACCCCGTGGCCAGTGCTCGAGGAAGCGGCCAAGATCGGGCTGTACTCGCTGGACTTCTACACCCAGCAGTACCTGGAGCCGTCCGGGCTCGGCATCCCGGTCGTGTTCGAGGAGCTGTTCTGGGGTGACGCGGGCATCGGGATGTCGCTCGTGGGCAGCACCCTGGCGGCCCTGTCAGTGGTGGCCAACGGCACGCCCGAACAGGTCGGGGAGTGGTGCCCGCAGATGTTCGGCGGGCCGGGGGACGTGAAGCTGGGGGCATTCTGCTCCTCGGAGCCCGAGGCCGGCAGCGACGTGGCCGCGATCAGGACGCGAGCGACCTACGACGCCGCGACCCGCGAGTGGGTGCTGAACGGGGTGAAGACCTGGGCCACCAACGGCGGCATCGCCGACGTGCACGTGGTGGTGGCCTCGGTGGACCCGTCGCTCGGGTCCCGCGGGCAGGCCAGCTTCGTGGTGCCGCCGGGCACGGCCGGGCTGTCCATGGGGCAGAAGTTCCGCAAGCATGGCATCCGCGCCTCGCACACCGCCGAGGTTGTCCTGTCCGACGCCCGGATACCCGAGCGGTGCGTGCTCGGCGGCCGGGACCGGCTCGAGGAGCGGCTGGCCCGGATCCGCGAGGGCGGCCGCGCGGGTGAGCAGGCCGCGATGCGGACGTTCGAGGCCTCCCGGCCGGGCGTGGCGGCCATGGCGGTGGGGATCGCCCGGGCGGCGGCCGAGTACGCCGCCGAGTACGCGACCAGGCGGGTCCAGTTCGGCCGGCCGATCGGGCAGAACCAGGCGGTCGCATTCATGCTGGCCGATATGGCGGCAGCCGTCGACGCGGCCCGCCTGCTGACCTGGCGGGCGGCCTGGATGGCGCGCCAGGGCCGGCCGTTCCTGCGGGCCGAGGGATCGATGTCCAAGCTGGTCGCAGGGGAGACCGCAGTCCGGGTCACCGAGCAGGCCATCCAGATCCTGGGCGGTAACGGCTACACCCGGGACTTCCCGGTGGAGCGCTGGCACCGAGACGCGAAGATCTTCACGATCTTCGAGGGCACCTCGGAGATCCAGCGCCTCATCATCGGCCGCGCCATCACCGGGCTTGACGTGCGGTAGCTCTGAGCTGCGGAAACTGTCTTCACATCACGACAATACGAAAGACGATCCGGCAACGGATCATGCTCGCAGCCCGGATCAGGTAGCCGCTGTTCCGTCGCTGTTCCGTGATCACGAAGCATGCTCGCTTGGTTGAGCCTCAGAGGTCAGGCCCGATCATACGGGTGAACCGCTCGGTGATGACCGATCGGGCGCGGTCGTAAGAGCACGGGAGCATGTGGGCGTAGACGCGCAGCGTGAAGGCCGGGTCGCTGTGGCCGAGGTATTCGGCGAGCTCTTTGATGGAGACACCGCCAGCGAGCATGACGCTGGCGTAGTAGTGACGGAGCTGGTGGATGCCTTCCTTGCGGGTGGTGACGTAGCGGCGGCGGCATCCTGACTCTCGCAGGCTGGATCGCGCTACTGATCGCATGCGTCGAGTACGACTCCGGTGACCGCCAGGCCGCCGAGACGACACGCCAGGGGGCACTGTCTCTCGGCGAAGAAGCTGACCATCCCGAGGTCAAGGCATGGGCGCACGAGATCCGGGCCTGGATCGCCTTGACGACCGGCAATTACCACGGCGTCGTCACAGCAGCACATGCCGGAATCGAAGCAGCTCCTCATAACCCTGTCGCAATCCAGCTCTCCGCGCAGGAGGCCAAGGCTTGGGCGCGGATCGGAGACCGCAGGCAGACTGAAGTGGCGCTCGACAAGGGACGCAGGCTTCTTGAGGCCATGCCGTACCCCGATAACCTCGATCACCACTTCGTCGTCGACCCGACGAAGTTCGACTTTTACGCGATGGACTGCTACCGGCATCTCGCTGAGGATCGTCTAGCCGGGACGCTTGCCAACGAGGTAATCCAGGCGAGCACCGACTTCGACGGAACCGAACGTGCACCTATGCGGCTGGCCGAGGCACGCATCACCCTCGGTGTCGTGGCAGCCCGCCAAGGCGACCTAGAGCAGGCAATCCATCACGGCACGCACGCTCTCAGCGCCCCGCGCAAGTCGCTACCGTCGCTACTCGTGGCAGCCGCGATCTCACCAGGGTTCTGAACGACCGTTATCCTAGTGAAACCGAGACACAAAGGTATCTTGATCAACTCCACGCACTCAGTTCGTGACAACTGTATAGTCAAAGGTTGCAAGAGCTAGTGTCGAGACGATGCCCTAGGCTCGGATGACTAACTACCATTTCTTTCTGCGCTTATGCGACCGTGTACGTCGAGATACATCTTCCGCTTAATCCGGGTAACATTCATGACATCTGATCATACCGATGATCTAAGATTTAGGCTAAAAGCAGCTTTGAACGGTTTCGCCAGCGCATTTAAACGGCTTCAGCCCGTGACGGGGCCGAGTGCTACCGCTGAAAGAATATTCATAGCATGGTCGGAAGTTTTGTGGTGGGCAGTTTCTGTAGACGATGGCTTTGAGGATCTAGCACGTAACGATCAAAGCTATCGGCCAAATCTTGGAGATTACCGAGCAGCGCGAAACAGTGATAGTGAAGGTCAAATCCTTCGAGCTCTACGTTATGCACGTGACAGATGCGGGCATCAGCGTGCCTTGGTGACATCATCTTGGGGGCCGGCGCTACTAGCGTGTCTGGATGAGGACGACGAGCTTCCTGTCTCTTGGCGAAAATCTGCCGATCTTCCCCCACCTGACCCGCGCTTTGACAGCGAAACGCTTCGTGCCGAATACGACCGACTACTCGCGGGATGGCCAGCGGACGAGGCACTGTGGATGGTGAAGATCTGGTTTGAACGAGAGCAAGCACGTGCTCGGCTGTAACACGGCAAAGCTACCGTTCCGAGCCACGTCCCTGAGCCAACTGTCCCCGAGTCGGCCCGCCCTGAGTCGGCCTGCCTAGCTTCACTTGAACCTGCCCGAATTGGCCTCACCTGAAGCTTTACACGCCTTAGACGTTCGCTTCGTCAGAAGGACGATCGATGCGGCCTCGACGATGAACGCAACCATACCGACGATCACGGCCACCCATCGCAGAACCGGAACGTGGCCGTGAGCCGGCGCTGGGACCATGAGCGTAGTGAGTGCGGCACGGAGTATGAGCAGGGCCTAGGTTGCAGATGCGGCGAGCTTGTTCGTCT
>Ga0210405_10005001_pt1 | contig 12254 bp, 4 predicted proteins | sample IncBWH11MmetaG_FD_155492 | JGI IMG/M metagenome (GOLD analysis project Ga0210405, IMG submission 155492) | Forest soil microbial communities from Barre Woods Harvard Forest LTER site, Petersham, Massachusetts, United States - Inc-BW-H-11-M | ecosystem: Environmental > Terrestrial > Soil >... | reverse complement strand
TGGCATTCTTACCTGCTGACAGCAATGCGTATTTCGTTCTTGCACCTTCCATGTTTCTTCCAATCTTTCTCCAACGCCATTTCCAAAATGGTTCCCCTGCCCGCGCAAATCTGCAATGATGTGCCGTGGGGCGGGACTCTAGGCTGGGGATGGATCTACTGAACTATTGTCCCGATGGAACCGACGATAGCAGACCCGAGCGTCTTCCAATCCGCCAGAAAATTGGGCGAATTAAGAGTCGGTTGATTGTGGGTAAGCACTGCGCCGTAACTACCCGTTCCCAGAGTGAAAGCGGTACTGCAATTCTGGCACTGGTTTGATTGAAAAATGCTGCCAAGAACCATCGGAGTTGTGGTCAGTTTCCCTCCGGAGGCCTCGCTCCGCATAAGATTCATGAATCCTTCACGCCCCGCATATTCTTCGGTCATGGAAATCACGTTAGGCGTATTCGCACTCAGACTGTTGTTTCCGATCTCGATTCCAATATCAGCCACCCCAAAGTTGGTTTGATCGGTGTTGACGAAGACTACGTTGAGGTAAGACATCCACAGTCCGGTCGAATTGCCGATCTTGTTGTCGCGTATGCGGACGTTGTAAATCGGATCGAACTGTTTAGCGGCCTTCGATTGAAAGGTCCGAAGATAAATTCCGCCGCCGTTCGTAATCGTGTTTGCCAGGATGTCCACATCCCGGATGGCGGTCTGGTAGAGCCAAATCCCGCGAGGATTGTCCACTAGCGTGTTTCTTTTAAGCAGACTCTTCTCCAGGCCCCAAACAAACGTGGAGTAATGACTGGTGCTGTCGGGAATTACGTCCCAGCCATGGTCGACTTGAAGCACGCCGTTTGCGTAGCCGACAACCTCTCTGGTTTGGCCCGCGCCTTTGCCATCCACTATGGCCACTCCGTAATTCTCCGGTAAGCCAGTGCCAAAGGGATTCACGTTAATGGTATTCGACGGATCAGAAATGCTGTTGTTCGTGGCGGAAACGACAATCCCTAGATTCTCTGTCCGAATTGCCCCCCCTCCTTCCGTCAACAAGGTCTCGCCGTCGTTACGCGATTTATTTGTTACCGGACCATTCGTCACATCAAACGTATTTCCCACTACTGCAATCCGGTAAGCAAAGTCCATTACGAATCGATGCGTTGCAATCACCGTGGATTCGTTCTGGTTGCTGGCATCGCGCGTAAAATGATTGCCGATAAACAACGCATCATGAACGGCCTTGAAGGTTGGTGATCCGTCAATCGAAGTGGTAGTGTTCCCGCTGAAAACTAAGCCTGCGGAAGAACTAAATAGATAAGGATTCTGCCCGCCGATCGATCCTCTTTGTATGAAATCGCTTTGCGATACCACCATGTTTGTGTTTCCCGTCAAGAACAGTTGGCCGGAAACTCCCATGTCGATCTTCACCCTGACGATGAAGCTTCGCGTATTCCGCTGCCAGCGAGGGCCCTCTACGACAGAACCGGAATTGACCACGGTGAAATCGGCAATTCCCACCAGATCCGACCCGGTGGAAGTGATGGGATAATTGCCCTCGTACCTTAGCACCGTTGCATCTTTGCCTGCTCCCCGGAGAACTACGTTCGATTTCATCACCAACGAACTTGTCAGCCGGCAAGTACCCGCGGGTAACTGCACTACTCCGCCTCCGACCGCCGCCGAATTGATAACCGCTTGAATGTTTGCCGTGTCGTCCGACGCGCCATCGCAGGGTGTGGAGACATTGCGGATTTGGCTCGCAAACGTAAATCCCGCTCCCCAGCCCACACCCAGCCCGAAGGGGTCTCCCGATCCAGTCACGACAGAGATTTGACGACCCAGTCTTACAGGCCCCGTACCGTTCCCGTTGTCCACCATGATGGTCGAGGCAGCCGTCGGCGCCAGAGAGGAAGGGGCGTTGGCGACCAGCATATTTTCATCGCTAGCGTTGAGGTTAAGAGTTGCAACTTGTCCGTCGACGGTAACCACGGGCGTAAACCCAGCCATCAGCAGGTTCCGGCCGAGCATTCGGAAAGCGCCTCCCGGCACCAGTTGCAGTGCGTCCAAATGGGAAGCTACAGCCCCGTTCAACGCAACCGACTTGCTGGCACCATGACTGTTTGATACCCACAGCACCATTGCACCGGTCCAGGACTTCGGCAACTGCACCGCCATCCAAGTGAATCCCGAGCGATTGACAACGGTCAACTCCGTGGCCGTGGCAGAGAAGCCTCCGCCTAGCCACGCTTGTGATGTACCGTCGAAATTTTCGCCTTGAATGAAGCTAACATCTCCCGCGCGGCTGCTCGAAGACGCATTAAATATTTTTGGCGCCAGGGGGTCTGAACTTGGCGTGGGCACAACGGGTGGCGTCCCACTGCCGGCATTCGTAAATGTGAACGCGTTGGCGGCACTCGCGGCCTGGCCATCGGAATTCCGTACCGTAACATCTACGACTCCGCTGGGTTCGGCGGGAGCGACAGCCTGCAACTGCGTCGGATTCACGATTTGGACGGAGGAAGCGGCGATGTCGCCGAATTGCACCTGTGCGCCACTCCTGAAATTGTTTCCCGTAACTGTCACGCTCGTTCCGCCGTCCGTTGGTCCGCTATTGGGTGATACGCCCGCAATCGTCGGCGGAGCATCTGCCAGAATGTTCACCGACAATTCCGAGGAGGACGAAGACGCTTTTGCATCGAGCACTTTTGCTGTAAAGGAGAAATTGCCAGCCGTGGAAGGGACTCCCGTAATTGTGCCGGTGGAAGTATTCAGCTGAAGGCCCGTCGGGAGTGTTCCACCGGTAGTGCTCCAGGAGTACGGTGGTACACCACCAGCGGCGGCCAAGGTCGAAGAGTAACCCGTTCCTACCGACCCAGCCGGAAGGGAAGAGGTCGCAATCTGAAGTGGGGCGACGAATGTGAACGCATTCGCTGCGGTCACGCTCTGGCCATCGGAGTTCTCGACGATGAGGTCGACGCTTCCGTTGGATTCGGGAGGGCTGACGGCCTGAATCTGCTTTGGATTCACTAATTGAGTGGACGTGGCTAGGAGGTTGCCGAACTTTACCTGCGCGCCGGCCCTGAAATTGCCCCCAGAAATTGCTACGGTCGTGCCACCACCCGTTGGCCCGCTGTTTGGCGACACTCCAGTAATCATCGGTGACGGATCAGTAGACACATTCAGCGTAAAATTCGAGACGGACGAACTCGATTTCGCGTCGAGTACCTTGGCTGAAAACGAAAATATTCCCGCTGTGGTCGGAGTTCCACTGATCGTGCCGGTGCCCGCAGTCAAATGCAAGCCTGCAGGAAGTGCTCCAGCGGAAGTACTCCAGGAATATGGCGTCACCCCTCCAGTTGCTGTCAGTGTTGAAGAGTATCCGGATCCAATGGCGCCAGCCGGAACGGAAGCGGTCGTGATTTCCAGCGGTCCGATGAATGTAAAAGCATTCGGCAACGTCCCCACGTGGCCGTCCGAATCCTGAACCGTAACATCCACAACTCCACTCGATTCGGGCGCTGTAGCTGCCCGGATCTGAGTCGGGCTTAACACTTGTACTGAGGATGCCGGAAGATTCCCGAACTGGACTGCGTCGGCGGCGCGAAAATTCGTACCGGATATTACTACGGTTGTACCGCCATTCGCGGGTCCCATGTTTGGCGATACACTGCTAATCGTCGGTGGAGGATCAGGCGAGATTTTTAGCAGGAATGCTGACGACGATGAAGTAGAGTTGGCGTCTTGGACTTTGGCCGTAAAAGAAAATGTTCCGACTCCGGCAGGTGTCCCTGCGATCCTCCCCGTGGAGGAATTCAACTGAAGACCCGCGGGAATCGCTCCAGCGGCCGTGCTCCAGGCGTACGGAGCCAATCCGCCTGTAGCGGTCAGGCTGAAGGAATACGCAACTCCTACCGTCCCCACCGGCAGTGCGTTCGTGGCAATTTCCAGCGGCGCTACAAAATTGAATCCATTCGCCGCGGTAGCCGCTTGCCCATCGGAATTGATTACCGTGACTTTAACCTGCCCGCTTGATTCGGCGGGAGTAACGGCTTGAATTTGCGTCGGATTCACGATCATTACCGAAGAAGCCACTGCGTTGCCGAATTGTACGTCGGCACCGGCTCTAAAATTGGCTCCCGATATCGTCACCCTCGTACCCCCAGCCGCTGGTCCGCTGCTGGGTGAAAAGCCGGCGATGCTGGGAGGAGGATCGCCCAGGATGTTCAGTGACAATCCTGTGGTTGAAGAAGTTGCTTTCGCGTCGAGCACTTTGGCGGTAAACGAAAAGGCTCCAACTGCGCTTGGGGTCCCCGCGATTGTGCCGTTGATAGGATTAAGTTGGAGTCCCGCCGGAAGTCCTCCCCCCGCCGTGCTCCACGAATAAGGTGGCACGCCTCCCGCCGCACCTAAAGCGGAGGAGTACTTCGTTCCCACTGAACCAACCGGGAGACTGCTCGTGGTAATTTCCAGCGGAGAGACAAACGTAAAAGCATTCGGAGAAGTTACGGTCTCTCCCTCGGAATCCTGAACGGTGACCTTGACCGTACCGCTCGGTTCAGCCGGCGTCACAGCCTGCAGTTGTGTCGGACTTACCAGTTGCACGGAAGCCGCGAAAGAATTGCCAAATTGCACTCCGGAGCCCGCCCGGAAATTGTTCCCAGAAAGCAAGACTGTTGTTCCGCCAAGCGTCGAACCGTTGTTCGGTGAGACGCTGGAAATTGTGGGTCGCGTGCTGGCAGCGACATTCAGCGTGAGCCCTGCGGTGGAAGACTTGGATTTCGCATCGAGCACGCGAGCCGTAAATGGATAATTTCCAGGGGAGGTTGGAGTTCCACTGATCGTTCCAGTCGCTGCGCTGAGTTGCAGTCCCGCAGGAAGCGCTCCAGAAGTTGCTCTCCACGTGTAAGGTGGCACTCCGCCAGTGGCGGACAGCGTAGTTAAGTAGTTAATTCCCTCTGTTGCGGAAGGCAGCGATGAGGTAGCAATTTGCAGGTGGGCCGTACCGCCCGGAGCGGACGGGGAAACTACGGCCGCGCAGCCCGCCAGGCCAACCATAACAATGGCCAAAATCATACCGAAAATGATACCGGAAGCGCCTCCGACCAACCCCGCATTTTTCGAATGGAAACAATGCACAGGTTTGACCATGGGCGGGGCTCTTAAATCCTTCACTGTTTCGTGGCAATGTACGAAACTTGCGCAGGGGTGAGGGATTTGCCCCACAAGGTTCCGTCTTTGGATTCTACGGTTTGGAGTGAGAAAATCTGCTGGCCAATGGTCGGAAAAAGGTACAGGAGGGCCTATGCCATCGGGTCAGGTCCGAGGTCATTGCCTCTCTTAAACCTAGAAAAGAGCACCTTTTGCCAAAGAACCGCGAACTCACAGGCGCAATCCTGCGAACTCCTAGAGATATCGCTTGAGGCACTTTTTAGTTGCCGTACGTCCAGGTAATGATGTCCTGATTGGCCACAGAACCGCCGGTTCCTGCGGTAAAGCCCACAAGCGCCGTATTCCCCCCCACTGTCGCCGGAATATTAATGACCTGCGAGGTTGTAAAAGTATGGGCCGTGTTAGCAGTGTCCGTAATCGTGATTGTCAGCGTCGTCCCGTCATAGCGCAGATGTACGCTTAATACGTCCCCGCTGCGCAGGTTCACACCGTTCCCGATCGTGACTGCTGGGATCGTTGGCGACGCCCCATTTGTATATACACCAGTCGAGTTTGTGCCTTCCCCGGCATTATTGATCAAATCGAATTTGATGGCCACGCTCTTTGCGATTGGCGTGTTGCTGGTCGGGGAAGGATTCACCGGATTGTCCGGCCCGTACCCCAGTCCTCCTCCCCACGGTCCTATTGCGGTTGTGCCAGCATTTTGCAGGGTGAAAGTGATGCCATTGCCAATGGGGCTCGTAGTTGGGTTAAGAATCCGCATTCTGAAGTCGCTGGTGAACGTTTGAACGTTTACGGGCGTTCTATACCACGCGCTTCCCGCAAGCCCTCCCTTCGCCGGAGTCAAACGTAAGCTGCTGCCATTCAACGCAGCGCTGCCGTTAAACGCGATTCCCGAGGACGTGAATCCAGTTCCGTAATTCACCGTGATTGTTGACGTAATCGTGTACGCTGCTACTCCGACAGCACTGTTGGCATAGCCGCTGGCCATGGCTATGGCTGACAGCGTTTGGGATGTGCCAACATTTATTGGGCCCGTGTACTTGGAGGAGGAGATCGTGGGGGTAGTCCCGTTCGTTGTGTAATAAATGGTTGCGCCGCTCGTGCTGTCGCTGATGCTGACCGTCTGCGCCGTTGTATATGTTCCCGCCGCAGGACTGAATGTGGGTGTGGCGGCCGCGCCAAGATTCGACGCCATAGTCCAACCGATGATTTCCTGGATGGCCGTAACTCCGCCTGTTCCACCCGTAAAGCCTACATAGGCGGAATTGCCGCCAACAGTGGACGGTATGTTGACGGGCCACGAGGTGGTGAAAGCTGCATTCGTTGTCGCGTCCGTGATCGTCATTGTCAGATTCGCGCCGTCATAGCTCATGACGACGTTGAAGACATCAGTTGTATGGAGATTGACGCCAGAATTGGTCAAATCGACAGAAGGTGCGGTGGGGGAAGCCCCATTGGTATAAAGGCCCGTGGAATTCACGCCCTCGCCTGCATTACTGTACATGTCGAATTTTACGGCGATGCTCTTGGCAATCGGTGCGTTTGTGCTCGCCGAAGGATTGGCGATATTGTCAGGCCCGTACCCGAGGCCGCCGCCCACAGGTCCGACGGCGTTAGATGCCCCTCCTTGAATCACAAAGGCGAAACCGTCGCCGGTTGGGGAAGTTCCGCCAGTAGTCTGAAAGCTGAACCTGGTCGTGAATTGCTGCACATTAACGGGAACGTTGAACCACGCGCTGGATGCTTCGCTACCGCCGCCATCCGTCAGCCGCAATCGCGTTCCGTTAAGAGTCGCGCTGCCGTTGAGAATCATATTCCCAGTCGAGAATCCCGTGCCGAGATTCACGGCGGTTACGCTCGTCGAATTGATAACGTACGCCGCGCTGGAGACGTTGCTGTTGAAGTACCCGCTCCTGGTTGCGATGGCTCGGATCGTCACGTTCGCGCTGATCGCCAATGGCGTGGTGTAAATCGTGGATGAAGTCGCTGGAGTGCTTCCATTCGTGGTGTAGTAGATCGTTGCTCCCCCTGTCGGGCTGGAAATTGCCACCGTTTGTGCCGTCGCATAAGTGCCGCCGGCAGGGGAAAAGATTGGCGCACTCACCTGCGATTCGATGGTGTATGTTGCCGTGGCAACCGCGCTCGTTAGGAATCCCGGTGCCGTCGCAATCGCGTTGATCGTTTGTGTCGCACTGACGGTCAATGGCCCCGTATATATCGTGGACGCAGTACTCGGAGTACTTCCGTCAATTGTGTAATAAATGGTCGCCCCGCTCGTCGCATCGGACAACGAAACGGTTTGTGTCCCCAGATACGTTCCTGCGGCGAGGCTAAAAGTGGGCGTGGCCGTGGCCTGCACTGGGCCATTGCCGGCAAACGTCCAGGTTTCTATTTTCTGGCTGGAGGTCGCCCCTCCCGTGCTTCCCGTGAAGCCTACATACGCTGTATTCCCTCCAACTATGGCTGGAATATTTACCGTCCAATTGTTGGTGAATGTCTTGTTGGAAACCGGATCGAATATGGTCATCGCCAGGGTTGTGCTGTCATACGCCAGATGTACTTGCACCGTGTCTCCACTATGCAGATCGATCCCGGAAGCGGTCAGATCCACCGCCGGAGTTGTCGGCGAAGCACCGTTTGTATACAAGCCGGTGGAATTGGGACCTTCGCCAGCGTTGCTATACAAGTCAAATTTCACCGCCACGCTCTTCCCGATGGGAGTATTGGAACTCGGCGACGGGTTGACGGGCATATCCGGCCCGTAACCCAGGCCGCCACCGTTTGGCCCGAGTGCGGTTGGTCCCGTTCCCTGAATCGTGAACGTCATCCCGTCTCCAGCCGGGTTAGACAATTGCATGGCGAAATCGGTCGTGAATGACTGGATGTTTACCGATGTGTTGTAAAATGCGCTGCCCGCTTGGCCCTGCAGACCGCTTGTCAATTGCAGTCGCGTGTCATCCAGGCCTGTGCTCCCATTGAATGTCATCGATGTTGCCGAGGTGCTGAAACCGCTGCTGAAATTTATCCCGGTCCCGCCTGGATTGATCACGTACGTGGCGCTTGCGATTGGGCTGTTCGACAATCCGCTTGCCGTCGCAATCGCCTTGACCGTCGTTGTTGTGCTTGCTACCAAGCTCGTTGTGTACAGTTGCGTCGTCCCCGCGCCCGGGCTGGGAGTGGATCCATCCGTCGTGTAATAAATACTGCTATTCGGAGTCGCACTCATAATCGTAACTGTCTGCGCGCTTGTGTACGAACCTGCCGCAGGCGCGAAGGTCGGTTGCACCACCTGGGTTTGTAGCGTGTACGTTTGTTGCGCCACGGCGCTCGTCAGAAGCCCGGTAGCGCTGGCCACCGCAGAAATGGTTTCCGTTGTATTCACCGCAATTGGTCCCGAATAAACAGTGGATAACGTAGTTGGATTGCTCCCGTCCGTGGTGTAGTAAATTGTTGCTCCGGGAGTGCTATCCGCCAGCGTAACGGAAATAGTCCCGGTAAACGACTCGCCCCCGGGAGTAATTGTGGGTGTGGCGACTTGCTGCGTTGCTCCCAGCAAGCCATATACATCCACTTTTCCTAACGCACCCACATAGACCTTCCCGTTAATCACCGTGGGCACAACGAACTTCACCGCCTGCCCGGCGGCATCGCGCGTCGAATTCTGTGCTGAGTCATAGAGTTCGGTCGCCACGTTCGTCGCATCAAACGCGCGTAGCACCGCATTTGAACTCGATCCGTACGAATCTGTTTGCACTGCCCACACGATTCCGTTGGTCGTTCCGTTCGAGGAAACGCTTGTCGTCGCCCCCGGAAAGCCGGAGCTTATCGAACTTGTCGATGTCGGGGTGCTGGAGAGCGTTCCTGCCGTCAGAGAGAAGGCTTTGAGGCTATTCTGGCTGCCCCAGAAATACACATGATTGTTCCAGTACGCCGGCATGCTCCATAGGCCGCCCGTCTGCCCGGAAATTTCCTGCACCACATTGTCTGTGCTGGTGCTGTACCCACCCATGCTGTCCCGGTCAACCAGGTATATCTTTCCTTCCTTGCCCACTTGGATCAGCAGACGAGTGTGCCCACCACTGCTTTGATCGGGCAGCAGCAGCACACCACCGGATGCCACATCGGCGTCTGCGCCGTTTAGGCTCGACTGGTTCTGTGGCGTGAATGAATCCTCTACCGTTATTACACCGTTCGTCAGATCCAGTCGAATGTGGTCATCTCCGTAATCCATATTGTTTGTGTAGGGAGTCAGCGCATCGTACGTGCCATTCCCTGTGGCAATGAACATCCGCCCATACGGTTCGTTCGCTACATCCACAACGTCTGCAGCCAATCCCGCGCCAGACATCCATATGCCGGAACCGGTTCCATTCGGCGACGGGCAATAGGCACTGGTCTGCGCGAGCGTCGTCGCGTTATACGCCAAAATCCAGCCATGCCATGGACCGTTGTCTCCGTGCGCGCCGAAACCGACATACACAATTCCGTTTTGCAACAACAGTCCTGGCCGGTTGTTCTCCCACTTCGGATCAAAACTCAATGTTCCATTTGAACTGCCGTTCCCGTTGCCGGCCACGGAACCCGACAGGGTCACCGGCCCGCCGAACTTTTCCAAGCCGGTCGTGATGTCAAGCGCATGCAATCGTTGGATAAACGCCGTGTCTGCTACCGTGGATTTCGCCACTACATACAGAGTGTTGGTGCTCTTATCGATTACCGGCGTTCCGGTGATCCCTACTTCCGGCACGATGTCAGCTGTGGAAACATCGCTATTCGGTACGGACCTCTCACCTGCGCCAGCGCCGTGGATACTGTCCACCAGCGAGGCCTGCCACAGCGGCGAAGCATTCGCTCCGCCATTGCTGTCCGCATCGAACGCGTAAACGGTGTCGTGCTCTGTGGCGATGAACACTATGTTGTGAATCGTGCCCGCCTGGGGTGTGCCTGCCCCCAACGTGACTCCTGGCATATATAGGGGTTGCGCATAAACGTAGCCGTCCACCGTCTGAGAAAACAATTGGCCGAACGAGTTGGTGTTCACGTTTGCAGGCGTCAAAACCGTTTCGTTGGTGTTCGCTCCTGTCCGCGCGTTGTCGTTATGCTGCGTAGTTACGCTGGTCTGGGCGTCGGCAGCCGCCGTCATCGCCAGAGCAAGGCCCACGCCGAGAGCCGCGCGGCGGAGCGCATGGCCCCGCAACTCCAATCCTCCATTTTTTTGATTACGTCCGGAACGGCCCTGTAAAGATCCCTTCATCTGCAAACTCCTCCGATGGGCTTACGCAGTTGACACACAAACACACTCGCCCGATGACTGCTCCAGGAATCAGCGCTCTTCTTTACTTCCGAACCTGCTATCTCTCGTTTTCCATCTATTGGAGCGGGACAACCAACTCCGCGGGGACACAACACCATGCGAGAGTATACCGATGGACCTGAACGACCGATATCTCTTCCGAGTCGCAATTTTTCGCTGGCAGCCATTCAAAAATATTGTTTCAATGTAACAACATAGTATCGTCCTTATTTATGGACTATGTGCCAACGGATTGACGGTAGACCCTGAAGTAATCGGATTGGGTAAGAGTGGCCGACCATCCGCCCAGAATCGGCCCGAAGCGCCCCGCCACTTTGGCGAACCCCAAGAACGAATACGGACCGTTCCCAGCGACCACAAAAGCAAATCCGAACGCGATTGGGCCTATGCGAAACGTGCCCTCGCCCGTGGGGATGATCCCGAAGTAGTAATCCAGCGCATCGCCGACTACCGCTCGGACGATAAGGGGGATCCAAACTACTACTGTCCCTAACGAATATCCCGCGCAACGCTACCAGAGATGTAATTCCCCGAGTTGAACCGAAGCTCACGCAATTCGCGCACCTGCTCGACTCTGGCGGAGACACGCGTGTGTAAGGAAGCACATTTCGGAGACGGATTCCAAACGGTGGAGCAGAGACAACCCGTAGCATTATGGGTTTGGGCTCTTTCACGCAGCCCGTCGTTCGTAGCGGTGATGTAGTCCACCAACCTGCGGTATCGCCACGACGGATCCCATTTCTGGCGGCTGAATCGCTCTTGGCTCCGGTGAGTCCTTCGCCAAGGAGAGATGGGTTCTCGACCGATGATAGTACTCGAAATACGAATGAAGGGTTCGCCGTAATGAGCTTTCCTGGAACACGGTCACATGATCGAGGCACTCACGCCGAATCGATCCAATCACCCGCTCTCTCGGAAGTCATTGCCAAAGATCGCATCGCGATCTCGCAGCAGGTAGTGCGGGAGTTGGTCAAAGGGAAATGCCTCGCGGAGTTGCTGTCCAACCCACTCCGCGGTCGGGTGGGCGGTCACATTGAAGTGCAAAATGCGGCGACGATCATGGGCCTGAAAACGGATCGTGGGCACCGTGAAGAAGTCGATGGACACCAGTTGCTTGGCGTGATTCTCCAGAAACGTGCACCAAGTCTGAGACGGCGGCTTGCGGCAGCGCGCCATGTATTTGCCGACACTGCTCTGACCGATGTCGATGCCGAGCTTGAGCAGTTCACCGTGGATGCGTGGTGCGCCCCAACCGGGATTCTCGCGGCACATCTTGCGGATCAGATATCGGACCTCGCGCGAAATGAGTGGTCGTCCGGGTTGGCCGCGCCGCACCTTCCAGGTCCAGAACGAAAATTATAAATTCTGCCTCGAGGATGCCCGAGGATTTGAATATCCGGATTTCGGAGCGCATCTAGATACCGTTCGGTCTGATCTTCCTTTCGGCGCAACGACGAATGAAACGGTGTCTGATTGCGTTCCGCTGATTTGCGAGCCGCCCTTGAGATGGGTGGGATCCCCATGAGGAATTTGGATATGATGATCGCGGCTCACGCGTGGGCTGTCGAAGCCGTTCTGGTAACGAACGATCGCTCTTTCCGCCGGCTGAAGCACTTGAAAATCGAGGATTGGACAAAATAGAGACCCTCAGGACTGTGGTGGGCTCCCCCGGACTCGAACCGGGAACCAATCGATTATGAGCCGATTGCTCTAACCATTGAGCTAGGAGCCCAAGCCTCTATCCTTTTATACCGTACTTCGTGCGCAAAGTTTTGTCGAGT
>Ga0210405_10005000_pt1 | contig 12254 bp, 7 predicted proteins | sample IncBWH11MmetaG_FD_155492 | JGI IMG/M metagenome (GOLD analysis project Ga0210405, IMG submission 155492) | Forest soil microbial communities from Barre Woods Harvard Forest LTER site, Petersham, Massachusetts, United States - Inc-BW-H-11-M | ecosystem: Environmental > Terrestrial > Soil >... | reverse complement strand
TTTAAGCAGCGCAGTCACGTACGACGGAGTCAACGGGATACGACGAGCTTGGATGCCCGTAGCGTCGAAGAGCGCCGCTGCGACCGCTGGAGGGCAAACGGCATTGGCGCCTTCCGAGCCCCCACCGAAATCTTTGTCGTCTCGCGAGAGAGTTACAATTCTAATTTCCGGCATTTCTTCCATGGTGAGAATTTTGTAGCGGTCCCAATTCGTGCTGGTCACTCTTGATTTGTCGAAGGTGACTTCTTCTTTCAACGCTTCGCTGAGGCCCATGACGACGCCGCTTTTCATGCACAATCCAAGTTGCCGCGGATTGATAATTTTCCCGGGTTCGCAACCGATCGTGAATTTGGTCACTTGCACCATTCCCGAATCGGGGACCACGGAAATCTCCGCGATGCCCACCCAATAAGCATTCTCGCGAATCATGATGCACACTCCGCGTCCATTCACTGGGGCGGTTCCAGCTTTCCGCGGGTCTTTGCGCGGTGACGACCGTGTCTCCCATTCTGCCGCTTTGGCAGTAGCCTTCAGCAAATCAATCAACCGCTGGTCGGTGGTGTGCTCCAAGCGAAACGCAATCGGATCGGCCTTCGCGGCCGCCGCCGCTTCGTTCAGCAATCCTTCCAGCACGAAATTCTGCTGTCGCTGCCCAGGAGTCCGCATGATATTGCCGCGCAGCCCGCCCGATGCTGATTCCGCCCCAAGGTTGGGCATTCCATACGCATCTTCGAGCCGGTTCTGAATCTTGTCGTACGGCCACTCCGTAGCGACCCATCCCCCCGGCTTTGACGCGCTGCAAGGCATTCCAGCAAGCAGCGCGCCGACAGGGCGCGGATCGAACATGTGCGGCGAGTAAAACGAGCTGTGCAATGCGATCACACGGCCATTCGCGTCCAGCCCCGCTTGGATATCAGCTACCCATGCCGGAGAAACGCTCGACCAGGCCATATCCTCTTGCAAAGTCCATTGCACGCGCACAGGTTTCCCGGTCAATTGCGAGAGAATCACAGCATCGCATTCGGCGCCATCGCCGCCGAACGTTGTGCGGCCGTATTGACCGGAATGATCCAGCCAGCGAACCACAACTTGTTCTGGCGTGGTTCCCAGCATGTACGCGATGCGCGCGCGCAAACCCTGCGACTGGGCCGAATGCGTCCACACTGTCACGCCACCGTCTTTACGGACGTCGGCTACTGCCACAAATGGTCCGATCGGCGCGTGCCTGACGTATGGCTGTTCGTAGGACGCAGAAATTTTCTTCGAAGCTTTTGCTAGCGCGGCGAGGGTGTCAGCCGCTTTCCCACGGCTCTCTGGAGGTGCGTCCGATTTGTAAGCGCGAAGCGTTTTCGTGAGGTTCTCGCTACCCGGCAGCCCGGCCCAGTCAGTCCATTTCGTTGCGGCGGAAATGGCGCGCGCCGCACTAATGGCTTCCCATTCGTTGGGAGAAGCGACAGCGACGAGATTGCCCTTCTTCACAATCTGCGCCGTTGGGAACTGTTTCTTGTCGACTTCACCGATGGAAATCAGGGTTGAACCAAGCGTTGCGGGGCGAATCATGCGCGCGTGAAGCATTCCGGGCAACGTGACGTCACAGCTCCATTGCGTCTTACCGGTCACTTTGTCGGGAATGCTGGGCACGGGAAACGACGTGCCCAGCACCTTGCACTGATTTAGCGGCCTCATCGGCGGGTCGCCGGTCACTTTGAGACCATCCAGCCCAACTACGCCCACCCAATTTCCCGGAGCCGCCTTCGCTATTTCGCCGGTAACTGGAATTTTCAATTCGAGGTGCTGGCCTTCGACAAGTTGGCCATAGCTGATGCTCTTTCCACCGCCAGAGACGACGCCATCAATGACGGTAAGGTTTTCGGCAGGAATCTCAAGTTGCGTTGCCGCTTGCTTCAGCAACGCTTGATGGGTGTACGCGGCGACTTTGCGAACGTTGGCCATTCCGCTCAGGAAACCAGCGGAGTATCCGCCGTCTGGTGTCTTGTCCGTGTCGCCCATGATGAGCGAGATCGTTTCCGGCCGGACATTCAACTCCTCCGCAATCGCCTGCGTGTAATATCCGCTCATCCCGGTACCCGTTTCGGTCCGGCCCGTGCGCATCACAATCGTGTTATCGCTCCGAATCTCCATCCAGGACGCCAGCAGCGTCGGGTCGAGCTGGTTTGACCGGAGGGAATCCTCTCCTTCGGCAGTCTGCGCGAGATATTCCGTTGGAACGGCGAACGAAACAAATAAGGTGCCGCCCATTTTTACGAACCCGCGCCGCGTGAGCATCGTTGCAAGAGGGGAATCGCCGGACATTGCTGTTTTCGTCGTCATGGCATTCACTTCTTTCAGGCTTTCATGGCCTTGGCAGCGCGCTGCACGGCATCGATGATGGCGGCGTAAGTTCCACAGCGGCATAGATGCGGGGAAGGCGGCGTATTCGTAAAAGCGTCTTTGATTTGAGCGACAGTTGGATTCGGATTTTTTTCGAGCAATTGCGCCGCGGCAATCATCATCCCGCTCTGGCAATAGCCGCACTGGGGAACCTGCTCATCAATCCACGCCTGCTGCACTGGATGCAGCGTTTTCGCAGCTTCGTCTGCGCTTAAACCCTTCTTCGCTGCCCAAACCGCGGGCAGTCCTTCGATCGTCGTTACCTGCTTGCCCACCGCAAAAGAAACTGGCGTAACGCAAGTACGAACCTCCTCCCCATCGAGTAGCACAGAGCACGATCCGCATTGCGCCATTCCGCAGCCGAGACGCGGTCCGGTCAATTTCAGTTCGTTGCGTAGTACAAAGAGCAGAGGAGTTTCCGGCGCCGCGGACACGATTTGCTTCGCGCCGTTTACAGATAGCGTAAGTTCGTTCGTCATGTTTTTCCCTCCTTGCCCAATATCTCAGCAGTCCATCAAGCGGGCTCTGATGTCTTGGCCCTACGACATTCCTGTTTGTTGCCGCTGCCCGCTTCGTAGGCCGTCGTTGTCTCCCACTCCAACCATTGAGCCCGCTCGCCGTGCCGTTGCGACCAGATACCACGCTGGCCAACACAAAACCCAATCCAGAGTCCACCGTGGCGGTGCCCACCAATGATGGGCCCCGCTGCTCCAGCCCGGAAGCATCAATGCTGTGACGGTTATTGCCAGTGCGATGGCCCAGCTCAACTTCATCCTGGAAATTCGCAAACCGTGATGAACTCCCCAGATCGCGGGCAACAAAAAGAGAAGCAGGCAAAATCTCGATAGGGACTCGACACGGAATCTCGACAAACAAAACAAACATGGCGAGTAGCTAAGTAACGTGCTAGCCCAAAGAGTCCGCCGCGACAACGATCCGACTACAAAACCGCCCGTCCAGGACCAGCCGATCAGAAGGAGTGCCCGGCACAGCAACACCAATGACCCGGAGCCCAGTGTCAGTGACGACTTCTGGAGAAGCTCGGGACATCTTAGGGTCAGATAACTCCAACTGACCGACAGCGAGAACCCCATGAGCAGAAAGCTGCTTGGAAGGGACACTCCGAATCCCGCCAGCCATGGTTGCCAGCGCTTCCAAAGGGCCGCTTCTCGCAGGAAAACTAGGCCGATTACACCAAACAGTCCTTGCGAAGCATTTTCGTCGGCCTCCAACAAATCGCCCAGCACGGCTTCGCGCTCATCGCGCGCCAGTAGTCGGGCAGCAGCTTCGACGAACGACCAGCCGGTGCGCATCATCGGGCGCTCCCCGTTCGGTTCGCTACCCATGACGCTCCGCGGCTCACGCGCGTCACCGCATCGTAGAAATCCTTCGCCGCGTGCACGCCTTTGGGCGTCACGCGAACCATGCGCTTGGCGCGGCCACCGCGCTGCGGCGTGGCCTCGCCCATCCATGTTTTCAGAAAGCCTTTAGTTTCCAATCGATCGATGGTTGTGTAGAGCGCGCCAATGGAACACTTGCGTCCGGTCGTCGCTTCGATTTCTTCGCGAATCGCCGCGCCGTAGGCGTCATCTCCAAGGCCAGCAGCCGCCGTGATCAACAAATATTCGAATTCGCCAAGCATGATTAGAATCACATTGTGATACTAATCGTGAATCACGTCAAGCCATTTTGCACAGGGCTAAACGCGGAAGGACTTCCTTGTTGTGTACAGATGACGAGCAATCCGGAAGTAATGCAAACGGCGCAGGCAGCGGTATTCGCAAGGATGCCGTTGAGACGAGACTCGCGTAAAACTCCATCGCTGGCCACTCCCTCCACTCCGGCCTAAACGTGCCGCCTCCGGCGTCGCAGGCCTCCGTTCCGGGAGTAGCCAGCGAAACCCAGACATGCTTTAATGGCGTAAACGTAGGCGAGCGAACCGCACTCTGAGCTATTCCACTTAATATATAGCCGTGATGCAGGTGTCACTCTTACAGGTGGCAGACGGTCCCTCGAATTACGAATTCGGTGGGCAGAATACGTTGGCTGAAGGCCATTCCGGGATGATGTAACCGCTCGAGAAGCATCTTCATACAGGTTTCGCCGATCTCTTCTTTGTGGACGCGGACCGTCGAAAGAGGCGGGTCCATCAGCGCGGCCTCTTCGCGGTCATCGAAACCTACCAGGCTGATGTCGTCCGGCACTTTGATTCCGTGCCGCTGTAGCGATCGCCAGAGCCCGTAAGCGATTTCGTCATTGCCGGCTAGGACGGCCGTGGGCCGCGGCTTTCGGGACAGAATTCGCCCTGTGCTCTTTTGACCGAAATCGACGAAACTCTGAGGATTGCGGGCCGTGATCAAGACGGGTTTTAATTTGTTTTCGCGCATTGCTTGTCGATAGCCCTCGAATCGGCGATGAAACCACGGGTAGGAGATATCGCCCGCGAAAACAATCTGGCGGTGACCTTCGCCGACCAAGTAACGCGTGGCTTGGAGTGCCCCGATTAAGTCATCGAAGCCTACTTGGTCGAATTGCTGCTCGTCGCCCATTCCAACCACATTGTTACTGAAGGCCACGAAGGGCATATGGATGGATTCGATCCTGCGGAGCAGGTTGGGATAAATCGTCCCCGCAAGAATGAGTCCGTCAATCAAGCCGTGCTCCTGAAGGACGACAGGCAGGCCGATCCTTTCGGGAGGTGTTCTCGGAGAGTAATGCAGCGCGGCGAACAACACGTGTTGTTTCAAACTGCTGGCATAAGTCTCAACGCCTTGTAGGATGCGCGCATGAAAGGGATGGAGAAAATCGCGGTTGCTCAAGAGAAAGCAGACCATTTCTGCGCGTCGCTTGAGAATCCGGCGGGCCTGAGCATTGGGGCGGAATTCCAAACGTCGGATGGCCTCAAGCACTCGCGCACGCGTTTCGCGGCTTACCTGAGGGCTGGAATTTAGCACGCGGGAAATCGTTCCAATGCCAACAGCAGCGGCCTTTGCGACTTCGCGAATCGTTGTTTTCCTTGGAACTGCTTCCATAGCGATGCGCCCTTTAAATCGCGTTAAAGTTCGGCCCGGGTTGGGTAAAAAGACCAGAGACCATCTTTCTTGGCAAGTCTAGCACACCAAATCGACGACTGTTTCCTCAACAGGCTCGGCGGATCCGCGTTCTTCAGGCAAGAAACTGGAAAACCAATCCAATGGATTGGCTTCTTGAGATTCTTACTTGACAGCGGGTGTTCGCTCAGTTAGGGTGTGGAAACAGTTCCAGGGGTGTTGTGGATTTTCCTTGCGTTTGGTCCGGGGTTTTTCAAATCAAGTGGGGTGTGATGCCATGAAAAAATCGTTTAGTTACTCCTTCCCTCGGGTATCCGGTTGGAATAAGCTTTTTGCCAAGAATAGCCGAGAATCTGCACCGACTACGCCAGCCCGTCTGCTCAAACTGTGGCACCTCAGCATGGCCGTACTACTCGGGACAATACTGCTCGGGTTTTCTGCCCCAGTCATGGGGCAGGCGGTCAATGCAACCTTGCTCGGAACGGTCACGGACTCGTCCGGGGCCACGGTTGCGAACGCTAAGGTGACAATTACGGAAACGAACACGGGGATCGGCCATACTTCCCAGACAAATGAGAGCGGCAACTACATATTCCCAGATCTGCCGCCAGGCACCTACAGGGTCATCGCGGAACAGACGGGATTCAAGCGAGAATCGAGAGCGGGCATAGATTTGATCGTGAACTCCACCGAGCGCGTCGACTTGGTCCTTCAGCCTGGAAACATGTCGGAAACCGTCACGGTCGAAGCGGAAACTCCCATCCTTCAAACCGAGCGCGCGGACACGGGCCGCAAGCTGGAAACCGTATTGACGGAGAACCTGCCGCTCGGCACCAACCGCAACTTCCAGAATCTTCTGAACCTTGTGCCCGGCACCACGCGCGCCATGTTCCAACACTCCCAGTTTTTCAACGCAAGCAGTTCACTGCAGACGGAAGTGAACGGCCAACTGCGGGAAGGCAACAACTATCAGATCGAAGGAATTGACGACAACGAGCGCACTGGCCTCCTGCAAATTCTCATCCCGCCCCTGGAAGCGATTCAAACCGTTGACGTTTCCACCAGCAACTACGATGCGGAACTCGGCCGCGCCAGCGGCGCCGTCACCAACGTCATTCTGAAGTCCGGCTCCAACAATTTTCATGGCGCCGCCTATGAGTTTTTCAAAAGCAACTATCTAAATGCTCGCAACTTTTTCGATAAGTCCGTGGGCCATCTCGCCTACAACTACTTTGGCGGCAACATCGGTGGTCCGATCAAGAAGAACAAAGTCTTTTTCTTTGGCGACTATCTGAAAATCTTCGATCATGAGGCGAACACAAACACTGTCAACATTCCCACTATGGCCATCCGCACCGGTGACCTAAGCGCCTCGACCACCGCCATCTACAATCCATTCAGCGGCAACCCCGATGGCACTAGCCGCCAGCAGATTGTCGCCCGTTCCGCGCCCGGCGTTACCGTCCCTGGCCGGAGCGGTCCTGTGGACGCATTCAATCCAGCCTGCACAAACCCGGCTGGTTGCCCCAACATCATTCCTTTGGCCATGATCGACGCAATCTCCACCAAACTCCTGGCGTTTCTCCCGGCTCCGACCGCGGCTGGAAACTCGAACAACTATTTTGCGTTGCTGCCCTTCCACAAGGACACGGACTTTGTGGACGCAAAGATTGACGCCAATCTGACCGACCGAGATCGGCTGAGCGGCCGGTTCAGCTTTCAGCGTCCGTCCGTATTCCAGGCGCCCATCTTCGGCCTTGGCGGCGGTCCTGCCCAGGGCAACTTCGAAGGCTCCGGCATTCAGAACACCTACAGCGTTGGCTTGAATTACAACCGATTTTTCTCCAATACCTTGGTTGCTGAATTTCGCGCTGGCGTAGCCTGGTATCACAACGAAGCCCACAACACCGATTTCGGCACCAAAACTTCGGCTACTCTAGGAATTCCGGGCGTCAATCTCGACCCGATCACCAGCGGAATAGTAGGCATTCAAATCAACGGTGGCGTTCTTTCGAATCCCATCATCGGATTCTCCCCGAGCTTGCCCTGGATCCGTTCGGAAACGAACATTGACTTCGCGAATACTTGGACCAAGATTATCGGCAATCACGCCGTGAAGTTTGGTGTTGACCTTCGCCGCATCCGCGATGCCTTGCTTCAGGAACAGACCTTTAGCCCGCGAGGACTCTACACGTTTAACGACGGTCAGACCGCACTCAATATCGGCAACAACGCCGCTTCAAAAACCAGCTTTTACAATAACTTCGCCAGCTTTCTGTTCGACGTCCCTGGCCAGGCTGGCAGAGATCTCGCTACCTTCTTTCCCAACTACCGCGCCTGGCAATTTTTCTCCTTCGTTCAGGACAAATGGCTCGTAACCCCGAAACTAACCGCGGACATTGGCCTCCGCTGGGAGTTCTATCCACCCGCCACACCGGTCAAGCAAGGCGGCTTTTCAAATTACGATCCGACCAATAACACGCTTCGCGTCAGCGGATTCGGGGATATTCCCGACAATCTCGGAATCACTACTCATTACAAATATTTCGCTCCTCGCCTCGGTTTGGCCTATCGGTTGAGGGAGTCCACCGTCATCCGCGCCGGTTTCGGCATCAGTTTTACCCCTTTCCCGGACAACAGCTACGCCTACAATTTCCCGGTTCGCTCGAACAACGCGTTCAATCCCCCAATTGTGCCCTATTCGAACTTTGTTCCAGCAGTTCTTGCCGACAACGTAACTCCGGCAACTTTCGCGAATGGTTTTCCCGCCATCATCCAGCCCGTGGTTCCGCCGGATGGTGTCATCACCAGTTCGAGCAGCCCGGCGGCAGCGGTGGTGCTCAAAAACTCCAACCTCTTTGTGGTGAATCAGAACTTTAAGAATCCCTACGTGGAATCCTGGAACTTAGCAATTCAGCAGTCGCTCCCGGGAAAGTTCGTTCTCGATGTCGCCTACGTCGGCAATCACAGCGTGGACACCGTTGTGAACTACAACTTGAACGCCGGGATCATCGCTGGCGCCGGCAATTCTGGACTTCCCGAGTCTACGACGTTTGGCCGCACGGCCAGCACGAACCTGCTCTTCGCTGGATACTCTTCGAGCTATCACGCCTTGCAGGTCAAATTTGACCGCAAATTCACCGGCGGCCTCGCCACCACGACTGCCTACACCTTCGGCAAAGGCATGGGTTTCCAAACGGGCGACGATGGCAACCTGTTCTTCTACATCAACCAGAGCAGAAACTATGCCCGTAACGACTTTGATCGCACTCAGACGTTCGTCCAGAGCTTCGTGTACGATTTCCCGTTCGGACACGGCAAGCGCTGGGTCACTTCGGGGCCGGCTGCCGCGGTTGTCGGCGGATGGCGAGTTTCGACGTTCATGACCATCATGTCCGGCCTGCCCATGGCCTTCACCGCCCCCGGCACCTCGCTCGCCGCCCCGGGCAATACACAAACGCCGAATCTCGTTGCCCCCGTAAAGATTCTTCATGGCATAGGTCCCAACGACCCTTGGTTCTCGACATCCAGCTTTGCGGCTCCCACTGCTTCAGGCGCCTTCGGCAACGTCGGCCGCAACTACTTGAGCGGCCCCAATTTTTTCGACCTTGACGCCACGCTCTCCAAATCGATCCGTTTCACCGAGCGCTACAACATGGAATTGCGGCTCGAAGCCTTTGGCGTCACCAACACCCCGCAGTTCTTCTTCACTACGAACGGCGGCACCGCCAACGGTACGACCTATAACCCTAGTCCCACAAGCCCCTTCGGTCACATCACCAGTGCCACCGGTGGCCGCACGCTTCAACTAGGCGCAAAGTTCAACTTCTGACCCGTCTGGCCAAGGCCAGATAATAAGTGTTGACCAAGCTCGATTTGGTCGCGGCTCCAGACCGCCGATCGACCATTTATTAGGGAACGTGAATTTGCTTTTGCATTAAAATTGGTTCTTGAGACACCACCGCGTAAGAGGACCCGACATGACTTCTCGAGTTTCGCGTCGCGACTTTCTCGATACTTTTGCAGTGGGAGCAGCCGGGCTGGCCGTGGGAACTACGGCAAAGAGTTATGGCCAGATCCTCGGCTCCAACGATCGTCTCAACTTTGCTGTGATCGGGCTGAATGGGCGCGGGTACGCCCATCTCTCGTCTCTCAAGGCGAACAAGAACGCTGCCCGCATCTCGCATATCTGCGATGTGGATGCCAACATTCTGAAAAAGTTCGCTGACGCGGTGCAGCGCGAGATGGGTGAGCCCGCTGCGACGGACAACGACTTTCGCACGATTCTCGAGCGGAAGGATGTGGACGCCATCACGATTGCCACTCCCGACCATTGGCATACACCTATGGCCATCGCCGGGTTGCAGGCGGGCAAGCACGTCTACGTGGAAAAGCCATGCAGCCACAATCCTGCCGAGGGGAAGATGCTGGTCGAGGCGCAACAGAAGTATGGAAAGCTCGTGCAGATGGGCACGCAGCAGCGCTCTTCGCCGCACACCATAGAAGTCGTCCAAAAGATTGGCGAAGGCATTATAGGCAGGCCCTATCTCGCGAAAGCCTGGTACAGCAATGTGCGGAAGTCGATTGGCACAGGCAAAGAGGCACCCGTGCCGGCGCAACTGGATTGGGACTTGTGGCAGGGCCCGGCGCCACGCAGTCCCTACAGAGACAACGTGCATCCATACAACTGGCACTGGTTCAGAAACTACGGCACCGGCGAAACGCTCAATAATGGAACGCACGAGGTCGACGTGTGTCGCTGGGCGCTAGGCGTCGACTTTCCAAAGCGGGTCACTGCATCTGGCGGCAGATATCAATTCAAAGACGACTGGCAGTTTTACGACACGCTGGTAACAAGCTTTGAGTACGACGACAGAATGCTCACCTGGGAAGGCAAGAGCTGCCAGGGCATGAAGTATTACGGCCGTGACCGCGGCTCGGCCATCATGGGAACAACCGGCACCGTGGTCGTCGATCGCGATGGCTACGAAATCTACGACCTCAAGGGAAATAAGACGAACGAGTTCAAAGTCGGCAGCGCAACGTCATCTGCCGACCTCCGCGGAGCCGATTCCATGACCGATCGCCATTTCGCGAACTTCATCGCGGGAATCCGTAAAGGCGAGAAGCTCAACGCGCCGATCTCCGTGGGCAACGTCGCTGTTACGATGCTTCAGCTTTCCAACATCGCCTGGGAAGTCAACCGTGAGTTGCATCTTGACGCGAAAGACGGAACGATCCAGGACGACCACGAGGCGATGACCATGTGGGCGCGCCAGTACGAAAAGGGCTGGGCTCCGCATGTCTAAGCTGCGGCCGCCCCAGCCGGACGATGAGATCCCAATGAAGAACATTTTTTCGCGCCGCGATTTCGTTCGCTCCGGCGCACTCGTTGCGGCAGCGTTCGCTGCACCGAAAGACGTACTCGTAGCTGCGGCAGGCCGCCCACCGGCTGACGAAGCGCCGCCGATTCATCTGGGAGTGGCCAGCTACACTTTCCGCAATTTCAGCCGCGCACAGATGATCGGCTTCCTGAAGCAACTCAACGTGTTGTCGCTGAATGCCAAGGACGTCAAAGATCATCTCCCGATGGATCCCCAGGGGGAGGCGGCTGCGCTAGCAGACTATGCCGCGGCAGGCATCAAGCTTCACGCTGCCGGAACCATTTATTTCCCGAAAGATGAAGACGAGGACATCCGGAGCAAATTCGAATACTGCAAGCGGGCAGGGATTGTCGTAATTGTCGCTGGCGACCCAACGCCGGAAACTCTGCCGCGTATTGAGAAGTTCGTAAAGGAATACGACATTCGTTTCGCCATCCACAATCACGGGCCGGAAGATAAGATATGGCATTCGCCGCTGGATATCTTGAAGGCAGTAAAGGGCATGGATCCGCGCATGGGATGCTGCATCGATGTTGGACATACAGTTCGCGCGGGCACGGACGTGGTTCAGGCGATCCACGAAGTTGGCGCTCGCGTGTTTAACCTACACATGAAGGACCTCACGAATTTCCAGAGTAAAGAGAGTCAGGTGGCAGTGGGTGAAGGCATCATGCCTGTGAAGAGAATTTTTGAAGCCCTCAGCGCGATAAAGTATAAGGGATTCGTCGATCTCGAATATGAGATTCATCCCGACGATCCAATGCCTGGTGTTATCGGTAGCTTTGCTTATATGCGAGGCGTGCTGGCCGGCATGGGATATACGGGGCAAAGCTGAGGAAGTTGGCGGCCAGCTCGACCTGCGAAAAGCACGCAGTGGAGTCGAGATGCGACGCGGTGGTTTAGGTTGGGCCTATCGGTTTAGAAATTATAGGAAATACCTACGAGAGGCACGGCCGTACTTCGTAGTCCGCCATCATCCAATTTAAGAAGGACATTTCCAGTCACCACCAAGCGACCGATCAGGCGGTACTTCAGGCCAAGCGATGCCTCGGTGATATTGTAATCTGCAGTTCTCTGCGCGATGTCCGGATGAGTCGTCCCAGGAGTATACGTCCCGCAGGTGGCGCCAGTCGGATCGGTGGGGCCGGCGCAGTTCCCAAGACCCGTATATGTTTGAGGGACGAGCTGCGGGCTGTTAAACAAACGCTGACCGTAAATATCAAACGCGGCCGTGAGTCGTTTCACGACGCGAACGTCGGCGCCGACGATGTAGACGAACCGGTTGGGAAGCTTACCTGTGTTGGTGGGCGTTGTGCCAGCAAGCGCGGGTACGATGTTCGTTCCGGCGAGGGTGGAATCACCGTTCCATTCATAGCCCACCTCGGCGTGCGGAGAGATGCGGGCCCTGTACGAAACGACTCCGAAGGGC
>Ga0210405_10004999_pt1 | contig 12257 bp, 12 predicted proteins | sample IncBWH11MmetaG_FD_155492 | JGI IMG/M metagenome (GOLD analysis project Ga0210405, IMG submission 155492) | Forest soil microbial communities from Barre Woods Harvard Forest LTER site, Petersham, Massachusetts, United States - Inc-BW-H-11-M | ecosystem: Environmental > Terrestrial > Soil >... | reverse complement strand
CGACAGCCGAGTACCGGTCGTACAAAGCCGCCATCCCATTCTCGTCACCCGAGCGGATCGCCAACACTACCGCAGCGTCGGTCCGATCTCCTTTTGGCTCAGTGCCGGACAAGCAGTTAATCTCTTTCCACTTGAAGTACGGATGGGCAACCCAAGGTGGATTGCCGGGCAACTCCCGTCGCGAATCCGCTTTCCCTCCCGCCACTTACCGAGGCAAGAAAACCTAACAATCGATCCGCGAAACCATACCAGCATTGCCGATCTGGGACAAGCGCGTCTGGAACGTAGTCGCAGCTTGCGCTCTGGTCGGCGAAAAGCCTACCGGACTTGACGAAGAACCCACATGAGGCCGATGAAGCCAACGTATGTGGACGCGCAGGGCATCATTCTCTAGGCGAAGGAGCCTGACCTGCCAACCGGATGGGTTCCGATTGCTCGATTACCTTTTCAGTCCTTTGCCCATGGCGGCACAACGCCGGTCATGCGCGCGTACGCGATGAGTTGACCCATGTGTTCATTGTCATGAACAAGGATGCGGAGATACATGCCGTCGACCGTCGCGTCTCTGTCGGCGATGTGGACTTTGCGTTGAAGGTCCGCGGGTTTCGCGGCTAAGTGCGCCTCCTTAACTGCCTCCAAAGAGCGTTTTAGCCAGGTGATGACTTCGGCTTTCGACGTCACCGTTTTCTCCATGCCTTGCTTGAGGTCTGCAGGCATCTTGGGACCGGTAATGCTCAGCAGATAGAAATTCGCAAACACGATGTGCATGTACACTTCGCTGGTGGAGCGTATCCCCGCCGCCGGGCGCCACGCGAACTTTTCTGCCGGCGTCGCTTCGGCGAGTGCGGTCAATTGCTGCGACACATGCCTCCACTCTCCATCGTAGCCCTCCCAGATTCCCTCCGGCGCCGTTTGGCCAAAGAGTATGGGCGTACTCAAAAAGAGACACACTAACAGTGCCTTCACAAAAAATGTCTTCACGATTCATCTCCTAACAGGGCCTCTTGGCCTTCTGAGTCATTCGGCGGCCGCTCCTGTCTCGGAGATTATAGCTTTCGGTCCACCACAGGGAGCGCGAGACCAACTACAATAACGATCATGCGGATTGTTTCATTATTAGCAAGCGCCACCGAAATTGTCTGCGCTCTGGGCGCTGGCGAAATGCTGGTCGGACGCTCGCATGAGTGCGATAACCCGGACTGGGTGCGCCGCCTGCCACCATGCAGCGAGCCCGCATTCGACGTGTCGGTTTCGAGCCAGGAAATCGATGCGGAAGTTCGACGCCGCATCCGTTCTGGCGAGCCTCTCTATCACCTCAACGCGAAATTGATCGACGAGTTGCGCCCCGATCTGATGATCACCCAAGAGCACTGCGAAGTCTGCGCCATCACTCCCACCGACGTCGAGCGAAGCGGCGCATGTGCCACGAAGCAACTGGCCTTGTCCGCTTCGTCGCTGGACGACATCTTCCAAAGTATTCTGCGGATCTCACAAGCGATCGGTCTGCCAGACAAGGGTAAGATCGTTGTCCATCGCGAACAAGAGCGTCTGAACCGAGTCAGGCAGGAAGCGGCGCGTTCGTCCCGGAAAACCGTAGTCATGCTGGAGTGGACAGACCCCCTGTTCGCGATGGGGAACTGGGGCCCGGAACTGGTCGAAATCGCAAACGGAGAACTTCTGCTCGGGGAAAAAGGCGAATACTCAGCCGCCATTCCCGCCGAGCAGCTTCGAGATGCGGACCCGGAGTACTTAATCGTCGCGCCCTGCGGATTCAACTTGCAACGCAGCCTGCGGGAGCAAGCTGTCCTGGAGCGATATCCATGGTGGCGGGAGCTTCAAGCGGTTCGCAATGGCAACGTCGCTTTTGCGGATGGGAATCTCTTCTTCAACCGTTCCGGAATGACCATCTCACAAACCGCGGAGATCATCGCCGAAATTCTTCACGGCGGTCCCTTCGGCGAAACCAACGAAGGAACACATTGGCGCCGGATCGAGTCGTATGCGCCACAGGATTCGCAACCGGCAACCGCAAGTCGAACGTGACGAAAGTCGCCTTGTCGTGGAGCAGCGGCAAAGACAGCGCCTGGACTTTGCACGTGCTGCGGCAACAGCCCGACATCCAGGTCGCAGCCCTGATCACCACCTTTAACTCCGAAGCCGACCGTGTGGCCATGCACGCTGTACGGCGTGCCTTGGCGGAAGCGCAGGCCGAGCGAACCGGCCTCCCGCTTTGGGCGGTCGAACTGCCATGGCCCTGCTCGAATGAGGAATACGAGCGTCGCATGCGCGCCGTGTGTCAACGAGCAAAGGATGAGGGAATTACGGCGATTGCATTCGGAGACCTGTTTCTCGAGGACGTGCGCAACTACAGGATCCGCCAACTCGAAGGCAGTGGGCTCGCGCCTCTATTTCCGCTTTGGCAAATTCCCACCGATCGACTCGCTCGTCAGATGATTGCCGGCGGCGTGAAAGCGAAGATCACTTGCCTGGATCCGTCCAAGCTCGCGAAAACCTTTGCTGGCCGCGACTACGCCGTGAAGTTGTTGGAGGATTTGCCTCCCGAAGTCGACCCGTGCGGCGAAAACGGGGAGTTTCACACCTTTGTGTACGCAGCACCTGTCTTCACGAACCCTATCGGAGTGCGGACCGGGGAAGTGGTCGAGCGCGATGGATTCGTGTTCGCCGACGTGCTTCCGGAGTAGCCAGATTCGCTTTCAACCTTATCGCTGATCCCGCAGCGCCAGTTGCCGTTCCTCCGGCGTCATCTGGTTCCATAAAACTTTCAAGTCCTGTTCGATGCGGGTATTGTTCGGATCCTTGCGCAGCGAGCGCGAGAACCAGCGATAGGCGGTGGGCAGATCGCGAGTGGCGCAGTGACCGGTCGCATACATGGTCCCCAGAACATTCTGAGCCTGGGCATTCGAGTGCTGAGCCGCAGCCAGTAAACTTGTTCGAGCCCGAGCGCAGTTTTCCGGCACACCGTTTCCGTAAAGATATTTTTCACCCTCAGCCTCCAGTTCGTCTGCGCGCGAGATCGGCGGTGCCGCCGGCTGAGTTCGCACCTTAGAAGATTTAGGTGCAGGCGCAGGCTGGCTGGCAGTCTCGTCGGACTCGTCGTTCTTCGCCGCGCCCGCAGAGTCAGCAGCTTGGGATTGAGATGGCTGGGATTGATCCGCTTCGGGAGACTGGGCTGAATCCGCAGCGCCTGACGCAGGAGGGGTCGATGGCGGAGTTTGTCCCTGCGCCGCTGGCGCTTGAGCATCGGCTCCCGCACTTTGATTCTCGACCGGTGTACTGGCATTCGCGCCGGTCGCCGGGGCTGTCGGCGAAGGCGAGTCCGATCCCGCAGGCGCGGAAGAATTCGTCTGCGTGTTGCCCGCAGCATTGCTAGAGAACTTGGAGACGAGAGAAACTAAATTCTCTCGCCAGTGCCAACCCGCCGCAATTGCCCCGGCCAGCACGATCAGCAACACAAGATTCCGGCCCGTGTGACTGCGCCCCGGCTCGTCCTCAAGCAAGTAGCTGACATTCCGATTTTCAGCCGGTTCATTCGCAACGCCGAGAAACGAAGGCACGCTGACCTGTTGCTGGACAACTTCTCTTGCCTTCGGCGCGGCTACCGCCACTCTCGGCGGTGCTACCGTGGGCGCAGCAACGGGCCTCGATGGTGCAGGCCCTGGCTGAGTTCCACCCGGACCTGGAAGACGCAACTCGGCGGCGCACATCCCACAAAAGCGATGTTGAGGGAAGTTTTCGTAGCCGCACTTTTCACATTTTACAAGCATGGATACTGGCATAAGAATATACCGACTTTGGATGTCCCGTCGCCCCGTTCGGTTGGTTGACTGAACGGGTGCGTCTCTCTGACTGTGGAAACCGCTGATAGTTCAATGCTTTCGGATTTTTTCACTAGACTCTTCGAAAGCAGTTCGCCTTCGACGTTGGAAAACAGAAGCGCACTCCGCAAACTATCGACCGCCGCTGTCCTTCTAGACAAATCATTATCAGCCCATTTTCCAACCGTTCATGTCCTTCTGTGACCTGTGGCAAATCGCCGCCAGCCCGAATAATAAGAACGCTGTAATTTACGCGGTTCGATCGCGGCTCTACTCACGATCTGACCCACGTTGCAGCGGCTCTTCAATCCCCCGCCGTGCGCGAGCACGGGCAAGAGAGGCGGTACCGTGAGAAACCTCACGCCCCAGTCGAAGTCAATCGGTAGCCTAATTTCTCTTCTAACATTCTTATTCATCCCGGCCCTCGCCACCGCACACACCGTAGGCCTTTCGTGGGACGCTAGCACCTCCCCGAACATCGTCGGATACAACATCTACCGCGGCCCCAGCGCCAACGGACCTTACACCAAAATCAATTCATCCCTCGATCCGAATACAACCTATTCCGACGCCACAGTCCAAGGCGGCGACACCTATTTCTATGTCACGACAGCGGTGGACAATCAGGGGGTCGAGAGCGCTTATTCTAACCAGTCCGAGGCCACGATTCCGGGTGGCGGCTCGGGTACGGAGAGTGCGTTGTACAGCTTTGCGGGAGGCAACGATCCCAAGCTTCCATACGCTGGGTTGATCTTCGACAAAGCCGGCAACCTTTACGGCACCACGGAATTCGGTGGTAGCAATGGCCAGGGAACAGTCTTCGAAATAAGTCCCAGCTCGAGCGGATGGACCGAGACCGTGCTTTATAACTTTACTGGCAGCACCGACGGAGGCCAGCCCTATGCCAGCCTGATCTTCGATTCAGCCGGCAACCTTTATGGCACCACGAATTTCGGCGGCAGCTCCAACTGCAATATGGGATGCGGCACCGTCTTCAAGCTGACGCCCGGCTCCGGCGGATGGACCGAAAGTGTTCTCTACACTTTTACCGGAGGCAGTGATGGTCGCGAACCCTACGCCAGACTGCGCTTCGACGCTGCCGGCAATCTCTACGGCACAACTTTGTACGGCGGAAATATCGGCTCGGTGTGTAGCGAGGGATGCGGAACCATCTTCAAGCTGACACCGGGAACAAGCGGATGGACCGAGAGCGTTCTCTACGCGTTCCAGGGAGCAGGCGACGGAGCCGCACCTTACGATGGCCTCGCCCTTGACGCTGCCGGAAATCTTTACGGCACCGCTTATTCCGGCGGCGCTTCTGCGGACGGCGTCGTCTTCAAGCTGTCGCCCGGAACGAGCGGATGGACGGAGAGCGTCCTTCATACCTTCAAGGGCGCGGCAGACGGAAAATATCCTTACGGCGATCTGATCCTCGATGCCACTGGCAAGCTCTATGGCACCGCGTTCCAGGGCGGTTCGGGATATGGCGTTGTGTTCCAACTGATACTGAACAACAACGGTCGCTGGACCGAGAAAGTACTTCACAGCTTCGCGAATGCTCCGGCAGGAAATCCCGTTGCCGGCCTGGTCATGGACGCTACGGGCAATCTGTACGGCACCACCATGCTCGGCGTCACCGAGACTTCGTGTAACGGCGGATGTGGCGCGCTCTTCAAGTTATCCCCAACCTCCACGAGCTGGACCTACACAGTTGTTCATCAGTTCGGAACGGGCACCGACGGATTCCATCCCACCGGCGACCTGGTCCTCGACGCCTCCGGCAACATGTACGGAACCACGCTGGCCGGCGGAGCCCAGGGCTCTGGCATGGTCTTTGAAATCCAGCACTAAATATCGCAATGCTCACTTAGGGACGGGCGCCCCCGCCCGTCCCCCCGGAGCAAGTGCCGAAAACTTGTCAAGCCCCCTGACGCGAGGTTTTCGCCGCAAACCACTGATTACAACCGAGAAATAAATCTCAAAAATTGGCGGGTTTACCCCCTCAGATCTGATATTCTTAAATTAGTAAACTAATCTTCCGGAAATAATTAAACTTAGAGGATGACAGGCGCAAGCCCCCGGGCTTGCGCCTTTCCATTGCACCGAAAAGCCACTCCATGCCAAAACCCAGCTCTCCGGCCCGGCGCCAACCAGCGTCTGAGCGGAAGGCTGCCCGGCGACGGTGGAACACGACCAAGTGCCGGGGAGAGCTGTCCGAATATGCCTTCGTTTACAAAGCTGCGAGCCTGGGCTTTGGAGTGGCGAGGCCTTACAGCGAGGGGGAGCGGTTTGACTTCATCCTGATCAGCCGAGGCTGGCCGGAGGGGGACAAACTCTGGCGCATCCAGGTGAAATCCACGCGGGCTTTTCTAGGGGACCTCTATCGCGTTATGGCGCAGCGGCGCAGCCGGGGGCGCTGGGTGACCTATCTTCCCACGGAGGTTGATTTCATCATTGCCCACGTCGTCCCCGAGGACAGCTGGTTCGTGATTCCCATCCGGGACATTATCGGCCGCATGAACCTGCTGTTTACGCCTATGGGAAAACCGCAGAAGGGAAAGCTTGATGGCTACCGCGAAGCCTGGCATCTGCTCCGGGCTCCCAAGTAGCCTTTTTGCTGGTGTGGTGACGGACGTCCTCGCACGCCCGCAAGGCCCCAGATGCGATCCAGGCCCCGCAAGTAGCCAACGCTCCCATAATGTTCACCCGAGCAAGGGGTAAACTGCCCCAGCCTTCGCAAAGAGCGCGAAAGGCTGGGCCACCCGCAAGTAGCGCAGGCCAGCGCCGACGAAGCGGCGTATCCTATCGCAAGAGGCATTCATCATGACTGAAAATTCGAGGCATGCCAGGGCGCACATCGAATCGATTGCGAAGCAGGAGGAAGAGGCGCTGGAACGAAGGTCGATCTCTGAACGTCTCGCCGACAGCGTGGGAGTCTTCGCCGGCAGCCTCGCCTTCGTCGTGCTCCACCTCGTGCTGGTGACCGCGTGGCTGCTGGTGAATAGCGGCCTGATCTCCGGCACCAAACGGTTCGACCCGTGGCCATTCTCCCTGCTTGGAGTGATTGTTGCCGTGGAGGCGGTCATTCTCTCCAGCTTTATTCTGATGCGCCAGAACCGCATGATGCGCCGTGGCGAGCAGCGCGACCATCTTAATTTGCAAGTCGACTTGCTGGCCGAGAAAGAAATCACCACCCTGTTACAGATGGTGCGTGCGATTTGTGGGCACATGGGCCTGCAAAGCATCGTGGCCGATAAGGACATTCGTGAGTTGAGCAAGACCACTTCGATCGAATCCCTAAGCCAAACCTTGGAAGACCGACTGCCAGGCAAATAGACTCCGGTCCGCGCGACGGCAGCAACATAACTCACGTGGGGACAGCCGCCCCGGGTGTCCAGCGGAGCAAAGCTCCGCAGGCCTTAGTTCGAGAGACGACAAACCAACTTTCCCAATTCAGAACCCAGCTCCGATTTAGTTTGGAAACGACGCCCCTACGCGGCTTCCGCCTCATACAATCTACGCACGCAGACGGTGTTTGGAGGGTGTTTCCAGTGGGTACTGGACGCCGCCTGTGAAGCGGTCGAGTGGCCTATCAGCCATTAGGGTTCGAGTCCCTCGCCCTCCGTAGTCACTCGATGAAATGTGAATGTGCTTGAACAACGCCGCTGGCAGAGTTATCCTAGAGATGCTTCACAGGCGGCGTTCAGTATCAAAATTACAGCCCCGGCCGATTACCGGGGCTGTTCTATTTGCATCCGATTTTGGCTGGCGCAGCGCTTCCAACCGCTGCGATCACATCCGAGATCCGATCCGGACGCCCAAGATTCGGAAGGGCACGGCCTCAGCCGTGCCACCAGGCCAGACATCCCGACCCAGGCCCCGCAGGGAGCCAGCGCTCCCATAATGTTCACCCGAGCGAGGGGTAAACTGCCCCAGCCTTCGCAAAGAGCGCGAAAGGCTGGGCCACCCGCCACTTCGATCGAGTCCCTAAGTCAGACCTTGGAAGACAGGCTGCCGGGAAAATAGGCCGGTGGCGAGGGCCTGGTGGTGCTGAAGCGGCATTGCCAGTTGCGAAGCCCCTGGGGCCTTGCGTGCTTTACTTAATCCCCACCACTTCCAAGCAATGACGGTTTGCTGCAATATTTTGATCGTACTTGCCGGTGCCTAATGCGCCCTCCGGCCTGAAAACTTCTAAAGCAGGCATGGTTTCACATAAAATTCGCAAAGCACCTTCACGTTGACCGACAACAAGGAACAATCGGGCGGTCTCTCTTAACTCACATTGATGTTGGCTTCCGGGGTCTACTCCTGTTCCAGAGCAAGGCTGCATGCTCATAGACGCTGCTAAAGCAGCAACATCGTCTGATGGCGCCTTCTCTTGCGCCGACGCTGGTTTTGGTTGCGTCCATGCTAGGTACGCCAACGTAGACGCGACGATTGCAAGTGCTGCAAACTTCACATTCATGCTCCCTCCTCATCAATGTCGAGATTTGCTTGCTGACTACAATTGTCGACTACCAATCCAAGTAATTTCGGGCGAGTTGCTACTATACTTTGTTAACTTCATGCCGCCCACAACAAAGGGTGAAAGCAGTCCTGCTCTCGTTGCCGCCATAGATCGCTTGGAGAAGCAAAGCGATACCTGCTATCAAGGCCTCCAACTGCTGACCCGCGAATGGAATTTCGCGGAATGGATTTCGCTGACAGAGTGCGCCAGACGCCTTGAGTCACTTGTTCAGCCGGCCCAGTACGGCAGCGGACAACATAAGGCAATCGTCACGAACCTTTCTAGAGTTTCGGCGCAGATGTGCAAGTTTGCCCGCGATCACGGCAATCCGCGACTGCGGGCGCCAAGCGGTTTCCGGTGGTCGGATAGATTTGGGGACGAGGCCGCAATTGCATTTGACGTAGCGTGGCAATATTCGATGTTCTGTATTGATTTTCCCGCGTGGCACAAGAACCTCTACGCCGCAGAACTCGTCAGTTCTGACACGATTCGATTTCATGCCGGAACATCCACTCTGGCCCGAAGAGTCTCGGCCTATGAGAAAGGTATAAGACCAGCGGCGTCGAAGAGAAACAGAACCCCAGAAGAGATGCCATCTCTCACCCAAAAATTGACGGAGCTGTTTCGAGAAGTCTTGCGCGGGTCAGAGCCGCGCGGAAGATACCGCGTGCAATTTGGCAACACTGATCGACTCCGGGGTGAATTAGCTCAGATGTACTCGGACCGACTCGCGAAAATGTTCCGCCGATACCCAGACATTTCTGTCGGCACTTGTACTCTCGGTCAATTCAGGAATTTCTACACGGGTCTACTGGCCCTCGTGGGAGCACACGATTACCTCTGCTTCCGATGGTCACAAGCCCACGGACAACCTTTGGAGTCGTACGTTATGGTTTTTCCTCGATCGAGGTGGGTTCAACTGATCGCCAAGTATTCCGGGCTTTCAGAGCCGGAGATTCTAAGCATCATTCCGGATCTAACCTTTGGGGGATCTCAAGCGCAGGACCTTCAGGTTATGCCATTTGTTCCTCTGGCACGGGAGAGTTCGCTCTTAGCGGTATCGCCTCCCTTCGCATTGGCGAGCAATTGGGAGGAGAACATTTTGCGAGTGTGCTCGTATCTGAGGCCTAAAACCTATTCCACAACGTCGCTTTCAAAAGAGGATGAAATGCGAGATCAGCTAAGGAATCTCGCTCATTCCTCACGAAAATCGCTGGACCTTGGAAACTTGGCAAAGGCGTGCCCGATCTTGACCTGGCTATCGATGACGCCGCTACGAAGGTTCTTGTTCTGGCAGAATTAAAGTGGCCGCGGAAACCGTACGCCCCGAGAGAGATTGTCGAGCGGGATGCGGAACTCCGAAAGGGGGTGGCGCAGATAAAGGCGATCAAGAATTTTCTGACCGCCAACCCGCGATTTCTAGTTGATCGCAACTACGTGAGTCGATCAATTTCAGACTACTGCGAAGTTCATTACTGCGTTATTTCACGAGATCATCTGATCGCAACAGACGATCCCGAGTTTCCCGTCTATGCTTATGATGCATTCTCAGAGGAAGTGCCTACGGCAAACGACGCGCCCTCCTTCCATCGTTCTCTCAATCGAATGGAGTGGCTTCCAGTCGAAGGCAAGGACTTCAAATCTCAATGGATTACAAGCCACGCGGGCGGAGTGACGGTCTACTCGGAACAGTTTCTCCTCGAACCGCAAGCCCCAAACTTGATCACAACGTAGTAGAAAGCTGAGGAGGCTGGCCCACCTTTACGCTTTTTGTGAAGGTGGGGACGACGAGGTCGGCGGCACCGGTGCCCCCTCAATCCGCTCCGGCGGATTTCTTGAGCTTGCGGAACTGATTGATTTCCACCTTGCCCTCGGGGAATACGGCTTCAATCTTCAACTGGCCTCCCATGGCTCGAATCATGGATTGCAGAGTGCTGATGTACCTATCGGCGCGGCGCTCCATCGTGGAGACTGCGGACTGGTTGATGCCGAGCAGGTTGAGGGGCTGGCCCAGCCTACCCGAGAGGCGCCCGGATTGCATTCTCGTCTCCCACCTTTCCGCAAAGAACGCGGAAAGATGGGGCACCCTTCTTCTTTGTGTGGTTAGGTTTTTTGAGACCAGACTACTTGGTGAAAGCCGAGTGAGGAAGCCGCTCTCCCACGTCTCGAAAGGCGCGAGACATGGGGCACCCCGGTTTTCGTCAGGGGCTGAAGCACGTAGCATTTTGGTTCTTATGGCACGGCTGAAGTCGTGCCCTCCTTGAACGCTCTGGCATCCTGAGCTAGGGAATCGAGTCCAACAGCAAAATAGAAAGTCGTCATGCCGCATGGGTAAGGCAAGTACATAGATCCTTCGCGTTGCTCAGGATGACAGCTGGCGTTGGCGGATGGACAGCAGTGTTGGAGGATGACAGCGGTGTTGGAGGATGACAACGGGGGTTGGCGGAACGCTTCCGCCGTGGCGCTCGAAGCGCTGCGCCAGCCACAATCGGAGTTTTTCCGCGGCTCAGGCTACAATGGACATCGGGCGTCCTCGGCTGGTTGGACGGGCGAGACGCCTCTCCTCCAACAAGAATTTTGTGTCGACACAAAGCCGATGCCAGAGACTACACCAACTCCCGACGAGCGGCTTCAGCGGGAATTCAATCGTTGGGCCGAAGCGGGTGGCGAAAAGATGGAGCGCCATCACCTCGACATCACCGGCAAGACCATCCGATTGATGGACCTTCGTCCCGGTGATCGCGTGCTGGATCTGGGCTGCGGCTCGGGCTGGGCAACCCGGCTGCTGGCGCGTTTGGTGGCCGACGGCCCCGAAGGGTTCGGGCAAGTTGTAGGGGTCGACGTCGCGGATGAAATGATCCGTCAGGCGCGGGCGGCGTCGAAAGATTTCGAGAACATTTTGTACGTGTGGGGATCGGCTCAGCAGATTCCGTGGGAAGAGAACTTCTTCGACAAGATACTGTCGGTTGAGTCGTTTTATTATTACCCGGATCAGGAGCGCGCGCTGGCGGAGTTGTTTCGGGTGATGGCGCCGCGCGGCCGCGTCTTCATTCTGATCAATCTGTACAAAGACAATCCATACTCGCTGCAATGGGTGGACAAGCTGAACGTGCCGGTGCATGTTCGCTCGGAAGCCGAATACATCGAACTGCTGAAGAAGCACGGGTTTGAAAACGTCGAAGCCCGGCGCATTTCCGATGACACACCCACGCCGGACGACTATCAGACGAAGTCATTTCACAGCCTGGAGGATTTACGGGCGTTTAAGAGGATTGGCGGGTTGCTGCTGATGGCGTCAAAACCAGATGTGCGCAGCCAGGCGCCGGGGCACGCCATCTACTGAGGCTATTCGATGCCCAACTGCGTCCGGGCCTCGGGGCTCAGACGCTCAGGCGTCCACGGCGGAGTCCACACTACATTCACGGTTGCGGTACGGATGCCCGGCAACTGCTCCAGGCGGGCTTTCACTTGTTCGCCGATCATCACGTGGGACGGGCAGCCCGGAGAGGTAAGCGTCAGGTCTACCGAAACATCCTGACGGTCTTCGGGCGCGGCTTCAAAGCGCACTGCGTAGATCAAGCCCAGATCCACAATGTTTACCGGGATCTCCGGGTCATAACACTGCTTTAGAGCGCTCCGAACTTCGTCTTCAGTCACAGCAGCCATGGTCTTCTCCTCGAAATGGGCGCGAACAGTGCGTCTCACCCACTGCCAGTTTACCGCATCAGAATAGGATTCGCGACGCGTTGGTCTCGAATTACCATCCCAGGCACGGTCTCAGCCGGATAGTCTGATAAGGTATACGGTTTATGCAGATCAGCCCCGAACTTAAGCAGAGGATTCAGTTGGTGCTGATTGTGGCCCTTCTGGTATCCGGGACCCGGCTGGCGTTCGTCCTGTACCAGCGGCATGAG
>Ga0210405_10004996_pt1 | contig 12259 bp, 11 predicted proteins | sample IncBWH11MmetaG_FD_155492 | JGI IMG/M metagenome (GOLD analysis project Ga0210405, IMG submission 155492) | Forest soil microbial communities from Barre Woods Harvard Forest LTER site, Petersham, Massachusetts, United States - Inc-BW-H-11-M | ecosystem: Environmental > Terrestrial > Soil >... | reverse complement strand
TACTCCTGGATGACCGGAATCGCGGATGTCTCGCTGGTGGTGTTCATTCGCAAAAGCGCGCCCGAAATTCAATATCTGAAGACATCCATCGATGAAGAACAGCGTCGGGAATTTGGCGAACTGGTGGAAACGGCCGTCGAGCAGATTGAAGCCGGCCATTTTCTCCCGCACAGCGGAATCCGCTTTCCACAAAACGGATGCGTCGGCTGTTCCCATCTGGGCCTCTGCCTGGGGGATCAGCAATTGATGGATTCCAAACTTATTCGCAGAGCGGGAGCAGAGGATCTTGATTGGCTTAACCAATTTGACGACTAACGGGCGCGTTCTGGTGGAACCCAAACTGAATCGGCGCCGCGCTCTATTCGTTCTCGACAAGGTCGATGAGATCTTGTCCTGGGAGAGCCATGCCGAGCAAGAGAAAGACACGCGGTTCGTCGAACTGGGCCGATACCTCTGCGAAGTGCGAGCGGGTCAGTATTGGAGACTCGAAAACCTCGGCTCCTTCGACGATTTCTTGACGAAACGCTTCCCTGAGTCCAGGCGCAAAGCCTACTATCTGATGGCAATCCACGAGCAACTGGCTCGGCGCATTCACCACGACTTGCAGCAAGTGGGGTGGTAGAAAGCAGCCGAACTTGCGAAAGTAGCGCGTCGAGATGGCGAACGGTTTGACTGTGCAACCTGGTTGCACAAAGCGATCGAACTTCCAAAGGAAGGATTCAAGAGAGAAGTTGAGAAGCATCTGACTGGCCAGGAAACGGAGCCGTGGGAAATCATCTATTTCAAACTTTATAAGAGTCAATTGCCGGTGATTGAGCGAGCGCTTGAGACGGCGGCGCTGATGCTCGGCGCGAGCAAATCCCGCGGCTATTGTTTAGAGATGATTTGTGCCGATTTCCTTGCCGGAGCTCACCTCGAGGGTGGTAATCCTAAGTCAATGCTCTTCGCACTTGGTCGACTTTATTCATTGCTTCCGAATCCGCAGAAAACGGAATTCGTAAAACAAATGGAGATAGTCTAATGGCTGATCTTCGACGATCGCGACCGAGGCTTCGGCTAAACCCAGATTCTTATCGCAAACTCCGCGTGGAAGTGTTGGAACGTGACGGTTGGCGATGCCAGTCGTGCGGGAGTTCCGATTGTCTTCAGGTTCACCACATTCGCTCGCGGGGCCGACTGGGCGACGACACTGAAGAAAATCTGATCACGCTCTGCGCTGATTGCCACAGTGACATCCACCGAAATCGTTTCAACCCGAGGTAAATGGAAGGATACAGAACTGCCCGCAACACGCGTCCTGCCCGCGAACCGTTTTCCGTTTGAAGGGAAAGGATCGGTACGCGGATGCCTGTTTTCGGTATCAGGCTCCGGTCCTTCCCACGGGCGATCTTAACTCTTCTCAAGGGCAGCCACCGACTTCCTTCGGAGCGCCGCTCCCTTTAACAATCCATTAATCAGAAGATGTTACAAGCGTCAGCTTGCTTCGAGGGCTGTGTTTCCCGTATGTTGAGGGCATCCAAAGAGAGAAAACCATGAAGCGGATCCTGGTTGTTGAAGACGACAAAGACATTATCGAGCTGGTTCGGTACAACCTGGAAAAGGATGGGTACCAGGTGGGCGCGACCGGCGATGGAGCAACCGGGCTCGCTCAGCTCAGGAAGACTCCGCCCGACCTTCTAATTCTCGACCTCATGCTTCCGAAGCTATCGGGCCTTGAGATCTGCAAAGAGGTTCGCAAGGACGTCAGCTTGAACCGGCTGCCGATCCTGATTTTGACGGCCAAGGGCGAAGAGGCGGACCGCGTCGTGGGCCTCGAATTGGGCGCCGACGATTATGTTACAAAGCCTTTCAGCCCGCGAGAGCTAGCTGCGCGCGTGAAGGCGCTTCTTCGCCGTGCCGATCCGGGAACGCCCTCTGAGAAAGCTCTCGAAATTGGAGCTCTTCGCATCGATCCAGCCGCCTATCGCGTTACGCGCGCGGGAAAACCCGTTCCCATGAGCACGCTCGAATTCCGCCTGCTTTACTTTCTCGCGGCCCGGCCCAATCGCGTCTTCACACGAGACCAATTGCTGGACGGCGTGTGGGGCACGGAACGATTTGTTACGCCGCGGAGCGTGGACGTATATGTGCGGCGCCTGCGAGAAAAAATCGAAGCCGATCCCCAGCACCCGGCTTACATGAAAACGATTCGCGGCGCCGGGTATCTGTTCGAGACCCGTGCGAGCTAGGATTTTCTGGAAGATTGGGCTGACGTATCTGGCCCTCCTGGTTGGAGTGCTGCTGGCGGTCGATTTCTACTCCGCTGAAGTGCTGCGCCGCGAATACATTCTCAAAACCAACGAAGAACTCACTTCGCTTCTAAATCTCGGCCGGACGCGTCCGCCCGCAATCGAAGATCTTTCGCAGCTTCGCTCCTGGGTCGAGTGGATGTCGCAATCAGGGGCCCGTGTAACCGTGATCGACAGCGGCGGCAAGGTACTCGCCGATTCCGCTCAAGACCCCGAGACAATGGAAGACCATTCCGATCGGCCCGAGGTTCAGCAGGCCTTCGCGAACGGGCAAGGGCAATCTCTTCGGTTCAGCACAACTTCAGGGCGTCAGATGGTCTATCAAGCTGCGCGCTACCAGCCGCCCGGCGGCTTGCCCGTAGTGATTCGCGCAGCAAAGCCACTAACCAGCCTTGATGTCGCGCTCAGCGAATTGCGTCGGCGCCTATTATTTGCTTCGCTGGTGATTTTTCTAATTGGACTCGTCGCGTCGCTCATGATTTCACGAATGTTTTCAGCCCGGGTGGAACGCCTGACGGAATTCTCAAAGCGCGTGGCAGAGGGAGACTTCCGCCCGCTGTCAGGTGACAACTCAAGCGATGAGCTTGCGGAGCTGGGTGCATCGCTCAACGAAACGGCGCGGCGTCTCGAATCCGAAATCCGGCTACTGAGTGGCGAACGCAATCGATCGAGCGCGATTCTCCGAAGCATGGTGGAAGGCGTGGCGGTGATTGACGCTCACGAGCGGCTCGTTTTTTGCAATCGCGCGTTTTCGGAAATTCTGAACATAGATTCGAAAAGCAGCGAAGGCCGCCCGCTTATCGAGGTGGTTCGCAACTCAGAATTGACTGGTCTGATCCGCAAGGCTCTAGACGGAGAGGAAGGCCTGCAGAGCGATATCGTCACCGGAATCGTCTTACAGCAGTGTTTCTCCGTGACGGCTGCGCCTGTAAAAGCGCTCGAACCCACAGCCGGCGCGCCCAACGCGAGCCGGCCGTCTGCGGTAACGTTTCCCTCGCAAAAACCGTCAGGGGCGGTGGTTGTGCTTCACGACGTTACAGAGCTGAGGCGATTGGAGCGCGTGAGGCAAGATTTCGTGGCCAACGTCTCACACGAATTTAAGACTCCGCTCACGGCGATCCAAGGTTTTGCGGAAACATTGCTGGGCGGAGCGCTCGAAGATCCAAAAAACAACCGGCGATTCCTTGAAATCATGCGCGATCACGCCAATCGGCTGGCACGATTGACGGACGATCTCTTGAAGCTCGCGCGCATTGAAGCAGGAAAGCTCGAATTGGAATTTTCGCCGGTCGGCGTAATCGAGTTCATTGAGCGCTGTGCGGAAACTGCTCTGATGAAGGCGAGCCGCAAACAAATAACCCTGGACATCGAAATCCCGCCGGGACTACCGCCTGTGCGCGGGGATGCGAGCTTGCTGCGTGACGTTCTGCAGAATTTGGTCGATAACGCAATTCAATACACGCCCCCTGGCGGCCGGATCCGGGTGAGTGCCCGCGTCAACTCCGACGAAATGGTGATTGACGTTGCGGACACCGGAATCGGAATTCCACTTATTGACCAGGAGCGAATCTTCGAGCGCTTTTACCGGGTCGACGCGGCCCGTTCCCGGGAAGCCGGCGGCACAGGCTTGGGTCTGTCCATCGCAAAACACATTATCGACGCGCACGACGGACGGCTGTGGGTGGAAAGCACGGTGGGCGAAGGCTCGCGATTCTTCTTTTCGATTCCCCTGGCAAATTAGCACCTCTCTGCCTGCGAGTCTTGAAACATTCACGGCGAATTCAACCACTTGCAACATCCGCCCCTGATGATGTAGCTGCTGGAAAAAGATATGGCTGGGCAGAGACCCATCGGGCCCTGGGAGGAACGCAAACGTGGCGGGAACAAAGGCCAATTCGGAAGCAATTTTTCAGAATGTGCTGGTGAACTACCTGATCTCGCAGGCTCGGACGGTGGAGTCTTCCCTGAACCGCGCGCTGTGGGCGCTGATGGAGCGCAACGAACGGCTTGCCAGCGAAGTGTTCCTGACCGAGCCGCGGATCAACGAAATGGAGATTTTGATCGACGAACACGCCATACGCATGCTGCGGCAGCCGAACCTTCTCGAAACCGACGTCCGCTTGATCGTAGCCACTCTCAAAATAAATAACGATCTCGAGCGGATGGGCGACCTGGCGGTGAACTTGAGCGAGCGCGCCATCTCTCTGGCGGGAATGGGCAAGATCGAGACGCCACCGGAACTCGAGCCAATGACTACGGCTGTTCGCGCCATGGTGTCGAAATGTCTTGGAGCTCTTATCTACCAGAATGTGGATCTGGCGACGCAAGTCCTCGAAAGCGACGACATCGTGGACCAATATCGCGACCAGGTCTTCGAAGCGCTGCTTGCGGGAATGACAAAGGATTCATCCCTCGCCGCGCCGAACCTTCATTTCGTTCTGGCCTCGCGACACCTGGAGCGAATCGCCGATCACGCCACGAATATTGCTGAGGACGTTCTGTTTTGGGTCCGCGGTCTTGAGGTACGCCACGGTCGAGCGCGGATGATGGACACGCAGGAAGACGCAAAAGCATCGTAACAGTTTTTTCACGCGTCGGTCATCCGGCAGTGAACACGGGCGCCTACGCTGCGCCATCCATTTTGTGGCTGGACGGATGCCGCTGAGATGATTCTGCTGCACGCGGCAGCTGGCTTCAGCTCGACAAGTTCTGGCGCAACAGCACTTTGCGCTAGAAAACGCAGTCTACGACCTGCGCCCACCAAGGAGGCGCGGCCTGGACAACCCCCGGGGCCACGCCTCCTCAATTTTTTCGTGAGGACTTTTCCATTTCACTTCCAATTGTTGTGCATGTAACGCGGCTGTAACAATTCAGACAAAAGATACACTCCTAAGGAGAGTACTGCCACCATGAAGAAGACTTCTCTCGTTGTGTCGATCCTGTTGATTCTGGCGATTGCGGTCGCCGCTCAACCACCAGGCACGATATTGCTCAATGCCGCAGGCGCGACCTTCCCCTATCCCATTTACTCCAAGTGGTTTGATGTTTACCACCAGAAGGATCCGAACGTTCAGATCAACTATCAATCGATCGGCTCGGGCGGCGGAATTCGCCAACTTCTGGCCGGCACGGTGGATTTTGGCGCCTCCGATGGGCCGATGAGCGATGACCAGCTCAAGGAAGCAAAGTTCAAGATTCTGCATTTCCCCACCGTACTTGGGGCGGTGATTCCGATCTACAACGTCGCCGGTGTATCGGGTGAGTTGAACTTCACGCAGAAAGCATTGGCAGGCATCTATCTCGGAACGATCACCAAGTGGAATGACCCGGAAATTGCCAAGGCGAATTCGGGAGTGAATCTGCCGGCCGCCGACATCGTTGTGGTGCATCGTGCAGACGGTAGCGGTACGTCTTATATCTTCACGGATTTCCTTGCAAAGGCAAGCGATGATTGGAAGAACAAAGTCGGTAAAGGCACATCCGTACAATGGCCAGTAGGGCTGGGTGGCAAGGGAAATGAGGGCGTATCCGGCCTGGTAAAGCAAACGCCTGGTTCGATCGGTTATGTTGAATTAGTCTACGCCGTTCAGAACGGCATTGCCTTCGGAAGGGTGCAGAACGCTTCCGGGAAGTTCGTAAAGGCGGATTTGGCGGGCGTCACCGCGGCAGCAGCAGCGGCGGCGAAGGACATGCCGGATGATTTCCGCGTGTCGATCACGAACCAGTCCGGCCCGACGGTGTATCCCATCTCGAGCTTCACCTGGCTACTGATTCCGGCGCAGATTTCGGATGCTGCGAAACGCGACGCGATTAAGGGCTTCCTGAAGTGGATGTTGACGGACGGGCAGGGATATAATGAAGGTCTCGCTTACGCCCGCCTACCGAAACCAGTAATTGAAAAGGAACTAAAGGCCATTTCTCTCATCCAATAGCATGACATCAACGGCCACCACCATTCCGCACGCGGCTCCGCCCTATTCGGGGCCGCGCGCGTTTGTTCAGCGCCTTCGCCACGGCGATGAAATCGCACATCTAATCACCTTGACCTTTGCCGCCGGCATTCTCCTGATTACGTCCTTGCTGGTCTGGGAGCTTTGGCAGACTTCCTATCTTTCAAGGACAAAATTTGGCTGGCATTTCTTTTGGACTCAAACTTGGGATCCGATCTTCGACAACTTTGGCGCTCTGCCTTTTATCTACGGAACCCTGGTAACTTCTGTTGTCGCGCTAGTCATTGCCGTTCCGCTCGGACTGGCAAGTGCGATCTTTCTCTCTGAGCTTGCGCCGCGAAAAACCAGCGATGCCGTCTCGTTCTTAATCGACTTGCTCGCAGCCGTTCCGAGCGTGATTTATGGCCTGCTCGGCATTTTCGTAGTCGTTCCCCTGATGCGTTCGTGGCTGGGGCCTCTCCTCATCAACACCCTTGGAAAACTTCCAGGAATAGGGAAGTTATTTGCAGGGCCGAACTACGGTGTCGGGTTCTTTACCGCGGGAATTGTACTGGCCATCATGGTGGTGCCATTCATCATATCTGTTTCGCGGGAAGTGCTGCTCACAGTCCCTCGCGAGCAGCGGGAGGCGGCCCTTGCCCTGGGCGCCACACGCTGGGAATCCACGTGGAAGGTCGTTGTTCCGTGGGCTCGGACAGGAATTATGGGCTCGATATTCCTGGCTCTCGCGCGCGCGCTGGGCGAAACGATGGCCGTTACGATGGTCATCGGCAACGACCCAAAAATCAGCGCTTCACTCTTGCGTCCGGGCTATACGATTGCCGCCGTTATCGCCAACGAATTTACGGAAGCGACGGGGGACCTTTACTTGAGCGCGCTAATCGAGCTCGGCCTCGTCCTCTTCCTGATGACTTTCATCCTGAATGGTCTCGCCCGAATTTTGATCGTCGCCACTGAACGCGGAGGAGGGCGCCCCGCATGAACCGCGCGCTTTTAATTTGGCGGAAATCGCTCAACGTCTTTATGCTTACGCTCACCGGCGTGGCTGCCCTGTCCGTTGTCTCCGTCTTGTTCCTGATCCTCGGCTACTTGATCTGGCACGGTGGTACATCTCTGAGCTGGAACTTCTTCACGCAGTTGCCAAAGCCTGTAGGTGAAACCGGCGGCGGCATGGCCAATGCCATCGTCGGTAGTTTAAAACTCTTGTTGCTTGCTGCCGTTATCGGTTTGCCGGTAGGTTTGATGGCCGGCGTGTATCTTGCGGAGTTTGGCGGGCAGACTTTTTCTTTCGTGATTCGTTACACCACTGACTTGCTCAACGGTGTCCCGTCTATCGTCATCGGGATCTTCGCCTATTCAATAGTCGTCCTTCCGGTGAAGCATTTCTCCACTCTTGCGGGAGGGTTCGCCCTGGGAATGATGGTGATTCCTATTACTGTCCGCAGCACGGAAGAGTTTCTGCGCGCCATTCCGGGGACCCTGCGTGAAGGCGCAATGGCTCTGGGCGCCAGCAAGTGGAAGACGATCGCCACGGTTGTGTTGCCCGCTGCGAGTGGCGGAATTTTGACCGGTATGTTGCTGGCTTTGGCGCGCGTCGCCGGAGAGACAGCTCCGCTGCTATTTACCGCCTTCAGCAATCGCTATTGGAGTCCGGGATGGTCGCAGCCGATCGCTTCTCTTCCGGTGATGATTTACACGTATGCGATTGCACCTTATGATGACTGGCACCGCCAAGCTTGGGCCGCAGGTCTGGTGCTCCTGGCACTCGTGCTCCTCGCAAATCTTGGTTGCCGTCTGGCCTTGAATCGCGGCGGCAATGTTCGGAGCGTATGACATGGCATCGGCAACCCAAGGAAAGAACCCCGCCGCTGGGCGGATTGCAACGGAGGTCCGGATGACCGAGCCGACACCAACGGGTTCCGAAAAGGACTCGCCGTTGCGTTTTAAGATTTCGAACCTTGACGTCTTCTATGGACCCAAACAGGCGGTCTTCGGCCTCAATTTGAACATTCCGACCAATAAGATCACTGCATTGATCGGTCCGTCGGGATGCGGGAAGTCGACATTCCTGCGCACGTTGAACCGTATGAACGAAACGATCCGTAACACGCGCGTCCAAGGCGAAATCTTGCTCGACCAGCAGGATATTCACGGAATAGATGTGGTGGGGCTGCGTCGCCGCGTCGGGATGGTCTTTCAGCGGCCGAATCCGTTTCCCAAATCCATCTACGAAAATGTGGCCTACGGCTTGCGCGTCAATGGGTTCAAAGGACGGCTCGACGATCTTGTGGAGAAAAGCCTGCGGCGCGCCGCTCTTTGGGAGGAAGTGAAAGACTATCTCAAGAAATCAGCATTTGCGCTTTCCGGCGGGCAGCAGCAGCGCCTTTGCATCGCGCGGGCTCTCGCTGTCGACCCCGAAGTTCTTTTGCTCGACGAGCCATGTTCCGCTCTCGATCCCGTCACCACGGCCAAAATCGAGGAGTTGATGTTCCAGCTCAAGGACAGCTGCACGATGGCCATCGTGACGCACAATATGCAGCAGGCGGCGCGCGCCAGCGATTTCACCGCGTTCATGCTCGACGGAAAATTGATCGAGCACAGTGAGACTTCGAAGCTGTTCACAACGCCAACCGACCCACGCACAGAAGCGTACATCACCGGCCGTTTCGGATGATTCTCCGCGCAGCTGTGGGGCCTGGTTACCAGCTTTCCGAAAGAAGGGGACTGAGATTACATGGAACGCCATTTTGAACGCGATCTCGAGGAACTGAAGCAACGCCTGCTCTGGATGGGAAGCCTGTCGGAACGCGCCGTGCACCAGGCTGTGCACGCCGTGTTGGACGCCGAAGAGCACCTGGCTGAAATTGTGCTTAGCGAAGAAGATGCTATCAATGAAATGCAAATCGAAATTGACGAGCGCGTGCAGCGGATGCTCGCATTGCAGCAACCGATGGCGGCCGATCTTCGTTTTCTTTTGGCTGTCTCGCGCATTAACGGCGATCTCGAACGAATTGGCGACCAGGCCGTGAATATCGCGCAATCGGCGATGCGCGTTCTGCGCCATCCGCAGGTAAAGCCTTACGTCGATCTCCCGCGCATGAGCGAACTTGCTGAAGGTATGGTGCGCGACAGCTTGAATGCGCTGGTCCGGGGCGATATTGATCTTGCTCGCAGTGTGCTCCAGCGCGACGACCAGGTGGATCGTCTGCGCGACCAGCTTTTTCGCGAGCTCCTTACTTACATGATGGAAAATTCTGCGGTGGTGTTTGCTGCTTTTGAGCTGATTCTCGTCGCCAAGAATCTCGAGCGCATTGGCGACCACGCCACGAACATCGCTGAGGACGTCATCTACTTTGTTGCTGGCCGCGACGTCCGCCACCCCGCTCTCGACCGCCGCTAGCGACGCGGCTGCTGCTGAACGCAGCGCTACCGCTGAAATACCAAAAGACAAACCAGAAAGACGGCTGCGGCCTCAATCGCACCCAGTGCTACGTCCAGGAAGTAATGGTAGCGGCCGAGAAATGCGCCGATTGCGATGCTTGCCGCGATCACCAGAAAAATCGCACCGGTAACCGGCAAGAATCGCGTCAGTACAAGCGCTACAGCCGTTGTTGAAGCAACATGTGCGCTCGGAAACGTGATGGCCTGAATGCTGCCGCGATTCAGGACTTCTAAATTCAGCTTGCGAACCTGGTTCGCAGCGACCGCGAAACCCGAAGCCAGATCAGGAACCAAGCGAGGTGGCAAGGCTGGAACAAAAATCGTAATGGCAAAACAAATGTCGCTCGCCAGCACGACCACAATCCAGTAGAAATCGGCCGCTGCACGCTGATGTTCAAGATATAGAGCGGCCAAGCCGATCGGCACCAGCGGGTAACACATGAGGTAGGCCGTTTCAAAATATCTAGCCCATCCCCCAGTCTCGCTGCTTCCAATTATCCGCCGGACCACGTGCAACGCTTTCTCGTCTGTTTGCGCGAGCCATTTCTGAATTCCCGCGTCGGGGCCGGTGAAAAACTGCCCCGCTTGCCAGTAGGGAACGAGCAACAGAGCAGCCGGGAGCCAATCGCGCACTACGGAGCCCGCGAATCCGTGAAATGCAAATCGCGCAATCAAGATCGCGGCCGGCACGATGATGGCAAGCAGCGCAATCCGCAATCGCCGCCGCATTTCCAGGGGCCGCGTCCACGCCAGCAACCCGATCCCAAATACAAAAACAATTTGGATCCATTCGGAATCACGCATCTCGGCCTGGAACTATAGGAGAAATAGAAGGCAACGCGAATTGTTCAATCGGAGACGGGGCGTCAGAAGGTGTTTCAGAAAGAGAGTTAAATGCGCGTTAGCGCCGTAGCTTCGTCTTCTGAAAGATCTAATATCGAATCCAATCGCACCATTTTCAGCAGCATCATCACGCGTTTACTCGGCGCGAAAAACGTGCATTTTCCGCCCGCGCGCTTCAGCATCGTAAAAGAACGAACGAGAGCTCCAATCCCCGAGCTGTCAAGCTCGGTAACACCCGCCAGGTTGACGGCGATGCGAGTCGAGCCCGCCTCCATCAGTTGCTGAATCTGGCCACGAAACGCTTCTTCTGCCTCACCCAGTTTGAGCGGGCCCTCAAGGTCCAGGATCGTGGCCTGTCCGGCTTTGCGAATACCAATATTCACAGGTACCTCACGGCGAGTTGCAAAGCTAACTGAATCGCGCTCCGCAATCAAGTGTTTGTCCTGTTTATCGGGCTCATTAGGGGACAGTTCCTTGACGCGCTACAGCCCCATTTGTTAGGCTCCGCGCGTTCTCTTTCCCCCGGTCTCCGGGCTCGGCGCGGGGGCGGGTGTGAGAACGCCCCTCCAGGGAGAGCAATGGAAACATCTTCGGCGCTCTTCGAACTCGCGAGCGTGTCTCTAGCGTGTCGCGATCAGGACACGCTTCTGAAGACGTTTGCTGCGCGCGTCGGCGCCACGCTCGGAGCGCGCGCCGTATTCGTGTGGATTCACGATTCTGAATCGGAAGGACTTGTATGCCGAACGCGCTGGACCGAGACCGGCGAGCGGATTGTGCCCTCCAGCGAGCCAGTCACTGAAGGTCCTCTAGCCATCGTGTTTGAGTCGGCAAGCACGAGCCGCCTCACCGCGCAGGATCTGTCGCTCGATGATCTCGAGCATCTGGAGGAGACAAGCCGGGTCCGCGTCAAATCCGCAATGTTCGCCTCTCTCCCCGGTGTTGAAAGCCCTGAGGGGGTGGTCGAAGTCCTGAACAAAAGAGCCGGGAACTTTACAGAGCAAGACGCGCATTTTCTCGAAGAAGCGGCGCGGCTCGCAGGCCAAGCTCTCACGAATCTCGAAGCCATAGAAGGCGAGCGCCACGCCCAGCTGGCCACTCTCGAACGCCTCACCGCACTGTACGACCTAGGCCGCACGTTCACATCCACCCTCGAGTTGGAAGAGCTGCTGCCCATCGTCGCAGGCAAAATAAAAGATATTCTCGGAGCCGGCGCCTGCAATCTGTGGCTCGCGGCAGGAGACCAACTCCGCCTGGCCAACACCGCGGGAGTGGACCCGACAGTAGAGCCAGGTGCGAGCGCTTCCGCGAGCGAAGGGCTGCTCGGCGAAATTGCTCAGGCGGGAAATCCGAAGCTTCTCGAAACACCGTCGGAAGAGCCTGGTCTCGAAGAGCGCATCAAGGCTGGCGGTGAATTCGAGATCGAGTCGTGGATGGCGGCGCCGCTGAGAAAAGAAAACGAGGTTCTCGGCATCGTCGAGCTGGTGAACAAGACAGACGGCACTCCCTTCAATGAAGAAGACCTTTTTTTCCTCGAAAGCATCAGCGAGCAGGCCGCTGTCGCCTTGCACAATGCCAATCTGCTCGAATCCGAACGCAAGGTCCACGCCCTCGACGCTCTTTTAAAAATTTCGCAGGAAATCACTTCCACGCTGGACCTCGACCATGTTCTTTCCACGGTCGCCCAGCAGGCCGCCTCCGTAGTTCCCTTCGACAAACTGGTAATCGGATTTTTCGATC
>Ga0210405_10004995_pt1 | contig 12259 bp, 11 predicted proteins | sample IncBWH11MmetaG_FD_155492 | JGI IMG/M metagenome (GOLD analysis project Ga0210405, IMG submission 155492) | Forest soil microbial communities from Barre Woods Harvard Forest LTER site, Petersham, Massachusetts, United States - Inc-BW-H-11-M | ecosystem: Environmental > Terrestrial > Soil >... | reverse complement strand
ATAAGGAAATTTGATCTTAACATGATATATATATCCGGTCCTGGACATGGCGCGCCGGGCGTGCTCGCACCCGTCTATTTGGACGGAAGCTACACCGAGATCTATCCTGACAAGAGCGAAGACTTTGCTGGATTGAAGAAGTTTTTCGGACAGTTTTCATTCCCGGGCGGTATCGGCAGCCACTGTACTCCGGAAACTCCCGGCTCCATCCACGAGGGGGGTGAACTGGGCTACAGTCTCTCACATGCCTACGGAACGGTCTTTGATAATCGGGACCTGATTACCGCGTGCGTTGTGGGTGACGGCGAATCTGAAACAGGGCCGCTGGCAACCTCGTGGCACTCCAACAAGTTTCTTAACCCGATTACAGACGGAGCTGTCTTACCGATTCTTCATCTCAACGGGTATAAAATTAACAATCCTACGATCCTGGCGCGGGTCAGCCATGAAGATCTTGAACATCTCTTTATCGGCTATGGATACAAACCGTATTTCGTTGAGGGCTCTGATCACGATAGTATGCATCAGGCGATGGCAGCGACGCTGGATAGATGTATTGAAGAGATCAAAACAATTCAAGAGGAAGCACGAGGTAACGGAGTCGCCACATTCTGTCGCTGGCCGATGATTATTCTGCGTTCGCCAAAAGGGTGGACCGCGCCTGGAGGGATAGACGGGCATAAGCTGGAAGGCTTCTGGCGTGCCCATCAGATTCCGATCGCAGACGTATCGAAAAATCCGGGCCACCTGAAGTTGTTAGAGGATTGGATGCGAAGCTATAAACCGGAGGAGTTATTTGACGAGACCGGTAGGCTGATTCCTGAACTAAGAGAGCTCGCTCCCAAGGGCACTCGTCGTATGGGTTCCAACCCGCACGCCAACGGGGGAGTCCTCAGGGAGGAGTTGAGTCTGCCGGATTTCCGCCATTATGGCGTTGAGGTTCCAAAGCCGGGCCAGATTGAAGTGTCGAACACCTATCCGCTGGGGGTTTTCCTCCGGGACGTGGTGAAAAGCAACTTGCAAAAATTTCGAGTTTTTGGTCCCGACGAGACCACCTCAAATAAGCTCGATGCGATCTACGAGGTTACCAAAAAGACATGGCTGGAAGAATATTTTCCAGAGGACTTTGATGGCGGGGAACTGGGACCGGACGGACACGTCATGGAGATGCTCAGCGAGCATACACTCGAGGGTTGGTTGGAGGGATATCTTCTCAGCGGGCGCCATGGTTTTTTCGCCACCTACGAATCGTTTGTGCATGTCATTGACTCCATGGTCAACCAGCACGCCAAATGGCTTGAGAAATGTAACGAGCTGTCCTGGCGCGCGCCTATTCCATCGCTTAATTTGCTAATCACTTCTACCGTTTGGCGACAGGACCACAATGGTTTTACCCACCAGGATCCCGGCTTTCTGGACGTCGTTGCCAACAAGAGTCCGGAAGTGACTCGGATCTATCTGCCGCCCGATGTTAATACTCTGTTATCCGTCGGCGATCATTGTCTTCGGAGTAAGAACTACGTTAACGTGATCGTTTGCGATAAGCAGCTCCACGCACAATATCTGGACATGGAGTCTGCGATCACGCACTGCACGAAGGGAATTGGGCTCTGGGACTGGGCTAGCAACGACCAGGGCTCCGAACCCGATGTCGTGATTGCCACAGCTGGAGATGTTCCAACTCTTGAGGGCCTGGCAGCAACTGCCCTCTTGCGAAGCGAGTTTCCGGACTTGAAGATTCGGTTTCTAAACGTGGTGGATCTTTTCAGGCTGCAGCCAGATACAGAGCATCCACACGGTTTGTCAGATCGCGACTTTGACAGCTTGTTCACACTCGATAAGCCGGTCATCTTCAATTTCCATGCTTATCCATGGATGATCCATCGTTTGACTTACCGCCGCCATAACCACACCAATATGCACGTGCGCGGTTACAAAGAGCAGGGCAGCATCAACACACCGTTCGAGTTGGCGATTCGCAACCAAATTGACCGCTTCAGTATTGCGATCGATGTCATTGATCGTGTGCCCAAACTAGAGGTGGCGGGTGCTCACGCCAAAGATAAGTTCAAAAGCGAGCAGATAGCCTGCCGCAGCTACGCCTACGAAAACGGCATCGACAAACCGGATATCGTAAAATGGAAGTGGCCCTATTAATTTAGCTTGTAAGCGAAGGCTCCATCCTTTGCCTGCTGTGCTGCACTAGTTTAGGCAAATACAGGCAAAGCTGGAGCCTTGGCTTACGAAAGATATGGGCAAAGGCTGGAGCCTTCGCTTACAAAAAAGACAGGCAAAGGCTGGAGCCTTCGCTTACAAAAGATACGGGCAAAGGCTGGAGCCTTCGCTTACAATGAGTGATCTCATCGTCAACCACGCAGGGAGCCGATCACGCACCAGATCGCCGTACCCAACTGTCTCGCATAGCGTTGCCTGGGTTACCAACCTCCCTTATGTGACAGGTGGCGGACCGCAACAGCAGATCGACCTTTACATTCCGACAAACGGTAATGGCGGACCATTGGTGGTCTACGTCCATGGAGGAGGGTGGGAGCATGGCGACAAGGCGGGCGACAGCGTAAACCCGAACAATCTCCAATGGCTTTGGAAAGGCTACGCCATGGCCTCGATCAATTATCGTTTGGCGCCCTCCGCGTTGTGGCCGGCGCAAATTCAGGATTGCAAGGCTGCGATTCGGTGGCTCAAAGCGCGCGCGCATGAGTACGGCTACGATCCGAACCGCATCGCGGTCGTTGGCGAATCGGCTGGCGGTCACTTGGCGGCGATGCTCGGAACCACCACCGGGTCTAAGATTTTCGATGTGGGCGAAAATCTCGGCTACCCTAGCGATGTAGTCTGTGCCGTTAATCTGTTTGGTGTGAGCGATCTGACAAGACTGAGCTCAGCACATATTTCTACGCTCCTTGGACAGGAAGCCGCGGGCAATTTGGATCTCGTGCGTAGCGCGAGTCCGGTTTTCTATGTCCATAAGGACGAAGCACCGATGCTCATTATTCACGGGACCGACGATAAACTGGTTCCCTACGACCAGGCCGAGGCGTTGGCTGATGCCATGGATAGGGCGGACGCTCGATATCATTTCCATACCGTAGTCGGCGGCGGGCACAATCCTTACTTCGGACTCGGCGTGAATCCGCGGACAAGTAACTTTGATGTGGGTGGAGGCGGCGTCGGCCTGTTCGAAGATCCCGACGTGGAACCCATGATCATCGCGTTCCTTCAACATTACTTGCTCGACCGCCGTGCTGACGTCTTTCGTTGGCCGAACTAAAAGGTAAACGAAGGCTCCAGCCTTTGCCAGGGTGGCGTGTAAACGAAGGCTCCAGCCTTTGCCCGCCATGAATGCAGCGGCTGGAGCCTTCGCTTACGCTTGACCTGTGGCTCTTTACCAACGTTAGCTACCGCAAATGTTTGTTAACGCGTTCCGTGTACGAGTCACTTTCATCTTCGAGTACATCGGACGACATCCGACATGGATATTGGTTCTTCCATCGGGTTGGATGTTTTGGCGCTTTTTTCCGTTCTGGAAGGATGTCGATGCAGTCCACCAGCTAATCTCACCCGCCTGGGAGGCCAATATCCTCCATTTTCCACCGATCTACTGTTTCGGGGCGCGGCTTCCGTTTTGGCTTGCGGATAAGTTGATCTCTGGCACTGCTCCCAACATTTTTGACGAGCAACACCCTTCCTTGTCGGCCATTGTAGCTCTAGTCATACTTCAGCATGCGGGCCTTTGGGCGGCGCTGCGTTATTTCCTGTTTTCGATTGAGTTGTCAGATCTCAATCGCGGTATGGTCACACTCCTGCTTGCTTCCGTCGCAAGCTTTTACGTTTTCGCTCACACCTGCGGATCTGACGCAATGATTCCGGTGACTTGGTTTTTGGTTTTCGGCGCAGGTTACCGAGTTCTAACCGCGAAAGCGACATGGCGAAGCTGGGTCATTTACATCGCTGCGCTTCTTCTGGCTCTCGGCTCGCGCCAAATTAATGTCGTGTTGTTGGCTTGGCTGCCAATGGCAGCCCTGATTTTGATCGGGTTTCGATGGCTTTCCCGAAAATCTGAAAAACCCAAGTCGGTTCCTCGACCAGGACGAATTCTGGTGCTCGCAATCGCTGCAGGCGTTGCTGTTTTTGGCATCGAGCTTTGCTTGGTTGCCTGGTTATGCCAACGCTTTAATGTCATCGAGCATTCGACATTCGGTGGAACATTAAGCGACCGGATTGCGACATGGGTCAATCTACTCTCTCCAGGAGAAAAGGATCGACTCCTGGAGAAGGTGGGAGCATTGACAACCGATTCGAATGTGCGCCTCGCGATTGAATCCCAGATTAGGTTGGGGCCATATCACGTGGGTACAGACAAGGTGATAAGAAATGCTTTGGAATTAGAGGGATTACCGAAAGAGAGGATACAGGCGGAAAGCGATAAGGTCATTTTGCGCGCGGCGATCTGTTTTTATGAAACACTTGATCCCCGATTGATCGCGGTCATCCTCAGAGAGTTTGCCAAAGGGTGGGCGCCGACTAGCGATTACCGAATTGCGCTATCGGGCCCGCTTGAAACGTTTAGGTTCGCCACCAACATTGAAGGAGATCCGTCGCCTTGGAGCGATCTTTCCCGATGGCCTATGTTCGACATTCTAGGCGCCCGCATCATGCTGAAGAGAGCCGCAAACGATTGGTTCTTTCGGCACTGGCAGGGGATACCGCTACTTGTATGGTCCGGTCTGTTTGCACTTGTTGGAGTTTTACGGTTTAGGCGTTGCGCACTGCCGCTGGACGCCCTGTTGATCGGACTGACCGTGCTGGGGGTCGGCGCGGCGGTCTATGCGGCGACTTGCCTATCTGTTTATTCGACGCCGCGTTATGTTCTTCCGCTTTTAGTCTCTGTGTTCGCTTTCGGCTCAATCATCTTCTCGAACGGTCCCATCGCGGGAACGAACGCTCCAGCCTTACCATGCCATGGCCGCGCCAAGCAGGGCAACGGTTAGTGCATCGTCTCATAAGTAGGAGGCGGGCGCACGCCGAGCGCGCCTTTACCGTCGCAACGGCACTTGGTGGGAATCGTGCTGGCTAAAAACCTGAGTTGTGTTATTCTGGCGATCTGTCTGACGTCGAGACTTGGAAAAACAAGCATCCTACTAAAGTCTTCTTTCAAATTAGCAACCCCCCATGCCTAAGAAACTTAGCCTCCTTTTACCGATTTGCGCTGCTATCGTGGCGCTATCGATTCCTTTCGTTGGTGTAGCGCAAGACGCAAAACCGATCTACTATTGGGTTTCGCACGGATCGCCGACCGATCCAGTCTGGACTTACTTTTTGCAAGGTGCCGAGCAGTGGGCCAAGGACACCGGCCATGAGGTTCGCACCTCTTTCCACAGCGGCGATGTTCCGTCGCAGCAGGAAGCCGTCCGCGCGGCGATCTCTGCAAAAGCCAAAGGGATCGTTACCAGCACGCCTGATCCTGGAAGTCTGACCAAGGTCATCGCCGAGGCGCACGCGGCCGGTATTCCAGTGATCATCATGAACACCGAAGACAAGACCAGTGGTCGCGACGCCTACGTCGGCGGCGACAATGTGGCGATCGGCCATCGTTGGGCGCAATATCTGGTCGACCACGGCTTCGTGAAAAAGGGCGATGTTGTCTGGACCCCGGTGGAAGTTCCCGGCGCGACCTACGGAGTGCTTGAGACCCAGGGGATTGACAGTGTGTTTGGACCGCTCGGTGTCACCCACGAAATCACCGAAGCCAAGCTCGATCAGGCTGAGATCATCACCCGTATGTCCGATTATCTGACTGCCAATCATGGCAAGATCAAGGCAATCATCGGACTCGGTGACCTCGTAACGGGAAGCATCAAGCGTGTGTTCGACCAAGTCGGCATCAAAGCCGGTGAAATACCGGTAGTCGGCTGGGGCAATTCGCCCGACACGGCTCAGGAAGTTCTGGATGGCTATGTCAACGCAGCGATGTGGCAGGATCCGCAGGCCACCAGTTATGTAGCGCTCTCGCTCGCGGCGATGGCAGCGAGCGGTATTCCCCCGGGATTCGACGTCGGCGTCGGCACGCTTTACGAAAAGGACAAGGCTTCGACTTACCTGAAGATCATGACCAAGAAATAACGGCGTATAGTTTCGAGCTGCGGTACAACTCGAGCCGCTCGATTCCGAAATTGAAACCGCAGATTCCGCCTTGCCTGCAATTATCTGTGGAATCCGTGTAATCTGCGGTTTACCTCTGATCTTCGGTTTTTTGGGCTAAATGCGATCGACCTCGCTTCTTCATAGGCTTATCTCTGCACCTGAGTTCGGACCGTTTGTCCTGCTCATTGCTGAAATCGTCGTTTTCACCGCGCGGTCGCCGGTATTTCTTTCGGCGGGCAATATCAGCAATCTGCTGGCCTTCACTCCCGAACTGGGCATGATCACTTTGGGGATGACCCTCTTAATGACCTCCGGCGAATTCGATCTGTCGGTGGGTTCGGTGTTCGGCTTTGCGCCGGTTATGATGTGGACGTTCTACAACGCCCACATCACCTCGCTTGAAGTCGGCTTTCTCATCGCGATGGTGATGGCCGTCGCCGTTGGCTTCGCCAATGGTTGGTTGGTTACTCGCCTCAAGATTCCGTCTTTCCTGGTTACGCTGGGAATGCTGCTGGTCGTGCGCGGGACCGCTCTTTATGTTACTGACGGATTCCCGCAACGGACGTGGACTTCAGACTCTGCTCTGATGAAGGTCATTGTTGGGGAATTTTCCGTCGGCGGACTGCGTATCTTTGCGTCGCTCCTCTGGTTCATCCTGTTTGCGGTAATCCTGGGCTACGTGCTGACCGAAACGAAAGCCGGTAACTGGATTCAGGCTGCGGGCGGCAACCCGGACGCGGCACGCGCGCGCGGTGTGCGGGTAACGTACACAAAGATTGTGCTGTTCATCTTGACGGCGGTTATCTCCGCGTATGCCGGTGTCACCAGTTCGATCCGAGTTTCGGCGGCTAATCCGAACAGCGGCACCGGTTACGAACTAGAGGTCATTGCGATGGTCGTAATCGGCGGTACGGCGCTCACCGGCGGGCGTGGAACGATCATCGGGACCGTCATCGGCGTGCTGATCCTCCGCACGATGCGTGATGGCATTGTCCTGGTCGGGGTACCCGGGCTTGCCTACAATATTTTCATCGGGGCGATCATCCTGGGGATGATGGCGCTTCACTCCTGGTTGGAACGCAGACACCACGCGGGGACGTGATCACGATGGCAGACGAACTTGTGCGCATGGAGCGCATCAATAAGTATTTCGGTCGCGTGCAGGCGCTCAACGACGTCACGCTGTCGGTACGGCAGAATGAAATCGTCGGGCTGCTGGGTGACAATGGTGCGGGCAAATCGACACTGATCAAAATCCTGTCCGGTGCTCTCAGGGCGGACAGCGGGGACATCTACATGCATGGCAACAAGGTTAACATCCGCAATACGACCGACGCCATAGCTCAGGGTATCGAGACGATTTATCAAGACTCGGCGCTGGTGACGCAACTCTCGATTGCGCGCAACCTTTTTCTGGGACGCGAACCGGTTAAGGGGCCGCGCTTCTTCGATCGACTGGATCAGAATGCGATGAACGAGGCGGCGGGCGAATTGCTCAAAAAGGTGGGCATCACGAAAGAGATTCCGCCGACCACTCCGATCAGTTCGCTGTCTGGCGGCGAGCGGCAGGCGGTCGCAATTGCCCGCGCGATGCATTTCGAGAGTGAGCTGATTATCCTCGATGAGCCAACCAACAACCTCGGTGTCGATGAGACCCAGGGCGTGCTGCGCTTCGTCCGCAACGCCCGCGATTCCGGACACTCGTGTATCTTTATTGCACATAATATTTACCATGTGTTTCAGGTGGTTGATCGTATTATCGTCCTGCGGCGCGGCAAGAAAGTCGCCGACGACATCGATCCAAAGCAGACAACCATCGAGGCGGTCGAGCGCATCATCACGGGTATGGCGTTCTAACCCGACAAAATCGCGCGAAAAGCCAAAGCGACGAGCTTATTGCGGGTTATCTTAAACCCAAATTCCGAAATTTGGAATCGTCCTCGTCCTCGTCCTCGTGCTCGTCCTCGGTGCATTGGGATTTTGTGACCGCAAATAGACCGATGGAACTAATTTGTTCTGTTAGTCTGATTGCGGAACGATCGAAATTCTCGAGGACGAGGACGACGACGAGCACGAGGACGACTCCTCCGTCACGGTGACGGCGCACGGTGACGATGAGGGCGGCGGGGTCTGGCGGGGCGAGGGTAGCGGGTTTGGGCATGGCAAAAGTCAGTCACCATTGCCTTGTTTTGGCATGTCAAAAACTGAATCTTGCGTCTTTATGGGTTTTGACGGCTGGGGACAAAGAGGGACAGGTCACTGACCTCTCCCTACTTCTGTCCGTGCATCGCTCAAAAATCTCTAAAAATTTGTGAGCGATGCAGGCTAACCTGTAGCTGGTCTGTGAGCTCATTAAGTCCGATGACGGCTTTCACTGCGTTTGCGAAATGCTCTTCTGCGGAATGCCCGAGCACAAATGCAGCGGACCAGAAACCAAAAGATCCCAGCGACAATAGTTTCAGATTTTTGTGAGATTCAAGAATGCGCTCGGCCTGATAATAGTCGCGCTCAGCGTCACCTGACGAGTTGCTGTCGCGTCTAACCAACCAGAGCTGATAAGCAATTAGCTTAACCTTCTCGGCCTTTTCCAAATCCCGTGTCGCGGGCAGCTGTTCAGAACCCTGATTCATTTTTCGGCCCTCTACCGACATTCATTTCCCTTCGATATTTTTCGATTTCGCTTTTGTACTTCTCCTCGCCCTTTTTGTAAGCCTCGCCCGATATCGCATGGTTTTGATACATTTCCTCTAATCGAGATCTTTTGCGCTCAGCCTCCCGTCGTTCTTTCTCAAGGTTTTTGCGCACAACCTTAGGTAATTCTCTTTCGAAGCTTTTTCGTAACGCCTCCGGACGTTCTCGCTCGACCAATGCGCTATCGCTCACGGACGCCGCCGGTTGCGCCACCGATGCGCTAGGGGGAGTCGGATTTAGGCTAGGCGCGGACGTTTGATCAACGGTCGAATGAGCTGATGCGATCGCTCCCTGATGAGCCTGATTCGCATCCGGCAGCAATATACCGATGCCATTCTCTTGGTCGGCAGACGTAGCCGGTGACATCTTTGTCGCGGGGAAAACAGGAACGCCGGCGGATCCTTCCGGGCCGGAAGTTCTAGGCGTGAACGCACTAAACCCAATTGAACAGATGGCAACTGCCCCAAACAGGGAAATCAAGGTGGCGAAAGTTGCAGCCGCCCGTAAAACTTTCGCCGAGGTAGAAATCCAACGAGAGTCACTGGGTTCGGCTCTCACGAGAACGGTGAATGGCTGGTAAGCAACCTTGCTCATGACGTTTGGAGAATACACTACATCTTGTGGGGATCAATAGGCTTCATCGCAAGATTATGTGGTCGGGGGATCGATATCCAATGAAATCTTGCAATTCGGCAATCAAATATCGGGAGTGCCGAACGTCTGCACCGCTTACTTGTCCACGGCGCCGCCCTTGTCATTCGGAGAGATCTCCGGCCAATTCAGTCTTGCGCTCTCTATTCGTTCCGATAGCGTCAAGAGTCGGCTATGGACGTGGGCTACGTTCCCGCGGACTGGTAATATGCTCTGCTGAGTTTCCCAGCTCTCGTGACGTGGAAGAAACTGACTCTATGGAGAATCCGCTGCCGCTAAACTCAATTCTACCACGCCTTAACACCCTTATGAACGATACACCGAATCAGAATAGCCTCTCAAAAGACGTACCCGTCAAAGGTGAGTTTGGGAAAGAGCTGCCGAAGATTGGCGCTCCACGTTGAGGAGTTCTGAGTGGCTGCTAAAGGACGGATCGAAATACAATGTCCTCATTGCGGCAACCTCCAGTTAGAGCCTGAGCTCGCTCAGTCGACCAATTGCCGCAAATGCGGCGGCTACATCCAGCTGGAGAAAGGTCGCCAATCGGCCGCGCCGCACGAGGCACACCTTTACCCTTCGCCATTCCAGAAAGTAGAAGATGCGAAAGGGCGAGTCGAAATACAATGTCCCCATTGCGGCAACCTGCAGCTCGAGGCTGAATTGGCGAAATCGACTTACTGCCGCAAATGCAGCGGTTACATCCAATTGGAAAAAAGCCGAAAACCGGCCGCACCCCCCGAGTCCCAACCGAAATCCACTTCTGTTATCCAGGAATTGCAGGGGCTGTTTGGTGTTCAGCGCACATTTGTTGCCCGGTGCTTCGAGTGCGCGGGCGAGCGTGAGGTTCCAAAAAGTGCTACGTCTACCCTCTGCCCAAAGTGCGGCGCGTACATCGATCTGCAAGACTACAAAATAAACAGCATCTACACTCGATCCATTCGGACGGGAGGTCGGCTGATCGTCACCGGCAAGGGCGACCTTATTGGTAGACGAACATTTTGTGGGTCGGCCGAGATCCAAGGATCCTTGCGGGGGATTTTGATCTGCACCGGTGCGGTAAGGATCAAATTCAAGGGTAAGATGAGTGCCAGTATCGAGGCGAAGACGGTCTACATCGAAAAGAAATGTGACGTCGAGATGGTTCACCCGATCCGCGCTGAGTCGGTAGAAATTGAGGGTGCCATTTCGGGCCGGATCATCGCGACCCGGAAAGTAGTTATTCATCAGACCGGTCGACTCACCGGTACAGTATCGGCTCTGGGATTCACTGTCGAAAAAGGCGGATGCTTTTTAGGCGAGCTTTCAATTGGGAATGTGACGTTGACCGAAGGGGGAAAGGTCGGCTAACGGCACGATTCGAGCCCGGCTTTAGCTGCGATTTGCTTTGGAATGCTCTGTTTGCAACGCGCCGTATAGAAAGGGCGTATAGAAAAGTATAGAAGGAGCGTGACCACAGCAGGGGCAGCGAAAGTTTAGCGGCATCCTCGTTCCCGCTACGGCGCCGTAGCGGAATTGAGACGCGGAGTCAAAATCTCGTCGTTCTGAGTTTATCCATGAACTCGGACATCCTGCCCCTGGCTTGCTCCTCCAGCAGAGGAAAATCACTTCTCAACAGCCTTGCCCATGCTAATTTCAGAGAGAGAATGAGTTTCCTCCCAACCCTCCGCATCCGGCGATCTGTTGGTCTATCACCCCAAAATGGGTGGATAGGCAGACTGGTATAATCACTTGTTCGGCAAAATAAGAGCGCCATGGCCAAATATCTGATCTCTTTCCCCAGCGCGGCTATGATTGTGCCCGACGGCGAGTTGGAGGCAGTGGGCCGTGACGCGCACGCAGTGATCGACGAGGCGAAGGCCGCTGGCGTTTACGTCTTCGGCGGCGGCATCGACGAAGACGTGCCGCCCGCTCTCGTCTCGGCCGACGGCAAGGTCGCCCAGGGAGGCTACCCGTGGGCGCCCCCACTTGACGGCGGCTTCACCGTGCTCGAATTACCCTCACGTGACGAGGCCGTCAAGTGGGCCGCGCGCATCGCGAAGGCCTGCCGCTGCGACCAAGAGCTACGTGTCTTCGGGTTCGACCCACAGTCCTGAGTCAATGTCCCTCAGTAGCCGTTTTGCTTCCGTCCATCACGCTCGCCGGGCTCGCCGCGATACTACACTGCGCTGCATCTCGGCCCCATCCGATTTACGCGCTGCTGACTACGGTGCTTCCGCTCACGCTTTGGTCGTGGTTTGTGTTCTTACCTGACATCATTCGCGAGCCGAGTTGGCCGCCCGCGAAAATCGCGGGGACGTTCTACGACGCCGGTCTCGCACTCACGATCGCAGCCCTAATCCGGCTCAGGCCGCCGGTGATGTGATCGAAGCCGGGGCCGTCGGAGTCAATCTCGAGGACATGGTTGGACGTGAGCTTCTGCCGCTCGACGAGCAGCTCATGCGCATCCGAGGCGTACGGGCTTGCGCCGAGTCAAAGAACGTGCCGCTGGTGATCAACGCCCGGACCGACATCTTCCTCGCGCAAGACGGCGACGCGGAAACGCGTTTGGAGCGCTGCGTTGAACGTCTGAACACGTACCGTTCAGCCGGTGCGGACTGACAACTGCGATTCCGTATGCCGAAATGCAAGAGCTGATGCGGTAGTCCTTTTAGCTCAAATTCCGAAATTTGGAATCGTCCTCGTCCTCGTCGTCGTGCTCGTCCTCGGTGCATTGGGATTCCGTGACCGCAAAGAGACCGATGGAACTAATTTGTTC
>Ga0210405_10004992_pt1 | contig 12265 bp, 8 predicted proteins | sample IncBWH11MmetaG_FD_155492 | JGI IMG/M metagenome (GOLD analysis project Ga0210405, IMG submission 155492) | Forest soil microbial communities from Barre Woods Harvard Forest LTER site, Petersham, Massachusetts, United States - Inc-BW-H-11-M | ecosystem: Environmental > Terrestrial > Soil >... | reverse complement strand
ATCCGCGAGCTCCTAACTCAGCAGAAAATGAATCAGCTTCTCACTGCCTGGCTCCAGAATCTTCGCGCCAGCAGTGAGATTCGCACCGAAGCCCCCTGGCCCACCTCTGCCGCGCAGGCTCGATGAAGGAAACCGGCGACAAGCCGAAGCCTCGCAAGTGGTGGCGTTATTTACTCATCGCCACAGGCCTTGGCTGGCTCCTTGTCGGATTTGCCGCCTGGTACATCAATACCGATTCCTTCCAGCAAATGGTCCGCAAGCGACTGGTGGTGGAACTTGAGCGCATTACTGGTGGCAAGGTGGACCTTGGCAGTATTCATACTGTCCCCCTTCAGCTGCGCGTCGAGGTTCGCGATCTTACCGTCCACGGCACCGAGGGCCCCAATCAAGTGCCCTACGCCCATGTCGACCGGTTGCTGGCTCAGATAAAAATCATTTCCATCCTGGGGACTGAGTTCGGCTTCGACTCGATCGTGCTCGAAAGCCCAGTCATTCATGTGATCCTTTATCCCGACGGCTCCACCAACCAGCCTGAGCCGAAAGAGAAATCGGTCAGCAAGGAAAATCCCGTCGAGCGCCTCTTCGATATTTCCATCAATCGTCTGGAAGTTCGCCACGGCGAGTTCTTGTGGAACGATCAGAAGATGCCGATGGACTTCGTCGTGAACGACGTCTCCGCCGACATGACTTATTCTTTCCTGCGACGGCGTTACGAGAGCAACATTTTGCTAGGGAAGGCCGAGACCTGGCTGCCCGATTATCGCCCCATCTCCTGGACCGCCGAGGCGCACTTCACCCTCAGCAAGAATAGCGTGGAAGTGAAGTCAATCACCGCCACCTCAGGACGCTCGCGTTTGGTGCTTAGCGGACGTGTGGATGATTTTCACCAACCAAAGATCAACGCCAACTACGATGCCACCATCGACCTCATGGAAGGCGGCGCGATTGTCCGCCAGCCCAACCTGCGTCGAGGCACTCTGCAGACGAGCGGACATGGCACGTGGTCTCTCGATACCTTTGCCTCCACCGGAAGGCTGCTGCTGAAGGATTTCGATTGGAAGAACGAACCGGTCGACCTGCGCAACGCGGGCGTCTCCACGGAATACTCCGTCACTCCGCAGCGCCTCACTCTCACCAAGATCGATGCCCGCCTGTTTGGGGGTGCTGCGACCGGAGACGCCGACATCACGAACTGGATGAGCGGGACCAAGGAGGCGAAGCCTGCGAAGGGAAAACAGGCAGAAGAGCAGCAGGGTGTCGTTCACCTGCGTCTCAAGAACATTTCGGCGAAGGAACTGGCAACCACCCTTTCGACCCGGGAACATCCGCTCCGCCGGCTCAACCTCGCGGGCAGCGCATCCGGCACTCTCGATGCGCGCTGGCGAGGTTCGCCACTTAACTCCGAGACCGCTTTCAATATCGATCTCGCTTCGCCCACTATTGTTGGGCCGACGGATCTTCCCGTGAAAGCGCACGCCCGCGGCGCTTACCGCGCTGTTTCGGGGGAACTCGAACTTGCGGAATTCAACGCCAGCACACGCGCCACCCATGTGCAGGCAAACGGAACGCTTTCTTCGCGCGCGGCTCTGAAGTTCTCCGTGAACACCACCGACCTCGCGGAGTGGCAGCCGATTCTTACAGCGTTAGGCAGCGATGTTCGGATCCCCATCACGCTGCATGGACGCGCAGCTTTCAACGGAAGCGCCACCGGAAAACTAACCGATGCAACCGTGGCCGGCGATCTTCAAGTCGAAGACTTCGATTCCATTCTTCCCGCGACAGAGCACAGCCCGCAAACGACAATCCACTGGGATTTCGTCAAAGCCGACCTGGTCCTTTCCGAGCGCGCGATCTCCGCTCGCAACGGCCTTTTGCACCACGATGACACCTACGTCCGCTTCGACGGCAGCGCCAGTCTTCAAAAGGGGGTTTTTACCGATAGCAGCTCGTTCACTGCACACGTCAACATGCATAAGGTGGATGTTAGCGAAGTGCTGACCCTTTCCGGCTACAGCTATCCGGTGTCAGGAACCATGAATCTCTCGCTGCTGGCGGGCGGAACTCGCTTTCAGCCTCATGCCGAAGGCCACGTCCAACTCACCGATGCTCTCATTTATGGCGAGCCTGTCTCGCATTTCGATTCTGACTTCCATTACAGCGGCGGAGAAGCGCAGCTCAATAACATTCAACTGGTTCACTACGATGCTCACGTTTCAGGAGGCGCAACCTACAATCCTTCGACTCGGGCATTCCGCTTCAATTTGACCGGAACGAATTTCGATCTCACTCGTATCCCTCGCCTCGAAACCACTCGCGTCGACGTCGAAGGGCGCGCCGATTTCACAGCTAGCGGCTCTGGAACGATCGACCAACCCGCCGTAAACGCCACCATTCGTGTCCGCGATCTAACGCTTGACCACGAGCGTGCCGGCGACCTTACCATCCAGGCCGTAACTCAGGGCGCCGATCTCACGCTCAAAGGCCAATCTGAGTTCGAGCATGCCGAGTTGCACATGGACGGTTCCATCCATCTGCGTGACGATTTTCCCTCCACCATCAGCCTGCACTTCGATCATCTCGATGTCGACCCGTTCTTGCGGACTTACCTGCACGGGCGCGTCATAGGACACTCGGCCACTGCCGGCGATCTCGAACTGCGCGGGCCTCTTCGCAAGATTCACGACATCACCGTGACCGGCAACGTCGTCGATCTTTATGCCGACATCGACAACATCAAGATCCGCAACCAGGGTCCAGTCCGCTTCTCGGCTAACAGTCAACGGTTTCAACTCGACCAATTCCACTTGATTGGAGAGGGCACCGATATTTCCGCGAACGGTTCGGTGGAACTTGCGGAGGACCACCATCTCGACGTGCATGCGCAGGGAAAACTGAACCTGAACCTGATTGAAACCTTCAACTCTGACTTCACTTCTTCGGGCGTGGTCACGGTCGATGCCAACATCGGGGGAACCATCGCCCGGCCGCTGACTCAGGGAAAGGTTCAGATCGACAATGGCTCCGTCGCGTACATCGACTTGCCCAGTGCGCTCAGCGAAATCAACGGCACCCTGCTTTTCAATCAGAACCGCCTTGAGGTTCAGACTCTCACCGCCCATACCGGAGGAGGTCTCGTCACCTTCGGTGGCTACGCCACCTCCTACAACAGCCTTCTGAATTTCGATCTCACCGTTTCCGGACAAGGCGTTCGTCTTCGCTACCCGCCGGGGGTCAGTTCGACCGCGGACGCCGACCTGCATTGGGTAGGCAGTAACCAAGCCTCCACGCTTTCCGGTGATATCACGGTGAATAAGCTTGCGATCACTCCCGGATTCGATTTCGGATCCGCTTTAGAGAGCAGTGCGCAGTCGTCCGTTCTGCCCCAAACCAATCCTCTGCTCAACCGTATCAAGCTCGATGTCCATGTCGTTACCGCCCCCGAACTGCAAATGCAGACGGCCGTGGTTCGGCTCTCGGGAGACGCGGACCTTCGTCTCCGCGGTACGGCTGCGAAACCTGTTGTCCTGGGACGCGCCGACATCCTTGAAGGCGAAGCCTACTTCAACGGATCGAAGTACCGCCTGGAACGTGGAGACGTCACCTTTACCAGTCCTGTGTCGACTACGCCGATCGTCGATCTCCAGGCATCCACGCGGATTCGCGACTACGATGTGACGCTTTCCATCAACGGCGATCCCACGAAACCCAACGCGCTCCACGTGACTTATCGCTCCGAACCGCCGCTGCCCGAAGCCGACATCATTACGCTGCTCGCGCTCGGCCGCACGCAGGAAGAAGCTGCCGCGCTGCAGCAGTCCGGCCAGTCTTCCGTTGGGCAGGACGCTTCCAGCGCCATCATCGCGGAAGCGCTCAACGCCACAGTCAGCAACCGCGTGCAGCGGTTGTTCGGGGTCAGCCGCATCAAGGTCGACCCACAAGGACTGAGCACGACGGAAACCAACCTGGCACGGGGTCCGCAGGTCACCATCGAACAGCAAGTGACGAACAACCTTACGCTGACCTACAGCACCAGCGTTTCGCAGACGAGCCAACAGATCATTCAGGCGGAATACAACGTGACACGCAACGTCTCCATCGTCGCCATCCGCGATCAGAACGGCGTCGTCAGCATCGATGTTCGCTTGCGCACCCGAAAAAAGTAGCGCCATTGCCTGCCCTGAGCGCAGCCGACGGCTCCCCTAGGCCGGAACAGGCGTATCCTGAGCCTCTGATGGTCGCGAGTCCGCAATCCGATGCTTTCACGTCAGCGCGGCTAGACATGGTAGAAACCCAGATTCGCGCTCGTGGTATCAATAGCGCGCGAGTGCTCGACGCGATGTCCCGCGTACCACGTCACGAATTTGTGCCTCTTGCCCGTCGCGCCGAGGCCTATGAAGACCACCCAATCCCGATCGGCGAAGCTCAGACCATTTCCCAACCTCTTATCGTCGCAGTCGCCCTGCAATTTTTATCGCTTCAACCAACCGACCACGTCCTCGAAATCGGCACCGGCTCCGGATACCAGACCGCTCTCCTCGCGGAACTCAGTCAGCACGTTTACTCGGTGGAACGCCATGCATCGTTAGCCGAAGCCGCGCAGCGAGCCTTGCTTCGCCTCGGTTACAACAATGTCACCATCACCACGGGAGACGGAAGCCGCGGCCTTGCGGACCACGCGCCCTTCGACGCCATCGTGGTCTCCGCTGCTGCTCCCCACATTCCAGCGTCTCTATTCGAGCAATTGAAAGAAGCGGGACGCATGGTGATCCCCGTAGGTCCCGAGGAAGCTCAGCAGTTGCAACTGGTCGAAAAGAAAAACGGCGCCCCCGTCATTACGGTGCTGGAACCTTGCCGCTTCGTCCCGTTAATCGGCCAAGAAGCGTATCAAAAGTAGCGCCGCGTGTAAGTAGCGTCGGCGTCTCGCCGGCCACGCCGAACCTGAAGCCCGAAGCCTGATTTACAATTCCGCTGTGCTCCTCATCCACGATCTCCGCACCACGCTCGAGATGATCAAGTGGGAGCACTCCATCTTCGCCCTGCCATTCGCGCTTTGCGGCGCCATGCTCGCCGCCAACGGATGGCCTTCCGCCCATCAACTCCTCTGGATCGTCGTCGCCATGGTCTCCGCCCGTTCTGCCGCCATGGCCTTCAATCGCCTTGCCGATGCTTCCATCGACGCAGCCAACCCGCGCACGGCTACTCGCGCTCTTCCCGCCGGCACGCTGACTCCGGGATTCGTCACCACGTTCGTCCTCGTCTCCTGCGGAATCTTCGTACTCGCCGCCTCGCAACTGAATCGCCTCACATTCTGGCTTTCCCCGGTCGCGCTCGCAGTTCTTTTGCTTTACTCCTACACCAAGCGTTTCACCCGTTGGTCGCATCTCGTACTGGGATTCGCCCTCGGCATCGCACCTTCCGCTGCCTGGATTGCCGTGCGAGGCTCCTACGACCCGCGCATGCTGCTACTCACGGCCGCCGTCACTTTCTGGGTCGGAGGCTTCGACGTCCTCTATGCCTGCCAGGATCACGATTTCGACAAAGAAGCCGGACTCCACTCCATCCCGCGCTACGTAGGAATTCCCAACGCGCTCTGGATCGCCCGTGCCTTTCATCTACTCATGTTATTTCTGCTGGTAAGCCTGGTAGTTGCGTTTGGCTTGGGGAAATTTGCTATGGCTGGAGTTGCGGCCGTCGCTTTACTGCTTGCCTACGAACATTCGCTGGTCAAGCACGACGACCTTTCAAGACTCAACGCTGCCTTCTTCACCATGAACGGCGTCATCTCGGTTGTGTTTTTCGCATTCGTAGCAGCCGACCTGCTCATCGGAAGACGGTAGGTTTTCTTAGCGCGCTTCGCGACCTTTGCGGTCAAAGTCTTTTGCTTCTCAATGCACCCGATAGTCTTTATACAAATCCAACCGGTCTACCACCCCTCGGATGATGTGACTGTACGCAAAATATTCTCCCAGCACTTCATCCGAAATGCCGGTGATCGACCTGCGCCGCGCCTCGCGAATCGTCGGCAGATCCCCCTCATTTAGATTCGCAATCGCGCTCTCAATAAACCGATCCGCCCCCGACACCCCAAAAAATGGCGGACTCTCCTGCACTTTCTTCGTGACCGCCGCCTCCAACTCTTGATCGCTGAGTTTCTCATTCACGTTCAACTCTGGATGCTGCTTCTCGTACGCCTCCTGACGCTGCATCGCCGCCCGGAACTCTGCTTGGCTGTGAGGCAATTGCGCGATATACGCGAGCACTTCTTCCCGGCTGAATTTCGCGGGGCTGGCCGGTGTCTTGTAAGCTTCATACGTCCGGTAAGACTGCACCAGTTTCCGCGAATCCTCGGGCAATTCCGCAAGTCCGGAAAACGTGCTCAATGCCTTAAGACTTGCCTCGGTCATGTTCAGTGCCAAGAGCAACGCTGCTGTCGATCGAGCGTAAGCCTCTTTGTCCGCCAAGGCCGCGATCAGATACGAATCTTCCAGCTCCGGTGCCATGCTTCCATAAAGCAAGACGCCGCCCATATCCCGATCCAGATCCATGGCATGTTGTGGAATGAAAGTCTTCACCGTCGGATACTGCAAGTACCGCGCAGCCAGCGGACCAATATCCACGCCGTCATTCGACATCCGCAGCAGCAATCGTAAATAACCTGACGGCTCAATCTCCGCCATGTTGGCCCCCTCCAGACTCGCCACCACGACCTTGGCCGACTCCGGTGATTGATCAACGCTGTAGAGCAGGGAAGCCCCGTCAAACAGGAAGAATCCATCTTGCTTCTCGCCGCTCAGCAAGACCCGCAAGCATTGCGCTCCGGTAGTTTTGTCCGCGCCCGCCAGGTGCCAGAAAGAATCCATCTGCACCGACTTAGCCTGCCGCTCTTTCGTAGTCAATTTGCTGGGAAGAAATCCGTAGGTCTTGGCTTTGGCAGCATTGATCGCCGCGCACGGATCCGGCTTCTGCGCGAACAAACACGAACAGGCTAGCAGCGGCAGCAGCAGAAAGGCATTCTTCAAGCAATCCTCCAGGAATAGTCAATTCTACCGATCTTCTTTACGTCCTTTGCGATCTTTGCGGTTCAAAGCGTTTGACCCTACCCGAGGTCGCTTCGCCTGCGATATCATCAAGTAGATGGCAACGCACCCGTTCCAGACCGACGACGCCCGCCTCCACCCAATCGCCGAAAAGGTCTCACAGGGTACCCGCCTGGACGTCGACGATGCCCTTGCTCTTTACCGTACCGGAGACATCCTGGCCGTCGGTTGGCTGGCCAATTCCCTTCGCGAGCGCCTGCACGGCGACAAGGCCTACTTCAACGTCAATCGCCATATCAATCCCACGAATGTCTGCGTCGCCGCCTGCCGCCTGTGCGCCTTCGGGCGCAAAAAAGACGCGCCCGGCTCCTACACCATGGCGCTCGACGAGGCTTTCGAAACCGCAGCCTCGGGATACACCGAAGCCGTCACCGAATTCCACATCGTCGGAGGCCTTCACCCCGACCTGCCTTTTCAATATTTCCTCGATCTCTGCTCCGGATTGAAGCAGCGCTTCCCGCACGTGCATCTCAAAGCGTTCACCATGGTCGAGGTCGCGTACTTATCAAAGCGCGCCAAGCTGTCGATTAAAGAAACGCTGGAGCAACTGAAAGCCGCCGGAGTCGATTCGCTCCCCGGCGGAGGCGCAGAAATTTTCGCGGACCGCATCCGGCACATTATTTGCGACCACAAAATCGACGGCGACCAGTGGCTCGACACCGCCAAACTCGCCCACCAGATCGGTCTCAAGTCGAACGCCACCATGCTTTACGGACACGTCGAAAACGACGAAGACCGCGTCGACCACTTGTTGAAACTCCGCGCATTACAGGACGAAACCCACGGCTTCCAAACCTTCATTCCGCTGGCGTTCCATCCCGACCACACCGCGCTCGAGCATCTGCCGAAGACCACGGGCATGCTCGATATCAAGCAGATCGCCGTCAGCCGTCTGGTCCTCGACAACTTTCCCCACATTAAAGCCTACTGGCAAATGATGAGCGCCAAGATCGCGCAGATCGCCCTGCGCTTTGGCGCTGACGATATCGACGGTACCGTGATCGAAGAGAAGATTTACCACGATGCGGGCGCAACAACGCCCCAGGGTATGCGGCGTCAGGAGTTGATCCGCCTCATCACTGAAGCCGGACGCGAACCCATCGAGCGCGACACCCTCTACCGCCCGGTTACCCGCACAGAAACATCCGTAACAGTGGCTGTGTAGAGTAGCCCTGCTGCTGGAATTTCAGCAGGCGCGCAGAGCGTCAGGAACGCCGTCTTACCGTTTTGCCAGACGCCAATTTTCGTCCCGCACTCGTCATGGCATGGCGTAACAGCAGATTTACCTTTGTCTGATAACCGTTTCCGTAAGCCTTCAGCCACTCCAACACATCTTCGTCCAAACGCATAGTGACGGATTTCTTCCGTGGCCGATGAAATTTACCTATCTCTGCCCCGCTCCAGTCGAGCGTCTCGGAAAGGTCGGAGAAATCAATATCCTCGTCCTTTTTCGCCGCGATGGCGGCGAGGTCTCGCTTTTGTTCCTTGCTCAGTCTCATAGATTGTTCTCTCTCGCGACGTAGCGGCACGCGCGGAAATAATACGAATGACTTCGTCATTCGCTTCCTCAAACCACGTATGCACAACGAGAAGAACTGCTTTTTCCGCGACGGTGCCCATCGTAATCCATCGCTCTTCCTCTTCGCAGCCTTCGTCTCGTCGCGTCAGTGCCTGAGGATCGTCGAATGCAAGCACTGCCGTCTCAAAGCGTACGTCGTGTTTCAACAGATTTGCACGATTCTTGTTCTCATCCCACTCGAAACGCATAGGGACGCCAATCACACCAGAATGAAGAATATCTTGAATTCATCATCATGTCAATACAAGTGTATGTACACTACAAAACGCTGCTGACTTGTGTCTGTCGCTGCGCGCAGGCACGCTCTGGCTTTAGCTCGCCTCCCGATGCCCCATTTTTTACAACTTCCCCTGCTCACCCTTTCCACCCAGCCCCGGTCCAAGTAACATGGTTAGGAGACTCATGCGCGGCATCCTTGATCTTCTAGCCCAGATCTTCCGCAATCTCTGGGCGCACAAAATGCGCTCGTTCCTCACCATGTTTGGTATCGCATGGGGAGTGGGCTCTCTTCTTCTTTTAGTGGGACTCGGCGAAGGCTTTCGCGCCGGAAACAAGCGCAATCTCTCGCAGTACGGTGAGAACATCATGTTCATCTTTCCCGGCCGTGCGCCCGCGGTCCAGGGAAACATGAGTTCTGCCCGTACCTACCGGCTGAAATATAAGGACTACGCCGACATCGCGACTGACGCTCCCCACGTCAGGGCCGCCACGCCGGTACTGGTAAAGGACGACACCCACGCGGTCAGTGAATTTGCCACTGCCAACGGACAGGTCACGGGAGCCCTGCCCCAATACCGTGGTATCCGCTATCTTCCTCTGCGTGAGGGCCGCTACCTTGATTGGCTCGACGAAACCGAGGAGCACCACGTCATTGTGCTCGGCGATGAGATGCGCCGTAATCTCTTTCCCGGGCGTCCCGCCATCGGCGCTTACATCCTGATGAACGGCATCCGTTTCCAGATCATTGGTACGCTTGAGCGCGTAGGCCGCGGTGACGACAACTCCACCAACATGCGCTGTTACATCCCGTTCTCGGTTATGCGCGACTACTTCCCCCTTCCTGGGGAGGAATCTGAGAATGCCATTTCCTTCATCAACTATCAGCCCCGCGCCGCCGACGAGCACCTCATCGCGCAAGACGAAGTCCGCAAGATTATTGCGCGCAATCACGGCTTCGATTTCCATGACACCGATGCTTTCGAAGGCTGGGACACGGTTCAGCAAGCTCAGATGATGGGCCTAATCTTCGACGCCATGAATACTTTTCTTGGCACCGTGGGCATGGTGACTCTCGCTCTCGGTGCGATTGGGGTCATCAACATCATGCTGGTCGCCGTGAGTGATCGCACCCGCGAGATCGGCTTGCGCAAGGCCTTGGGTGCCACCAATCGCAGCATCCTTTTGCAATTTTTTCTGGAGGGGATTTCGATCACTGTGTTGAGCGGCCTGATCGGTATGGGCTTTGCTGGAGGCCTTATGGCCTTCCTCGGACAGTTTCAGGGCCCAGGCGGATTTGATCCGCCCAAACTCGTGCCTACAACCGCAATCCTGGCCATCAGTAGTTTGGCGATCGCCGGCGTTATTGCCGGACTTTACCCCGCCCGCAAAGCGGCCATGCTCGAACCGGTCGAAGCCTTGAGACAGGAATAGCTGTGTTCAAAGACCTCCTACGCGAAGCCTATAGCGCCATGCGCCACAACTGGCGCCGCACTATGCTGACCATGTTCGGTATGGCTTGGGGCATCGCAACGGTCGTCATGCTTTTGTCTTACGGAAACGGATTCGGGGTCGCCTGCGCCAACATCTTTGCCAACTTCGGTACCAAGCTCATGATTCTCGCGCCCGGCCGCAGTTCCATGCAGGCTGGGGGACAAAAAGCCGGTGCGCCCGTCCGCTTCACACTCGACGACGTTGACACTCTGACCAATAATCTTCCGCAGATCACTCACATCACGCCCGAGTGCGGCAAGCAGTGCAACATCCAATACGACACCCGAACTTACCCCATCTACACCAGCGGAAACTATCCCAACGTGGAATCGATCCGCGCTCTCGAGGTCGGCCAGGGACGTTTTTACAACGCTGAAGACGAAATGCAGCATGCCCGCGTCGCCGTCATCGGCTCCGATACCAAAGACAAGCTCTTTTCCGGACGCAACGCCCTCGGCGAACGCATTCGCATCGATGGCATCAGTTTCGAAGTCATTGGCATCCTCGCCCCCAAAATGCAGGCGGGAGACGACAACGTAAACCGCATCATCTATATCCCTTTCACCACCGCCTCGGATCTGAAAGACATTCATTACCTCGATTCCATCTGGTTCAATTACGAAACCAACGAATACGAGCGCCTCGAACAGTCAGTTCGCTACCTGATGGCCCCGCTGCACCAGTTCAATCCTGCCGATCGCCGTGCCTTGTACGTCTTCAACCTGATGGATCAGGTGCACCAATTCGAACTGATCACTCTGGGCCTCAAGATTCTTCTCGGCTTCATCGGTACCCTCACCCTCGGCATTGGCGGCGTCGGCCTGATGAACATCATGCTGGTCTCAGTGACCCAGCGTACCCGAGAAATCGGACTCGAGAAGTCCCTAGGCGCCCGTGCCCGCGACATCTTCCTGCAATTTCTTGCCGAAGCCCTCACCATCACGTTCCTCGGCGGCGCGTTGGGCATCATTCTTGCCTACACCGTGGCTCTTTCCGTCGGACGCCTTACCCTCTACAGCGCCATCGCCAAGCACGCCGAATCCGCGGACGTACGCCTGGTGATCGATCCCACAACCCTCATCATCGCCACCTTCATCCTCACCATCGTCGGCCTGCTGAGCGGCATGATCCCGGCCCTTCGCGCCTCGCGTCTCGACCCGATCGAAGCCCTGCGTTACGAGTAGCGCCGCTGCACCCATAAGTCTTGTCATTCCAACCCTGAGCGTAGACGAAGGGGAGAAATCTACTTTGCGCCCATCGCGTCCTTTGCGGTTAAAGCTTTTGCTCTTGAAAGCAACTCCCTGTCAAGGGCGCACATCACCTCCCGAAACTTCACACAATTCCTTGACTCCCTCCCTCCCGCCCGGGTGTAGAATCGCCTGGTAGCGAAAGAAAGCTTCACGGGATCCGCTCCCCGTATCCGAGGCGTGCATGAACGTCCATATCAGCTACAAAATTTCCAAAACACCCGACATCGAAAAAGAAATCACTCATCATCTCGACAAACTACGTAAGCGTCTCCAGGTCTTTCGCCCAGAACTCATCCACTTAAAGGGTGTCATCGAACAGAACTCCCCGCGCGAAGGCTTCGTGGTCTCATTGAACCTGCGCTTGCCGTCTGGTCAGATGGCTGTACAAGATTCGGCCCCGACTGCCAGCGCTGCATTGAAATCTGGTTTTGAGGACCTTCTCCAACAACTCAACAAACACAAAGCCCAGCTCCGCAACACCCATAACTGGCCGCGCTGGCGCCGCGTGGAGAACGAACGGCCCCAGCCCCAAGTCCCTTTTGAACAAACCCTGGCTGCGGTTCAGCCCGCCACCATCTCCGGCGACGATATCCGCCACTACGTCAACGCCAATCTCGCGCGGCTGGAAC
>Ga0210405_10004990_pt1 | contig 12266 bp, 8 predicted proteins | sample IncBWH11MmetaG_FD_155492 | JGI IMG/M metagenome (GOLD analysis project Ga0210405, IMG submission 155492) | Forest soil microbial communities from Barre Woods Harvard Forest LTER site, Petersham, Massachusetts, United States - Inc-BW-H-11-M | ecosystem: Environmental > Terrestrial > Soil >... | reverse complement strand
CACAATTTGTCTGCAGCGGTGACGTTCTAATGCGCCTAGCTTTTCACGAAAAATAGGGCCTTTAAGGATTTCTCCAGGCTGGCATGCTCTCAGAACCGGCCATGGGTACCTGCGATTTTCGCTTGGACGTGCTCTCGTTGATTTCCTTCAGGAACACGGGGGTCGTGAGTCCTCGCCCGTACCAATTCAAGTGCACGTGATCACTAAAGTAGCTGTCATCGGTGATCCCCGGCACTCGATCCAGCCTTACGAGCACCACCTCAGGCGCCATTTTTATCTCCTCGTTGAGCGCCCTCTCAAACTCATCTAAGGTGCTTTCGTCGAGGAACTCCTGCATGTAGGATCTAGAAACCGGTAAGACAACGACGATCACGGGTCCTTTGTCCCGGGCTCGCAACAATATCCTCTCGAAGGCCCGACGCTTCGGGCCGCGGAGAAACTCGTGGACGCCGTGATTCTCGGCCCGAAGAGCCGCCAGTCGGCGGAGCATCCTCGCAGAGGACCAGTCACTGAGTTTGTCGGTGACCTCTCCGGCATCCAGAACCCCGTCTCGCTCCAAGACAACACCCTCATACGCTTGGAGACGCGCCCCGAGTCCGACCGTTTGCGCCAATCGGTAACGTAACCCGACCAGCACCTTGTCGCTATACCCTACCGTCGGAAACAAGTAGCGTACATAGCTTGTTGTATACTGCGAAAGGATTTTACGGGAGAGGGCTGGGTCCGCTTTCGAAACCCAGACATCGCTGATGGTTTCGGTCAGAGGCACGTATTCCGCGCGTTCCGGCGTGGGACGCATTTCGTTGAGGTCGTATAGCGAGACGCCAACGATCGTCATAGCGGGATTGGGCCGCCGCTGCTGAAATACTTCCCATAGCTCCGGCGAGGATCCACCCACCGCCCAGTTTTCAATCCCGTCTCCGAGAGATTCGGAGACCTCCGGCCAAGACAGACCATCTCCCAGTAAGGACGACCCGGCTGTGAACACCTGCGGACCGCTCTGGGGTCCAATGCGACGATAGATTCCTATTCTTCGGGACCAGGGAGCGCTTAAGGGAAGCCCCACCCACGAAGCCAGGAGGTAATTTGCCACGGAACAAAGAGCCAGCGACAGAAAAGCGATGCACGCCAGCCGCCTTTCAGAAGAAGACCGAGCATGTCCACCGTCAGTGCGAGGCAGGTCTGGTTCAAGCGGCGATCCGGTCGTCGCCAGGGGCGAACGAGGCTCTGTTTTGAATGGTGTCATGGTTGTGAGTCTTGAGGGATTAACTTTAGTGGAACGGCGCGTAGTCGCTCAGCCTGGGCATTTGAGAGAAAATCGCGTCCATGATCTGGACTGTCCGACGGATTTCCGCCTTAGGAATCGGATCGGGCGCACCTTCCCGTATCGAAAGATAAAATAGTTCCATCAGTTTTCTCATACCGAAGTCCATCTGGAACTCCTTCCGAGCGAACTGGCGAATACTGATGATTGTGTTCCGAGCGTGCTCTTGCGCATGGGACAACGGCGCCAGAAAATAGCGCAGGTAACTCTTGTGCGCCGACGGCCGGATGCGGATCACCGTCCGGTAATTGTTGTCGAGCACGAGGTTGCCCGATCGGCCAAAAAGACGCAGTTCGTTCGATCCTTCACCAAATTGGGTGGTGAACAGGAAAAACGCCGTGGTTCCTCTGTCATCCCGGAGTACTGCTCGGACTTCATCGACAATGTCCGCGTGTTCGTGTTCGACGAGATAAGGACTGGAAAAACTGATGGACATCAGCTGCGGCGAATTGCCATCGAGGAACTCAGCGATCTTGGCGATGCCGTGACTCACCAGATTATGTAATAGAGAGCCCGGCAAACGACGGACCCAATGACGCGGATCGGCGAGGACGGCTTTGCCATACGTGGGATCGTCGTGCGAGTAGCACTGAATGCTCTCCACGTGTACCGGCGGACCGCCCAGGAAACCGCTTTGGACAAGCTTCCGCAGACGTAATGCCTCAGGACTGAACTGGAGGTTGTGACCCACGGTGATGCGTCGGCGGCGAATATCCGCCAGTTGCAACAGTTCGTCAGCTTCTGCCACATTCGTTGAGAAAGGTTTCTCGACATAGACATGGCAGCCGGCCTCCAAAGATAACCGAGCCAATGGAAAATGGGACTGGGCTGGTGTGGTAATGTGGACCGCGTCAACCTCTCCGGCACCGAGCATCTCCTCCGCATCGGTAAAGATCTGGGGGATACGGAAACGATCAGCGAGCTGTCTGGCCATTAACTCGTCGGTGTCGCACGCGGCGACCAGTTCGCAGCCTGGCAGATAACGCAGCTGATCTGCGTGCTGGTCCGCAATCATACCGCAGCCGATGATGGCCACCCGCGTCTTCCGTGGTTCAGACATTCTTTTGGTACTCGAAGTAGCGCTGTAATGCCTCCTGCATCGGCACACGACATTGCCAGCCCAAATACTGTTTCAATTTCTGATTTGAGTACCTGTGCCCCTTCCAAGCAAACACACACTCGCGGCGGTTGAATACAGGCGGAAGTTGCCCCTTCGAGCGTTTGGCATACCACTCCCAGAGCGCGCATAAACCGTAAGTCACTGGGTAAGGGATGGGCACCGACGCGAACTTTCGCACCTGCCGTTTGTATGCCCGCAGGAACGCCCGGCTCGTGGGCAGCTCATCGTCAACCACGTTGAATACCTCGCCCTCGGCTCCTTTCGCGAGTCCGGCAAGCACGATCGCCTCGGAGCAATTGTCCACGTAAGTCAGCGGGAGGCGTCCACGTCCTCCCAGGTGCATGAAAAAGCCAAACGTGTCTACACCAACAAAACCAGGGATAGCCTTCTTGCCCGGGCCAAAGACAATTCCGGGCCGTACGATCGTGATTGGGACGCCAAAGCGCTCGTGGTAGTGCTGAACCAACTCATCCTGCTTGAGCTTGCCATATACGTAGGCGTCATGGCGCTCATCCAAATTGTCCTCCAAGGGGCAGGATTCATCCCACAGTGCACCGCGTTCGCTTTGGAACCGGGAGTAGACGGCAAATGAGCTGACATTCACGAACCGCTTGAGCCGTCGGTGCTCGACCAAGGAGTCGAGTAGATTCCGCGTCGTGATGACTGAACCTTGAAAGCAGCCGGGAAAAGACTTACCACGACCGGCCACCAAATGATAGACGAGTTCAGCGTCCGCCGTGAGTTGACGGCATTCTTCCTTGGAAAGCAGGTTGGCTTCGACTATCTGGCAGCGGTTCGACTGCCCCGCCGGAATCGCGGCTTGCAGCAGGCTGAGATCACTTGACGTCCTAACGCTACAACGCACCCGTTCAAAACCCAGGCTTAACAGGGCACCCACCACCCTGGACCCAACAAACCCGGCTGCCCCGGTCACCAGTACAGGCACACTTCGATCCACGATCCATGATGGGTCAAACGTGTGCTCCTGAAGCGAGGAAATCACTTTAGAATAAAATTTGTTAGCGTTAGTTTACTGACGACTTACTGCACTACGACTTGGAGGTTTGTCGGCGGCGCTACGGTCGCTTGCGTCCCGGCGTACTCGCTCGCCCCGTAATCTGGGGCCGCGCCGTTCAACACCACGGTCCCATCCGACTTCTTGTATAGCCAGATATGGGCGCCGTTGCTCCAGCTCACCGGGGAAGCGAGAGTGATCGTGCCAGCTGACAACGGCTTACCATTGCCATCCGCGCCACCATAGGCGATGGAGGCGATTTTGACCGTGTTGGTCACTGTTCCGATGGCGATCCAATCCGCCTGAAGGGTTCCGCCTAGTCCGGTAGATGCCCAGGATAACTCGCTTCCCCAAGTGCCATCCTGAAAGTAGACAGCATCGGCTACGGTCAGGTTTGTTGAGTTGCTGCCCGCATTGGTCGCTGTAGTCAACCATGTTCCGCCGTCAATTGCTGAGGACCCAGCTTGTAGACTCAAATCCGGCAACGTCTTGCTATTAACATTGGTAATGTCGGGATTCTTGAACAGTGGGTTACCACTACCCGAGCACCCGGCAGTTCCGTCCCCGCCTATCGACCCGCCTATTTGCGTTCCGCTGCACCAGTTATTCGATACGTGGGCGATAGCGGACCAACCGTTAGATGGTGCGCCTCTATCCATTACATCTGACCCGTAGTGAATGAAGGCTTCTCCTCCGTACAACAAATTGTTCTTGAGCACATCGCCTTCGCCAGAAGTACCAACATAGGTCACGAAATCGGCCACTGGCCAGGGCCCGTTATCAATGATGCTGGTGAAGGCGTGTAAAAGATAACCGAATCCATTATGATAAAGAGTGTTGTTATAGACTCGGTTATAAGTTCCACCGTGGGAACTACCGCTAACTCCATTCCAGTCATACTTGAACATCAAGGAATTGCCAAACCCGCCGTAGAAAAAGTTGTACCGCACGATGTTTCCGGGCGCGGCCAAGTCTAAATTTTCGGTCCCGTCGTTGCCCTGGTTGACAGACCCATAACCAATGCGATTCCCTTCAAGTAGATAGTGGGTCGACAACCGGCTGTAGTCGTCGGTGATTTGCATGTTTCGGTGCCCGTACTTGCCATTGTAAGAAGAATCGTCGTAGGTGTACGGCAGGCTGGTATTTTGGGCACAGCCTGCCGACCACGGCTCATTGTGCATGACGTTATTACGAATCACGATTTTCGACCCGTAGCCGTCATAGTGCGAGTGCTCCGCATGTGACATGTAATTGTTTTCGATGGTGTGGTTGGGGTTCTGGGTGCCGTCTGAACCGTTGCCCGGAGGTTGTCCGATACGGATCGAGTCAGCTCCGCCATCTGTGCAACCTGACTGCCAGCTGCCGCCGTTACCTTTGCCGCTGTAGTTGAACTGGTTGTCGTGAATCCACCAATGCGTTGCGTAGTTATTGCTAGTTCCGTCTCCGATGAACAACTCTCTTGCCCCTGTCGTGCTGTTGAAAATGCAAAAGCCAATCTCAATGTCACGAGAACCAGCAGTGTAGGAAATTACTCCGGGACCAGCGCCCGGAAATCCATCGAGGTCAAAGGTGATGCCCTTGATGCTGATATAGTGGATGTTTGTGAGCGTAAACACCCAGTTCTGTGTAGCGGAGGTTCCGGTGCCTGAGATTACTGGTATCTCCCCGTTATAGGCCCAGTAATTAATCATCGTGGCTGTGGAGTTTCCCGAATTGCTCGGCGTAAAGGCGTTCTTCGTGCCCCTGTTGTAGCTGCCGCCACTGCCACCACGCAAGTACACCGTGTCACCAGCAACGGCGCTATTAAATGCCGTGTCCAGAGAGCACGCGGCCGCACCCGCAAGCGACGTAGCCCCGGTGCAACTCGCCCAAGTTGCGGCTCCGGTCGGGCTCACCCAATGCGTTGACGCTTGCGTTGACGCTCGCACAACGCTGGGGAGCGTGAGGCAGATATAGAACAGAAATATCGAGCAAATGCCCCTAAGGGTCGAACTCTTTGCAATCTTCATGACAGTACACACACTATAAGCAACGAACCACGAATACACCTGAACGAGAGGTCAAAAAAGGGACAGGACATGGGGGCTGTCCCCTGACGTCCTATTCAGGACATGAGGGCTGTCCCTTGACGTCTTTACAGTTCACATAGCCGGTTATTCAGACTGGGTTGTCCGCTTACGCTTCCTGCACACCGCGTACAGAGAGCGCCGGCACCCATCCGATGCATCTTGAGGTCGGTCGGACGCTGGGTAGTTTACGTTCGGGCGCTATTCCGCCTACTAAATTCGGGCCACCTGTCACTCGTCCATACGGCCCTCTGAAGCCTTGCAGATGTCGTGCGAGGTTTGATCTGGCATGACAGGACGAGCGTCACGAATGCCGGCACCACCGTCATCTGCTCCGTAAAGGTGTTGAGAGCTGACTCGGTTATGTTGTAGACCAAGGCCATCAGGAGAAAACAGATCCCGAGACTGGCCCAATCGTAATCCTGCGCAAGAGCGCGATGCAGCTGTCGGGCGCAGGACAACAGCCAGAAGAGGTAGAAGGCAAGGCCCACTCCACCCAAGTCCAGCAGGATGTCAAGGTAGCCGTTATGCGCAGTCGGAATCTCGTAACGTGCCCGCCGAGCATCGGTCCAGAAGCTTCCGAAGCCATAGCCGAGGTATGGTTGGTGCGCCCAATCTGGCAATACGTCCGCCCAAACCTCGGTGCGGCCGGTCAGCGTGCTATCGCGATCAAGCCAAGGGGTGAAGCCGGCGACATTTGAGCCTCCCAGGAAAGGCGTCGAAACCCCGAATACCATGAGGAAGATAACCAACGCCAGGACGCCGACTTGCGGGACACCGAGTTTCCAACTGTGGAACAGGCGCAGGCCGAGAAAAATGGCTGTGCCCAGCCCGAGGGTCGCAAACGAAGTGGAAGAGTGCGACCCCACGAGCAGATACAGGGCAATGAAGATAACGGAAACGTCGGCCCACCCCTGATAACGGTCTCCACTCACCCGTGAGCGGTCCCGCCAACTTCGATACAGCGCGAACAGCAAAAAGAAGATGCTAATCATGCATAAGCGACCCAAATGGTTCTTCTGACCCGTCACTCCCGTCCACATTTCAATGCCCGAATATCTCCCATACGCGCGGCCCAACAGAGGGTAATAACGGATCAGCACGACGGAAAACGGAACCAGTATGTAAGCGGACCGGCGCAGGAGACTTGCCAGGGCACGCTGGGGACTGACCTCAGACATGATAACCAGTGCCATAACAAGGACAATCAATTCACGGCTCCAGCGTTTGAGGGCGATAAGCGTGATCTCAGACCAGAAGGTGCTGAGGAACATGTACGCCAACAGCAGCAGCAACCATCTGTGCCGGCGCAAGCTGCCCCACCAGTCAACGCGGCGACGAACGAGCACAATTATTGCCGCGACAGCCAAGGCTGTCAGCACCCACCGGTCGAGCGCGCTGCCGGAATCGTTGTCTTGAGAAGGGGTGTTCGTCACGAGAAACCAAGTAGCCAAAGGCCTGCTGGCAACAATCAGCATCCAGAGCGTGGGAATCCAGAGCGCCCACGAATTATCGCGCGATGCCCGCCGCTCCAGCCGCAGCAGGAACAGCACAAAGGCGGTACACAGAAGGAGGGCTAGTGTAGGAGGCATGAATTCGCTTGGCGGGCGACTATCCCGCTTTTCTAGTCAGGTTTAAGGATTTGAAGCGAAGCTATTGCCGCCGACGATTCTTGCCCTAACCTGACCGAGAGCTCACGAATTCCTGAAAGCTTATGATTGGTCAAGCAGGTGATGTGCCTACTTATTGGCAATGATCAACCATCTGTTGATTGTCCGAACATTCGCCAATCCGGTCCTGCCTTGCCAGTCCGTCCAAGTCATTCATCAACTTTTCAGCGATGATATCCCAGTCGTATGACGCAACCACGAACGCTCTGGCCTTTGCAGCTATCCTCGCCCTCAACTCATTGTGCCTCAAGAGTTTGACAGTCTGTTCTGCAAGCAGCTTAGTATCGTCGGCTATCAGAATATGTTCTCCATCGACTACCTCTAATCCCTCGCAGCCCATGGTTGTTGAGACGACCGGCCGACCAAGAGCCATCGCCTCTAAGACCTTTAACCGTGTTCCGCTACCCGCTCGCAGTGGGACAACACAGACTTTGGAGCGTCTGTAATAGGGAATTACATCGGGTACGCCGCCCGTAATGAACACTCCGTTGCCTTCGAGTCGTCTCACGGGTGCTCCCGGGTTAATCCCTACAATCCACAATTTAGCATCGGGTACGTCCCTACGAATAAGGGGTAGGACCTCGTGACAAAAGTAAACTGCGGCATCAACGTTAGGCTGATACCCCATGTTGCCGATAAATAGCATGTCAGCAGCATCGCCTTCATCGGGCAGCGGACGGTAATGATTTGTATCGACTCCGTTGGGAGCCACCTCAACTCTGAGGCTCCTATTAGCCGACAAGAGAAGTCGTCGGTCGGCCTCGGACATTGTGACGCAAAGACCAAAGAGACTGGCAAAGTGAGGCTGCCACCGCCTCATCATCATCGCGTGTATCCATGCACGCATCTTTGTGTCTTTCGTTCGTTCGATGTGCGCAATCTGCTTGAACTTGTCGAAATCAATATCGTGCAGGACCCACACTGCTCGCTTACGCAATTGTGGAGGCAAGGCATCCAAATACATCCCCATACTGCCGTGCTCAATCTGCACAATATCGAAATCCACTCGGTCAGCGAGCCTTCGAATTTGTGTGGCCAGTTCTTCAGAAAAGGCCAATCTGAGTTCAGGAGGTTCCCCTTGCAACATAGACGTGAGAACCTTCCCAAAATGCATCACGTCCTTCAGGCTCTTATGTCTGACCGTCACCACCTCTCGACAAAATTCAAGCAGATGGGCAACCCCTTCCTCCTGTTCGTCTGTCGCCCTGAAAGCCGCCAAATACACTTCATAATCTCTTGCGAATCGGCGAAGGACATTATAAGTGCGGAGCGGAGCACCAGACGTGAGTGGATATGGAACCTGATTTGTGATGTTCAATATTCGCACAGGCTAACCGATTCTGAGAACACCGATTGCTTGGTGACTTATATCGCCACGCATAATATCTCTATTCGATAGAGTGCAGGACCGATTTATCGCCTACACACCATAAGAGTCTATTGCTTTCGACCGTGCCAAATAGCGACGGATTCAGGGGCGAACACCTCTGCTTGGGCAAGTTTCAACGGTTCGCGATTCATCCATTCATCAAAAAGAGCGGCGTGTCTTGGATTGACGTAGACGACCCAGAGATCTCCTTCGTGAGAGCGCAATCTCCGAACCACCGGACTCATTACGGCGGCGGCGAACGGATTGTACAAATAAACCGCCAATGGGCCGCTGGGAAACTCAAAGATTGCGGCATCGCCATCTAGCACGGTTGCACGTGTGGCAGTCTTGCGGAGATTGTTTCTGGCAATATCAGCTAATTCTCGAACAAACTCGACTCCTATGATAGTCTGAAATTGCATTTCTGCGGCGATCATGAGAGGCCGGCCTTTGCCGCATCCGAGATCCAGGAAAATCACCTCACGGGGAATCGGGTCAAGAAGCACGCGAATGTGCCTCTCCGTTTGCGTCCCGTAGAATGCCCCGTGTTGCGCATTAGTCGACGCGATCTGATATCTCCACAGATTTGCCGAGCCCGCCGTGTCCGTTCCATGTTTCGAATCGAACTCGTCCGGAGCGCTGGTAGAGCTTTTAAGAATCTTCACGCTCTGCTTCGCGGTTAAACGGATGGCGCCGAGAAATCCCGCATCATGCACGCGGGTTCTGATCTTGGCGGCGAGTAGCCTTAAATTCAGCATCAATGCCCCCTGTCCCGAGCCTTCCGTTTCCGCTATTGTTCAGTTGCGTGCTATTGCAAATGCCCTGAGCAGCCATTGCGGCGAACGCCCAAGCGACGGTAGAAGTATGGAGTCGCAATACACCAACGTGTATCGGTCACGTACTAGCCTCTGGAATGCTTCCTCTAACAGGTTAGTGCTCACGGGGCCGGTATCGCTCACACCCGGAGTTTCGCTGGTGTAGTGCGCGCTTCAACTGGTTTTGATGAAATTATCTGCGGCAACCCGGTACGCAACGAGTCGAGAATGGCAAAGGTAGCCACGCTGGTGAGGGCCAGCGAGTCGAGAGGAATCGGCGAAGGCCGTCCCTCGCGGATCGCGTGCAGAAACGCCTCGACCTCCTCGCTGTGTCCTTTGCCCGGCGATTTGACGGCGCGTCGGGAACCGTCGGCGTAGTGTTCGCCTACTTTGAAATCATCAATGATGAAGCTCTGCCCGCCGCCAAAGATTTCGATGCGCTCCTTGCTCAGCAACTTGTCACCGCAAGCCAGATAGCTTATTTGGCCCACCGACCCATTTTGAAAACGCAGCGAGATAATGACGTTATCCTGATCCGGCATTTGCGCATTGTTGGCCGCAACCGATAACGCATAGACGCCCACCGGCTCCGAGCCGGTGAGAAACTGCATCAGGTCAACGAAATGGCACACCTCGCCCAGGATGCGTCCACCGCCCTGCTCCGTCTGGGTCCAGTGCTCCTTTGGCAGGAATCCCGCGTTGATTCGATAGTTGATAAGCAGCGGCCCTGAGACCCGCTGGAACACCTCTCTGGCCTGGCGAGCAAGGGGCGAGAAACGCCGATTATATCCGACCATGAGGCGGCAATCGCTCCGCTGGCTGGCAACTTTTAGAACATGCGCGAGTTCGTCCTCATGAATCGCAAGGGGTTTCTCGACAAAGACGTTCTTACCCGATTCGAGTGCGGCCGCCGCGAACGTCGCATGCGTGTCGTGGCGGGTGGCGATGAACACAGTGTTGATGGTCCGGTCCGCGAGGATCTGGTGTACGTCCGTCGAGTGCGATTGGAACCGGAATTTCTCGCCCACGCTCTTCGCCGTGACTCCCCGCGTGGTGACTACGGAAAGCAGGTCACCTCCCTGCCGGGCATACGGGATCAGAAACTTCTGCGCGAAGCTGCCGGCACCTATGAACGCAACGCACGGTTTGTCTGGGGAGGCGTCAGCCGCTCGCGGCGGCAGTTCAATCGCTTGTTTCGCCGGACTCTCAGAGTACTTGAGAAGGATGCCCATGTGGCGCTCCGGAGTTTTTCCGGTCACGATGTCATACGCCTTCCCTGCGTCTTCTATATCAAAGACATGGGTCACCAGAGGCTGCACGTCCACGGTGCGGTTTTCGAGGAGCTTCACAAAAGCTTCCATGTTGCGGTTTTCCGTCCACCGCACGTAGCCGTACGGGTAATCGTGGCCTTGCTCCTCATAAGTGGAGTCGTAACGACCCGGCCCGTACGAACACGAGATCTTCAGTTCAAGCTCCTTCTTGTAGAAATGCGGCTCCCTCGGGATGTTCATGGGCACGGCGCCCACGATCACGATGGCGCCTTTTTGCCGCAGGATGGCAGTGGCCAGTTCCAAAGGGTCCGTGGATTGCGTCGCGGCAGTGATGATTACCGAATCGAAATTGTGTCCTCCCGTGAAAGCTGCTACGGCGGACTCCAAGCCGGCATCCGACCGCGTACGCGCCGCATGGCAACCGTGTTTTGCCGCAAGCGCCACCATCGACTCGGCGGTATCGACACCAAACACCTGGCATCCGTTGGCTCGCAGGATTTGCGCGGTTATCTGCCCAAGAAGCCCCAGGCCGATGACGCACACGAATTCCCCCAGCCGGGGGTTAGCCTGTCGGACGCCCTGCATCGCGATCGCTCCGAGCGTAGTAAATGCTGCGGCGTCCAACCCAACTGCATCGGGCACTTTGACGATCAGGTTCTGCGGCACGGTAATAACGCCAGCATGAGAGGCATAGCCTCCGCCACCGCACGCCACGCGGTCACCGGATTGGAACCGTCCCTGCGTATCGAGAGATACGAGGACCGTGCCCGCGGAACTGTAGCCCAATTCCTTGATGGTCTCGAGCTTGGTTCGCACTCGCTTCAGGGTTTCGGAGAATCCATCCTTGCGGAAGCTGTCCAGAACTTGCCTTACTAGATCTGGGCGTTGGCGGGCCTTGCCCAGAAGCGATGCCTGCGCGGTGGAAACTGTGGACCTCTCGGTCCCGGCGCTGATGAGCGAATAGTCGTTGCGCACCAGCACAAATCCGCTCGCCAACGCAGGCGTCGGGACCTCGGCCACAGAGAGTTCACCGGTCTTGAAATTCTGAATGATCTGTTTCATGAGGAAAAGTACTCAATGATGCTATGAGGAACGACGCGGCTCTGGGACGGTGTCACGGTCTCGCGTCTCTGGCGGGACGGCGTTGCGCACAGCCATGGACGGCACGACCATGCTGCGCCGGTGACCAGCGGCTTCTGCCCAGGCGTGATTCACACACGTCGTGATTCGATCAATATCAGCAGCTCTGAGCGCGTGATTGCAGGGAATCACGAGCACGGTCTTGGCAATGCGTTCGGCTTGAGGACAATCGCCGGTGTAGCCATAATGTGTCGCCGCGATGGCGGCAATGTCTTTATAGGGTCTGGCCGTACTGATCTGGTTTTCCCGCAAGCGCGCGGCTAATCGGTCGCACTGTGTGGAGGTCGGAACGAGCAGCGGGTATTGAAGACGGTTGTAGTATGCCCCCGGTGTTTCCGAACAAAGCATGACGGCATCAACGGTCAAATTCCGCGAGTAGTGATCCGCGTTCGATCGCTGTCTCTCAATTATCGAGGCAAGGACCGATAGACGTCGGATGGCCATGTTTCGGTCGGTTTGATAGATCTGGCCCAACA
>Ga0210405_10004989_pt1 | contig 12267 bp, 4 predicted proteins | sample IncBWH11MmetaG_FD_155492 | JGI IMG/M metagenome (GOLD analysis project Ga0210405, IMG submission 155492) | Forest soil microbial communities from Barre Woods Harvard Forest LTER site, Petersham, Massachusetts, United States - Inc-BW-H-11-M | ecosystem: Environmental > Terrestrial > Soil >... | reverse complement strand
TGCCGCTCCACGATGTCACGTGAATGTCGCGCGCCTGGCCAGCTGTGAACGATTCCAGATTCAACATGGAGGTCGCAGCCGTATCGACCAGAAACCACTTGTGCAGGCCGGCTACCTGCACTTCGATCATGGGAAGCACGTCGCAGCGCTCCAGAGGAAGCTCCTGCGCGTACGACACGCGCGCCCCAATTCCGGCGCTGAAGAGAATCACACACAGCGATGCAAAACGAAGTAGCCCGCGCCAAGGAGGCCCGTTATGTCGACGCTGAGCGAAGAGTGGCGCGACATTGCCCCGTGTCATTCTGTTGGGCGCGTATCGAATAAACCTCGCGCTGCGCGGCGGTGTTGACGAAAGAAGCGGACGGAGGACGATGGCATATCCCATGGAACACCCCTCATGCGGAAGAGCATAGCACAAGAAACGAACGTTCGTGCTAATTTGTGTCGTGTGTTACAGTATTTTCATGCCCCAGGCTTTGCGCTCCAATTCCCGCAAGAAACGCGCCGGCAAGCCCATCAATAGGCCAGCCCTACGCCGCCAGGCCAAAGGCCTGCGCACTCGCGAAGCTATACTCGCTCGCGCCGTCGATATCGCCTCCAGGGAAGGCCTGGAGGGCCTTACCGTCGGCTCCCTCGCGGAGCAGCTGGGCATGAGCAAGAGCGGCCTCTTCGCCCACTTTGGCTCCAAGGAAGAATTGCAGCTGGCGACCGTGGAAATGGCGCGGCAGGTTTTTATCGATAAAGTGACGCGGCCGGCCATCGCCGCGCCAAAAGGGATGCCTCGTTTGTGGGCATTGATTGATCGCTGGCTCGTACTCGTAGAAAAGCGAGTCTTCGAGGGTGGATGCTTTTTCACCGCGGCTTCGTTCGAGTTCGATGGACGCCTCGGCGTGGTGCGCGACCGTATAGCCGAAATCATGCACGAATGGATCGGAGCGATCACGCGGGCGGTGCAGGGGGCGCAAAACGCCGGCCACCTCGACCCGAAACTCGACGCCACGCGCCTGGCCTTCGAGTTCCATGCAATAGCCATTGGAGCGCACTGGGCGCATCAATTGCTCGAGGACCGCGAGGCTTATTCGCGTGCCCGCATGATGGCGTTGGAGAAATTGCGCAGCATCGCCACACCTCAATCGCCTCGTCTTCCTTAGTCTGTGATTTTTATATTTCGGGTCAGCGGCTGACAGGAACGACTTCCGCGGTCTTGCGGGGGTATTTTTTTGCGATGTAATTATCGACGAGCGCCTGGAACGCCGTCGCCAGTTCGTCGTAATTTCCTTCGAGGGTCACATCTTTCTTCCCATCAATATAGATGGGGCAACGCGGCGCCTCGCCGGTTCCCGGCAAGCTGATGCCAATATTCGCGGCCTTTGATTCGCCTGGACCGTTCACGATGCAGCCCATCACTGCCAGCGTCATTGTTTCCACGCCTTCGTACTGCGTCTTCCAGATTGGCATGCTGTCTCGGATGTAGCCCTGGATGCGTTCCGCTAACTCCTGAAACGTGGTGCTGGTGGTGCGTCCGCAGCCGGGGCAGGCCGTTACGCTGGGGGAAAAGGACCGCAACCCCAGCGCCTGCAGCAATTCGCATGCGGCATACACTTCTTCACGCCGGTCGCCGCCGGGCTTCGGCGTCAGCGAAATGCGAATCGTGTCGCCGATTCCCTCATAAAGCAGAACGCCCAGCGACGCGGCCGACCAAATTTGCCCCTTCATGCCCATACCGGCTTCGGTCAAGCCGAGATGCAGGGGCTGCTCCGTCTTGCTGGACAAATCGCGGTACACGGTAATCAAATCGCGCGGCCGCGAAGTCTTGCACGAAATAATGATTTGATCGTGCCGCAGGCCGCACTCCAACGCTAGTTCCGTCGATTGCAACGCCGAGAGCACCATGCAATCGTTGATAATCTCTTCAGACTCCTTGCCCAGATTCTTGTCAGTGTTCTCCTGCATCTTTTGCATGACGAGCTCTTGATTCAGCGAGCCGCCATTGACGCCGATGCGCACAGGCTTGCCGTTGTCGCGCGCGATTTTGCAAATGGTGGAAAACTGTTCATCGCGGCGCTGGCCCGCGCCCACATTTCCCGGATTGATGCGGTACTTGTCCAGCGCTTTCGCGCATTCCGGATATTTCGTCAGAAGAACGTGTCCGTTGTAGTGAAAATCTCCGATGATCGGTGCGTTGCAACCGGCATTCAGCAAACGCTTTTTGATCTCCGGCACGGCCGCCGCAGCCTCGGGCACGTTGACCGTCCAGCGCACAATCTCGGAGCCGGCTTCGGCAAGCTCGACGGTTTGCTTGAAGGTGGTCGCCACGTCGGCCGTGTCGGTGTTTGTCATGGACTGCACGACAATGGGTGCGCCGCCGCCTACGAGCACGTGGCCAACGCGCACGCCGTACGTCTTGCGCCGTGGCCGCCCGCTCGCCGCCGCGTCAGTTCCTTTGATCTGCGTAAACATTCTTTATAATTCTAACGTGTTTTCGGCATTAGGCGAAACATGGGTAGCGACTTGTGGGGTAGCCATTGCTCAGCATTAGTTAACAGCAGGTCCTCGAAGGGTGTGCGGGATGGTCTGCGCTGCAGCTTGCGACTATGCATTTCTGCAGCGAGAGGAGTACTGAGCCTCGACTTCACGCAAGGGAGCAACGCACAAGCCACGATTCTTCGCCGCGCTTTGTGAAGGTCTATTTATTTCAGAGTAGTTTCGTACAAAAACTTTTTTATATAGAAATAATTGAGAAATTCTTGATGTCTGATTAGCAAACTATTTCTGCTCGCTTGCCGTCTTATCGCGCATGAACAATTCCTTTTCTTAAGAAGAGGAATGGGGTACGGGCGTGCTGAGGTGGTTTGGGGACTGCGGTGGGGAGATCTCTGCAGCTAAGTGTGTTCTTTCTATATGTTGAGAGATTGCAGTAGATACCCTTCTGGGCCGCATTCTTCCTCCTTCCTTACCTGATGTTCTAAGCGGGGTTTCCAGGAAAGGGGTGTTTTTGTGAGAAAGCCAGGCATTTTTGCCGTTTGTTTGTGCTTATTTGCATTTATCAGCGCTCTTTCGACTGTGAGCTGGGCGCAAACTACAACAACGGGAGTCGTCCTCGGCACCGTTGCCGATCCAAGCGGCGCGGCAGTCGCGGATGCCACTATCGTTCTTCGCAATACGGCGACAAACGCGCAAACAACGCAAACCACGAACGGAGCAGGGCAGTATACGTTCGCGAATGTGACGCCGGGCATTTATGAAATCGCTGTTAAGAAGCAAGGCTTTCGAGGCTCGAACGTCTCTGCATTCACTGTGGAGGTCTCCAAAAACTATACAGTGGACCTGAAGCTGGAGATCGGCGAGGTCACCGAGTCCATCACGGTTTCCACGGAGGCCAGGGTCGAACTTCAGACCACGGACGCTCAAATCGGCGATGTGATTGGCGGGACTACGCTTTCGCGCTTGCCCACTCTCACACGCGATGCCGCCGAACTTCTGACGCTGCAACCCGGAACGACCCCGTACGACACTCCCGCCAACGGTGGTTTTGGAAATAACGGCGGCACGGTGGCCGGCGCGCGCAGCGACCAGAACGCAATTTCGCTGGACGGAATCGATATTACGGACAACACCGTCGGCGGAGGCGCAACGGCCGCGAACTTCATTCCAACAGGGGTCGAAAGTTTGGAGGAGTTCAGAGTAGGCGTGACCAATTCCAACACAGACTTCAGTCGCTCGTCGGGAGGCAACATCACTCTGATCAGCAAGAGCGGCTCAAACACTTTCCATGGCGACGGCTATTGGTTCCACCAAAGCGACGGTTATAATGCCAATTCCTGGGACTTGAATCACACGGCGGATGCGGCAACCGGGACACCATTCACGAGGAAAACGCCTTTCAAGGACAACCGCGAAGGCGTAAGTGTTGGCGGACCCATCCTCAGGAATAAGACATTTTTCTTCAGCAATTATGAAGTCCGCCGTTTTCCATCCGCTACGCAGGTGAGCCACATTGTGCCCACGGACAGCCTGCGAAGTGGAATTCTGTCCTTCAAGGACGCTAGTGGTGTGGTCAGGCAATATAACTTGGCTACGTCGAATGCGTGTGGCCCGGGCGGGAACCTGGCGTGCGATCCGCGCGGCATTGGCATAAGTCCCACGATTCAAGCGCTTTACAAGCTCAATCCTGCTGGCAACGACGCTAGCCTGCAGGGCGTGGACGGAAACAACACTATAGGATTTGTTGCCAACGCTCCAACACCTGTCAAGGACGATTACGTCACCTTCCGTCTGGACCATAATTTTACCGACAAAATGCATTTCTTCGGGCGCTATATCTATTCGCGAGCTCTGGCCCCCAGCCCCGGCAATCCTCAGATTGACACGCTCGGAGGGAAAGCCATCGTCACCAGCGGAAACGACGTTCGCGGCGACGGCGCCATCGGCGCGCTCGACTATGCCTTTACCTCTTTCACCAGCAATACCATCCGCTACGGATGGATTCGCAGCCGCGTTTTCCTCCCGGGTTTGTCTCCCAGCGCTTCCGCGACCACTCTCGCGCTAGCGGGTACCAACACGTCGGGAGGGTTCGTTGCGCAAGCTCCTGGGCTTTTTGCCACCGGGCTCATTGATGTTCCTATCGACGTCGACACCCAGCGCGCCCGTACGCAAGGCAATTTCCAACGAAACAAGCAACTTGTCGACAACTTCACCCACATTCAAGGCCGGCACACCATCACCGCCGGAGGCGACGTTCGCTGGCTGCCGCTCATCGCGCAGCGCAACGACAAAGTCGTTGGCTCCTTGGCCTCGCTGGTTGCCACGGAAGATGCCGATCTCAACGGCACGCATCTGACGATCCCTGCGGCGAATCGCCCTCCGTCTTGTACCACCACGGTCACCACGTTTTGTCTTCAGCCCACCGATGTATTGCGCTGGGATCGGCTCTATGCTGCCACGCTCGGGCTTGTAGATAACGTAAACGTTCTGGCCGTGCGTAACGGCAGTCTGGCGCCGCAACCCTTCGGCACCCCTCTTATTGCCAACACCAACCAGCAAGCGTATGACTTTTACGGGCAGGACTCTTGGCGTATAAAACCGACTCTAACCATCACTTACGGGATTGGATACGGTTGGCAAACCCCGCCAACGGAGGCTCATGGCGAGCAGACCTTTGAAATTAATGCCGCCACTGGGCAAATCCTTACAGCTGCCGGCTACATTCAACAAAAGCAGCAGGCCGCCCTGAATGGTCAAGTTTTTAATCCCACGATCGGCTACCTGCCCATCAAAAACTCGGGACGGAGCGGCATTTGGAATACCGACTATGGCGACATCGCCCCGCGCGTTTCCGTGGCTTGGAATCCGTCCTACAAAGACGGGCTGCTTGGAAACGCCTTCGGCGCGGGTAAGACGGTCATTCGTGCTGGTTTCGGGATCTACTACGACCGCATCAACAACGTTCAAAGTGTCGAGATTCCTCAGCTTGGCGTTGGCTTTGCACAAACCCTGAGCATCTTTGCACCGCAATGCACTCTGAATGGTGCATCGGCGCAAGGACCCCGGTGCGTAACGAGCGGCGCCAACGCGACCGTGGGATCTTCCAGTTTCCGCGTCGGAGTGGACGGCGCTTTGCCTGTTCCAGTGCCGCCTGCGGTCTCCTCACCAATCATCCCGGGTATAGGCGGAGAGATTTTGTCCTTCGCGGTCGACCCCAACTTCAAAGTTGGCAAGAGCTACAGCTTTGATTTCACCGTTCAACGCGAATTGCCGGGGAACATGTTAATGGAAATCGGCTACATCGGGCGCCTGGGGCGCGATTTGCCTAACAGTGTTGATTTCGACTCGGCTCCTTATAACTTCGTCGATAAAGCTTCCGGCCAAACGTTCGCTCAGGCCTTTGACGCGATAGAACACCAGCTTGCCAAGGGTGTCCAACCTCAGAGTCTTACCAACCAGCCGTGGTTTGAGAATCAGTTGCCCGGTTTTGGAGTTCAGCAGAGCGGTCAGGGAAACTGCGGAACCGGCGCTCTGTCCACAACTCAATGTTTGGTCTTTCAAAACGCGGGCGCGTTCGGGAGCCTATCGGTCGGTTCGGTCTTCGGAGGTGTTGACATAGCCAGAGGCGCGTTGGGCTTGCCCACTTACGACAACCATCAAATTGGCGCGGCGCTGTTCATGCGTACGCACAACGACCTTTCCAACTACAACGCACTTGCCATAACGCTTCGTAAGCGTCCATCGCATGGTCTTCAGTTTGATATGAACTATACTTTCTCCAAGTCCCTGGATCAGGTCGGCACGGTCCAGAACAACGCCGGCACCTATGCCTCCAGTTTCAACCCCGGTTATCAGTACGGGCCGTCGCTCTTCGACCATACCCACATCTTCAACGCTATTTTTAACTATGACTTGCCGGCTGGAAATGGTCATAAATTCAGCTTTGGCAACAACATCGCCAACAAGTTCATCGAAGGATGGTACGTCTCCGGCGTGTTCCGCGCCGCCAGCGGACCACCGCTCACGGTTGCCAACGGTGATTTGGGGGGCGGAGCTTTTGCCAATGGCTTGAGCGCTATTCCCCTTGCCGGCGTGGGAACCCTTGGCGCCGGAAACCATGGCACCGTCTGCAGCGGCAGCCTCGGTTTCGGCTCCGCTGGCGATGGTCCGAACTGCGGCGCTGGCTTGACAGGTACGGGTCTCAACCTCTTTGCCAATCCAGACGCCGTCTCCGCCGAATTCCGAGCTGTCAATATCTCGACCGATGGACGCGACGGCACCGGTAACCCGCTGCGTGGTTTGGGATTCTGGAACTTGGACTCGCGCCTTGGAAAGACAACTTCTTTCCACGAGCGCTACAAGGTTGAGTTCTCGGCCGATTTCTTTAACCTCTTCAACCACGTTAATTTCTTCCAGCCATCCTTGAATCTCCAAAATCCGGCGACCTTCGGCGTCATCAGCCAGGAATTGATTCCTGCCGATCGCACGCAGGGCAGCCGGTGGATTCAGCTTGGGCTGCGCGTTTCTTTCTGATCTCCAACGTCTGATTCCAGCGAGGAGGCGGGATTCGTCCCGCCTCCTTTTCCTTTCCAGTGTTCCCACGCAGCTTTGACTTCAGCACTGCTGCACCTCAATACACCTGTACTTCGGCGCATCGTTAAGCCTCCGTGGCTCTTCTCGCCCCTTTGCCGTTCACAATCACTTAGCTCGCTACATTTGTTTCACTATCTTCACTCCCTCTCTAATCCGTTTGTCGGAGCTGTCTGTACGACTGGAATCACCAATTCTTTCTCTCGTCCCGTAGGCTCTTAGAGCAACATTTAGACACGTTCCCCGGGAAGCAACAGGCGTTTCATTTTTTTGCTTCTTTGAATCAGTCGTTGACACCCCCCGACTTTTTGGAGTAAACACTGCCTCATCTTTAGTGGTGGGGGCCCTGCGAGTGGTCAACCATCGTTTTTTCATCTCGGTCGTCTGTCTATTTTTGTCTCTCCAGACGAGTTTGCCCTTGGCCGTATACACAGCCGGGCATTCGTGCCGCTGGGCGGGAAATCGTTTACCGCCAGCGGCATGAGATGGCTTACGAAGGCCCACTCCGCGGTTGATCAGCCAGCTAAAGCGGGGGGGGGAAATATGAAAGTGCTGGTTCGTCTTCTTTTTTCTGCACTCTTGGTCCTCGGAGTTTTATCGATTGCAGTGGTCGCGGGGGCGCAATCCTCAAATTCCGGAATCGTGTTGGGGACGGTCATCGACAAGGCTGGCGCCGTCGTCCCGGATGCCACCGTCGAGTTGCTCAATGCCGCCACGAATGAAACAAAAACCACCACAACGGTGGGCGCGGGTGAATACACTTTCGCGAACGTGCCTCCCGGTACGTACACGCTCAAAATCTCCAAGCCTGGTTTTGCCACCATCACCTTTGCGAATATCAAGGTCGACGTGACCAAGAGCTACAACTACAACGCCACCCTCGAAGTCAGCTCTAGCAAAGAAGTCATTGAAGTTTCCGCGCAATCCCAGGCTGAGTTGCAGACCGCCGACGCAGTCGTGGGCGATGTCGTTGGCGAAAATGAGCTGATGCGGCTGCCAACCCTTGGCCGCGATTCGCGTGAACTCCTCACCCTCCAGCCCATGTCCACGCCTTTTGAAAGCAGCAATGGCGGAGGATTTGGCAATAACGGCGGCACCATCGCTGGCGCACGCAGCGACCAGAACGTTTTCAATCTCGACGGCATCGACATCACGGACAACGTCATCGCCGGCGGCGGAAACCAGGCGCCCGTAATTCCTATCGGTGTTGAAAACGTCGCGGAGTTCCGCGTTGGCGTCACCAACAACAACGCTTCCTTCGGCCGGTCCGAAGGCGGCCAAATCAACATCATCAGCAAGAGCGGCACAAACGACTATCATGGCGCGGCCTACTGGTACCATCAGAATTCGGTCTTCAACGCCAATACGTGGGACAACGGTCACACCCCTAACGGTTCTGGTCTTGCCTTCACCCCGAAGCAGCCTCAACACGACAATCGAGTCGGCGTCTCCGTTGGCGGCCCTATTAAGAAAAACAAGACCTTCTTCTTCTCAAACTACGAAGTGCGACGTTTTCCTCAGGCGGTCCAGGTTGAGCGCATCGTGCCGACGCAGTCGCTTCGCAACGGCATCCTCACCTTTGGCGGCGTGGCGTACAATCTGGCCACTTCCACTTTGTGTGGTTCCGGCGGTAACCAGCCCTGCGATCCCCGTGGCATCGGCATCAGCCCCACCGTCCAGACACTCTGGAACAAAATGCCCTTGGGCAACGATCCAAACGTGGGTGACGGATCCAACACCGAGGGATTCCGCACCAGCGTTCCTGAGGCTCTCAAAGATGACTTCGTGAATTTTCGCTTGGACCACAACTTTACGGACAAGGTCAAATTTTTTGGCCGTTACCTTTACCATCGGGACCTTGCGCCCAATGCCGCTGGTCAATCCGGACAGGTAAGCTTGATTGGCGGCACGACCACCGCTACCAGCGCCTCGGACATCCGCGGCGATGGTTTCACCAGCGGCCTCGACTGGCAAATCCGCGATAACCTCATTAACAGCCTCCATGTCGGCTGGATTCGCAGTCGCCAGGATTTCAACGTGATTCGTCCACGCGTCTCCGCAGCGAATCTGAATCTGGCGGGAACTTCTACTGCATTGGGCGATATCGCTCTTGCTCCTGGTCTCGGCGCCACCGGCTTGATCGACACCGTCGTCGACGTGGATACCCAACGCGCGCGCCATCAGGCCATCTACGATAGCAACAAGCAGTACGCGGACAACCTCACATGGATCAAAGGGAAGCACACTGTTGTCGCTGGTACTGACATACGCTGGCTACCCACTATCCACGACCGCGATGACAAGGTCATCGGCTCCGTTAATTCCCTCGTGGCCACACTCGACGCGGACGTGACCGGATTTAGCATTCCGGATGCCAACCGCCCTGGGGCGCTCGCCACCGCTGATCAGCAAAACTGGGACCGTCTGTACGCCGCTAGCCTCGGCTTGTTAAATAACATTGGTATCCTCGCTGTCCGTGACGGCAACCTGAATCCCAAGCCGCTTGGTACTTCGCTAGTTGCCAAGACCACACTCCGAGCCTACAACTTCTTCGTTCAAGATTCTTGGCGCATAAAACCATCTCTCACGCTTACTTACGGTATTGGTTACGGCTGGCAAACTACCCCTCAAGAGCAAAATAAGCAGCAGACCTTCATCGCCAATCACGATACCGGCGACAGCATCATCAGTGGCCTCCAATACATCCAGGCAAAGCAGGCAGCTGCCGAAGCTGGCGACACGTATAATCCGACTCTTTCCTACATTCCCATTAAAAGCAGCGGCCGATCAGATGTCTTCGACGTGGATTACGGCGATTGGGCTCCCCGCGTGTCTGCGGCCTGGAACCCGAGCTTCAGAGACGGCTTTCTAGGGCGAATCTTGGGAGACCGGAAAACCGTCGTTCGCGGAGGCTATGGCATCGCGTACGATCGCGTAAATACTGTCCAGAGCGTTATCATTCCGATGCTGGGCGTCGGCTTTGCACAGACCATCAATCTACAGTCACCTCTCTGCAACGTGAACGGCACTAGCGTAAGCGGCTGTAATGCGGCCGTGGGCGTTTCCGGTTCCGGTGGCAACCCAGGCCTGGCAAGTTTTCGTGTAGGCGTCGACGGCACCATCCCCACGCCACCTTTGCCTGGTTCGCTCACGTCGCCCATCGTGCCCGCACTTGGTCTGAGCGAAATATTGAGCTTCCAGAACGATCCCACTTTTAAGGATGGCCGCGCGCATATGGTTGATTTCACCATACAGCGCAGCTTGCCTGGCCAGATGATTTTGGAGATCGGCTACGTAGGGCGCTTCGGCCGTAAGCTGGCGGGCAGTATCAACTTCAGCTCCGCACCCTACATGTTCAAAGACAAAACCTCTGGTCAGATCTTTGCCCAAGCGTATGACGCTGTTGCGGCACAGCTTCGAGGTGGGGTGGCTCCTACCGCTGTAACGAATCAGGCTTGGTTCGAGAATCAGCTGCCCGGTCTCGGAGTTGGGTGCGGCCCGGGAAAGACCAATATTTCCTCGACGGCGTGTATTGCCTCAGGCAACGCGACCAATTTTATCAACAACAATGTCTCGAGCCTCTTCCTGAACTTGGACATAGATCGGAAGTTCGTTCTTGGACTGCCCTCCTATGACAATTTGCAGGTACTCGATCTGTTCATGCGCGATAGCAATGACAAATCCAACTACAACGCCTTCGTCTTTACACTCCGCAACAACAGCTGGCATGGGTTGGTTTTCGATATGAACTACACTTTCTCCAAGTCACTGGACACCGTCGGCGCGGTTCAAAACGCCGCGGAATATCACTCTTCCAGCTTCAATTTCAATCTCGACTACGGACCGTCCTTCTTTAACCGGCCCCACGTCTTCAACGCCCTCTTCAATTATGACCTCCCATTCGGAGGTTCACACCGTCTCAGCAGCAGCCACTCTGCTGTGAATAGGATCATAGGCGGCTGGTTTGCAGCTGGCATCCTCCGCATTAGTAGCGGCATTCCCAATCTCGTTAGCGTCAGCGGCCAGTCCTTCGGCGGAGGTGATATTTTCGGAATCTCCGCGGGCATGGTGCCTACCGTCCCCATAGGTTCCATTGGTGGCGGTGGCATCAATTCCGGTATCTGCAGCACCGGTGCGGGCTCCGGCGGGAATGGACCGAACTGTGCAACCAAAGGAACAGGAACTGGTCTCAACTACTTTTCAAATCCAGTCTCCGCAATCAAGGATTTCCGTCCAACATTGCTGGCCACCGACACCAACGACGGGAGAAGCAGCCCGCTGCCCGGTCTCGGTTTCTGGAACTTTGACATGAGCCTCGGGAAAACGACGGGCATCACGGAGAGAATAAAAGTTGAGTTTTCCGCCGACTTCTTCAATCTCTTCAATCACGTCAATTTCCTGGATCCGTCTCTTGACACGACCAACCCATCCACCTTCGGCGTGATCAACACGCAGCTTGTTCCCGCGGATCGCATTCAGGGTTCGCGATGGATTCAGATGGGCTTGCGCGTCAGATTCTAAATATTCCTCCAAAACGAAAATGGGAGAGGCTAAATGCCTCTCCCATTTTTGCTTTTGCCACCACTGAGCCAGTCGCCGTCCGCGCTGAAATGCCGTATCATTACTGTGATTCCGGGCCATCAAAGAGATAGTTGCGGCTTGAAGGCGCGGCCGCAGGGGAGCGACTTTGATCCCACGTTACACGCGCAGGGAGATGGGCCAAGTCTGGAACGATGCAAATCGTTTCCAGAAGTGGCTCGATGTCGAGTTGGCTGCCACGGAAACGCTGGCCGAAGCTGGCCTCGTGCCTAAAGACGCCGCTGCAACGATTCGCGCGCGCGCCAAAGTGGATGTCGCTCGCATTCACGAACTCGAAGCGCGTGTCAAACACGACGTCATTGCGTTCACCATGAACGTCGGCGAATCCATCGGCGATCCCGCCGCGGCGCGCTGGCTGCACTATGGCCTGACCTCCAACGATGTTGTCGACACCGCGCAGGCGCTGCAGATTCGCGATGCTTCCCACATCATCGAACGGGCGCTCGTTCTGTTCGGTGAGGTGCTCGACCTGCGCGCGCATCAGTTTCGCAAGACGCCGCAAATCGGCCGCACTCACGGCGTTCATGCCGAGCCGATTACGTTTGGTTTAAAAATCGCGAACTGGTTTTCGGAGAATCAGCGCAACATCGGGCG
>Ga0210405_10004988_pt1 | contig 12268 bp, 8 predicted proteins | sample IncBWH11MmetaG_FD_155492 | JGI IMG/M metagenome (GOLD analysis project Ga0210405, IMG submission 155492) | Forest soil microbial communities from Barre Woods Harvard Forest LTER site, Petersham, Massachusetts, United States - Inc-BW-H-11-M | ecosystem: Environmental > Terrestrial > Soil >... | reverse complement strand
TGATGCGCGAAGCTCTGGCTCAGGCGAAAAAAGCTCGCCTCGAAATTCTCGACATCATGGAGAAGACGCTCAGCGCACACCGCGAAAACATTTCGCTGTACGCTCCGCGTCTCTACAAGTTGAGCATTCCAACCGACAAAATCCGCGACCTCATCGGCCCGGGCGGAAAGAAGATCAGGTCCATCATCGAGCAAACCGGCGTCAAGATCGACGTCCTCGAAGACGGCACCGTGCACATCTTCTCGACCAGCGGCGCCGGAGGCGATCAGGCGCTCCAGATGGTTCGCGACGTCACCGCCAGCGCGGAAATCGGCAAGACCTATCTCGGCAAGGTCGTCCGCCTCGCTGAATTCGGCGCCTTCGTCGAACTCTTCCCCGGCACCGACGGCCTACTGCACATCAGCGAAATCTCCGAACACCGCATCCGCGACGTTCGCGATGAACTGAAATTGGGTGACCAGGTTCTGGTGAAAGTCCTGGCGATCGAAGGCAACAAGATCCGCCTCTCCCGCAAAGCCCTCATCAAGGAAGCCCGCGAAAAGCAGGCCAAAAAAGATGGCGGCGGCACCCCGACTCCGGCCGCAGCAGCAGGCGCTGGCGGCGAAGGCAACTAAGCCAAACCAATCTCAAAACCAAAAGGCCCCCGGCAAAAGCCGGGGGCCTTTTTTCTTTTCATCTCTCTTCATTCCCAAATGTAGCGCTGGTCTTTTAAGCCAGCCTCTTGGGTTTATCTTTTGTAGCGGCCACCTTCAGGTGGCCCCGCTTTCTCTTCTCTTATACCCGCCGTGGTGCCTCAATGCGCCGGCGCGCAATGCACCGCGTCCAATGCCCCCCACAACGCATCCAGCGCCTCATTCGTCGTCGCCAGAATCTCCTCTTCGCTGCCTTCTGCGTGTTCGGCCAGCCACCCGCGCCAAGCCTCCCGGTGCGCCTTATCGGCTTCTTCATGCACCTCGAAATACCCCAACCCCTCCGGCGACTTCACCCCATAAAACTTCTTCAGCCCGTCGATCTTCGTCGAGGCAATCTCCGGCACCTGCGCTTCGTAGGCGTACAGCGCCGCAACCGCCTCGGCCACCGGCCGGTCGCCCACAATCTCCCGGAACGTCTCCACCACCGCCTGTGTTCCCGGCAAAGCAGGACAGCAGGTAATATCGTCTTCGCCCACACCCAGTGCAGCAGCGAATTCCCGCCACATTTTGGGATGCGGCCGCGAAGGATTCTCTTCCTCCGCCAGATTTTCCAGAATGAGGTCGCGGACCGGCCCCTCCGTCCGCGCCGCCAACACCCGCAGGTGCTTCGGGAACGCCTCAACATGGCGATAATACTGCGCGGCATAAAGCTGCAGCGCTTCCCGGCTCAGCTTGCCCGCCTGCCAATCCTGGTAAAAGGGATGCTTCAGCAAATTCTTCTCCGCGATCGCCGCATCAATTTTGTTTAGAAGTTCCGTGTTCCGCATGATGGTCCCTCCGGTGTCGTTTCCCAGGCGAAGCCGCATACGCGCGTGCTCAGCCAGCCAAAAGCACTGCGGGATTGTAGCAGACTTCGTGAGTTTTTGCCGTGCGGTTCAGGATGAGGGGAAATGGAGGCGCTCGATGTCGGAGCCGAGGGCCTGGAGCTTTTCGACGATGCCTTCGTAGCCGCGGTCAATGTGGTAGACGCGATCAATGATGGTTTCGCCTTCAGCCACCAGCGCGGCGAGGACGAGGCCTGCGCTGGCGCGCAGGTCGGAGGCTTGCACCATAGTCCCAGAAAGCTTTGCCGGCCCGCGAACCATAGCGCGGCGGCCGTCAATCGAAATATTTGCGCCCATGCGGATCATTTCGCTGGCATGCAGAAAGCGATTTTCAAAAATAGTTTCGGTGATCACCGAAGTGCCTTCGGCCTGCGTTGCCAATGCCATGTATTGCGCCTGCATGTCCGTGGCGAAGCCGGGATACTCCTCCGTGGTCAGATCGGAGCCCACAAGTTTCTTTGCGGCGCGAACGCGCAAAGTCGACTGATTCAGCCGTTCTACGCGCACGCCGTCCGTCTCCAGCTTTGCCAAAACGGCACCAAGGTGGCCTGGGTTGCAATCGGCGATCTTGAGTTCGCCGCCCGTGATAGCGCTGGCAATCAGGAATGTTCCGGCCTCGATGCGATCGGGAATCACGGAATGGGAGGCGCCATGCAGCTTGGGAACGCCGCGCACCCGCAGTGTTGAGGTGTCATCCCCCTGAATCTCCGCGCCCATCTTGCGCAACAGGTGAATCAGGTCAGTGATTTCAGGTTCGCGGGCGGCGTTCTCGAGTATCGTCTCGCCCTCCGCCAGTGTCGCGGCCATCAGGATATTTTCCGTGCCCGTCACCGTGATTTTCTCAAACACGATGTGCGCACCTTTTAACCGTCCGCCGTTCGGCACGCTGGCCTGAATGTAGCCGTGTTCGGTGGCGATATGCGCGCCCATTTTTTCGAGCGCCGCGAGATGCAGGTCCACAGGCCGCGCGCCAATCGCGCAACCTCCGGGCAGCGATACGTGCGCGACGCCGGAACGCGCAATCGCGGGCCCCAGCGTCAGAATCGAAGCCCGCATGGTTTTCACCAACTCATACGGCGCCACCGCGTCATTCATCGATTTTGTTTCGATGGTGTAGCTTTCCGCGGGGATCTCATGCGCGGAAACGTTCGCCGACATGAACGCCAGCAGTTTGCTCATCGTAATGATGTCGCGCACCTTGGGAATGTTGTGCAGCGTCACCGGTTCGGCGGTCAGCAGCGCCGCTGCCATCGCCGGCAGAGCGGAGTTCTTCGCACCGCTGATTCTCACTGTTCCGTGAAGCGGCTTTCCACCGCGTATCCTGAATTTATCCATTTCGAAATTTGCCGATACAAGTGGTTCGGCTACTCTCCCAATGCTTTCCGCAAATTCCCGCGCGATTGCAGCAGGATTTTGTGGGCCTGTTTTGCGGATACTCCGCGTTTCAACATAATCAGCGCCAAACGAAGGTCGTGTCCGCTTTGACGCAATGCCCGTGTAACTGCGGACACGTCTCTGGCGCTGGCTTCTTTCAGAATCCATTTGGCGCGCTCTCTAAGCTTCTCATTCGCCTCGCCCATGTCGATCATCAGGTTGTCGTACGCATGGCCGAGGCGAACCATCACTGCGGTAGAGAGCATGTTCAGCACCATTTTTTGCGACGTGCCTGCCTTCAGCCGGGTGGAACCGGCGAGTACTTCCGGCCCCACTTCCGGCGTGATCGCAATCTCCGCCGACTTTGCCAGCGGCGACCGGCGATTCGCCGCCACACCAACGGTCAACGCGCCACGGCGCTTTGCATAGGCAATCGCGCCGAGCACGTAGGGCGTCGTCCCGCTGGCGGCAAGCCCGACGACCGAATCAAATTCACCGAGTCGAATTTTCCTCAAATCTCGCGCCCCATCGCCCGGCCGGTCTTCCGCGCCCTCTACCGATTGCACCACGGCTTTTTTTCCGCCTGCAATCAGCCCGCGCACCAGATTTGGCGAGACGCCAAACGTCGGCGGACACTCCGAAGCGTCCAGCACGCCTATTCTGCCGCTCGAACCCGAGCCCACATAGATCAATCGTCCGCCTGCCGTCATCCTCGCCACAATTTCATCCACCGCGCGCGCAATCGCCGGAACCGCGCGCCCGACCGCGGGCGCAACCTTCCAGTCCTCGCGGTTCATCAGCCGGATAATCTCCAGCGAAGTCATCCGGTCGAGGTCCTTCGACGCCGCGTTTCGCTCTTCGGTAAGCCGCCGCGGGCGAGGGTTCCGTACCACCTTGCGTGAGGGCATTTCTAAAGTATAACGGGGCCTCCCTCCTCCAAGTAAGGGGACGAGCGCAAGTTTCATTTTCCCTAACAACAGGAACAGCAACACTCCCGCAATTGAGCGCCTGCCGTGGCGAACAGCTATGATAGAAAAGAGTAAGTTCTGTTTCTTTTGTTAATCCGAATGAGCTGGAACCCATTTCATGGACGTATTGAACAAGCTTTTTGAGAAGCATTTCCACGCGCCGCCGCAGCGCGTCCAGCCGCTGCAGGGCGAACTCGGCGCCTCCGGACGCAAAATTGTCCGTCTTTCCCGGGAAAATCAGTCCGCGATCGGTATTCTCTACTCGGTGCGCGAAGAGAATGCGGCGTTTCTCGCCTTCTCGCGGCACTTCCGACGCCACGGCCTCCCGGTGCCCGAGATTTATGCAGAAGACCTCGACCACGACGCCTATATTGAGGAAGATCTCGGGAACACCACTCTTTTTGAATTCCTCTCGCTGAATCGGTCTGGCGATTCCATCGCTCCGTCCGTGGTGGACTACTACCGCAAAGTCGTCTCGGAACTACCCCGCTTTCAAATCGAGGCCGGGCGCGATCTGGACTATTCCGTCTGCTACCCGCGCGGCAGCTTCGACCGCCAGTCCATCAACTGGGATCTCAACTATTTCAAATATTATTTCCTGCGCCTGGCCGCCATCCCTTTTAACGAGCAGGCCCTCGAAGACGATTTCGATCGCCTGACGAATTTTCTGCTGGAAGCGCCGAGCGATTTTTTCCTCTACCGTGATTTCCAGTCACGAAACGTAATGCTGCATCATGAACAGCCATTTTTTGTGGACTATCAAGGCGGCCGCAAGGGTGCCCTGCAGTACGACATCGCCTCGCTGCTCTTTGATGCGAAAGCGGATTTGCCACCAGATCTCCGTCAACAACTCCTCGACGCCTATCTCGAAGCTCTCTCAAAGCACATCCAGCTCGATCGCCAGGCCTTCCTCCGCTACTACTACGCTTTCGTTTACGTCCGCATCATGCAAGCCCTCGGCGCCTACGGCTTCCGCGGCTTTTACGAGCGCAAGCCACATTTTCTGCAAAGCGTGCCCTACGCTCTGAAAAACATTCGCTGGATGCTGCACCATGCGAAGCTGCCCATTGGGCTTCCAACTCTCCTGAGTGCGTTTCAAAATATGCTGGCCTCTGAAAAACTGCAGCGCCTGGTGCCGTCCGCGCAGCCGCAAACGCAAATTCTGGCCGTCCGCATTTTCAGTTTTTCCTTCCACCACGACCTGCCGAAAGACGATTCCGGCAACGGCGGCGGATTTATTTTCGATGCCCGCAGCCTGCCAAACCCTGGTAGGGAAGAGCGCTTTAAGCAATTGACGGGCAAAGACGCCCCGGTGATCGACTATCTGAACCAGCAGGAAGGCGTTCACCAGTTTCTCGCCAACGCAGTCGCTCTCGTCGAGGCCAGCGTCGCCAGTTACCAGCAGCGCGGGTTCAAAAATCTGATGGTCTCGTTCGGCTGCACCGGCGGGCAGCACCGCTCCGTTTTTCTCGCGGAGCATCTGGCAAAACGCATGCGCGGCCAGAGCGGGCTAGAAGTCGTCGTGCGACACCTGGAACTGGAGAAGATGAGCCGATGAGGGCCATGGTCCTGGCCGCCGGCCTCGGCACGCGCCTGCGCCCGTTGACGAATGATCGCCCCAAGGCGCTCGTCGAAATCGGCGGCCGGACGCTGCTGGAACTGACCCTTACCCGCCTGGCTTCCTTCGGCGTGCGCGAAGTCATCATCAACGTGCACCACTTTGCCGACCTGGTGATCCAATATCTGAAAGCTAATAATGATTTTGGCCTGCAAGTGGAAATTTCCCGCGAGGAGCTGCTGCTCGACACCGGCGGCGGCCTGAAAAAAGCCAGCTGGTTCTTCCTCCAGGACCCAAACCGGCTCGATGAGCCGTTCATCGTTCACAACGTGGATGTCGTCAGCACGATTGACTTTCAGCACCTCCTCAATGTTCACAACGAGAATCGCGCCCTGGCAACACTCGCCGTCCAGGAACGGGAAAGCTCGCGCTACTTGCTCTTCGACGAGCAAGGCGAACTGTGCGGTCGGCGAATCGGTCGTGACCAGGATCCCGAACTTGCACGCGCTTCCCCAAATTTGCAGGCGTTGGCCTTTTCCGGAATCCACATGATCTCGCCGCGCCTGCTAACCAACATTACCGAAGAAGGTGCCTTCTCCATCATCGCGACCTACCTGCGCCTGGCCGGCCAGGGTGAAAAAATCCTCGCCTTCCCCGCCAACGAATATTACTGGCGCGACCTCGGCAAGCTCGACGACCTCCGCCAAGCCGAGCAGGACCTCGGTAATTCTTGATTTTTACTGGTTTTGTAGGGCACGCCTTCTGAGGCGGGCCGTTTTGCTTTTCGTAGTGGTCGATCTTTAGATCGGCAAAAGCTGGAAGGTTACTTACTTCGCCGGTGCGGCTTCCACCGCCAGCCCTAGTGCCTTCATCACCGCATCGTGGACCGCTGTACGAACCTCGGCGATCTTGTGATTCTCACGCGTAGGGTGCACGCGATTCGTCAGCAGCACCACGAAAAGCTGCCGGTCGGGATCAATCCAGATTGTCGTCCCCGTAAAGCCCGTATGTCCGTAGCTATGCGATGAAAAGTAATGGCCGCTGGAACTGCCTTCCGTCGGCACCACCCAGCCCAGCGTTCGCGCATTCTGCGCCAGCGATTGCGGCGCCGTGAATTCGGCGATGGTCGCCCGCTTCAGAATCCGTTGGTGCCCGTACACCCCGCCATTCAGCAACATCTGGCAAAACACTGCCAGATCGCCTGCCGTGCTGAATACGCCCGCGTGCCCCGAAACGCCTCCAATTGCAAACGCATTCTCGTCGTGGACTTCTCCCTGCAGCATCCGGTGGCGCAACTGGCTGTCAAATTCCGTTGGCGCAATCTCCGGCCAAATCGCCTTCGGCGGGTTGTACATCGAATGTCTCATTCCCAGTGGACCGAAAATATTTTCATTCGCCAGCACATCCAGCGGCTTCCCGGTCAGCCGCTGAATAATTTCCGCCATCAAAATAATTCCCAAGTCGGAATACACAACCTTCGTCCCCGGTTCATACTCCAGAGGCTCAGCGAAAATCCTCGCCAGCGTTTCCTGCTTGCTCGTTGATGTCCGCCAGTATTCCTTGAACGGGGGAAGCCCCGAAGTGTGCGTCATCAAATGGCGCACGTTCACTTTATGCCGCCACTCCGGCTGCGGCCCGTTCGCCCACTCCGGCAAATATCGTTCGATCGGGGCATCAAGATGGAGCGAAGAAGGGAAGTCACCCTCAACCAATTTCTCAACCAGAGTTGTCGTCACCACGACCTTCGTGAGCGAAGCAATGTCGTACATCGTGACCGCATTTATCGCGGGCGACTTCGCGTCGTATTTCTGTTTGCCGAACGCATGCACGCTCAACTTGCCCCGAAAACCAACGGCCAGCGTCGCGCCGGGAAACGCCCTGTCGCCAATGGCTTTTTCGATCACGTCGAACGCGGGTTTCAGAAACGCCTCTCCGCGCACGTCCATCGCCTGCAACGTCATCGGATTCGCCGGCAGCTGCATTCCGTAGCCGGCCTTCAAGTCAACGCCAGGAATCGTCACCGGCAGGCGGCCGCGAATCGGAATCTCGCCGAACAGCGCCCGCGCTACGGAAATCTGAGCCACATCCGCGATGCCGAACGCGGAAAGCCACGTTTCCGCCTGCGGAAACCGCTCAATTAGGTAAGGGCTTCCGAGTCCGATGGAAATCACCGGCTTGCCCGTCTTGTAAATCTGCTGAATCAAGGGGAACTGGTCGGCCGGAACGTCGACATCTCCCTTGCGATCACTGACCCGCACAAACAGCGCCAGAATCGCAATGTCGTAGGAGTCCGTTGCCGGCAGCTTCAAGTTCTCCGCCTTCGCAAATTTCGTGTCCGCGCGCAGCGTCGTCACAGAGTCGAATCGCCTGCGCAGTTCGCGCTCTAAATCTTCCCCTGGGTATGGTTCGGGATCCGCGTACAAACAAATCAGCAACGCCCGCGCGGGTTTCGTGCCGTCCAAAGGCAAACGATGCGGCGTGTCTCGCAGCAGAGTAATGCCCCGGTCGGAAATCTCCTGCGACTCCGCTTGCCACGCCACGTTGCCGAATTTTTCATTCAACGCGGCAACATCTACCAACCGATTCTTCTCCAATCCGAGTCGTGCCTTCGCTTCCAGAATCCGCCGCACCGAACCGTCCAGCCGCTCCTGCGAAATCTGCCCGGACTGCACCGCCGCCAGCAGGGCTTCATACGCCGCGTCCGGCACTGGCGGCATCAGCAGCGCATCCGCTCCGGCAAGAAACGCGCGCACCGCCGCATCGCCCGGCGCATACCTCACGGTAATTCCACCCATGTCCATCGCGTCGGTGACTACCAACCCTTGAAATCCAAGCTGCTTCCGCAGCAAATCTGTTAACACGCGCGAAGAAAGCGTCGCCGGCGTATTCGCATCCGGCTCCAGCGCCGGAACATTCAAATGCCCGGTCATAATGCTGCCCACGCCCGCCGCAATTGCCGCTCGAAAGGGCACAAGCTCCAGCTTTTCGAGGCGCGCCCGATCGGCCGTGACTACCGGCAAATCAATGTGTGAATCCGCCGTCGTGTCGCCGTGGCCGGGAAAATGCTTAGCGGTGGCCAGCCCGCCATTCTCCTGCACGCCACGAATAAACTCCGTTACAAATTTCGAAACTCTTTCCGGGTTCTCCCCAAACGATCGCGTGTTAATGATGGGGTTTCCCGGATTGCTGTTCACGTCCGCGTCCGGCGCGTAAATCCACTGAATCCCCACCGCGCGCGCCTCGAGCGCCGTGATTTTTCCCATCGTGTACGCGTCTTTCGGATTTCCGGCCGCCGCCATCGCCATCGCCGTGGGAAACGAAGTTCCCTCGTCCAGCCGCATCGCCGTGCCGCGCTCGAAATCCGCTCCAATCAGCAGTGGCAGCTTGGACTTCGCCTGCAACTGGTTGCTGAGTACCGCCGAGGGGTACGCCTGGCTCTTCAGAAAACCAAGTGGCGAGCCCTGGGTCACATTGATGAAACCGCCGACGTGCAAATCCTCGACATCGTGCATCATCTGCGCGTAGGCAGCCGCGTCCGTCGGCGTAAAACTCCCGTGATATGTCGTAAATAAAAGCTGGCCGACTTTTTCCTCGACGCTCATCTCTTTCAGCGTCGATTCCACCCATTTGCCGGGGTCTTCGATTGCAGATTTGGAACTCGGAGCGGCCTGCGATGCGCTTTGTTTTGCCGCGGACTTCGAGACTGCGGTTTTCCGCGACTTTCCACTGCGCGATTGGCTGCGAACTTTCGGTGTCATAAGCGATAGAAGGACCAGCGGCAACAGCATCAACCGGGCGGTTCGCCTGCTCATATTGGAGAAATCCCTGCCGTGCCCCATGCCTTGACTGTATATAGCACGCGCACTACCCGCTCACAATGAAGGTGCGGAACTCCCGTTCCAGAATATCATTGGGACATATGAAACATCGCTCTCGAGTTCGTGCCAACTCGTATACCACCCGCATCGCACTATTCGCCTTCCTGTCAGTTCTCTTTTTCTCTTCAGTCTCTTCCCTTGCGGCCCAGACCCGCGCCAGGCCCGCAAAAAGCAGAAGCCGCGCTGGCCGCGTGCAGACAGGCCTCGACGTTCTCGAAGCGGAAAAATTCGCGCCCCTCCGTGGCAAGCACATCGGCTTAATCACCAATCACACCGGCCTCGACTATCAAGAGCGCACCACGATCAACGTCCTCGCCCACGCCCCCGGCGTGCAAGTCGTGGCCCTCTTCAGTCCTGAACACGGCATCGCCGGCCACTCCGACGAAAAGCTTGCTTCTTCCAAAGACGCCTCCACCGGCCTGCCCATCTTCAGCCTCTACGGCGATCATCTGCGCCCGACCGACGAAATGTTGCAGGGGATCGACGCCCTCGTCTTCGACGTTCAGGACGCCGGCGTCCGCTTCTACACCTACACCACCACGATGGCCTACTGCATGGAGGAAGCCGCCAAGCGCAACATCGCCTTCTTTGTCCTCGACCGGCCGAATCCCCTGAACGGCGACATCGTCGAAGGCCCCATGCTCGACGCCGAAAAAACTTCCTTCGTCGCTTACTTTCCGCTCCCCATGCGCTATGGCCTCACCATCGGCGAGCTAGCCCAGTTCCTCAACACAGAAAATCACATCAACGCCCAACTCCACGTGATTCCAATGAGAAACTGGCATCGCAACTATTTTTTCGAAAGCACCGGGCTGAAATGGATTCCGCCCTCGCCCAATCTGCGCACTCTAAAAGGCTCGCTGCTCTATCCCGGCCTCGAGATTCTCCAGAACGCTGGCGTCTCCGTCGGCCGCGGCACCGAAGCGCCGTTTGAAGAATTCGGCGCGCCCTGGATCAACGGCGAAGAAATCGCGGCGGTGCTTAACGCAAAAAGTCTTCCCGGCGTCCACTTCGTGAATCAGCCATTCATCCCCGTCAGCGGCCTCTACGCCGGCCAGCACTGCGGAGGCGTCGGCGTGCGGGTAACCGACCGCGGCGCACTGCGTTCGATGCGCGTCGGCCTCGAAATCGCCGCCATCTTGCACAAAAAATATCCGGACAATTTCGACCTTTCGAAGATCCTCCTGCTCCTCGGCAACGATTCCACCCTCCAGCAACTCCAGTCCGGCACTCCCGTCGGCGAAATCATCGCCAGTTGGGCCAAGGACCTCGCCGCCTACGACGCTGTCCGCCGCCCCTACTTCCTCTACAAATAAACCGACCCCACCCGTCTCTGGAAACGATTGACTTTCCAGTTGCTCAACTAACAGAACAAAATCTGTGCTCAGACTGTTAGAATGCTGCCGATGACGGAAACTACAGCGACGAAGCCAGACAAAATGTCGCCAGGCAGCGGCAAAATATGGAGTCCGCTTCGTTGGTGTTTACCAGCTTTAGTGGGATTCTTATTATTCCTTCTCGCGTTTCCAATTGACCGCCGAATCCCACACTGGTTCCCGCTAAATCTTGCCGAGATGTTTACCCTGTGGTTTCTTTTTATCACGCCAGTAACGACGGTAATTGCTATCGTCACGCTCGTGAAAGGCAAACGAGCCGCCCCGAAGGCCCTCTTCGCTACGTTAATTGCTTGGACGGCCATAGCAGTCAGCTTGGTCATGAATGTATTCGTCCTGCTTGGTATATGGGCGTCAACGTATTAATGCTTCACCATCCCGTATCGAATTCGATGAACATAAATCGAAAGCTAACAGTTTTCGGGCATTGCTGAGAATTCCCACGCGCTGCCCAGTGTGCTAAAGTCCGCTATATGCGTATCGTTTCCTTGTTGCCCTCCGCCACGGAGATTCTGTTCGCTCTTGGGCTGGATGAAGAAATCGTCGGCGTTAGCCACGAATGCGATTTTCCGCTCCGGGCGAAAACGAAAACCGCGGTCGTCTCATCCCGCCTCCCGAAAGAAGCTACCCCTACGGAAATCGATCGCCTGGTCCGCGAGCACGTGGAGCGCGGCGAATCCATCTACGCCGTAAATCGCGATCGACTCGAGGAACTCGCCCCCGACCTGATTTTCACGCAAGACCTCTGCCACGTTTGTGCCGCCACGCCGGAAGAACTGGGCGCAGCGTTGGCCACTATCTCCAAGCAACCGGAAATCATCAGCCTCGATCCCCACGACCTCGGCGACGTCTGGCGCGATATTTTGTGGATTGGCGAAGCGACCGGCCGCCGCGAGCGCGCGCAGGAACTCGTCACCCACATCGGCGAACGCCTCGGCCGCCTGAAGGCGCAACTCGCTTCACACTCGGAACAACCAAGAGTCGCGGTGCTCGAATGGCTGCAGCCCTTTTACGTCGGAGGGCACTGGGTTCCGGAAATGGTGGAGCATGCCGGAGGCATTGACGTGCTCGGTAATGCAAAAACGCCCTCACGCCGCGTTAGCCTTCAGGAAATCGTGGACGCCGCCCCGGAAGCCATCTTCATCGCTCCCTGCGGCTACGTCGCCGACCAAGCCCGCGATGAATATCTGTCCCTGACATTTCCCGACGAGTGGTACTCGATACCCGCCGTCCGCGATGGCCGCATCTTCGCCCTCGACGCCAACGGCCACGTTTCTCGCCCCGCGGGACGCCTCGTCACCGGCATCGAATCCATGGCCAAGGCCCTCCATCCGCAAATCGAAGTCCCCGTGAAAGCCATGCTTGGCATGTTATCCGTGCCAGCAACCGCATCCCGCAACCGCGCCGCCGCCGCCGGCACTCCGACTTTCTAACCTCCGCGTAGCGGCCACTCTCAAGTGGCCCTGCTTGCAGCGTCTTCTCCCCGCTTCACCCAATACCGATAAAACGGCAACCCCGCCACCATCAGCAACAACCCAATCGAAGACCGCCCCGGCCGCTGCAACCAAATATTAGTCGTC
>Ga0210405_10004987_pt1 | contig 12271 bp, 8 predicted proteins | sample IncBWH11MmetaG_FD_155492 | JGI IMG/M metagenome (GOLD analysis project Ga0210405, IMG submission 155492) | Forest soil microbial communities from Barre Woods Harvard Forest LTER site, Petersham, Massachusetts, United States - Inc-BW-H-11-M | ecosystem: Environmental > Terrestrial > Soil >... | reverse complement strand
TCGCGCCATGATACAGAGTTTTCTTCATAGCGTTCGCGGCGAAGGTTTTCGATGATTTGGTCAGGATCGAATGGCAGATGAACCCCCGATCGGTCAAATTTAACATCTTGGAAAGCGTCGTATAATCCGATGTTTTCGCCGTTAGTTGCAAGACTAGAGACGCGAGATCCATAGCAATGTATACCCGGCCCAAACAGGAAGAATCCGGAATCGTTGGACGATATTGTCCCGAAAACACCGCCGACTAAGTCTTCGGGAACTCGGTAATATTCGGATAATGTTCGGATCACAGCATCCTGCTCTGTCGTTGCGGAAACTTACCTTTTCGGCCGCACTGGCAACAGCTGTTGGCGAACGACTACCCGATGTGGCGGTAGAATAATTTTCCGGCGACTACCAGCATGTTCTCCGGCATAGTTGAAAAGATGCGTTGTGCCACCCTCATCTTCCATCCATGGGCCGGCCCCACAGCGGACACAGCCGGAAAATTCCAATAAACCAATGCCCGAGGTTGGGAAACCCAGTGATTCTTGAATGCAAGAAGTCCCATGTGGCTCTCCTCGGTCCGCCCCATATCGAATTGCAGCGCGCCACTGGACTTGGCGGCTAGGATCGCGTTCCACAAAAGCCAAGGCATCCCTCCCAAGCTGTTGTAAGCGTGGTCGGAACAACCATACTTATAATAAACAACATCCCGAAACCCGAGTGTGAGAATCGCGGCAATCGGTTTCGTATCGCTATAGGCAACGCGAATCGTGACCGCCTGGCTATTGTCCTGAATCAAGTTCCAGAACCAACTGCGGGGGATCGGGGGCAATCGGTGCCGGCGTCGCGTGAGAACGAAGAGTCGGTAAAAATCCCTTACCAACTCGTCAGAGGTTCCGCACTTCTCAACTAAGCCAGCTCGCCCGGCTCGCTGAATGCGGCGTTGCACGGAATCCCGATCAAAGCTGTGGAGCAATGCATCGTAATCCGGACGAAGATCCATAACGTGCAAAAAGTACTTCGCTGCTGGCGAGAAACCTCCATGAACCTCACTAAACCCCTGTGTGACCGGACGTATTTCCAGATATTTGCATTTCCGGTGGCTCATGTTGGACTGCAGATGATGTACAAGGAAATTCAATTCCTCGCTTGAATGGCAAAGAGGTTCGCAGTGGTCGGAGAAAGGCAGCGAGACCAAACGACGACCTGTGAGCCAGCTATTGATCTGACAAAACACCAACGCATTCTTCAACGGAACGTTGGGGGGGGATGTGGTAAAAGCCACCGGTTCATATCGATACGTTTTCTGTAGTGCCTTTAGCCAAGCCGCTCCATGGAATACGGATGCACTAGGGTGTTTCTCCACAAACGTGGCCCATCGGGGGTCGCGCGTGGGATCGAATTCATAGGCGTCTAGCAGCATTCCTAGAGTAATTCTCAGGCAAAACCTGAGGAAGTTTGTGAATCCCACCCTCGACTAAATTGAGAAGAGCCTGGAGCGAAGCATTTGCGGTGAATTATCAAGATACTTGTGTTCCCGGACTTCTGAGAGCCTGCCCCAACCGATACATAACCGTCCGATCTGGCAAAGGTCGGAGGAGCTCGTGAACCAATTCCGGCTCGTCCATGGGATGGCCGAATATCCAGAAGTCGACGGCATACGCTTTGAGATGCGCAGCAATGGACAGCCCCTACGGGCCCGCACCTATGATTATCACGTCAGAATGCGACATTTCTTCAGTCCTCTTTCACATTAAACTCTGCTTTGATCCAAGGGAGACTCGAAACAAGGCATCAGTTCCATTTTTGCTACTAGCGATTTTCAAGACAATTTGTGTTCACGCCAAGCCGATTCGAACCACGATTGAGTCAAAGCAGCAACCCCTGGCGGTGGGCCTTTTAGGCGTCTACGTTGAGGGGCCGGCGGGGATCTCGCATGCTTCCTGCGCACCGCCTTGCGCCTTGAGCTTGATTTACAGAATGCTTGGGAGCATTTTTAATACGCCCGCGAGCTGAAACAACGACGAATATCCTCGAAAGAGCAGAATCACGGCACCGAGATAAAGAGCCCAGAGCAAAGCGGATACGATTATGATAGGCGTCAGAGCTCCAGCAAATTATCCATATTCGCGGAAAGTAATTCACACCGAACCGGCTATACACATTGAGCGCAAACTGCAAGGTTGCGCGCAAGTTACGTTCGCTACCTTCTATGAGCGCTGGGCCGAAGGGACTCTCTTCCCCTTGTCTTGTCCGCGAACGCCCGTTCGTACGCGGCAAGCAGATTCGGGACGGAGTATTGCCACGCCAGCTCAGTTTCGATTCTTCTCCTTCCGAACTCTCCCATTCGTTTTCGCTTGTCTGGATTATCTAGCAACCATAGAATGTTGGCCACAAAATCCTGGACCCGGTTGTCTCTGCTACTGTACAGCGATGACTCCTGGGCGCTGAGCCTACCTTCGGTCGAATCGAACTGCACGATCGGCTTACCCAGCGCCATGTACTCCATTATTTTAATCATCGTGGAGATGTCATTCATCTCGCAAGGTTTGTCCGGGTTCACGCATACATCCGCGGTGGATAGGATCTCCAACAACTGTTCATCCGAGATCCTCCCAGTGAAGTTGACCGTGCCTTTCAGGTCGTTCTCCTCGACCATTTTCCGCAGTCCAGCTAAGCCTGGCCCACCGCCTACACAGGTGAAATGTATATCGTCGCGTCCCTGGTTTTTCAGGTACAAAGCAACATCCAGCAGAATTTCCAGTCCTTCCTGAATGCTCATGTTACCTACGTATCCGACAAGATAAGGCTTGCCATGTTTCAGGGACGGATTGGGGGCAACAGCCTTGAAAATGTCGAGGTCAGGTCCGTTGCGGACAACGAAGACATCCTCTGGAGCTTTTTCACCTCGGGTCAAGGCGAGGCGCTTGTAGCTGTCATTCGTCGCAATAACAACGTCGGCGCATCGATAGGTCATCCGCTCTAGCCAAACTTGAGTGCGATAGAAGAAACCTCTGCGGCCGTATTTCGAAAAGTACAGTTCAGGATTGGCATCGTGATGATCGAAGATATATTTCACGCCAAGCAGCTTGAAAGGCAGTGCAACCAGAAAGATGTCGTCCGGAGGATTGCAACCCTGGAGGACATCGAATCCATGCCGGCAGTAGATCCACGCGGCATATAACGCCTCCCAGAAGAGAGCGCAGGCATATTCCCAGACGTATCCAACCGGACCATCGCCCTCGCTTGGGGCCGGGTGGCGGTACACTCGAATTCCTTCGAGCTCCTCGTAATTTTTGGTGTAGCCCTTGCCTCGAGGACAAACGACCGTCACGTCATACCCGTTGTCGCGCAGCGACGTGGCTTCCTTCCATACGCGGCTATCGAAGGGGACGGGCAAATTTTCGACTATGATGAGGACTTTTTTGGTCACAAGAATGTACCTAGGCTAAGCAGCTCTGGAATTGGCAAAAGCCGCATCGGTTTCGTATGCTCAGCGCGGGAGGCTACGCTGCAGCTTCTTGGCGGCCGCAAGCACCCGCGGGGTTTTGCTAAGGTAATTGTCTCGGACCTCGGAAAGCCGTCTTCGCACATAGGCTTTTGTTTTCCGGCGTAATCCTAGATCCCCGAACTCGCTGTAGGGATTTTGATGGACCAAAGAAAACGTTCGAGAGCTGCCGGCTGGCAGGGCTGCGTCAAGATGTATGCCCATTCCATCAGCAGCAAATGTCACAGGTTGCCTTTCGTCCTGCAACACCTGCTCGGGATGTGAGCGCTGGTTCCATTCAATCGAGAACTGCTTCACCGACGAGGAGCGATTGGAGACCTGGACGGTGTTCGAATACGCTCGGATATGATGAATCCCATCAGGGGTGCATTTTTCAAGAACCGAGTTTCTTAACGCGGCGCCGACGTTTGACCAACAAGTGTTTGGCGCAACCGTGTTGATTCGAGTGGCGGCATCAGCCAGTGTCTCAGGATGCTGGAAGACATCATGATGCTCCACGACCAGAACCGGTCTTCCGAAGAAGCAATTGAAAGCAATGTCCGCGGACTGGGTATGAACGCTGTCCTTACGAAGGAATAGAGGAAAACTTTCATAACGAAGCACCGCGGGTTGTGCAATGTCCCTGAGCGTGAGCCGAACCCTATCGTGCATTGGGTAAGGGACCGTATTCACCGCGCCATCGAAGTTGTGCACTCTGAGCACGGCCATCGCCTCGAGGGAAAAATTGCCCTGCGGAAACACCATCGCTCGGTCGCAATGCAGGCCAGTAATTTTGTTGTGCCGCTCCATTCTCTGTTCCGCGATCCAGAGCAAGGTATTCAGCAAGGCGGCGTCGTTGGAAGCGAATTCCGCTCCCGTGTGGTCATTGCCGTGAAAACACAGCGAAAAGCGTTCCGTATTGTGCCGGAACATGCGCGTGATTTCCGGCGAACTCCGTCTGAAATTGTGAGGGATGAATGCAATCGTCGAGTGAAAATTACGCTGCTTCATGAGATCGAGCAGTGATTCAAAATTCAGGAAGCCGTAGTTTCTACGCAGCAAGGGATCGTCGATGATGACCGAAGCATATTGCTTCAAAGGGCGCCAGCTTTCCTCCCCGAAAATGCACCGCAGCGCCATTGCATGTGGCAATAACCGGGAGAAATACTCCGATACAGGCGCATCTCCGATTTCGGCGTCCAAATCCGCCACGTCCTGGCCTGCCAGGAACCAAATTTTGCTCTTGTCTCGTTGTAAGGCAGCCATAAAAGGCTGCCCAGCAATCGAAATGAGTTTCAGTAACTCCGGCCCTTCATGGCCAATTGAAAAAACTTGATCATTCACATGGTTCGTGGGCCCGAAAGAAAGCCCTGCGAACGGGTCACATATATCTCTAGATTCCGGAGAGATGTCGTAGAAGCGCTCAGATTGTCCAATTGTCCGTACCGCCTGCAAATGACCGCGGGAGAGCAAATTGATAAGACTGCTGTCGAACGTCTCCAGACGCGGCGAATGAATCAGCAAATGCGGAAAATGCGTCACCAGGAACGAACTTAAAGCGACTGGCAGCGTGTCACCCCCCAGCCAGCCCTGCAGAACGCAAGGGTTTACCACGAAGCATGCTTCTCGCAGAGCGATCGCTCTCTCCAGAAATTCCGGCGCCGCTCCGGCCGATTTATCCAGAGGAATGGTCAGGCAGTCAATCCCGAGAAACTCGGCTAAGCGAACCAATCGCCGATCCACCGGATGGATCTCGCCCAGATATGGAACAACCAATCTCATTTTTCGACCTTTGTGGCGAGCGGTCGTGTGGAATCAGGTTGTGTTTTGACTCGTGAGTTCCCGGCGCGAGAAGACGCCGGATGCAACCGCTGAGAAAATTCTTTGAGGGTAACGCCTGGCACAAGTGAGACCCCGCATTTCGCGACGGGAACGGCCGGGTTGCCCTGGACAACCGTCATAGGAGGTACTGAGCGAGTGACCACGCTTCCAGCCGTGACAACGGATCCCCGCCCCACGACGACATTCGGCAAAATGATCGTCCCCGGACCAACGAACGCATCTTGTTCAATTTTGACCCCGGTGGATTCCCGGAAATGAGCGACGACAGTGACGCGCATGCTGAGCGTGCAATTATCTTCCAGAGTGATCAGAAAAGGGCGCGACGTATCCAGGATCACGTCATACCCGATGCGGACGTTCTTTCCAATACGGACGCCGCGAGCACGATGCAGCATGACGCGAAGGCTGGAGGCGCCAGGCAAAATCCTAGCTAGGTGTTGTAATAGCCGGTTAGAAAAACCGCGGAATGGCCCTTCTTTCATGACTTCCCGTTCACTGTCCCCGGGATCATCCGGGTAAGATAGCTTCGGAATGATTCGAACGAGTTCAGCTCCGGAAGAATTTCAGGGTCGATGTCCAAATTGAACTCCTCCTGGATTACCGCGGCGAGCGTAACTGCCGAGAGAGAGTCCCAAATGCCTTCCGATTGCGCGCTGGTACCGCGAATCTCTTCCGCCGAGAGGCCGGGAAACACCGATGCAAAGCAACCTATGAGACGGTTTTCCTGATCAGACATGTACAATCCCCTCAAGTCGATGGAATAGGGGCGGAAGTTTACTGGCAAATTGTTCTTTCGAAAGGCGCACAATTTCTCCTGGCGTTTCGCCCAGCAATTCGGTCAAGAACTCCTGCAAGGGACCATTCCGGGGAGTCAGTTGATAGTCGAGTGTAATCTCGTCGGCTTCAAGAGTTTCAAACAGGTACTTCAGACATTGATGTTCAATACGCCGCGAAAAAGCGCGGCAACTCATGACCCACCCACTGACGTGCGCCACACCGCCGGACGTCCGTCCAAGGATTACGGCGATTTTTCCCAACGAGCCAAATTTGTCTTGATACGATACGGTCAAAACGAATGTCGCTGGATCTTTCAAAAAGCTACGCCACTCAGACTCGCTGAAGCGTTTACCATTCAGATTGAACTGATTCGTCTTATTTAGCAGTTCGAAAGCTCTCGCATCTCCGTCAGGTCGCGCGGATTCAAAGAAGACACAGGCTTCTGCTGCCTTGAGAAAATCGTCGTACGAATTTTTGCGCGATTGAATCGCATCCCGCCACGCGCTCGTGTCGCGAATGCTTCGTAGTCGAATCGCGTCATCCGCAGTTAACATCGATTTGCCAAATACCTCTCGTAAGTGCTTGAGCAGTTTCCAGAACTCGTCATAATCGTTCTTTGGAAAAACAAGGCATTCCATCTCCGGGAACGCCGCTTTCACTTCGGCAACTTCCATTGGGCTATCATCGATAAAAACCACCGAATCGGCGCCGATATTCCAGGCTTTCAGGATGCGCTCTACTGATTCCGACTTACGAGACCAATGGACTTCGAACGGAAAGACATCGTTTTTCGAGAGCAACAGGTCGCTTCGCGTAAAAGCCTGTTCCACAACGGCAGAATCGTTTTTGCTTGCCACGCCGATCAACACACCCGCCCCGGAAAGAGACGCCAGAAACTGTTGGTAGAGGCCGTGCATCTGGGTGTGTGCATCGAGATGCCAGGAAATGCGCTCCATACCGACTTCTCCCAGAATCCCCGACCATAGAGTATCGTCCAAGTCGGTGATCAAGCCCTTCTTAGAGGGCCGGTTCTGAATCAGCGTGGATAAGGCTTCGCCAATAGCCGACGCGTGCGGCAGGGTGTATGGAAACCCGGTGAGCACATCCGATTTCAGGTCATACCGTCCGTCTAAAGGAGACGCTTCATCCAAAGCTTGCCCGTTGACAACGCGTATACCCGATTCCTGAGACAAACAGACAGCGAGAGACGCAGCGATATGACGAAGTTGTGTCTCCGCGGCACCCGCCTGGGCAGGACTGCACGAGAACATTGGAGGAAGCGGAAGTGTTGGCATGCACACAATCGTAGGCACGCTGTGTGATGCCGCAGTGAGCCCGCTTTTAAGACGCGCAGCTGTGCGAGTGGCGGATTCAAGGATATCGCCCATCCGTGAAGGCAGCCAGCCGCCAAGGGTTCGCAAGGCGAGCCGCGAATCGAAATCGCCCCATTCCACGACGACGGCAAGAAAATCGATCCCGTTCGGATCAATCCGCTCGATACTGCCACACAAATCGCCAAATAGACCGGTGTTTATCGTAATCCGGTTCTCCGGCATTCTCATGCACATTTCCGCGGTTAGGAACGCTTGCAGATGGAGCGGCGTGAAACCGCATGCCAGGAAAATCTTCGTTTCCCGCGCGGTCTCCGGAACAGGACGCCGCGCCAACTTCAATGCCTCGATCAGTTTCACGGTTCGCTTTCAGCTATCCTTCCTCTTCTAGCAATAGTCTGCGCCAGCACGACCGGCCTCCGACGTTCGACTACTCAAATCTTCGAGTCAGTTGTTCTACATCAGACTATACAGCCCCGCCAAGGCGCAGAGCATTGTTGCCTGTCCCCAGTGCAGAGTAGGCGTTTTGTTGACCAGCCAGGGCGAATAGCGACGATAATAAAAATAGCCGCTGCGGTCTTGCATATTCTTAATTGTCCACTGCGCGATCTTGAGCGCGAGCGCTTCGTTCCCTGGATCTCGATCGTTAAAGAAGACGAGCGTATCGATGGCCTGAGCGCTGCACTGGATGTCAAGTGGCAGAGTCTTATGGTTATAGTACTTCGGAGTGCCGTCAGGAAGTAGGAACGTATTTTTCCAATGTTCGTATCCATTCATGACTTGCTTATCGAACGTCGTGTCGCCGGTACTTTCGGCGTAGTGCTTGAACGAATCAAGCACATATCCGGTATGAAAGTTATCCACCCAACGCAAGTTATCCATCTCACCGTAATACCAGGAAAAATCCGGGCGCTGATATTTCGCTGTATATCGAATCGCCTTTTCCGCGAACGATAGATAAGATTTGTTCCCAGTATGAGCGTAGGTGCGCGCTAGCAAGCTGCCACCGAGAGTATTAGCGTTGTGCACCTGATGAGTCGAGGTCGGGAAATAATGAATGCAATGAGTGTCGCCGTCCATATGTGCGCCCAGATCCTTGATGATATGCTCGCAGGCGCTATCGGCAATTTTTAGAAACGCTTCCCGATTAAAATATTCATACGCATCGAGAAACGCATGCCCTATGAGCGAAGTCCAAACCACGGATGGGACATTTTTATCCACATAGATGCTTCTCGATTGATAATCGAAATGATTGCCCCAGCACGCCCCATAATAACCGCGACACTGGTTGTCAATCAGCCATTGCAAAGCCATCTCGGCCTTATCGCTCCAGGCCGGATCGCCGGTGGCTCGGTGAAGACGAATGAATCCGCGTGCTATAAATCCCATCCCTTTGCTGGAATGGCACTTTTCAACGCCCAATAGTGGCCGCAAGTTAATGGGAAACCGCCGCACGCCCTGCTGAAGCACTATCCGCAGGATCTTGGTTTCAAACGTCAGCGGGCGGACATACTTGGCGTTGAGCCCGTCGAAGGTGTCATAGCCGCGGTAATCATTCTTTTCCAGCCAACCGGAGAGACGACCTATAGATTCCGCAATCTGGGCTTTCGCCGCTCCCAGGTCTGCTGCTGGCCCAGATTTCTTACCAACATATGCCTTCGTAGTTGCCATTTTCACTCCTGCGATGGGTTATTCGGACGAAATCCACTAGGCGTTGACCGTCGCATAGGCGGCTCGGAACGCTCTCGAATTCCGGATCCTTGCATGTAATCAAAGGAACCGAATCCGTTGAAAGCCGTTTAGTTCTCCCTTGGTCGTCTCAAGAGCATAGATATTGTGTTTTTGCTAAGGAAATTGCGGCCATAAGTCAGAGTGCTCCTTCCCAGCTAATCCTCCGACGCCTTTCGAGACCTGCGAAGATGGTGAATGTCCTCTATAACAGCCGAAGAGTGCCCCGGTTTTTCGGAGAAGATCCCTGATAATCCTTAAGTTAAATCTGCCAAAGGGGCTTTACCTCATGTGAAAATCACACCGGCGGCCGCTTAGAGAAGTCCTATCAACGCTATAGCGTTCGACGTAGCAATGACTTACGTTCCTCGACAGCAGTCACAAAATCGCTAATTTTCGTTCCTATGCGAAACAGAAGACTCCGATCCGGCCAAGGCCGAAGCAAGTCTTCGACGAGGTCTGGCTCCCCCTGCGGAATATCCTGGAAGCTTGACTTTAGCAATTCGCTCTTCGAATGCCAGGCCTGTGGAAAGTAGGCGATCAAATTGTTTCGAGTGACGGAGGGCGTCTCTTGCAACCGGCGGCCAGATAATTGAGCGAGTAATGCTCCAACCATGTCGCGTCCTTTGCCAAGTTGCAGATGACAGAGCGGAGTGCACCGCGGATTCATTTCGATAAGGTAGGCTGTACCGCTCCCATCCTCAATCATGAAGTCTAAGCCGAAGAAACCAGACAACCCTAGCTTGTGCGCAATCCTCTCTGCGGCGTGAATCATCTCAGAGTTGTCAACTACCCGTACAACAGTTGCCGGGCCACTCATTCCCTGAGCACTCACCACCTCAACTGCGATGCCCGCCAGTAACCTTCCCTGCCAACATAAAACTGCACAGTTTGCTGGACGACCATGGATATATGACTGGACGATCACCGCCGGCTTAGAACGGTTCCAAAAGGGCCGCAGCCAAAACGGGTCACGGTTCACGATCCAACGCTTGAGAGCGCGTTTGATCGTATAAGTTCGGCACAATTCTAAGAAATTTTGCTCGGCCTGTTCTAGAGATTCGGCCACTCTTACGCCACGCCCACCGAACGTGCCATCTGCTTTTAACACCCAAGGAAATTTCTGCCCCTCCTTCCAATGATCGAAATCGTCAGCCACATTGAGAAGGCGCATGTCTGGGACGCGAATCCCTTCGTCACCGGCAATCTTAAGGAGGTCATAGCGGGAAGCAACAATCGGATGGCTTTCCGGCGGACCCAAGGAGTTCTCGATCAAGCTCGCTATATTGTCTCCAGATGCCCCTAGATTTCGGCTCCAAGCATACAATTCATGGAGATGCAGGACGGAGCGGTCATCGCACGGGACGATGACTGTCGGGGCAACGACCTGAATTGCAGTCGACAAGGATGCGAGCGGATGCAAAGCACTGTATGGAAATAATTCCTGGACAGCACCTGTCATTGTTAAAGGATGACAAGTGGTCGGGCAGATAGCGGAGACGTCACAACCGCCCTTGGCGAATCCAATGGCTAGCCGCGCGGAAAAGGGTGACCTTGTGGTGTCCGTTAGCAGAATCTTCGGTCTTTTTGCCCGGGCCTCCGAATTTGTGTGATTATGTTTCATTCATTCGCCTCTAACGAGCAAGAATCCTTCCAAGAACCTACAGCAGACCACGCCTACGATCAGGTCTGAACTCAAATAGCTCCTTTGCGGAAGGGTTCGGACCAATCAAGCACCATGAATCGCATGCAAAGAAACTCCTCATTGCCTTTTCGTCGAACGCTGTCAATAGTCCACGCCCTTAGACTCGGCAGCGGCGTGCATCTTCGTAGCTGATAAGCTTGGCACTGAATTGAGAGAAACGGATTTTGCGAGGTGTCGTGATAGGCGCCGAGCCGCAAATTCAGCCCCAAATGCGAAGCGAAGAAGAGGTCCGAAGCTATTTGCCGCGGATGCGCCCACAAAGTATAAGCCCGGCAATGAAGATTCGAAGTTTGATGACAACACCGGCGTTTGCTCAACAGATTGGATTCTTGCTTGTAATTCCCAATCCAGAAAACTGAGGCGTCGGAGATCAACTTTGTAGCCGGTTGCAGCAATAATATGATCCGCTACCAAGGTGCGTTGCACGCCGGCACCATCTGCAAGCAGCAGGCTTACGCGTCCATCCTGAACACTTGCCCGTGTGATGCTAACCCCTGAGTTTAATGGAACCTTCCCGACTACCTCATCCTTAATAAACCAGCCTGGCGCCGGACCTAGAGTTCGCTTCACAGCCTCTATTCGGATTCGCTCTGGCAAACGATGAAACAACCACGGTGCATTAGCATATAAGACGAGCTTCCAACCGGAGCCTATACCTGTCAAAGGAGAGCGGATGCGCCGTAGTACAGGACGAGGATATTGGCAAGGATCATGGAAACGAATCACGGACGCTCGCGCTACTAACTGCACCGATGCACCAGTCTGGTGGAGTAGCGCTGCCAAGTCCAACGCCGATGCTCCCGCTCCCACTACGATTATCTGGCGCCCCTTGAAGCTATTGAGGCTGTTGTGCTGGGAACTGTGACTTACGAAGTCGTGCGGAAGCGCCGAAAGGATTGGCGGTACGTATGCAAAATGGCTGATGCCCGCTGCGACAACTATCTTGCGCGCAGTAACGACCTCTCCGCCTTCGAGTGAAAGATGGAATCCCCCGGAGGAAATGCGGACGGAGTCTACATACTTATTCTCAAGTTCAGGAACGAACCTTTTTTGGAACTCCAACCCATAGGCAACGAATGTTTCTAAAGGGACCGGAAGCCCCAGATCGGCGTAGGGGATCCCACGTTCTTTGCAGTAATCGGCGAGGGTGAATTTTGAATCCGGGTCATATAGAAAAGAGGCAAAACCCTCTGATTTCAACCGCATGCCTTCCGGCATGTGGTTCCGCCACGTATGCATCGGGTTGCCAAAGATGCGGAAATCTACGTGACGTGCTTTAAGGTGAGCTGCAATGGACAGTCCATAAGGCCCTGCCCCGATGATGGCCACTTCGCATGTTTTCATAAGTTTGTGTAACTCCCTAATGTCACAAATAAGACTGTTGCTGGTACTTTGCTTTACCTGACCACTCAG
>Ga0210405_10004985_pt1 | contig 12273 bp, 9 predicted proteins | sample IncBWH11MmetaG_FD_155492 | JGI IMG/M metagenome (GOLD analysis project Ga0210405, IMG submission 155492) | Forest soil microbial communities from Barre Woods Harvard Forest LTER site, Petersham, Massachusetts, United States - Inc-BW-H-11-M | ecosystem: Environmental > Terrestrial > Soil >... | reverse complement strand
AGAGGTAAAACCTTACTTCGAGCTGAATAATGTTTTACAGAATGGCGTCTTCTACGCTGCCACTGAGCTTTATGGCGTCACGTTCAAAGAGCGGCACGACATCCCTGTCTACCAAGCGGACGTGCGTGTTTATGAGGTGTTTGACGCCGACGGGAGGCACCTGGCGCTTTTCTATTGTGATTACTTCAAACGGGATAACAAGAACGGCGGCGCCTGGATGTCGGAGTTCATAGGCCAGTCCCGCTTACTGGGAAACACTCCGGTTGTCTACAACGTTGCGAACCTGCCCAAGCCCGCGGAAGGCGAACCTGCTTTGATCAGTTTTACCGACGTGGTTACGATGTTTCACGAGTTTGGACATGCATTGCACGGCATGTTCTCCAATGCCGAGTACCCTACTCTCGCTGGAACGTCCACTGCTCGTGACTTCGTAGAATTTCCCTCGCAGTTCAACGAACACTGGGCCCTATATCCATCGATCTTTGCGCACTACGCGAGGCACTACAAGACCGGCGCTCTTATGCCGGAGGAACTCGCCGCGCGGATCAGGAAAGCCGCCACTTTCAACAAAGGCTACGACATGACCGAACTGCTTGCGGCAGCGGAACTCGATATGCAATGGCATTTCCTCACTCCGCAGGCTCCACTCCAGAACCCGGATGAGTTCGAAAAGCAGGCGCTCGACAAGACTCACCTGACTGTAGGCTATGTTCCACCGCGTTATCGAACCACGTTCTTCAGCCACATCTGGCAAGGAGGTTATAGCGCAGGTTACTACGCCTATCTTTGGACTCAGATGCTCGCTGACGATGCCTACGAATGGTTCAATGAACATGGGGAACTCAGCCGTGCCAACGGAGATCGCTTCCGCACGATGGTTCTATCGCGCGGCAATACGGAGGATCTCGCCAAGATGTACGAGGCGTGGCGCGGCGCGCCGCCAAATTCAAAGGCGATGTTGAAGTATCGCGGATTGGATGACTCGCCGGCGAAGTAGCTAGATTGGGGCGAGTTGCGACTCCCGCCAGAGTGTTTTCAAGGTGCCGCGCCACAGGATATTTCGGCTTAGTATAAGACTGAGTGCTTCGTCGCCTGCGAATGTGCAGTTGGCGGGTGAATGCTGCTCCCATCCCAAATGCTCGCTGGCACGAGCGCATCGCCGCGAAACAGCGCACGCGCGGTCCGAATGAGGCTTGAGCGGCGTATATGCAGCCGATCACTCGTTATGTCGTCCACCTCAATTTCCAACGAGAACTGCCCGCTGGGGTGCTCAACCGAGATTTGCTTGACTGAACCTTCGGTCGCAGGCACGATGCCGGAGGCGGCTGAACCGGGTAGCACGCAAGCGGTCCCAACCGTCACCGCTCCTAACACTCCGATCGCTGCGTGACATTTGTGGGGAATGAAAGTACGCGTGGTCAAATCTCCTCCGTCACGAGGCCGCGCAATCAACGTCATCTTGGGCACCACCTTTAGACGCACGTCACCCAACCCCATACGCTCACCTGCGAGAAGGCGAATCTCTTCCAGCCGCGATTTAAACTTCTTATCGCTGTCGAGTTCGGCAGGACTCTCGTACCCGGACTTTCCAAGATCAGCAGCGCGGAGTACGACGACCGGCATGCCGTTGTCGATTAGCGTTGCCTCGATCTCGCCGAGTTCGTCGATCGAGTATCCGGTCGGCAACAGCGCGCCACAGACCGAGCCAGCTGTGTTCAGAAAGTCGATGCGAATTGCCGCGGATGTGCCCGGTACACCCGCGATGGAAGTCTCGCCTTCGTACGTAACCTCACCGCCGGGTGTAGGCACATGAGCCACGGCTACATTTCCGGTGTTGACCATATAAATCTTGACGGGAGTAACCGGATCACGCGACGCAATCAAACCACACTCAATTGCAAAAGGACCAACGCCAGCGAGCATATTGCCGCAGTTCGGCGTCACATCCACGAATGGTCGGTCGATGGAAAACCTGTGCAAAGAGGTAATCGACATCGATTTCCAAGCGCGCCGAGCGGGAGACTATCGCTACTTTACTAGTCAGAGGATCGGCGCCACCAATGCCGTCGATCTGGCGAGCGTCGGGCGATCCCATCACGGCGAGCAACACTCGATCCCTAAGCTGGACATCGCTGGGAAGATCGCTGGCAAGAAAAAAAGGCTCTTTCGAAGTGCCGCCGCGCATGAGCGTACTGTGAATCGGAGTCTGGGGTGGTCGCCGCATGCGATCTTCTTACCCGTTATTCACCCTTCAGAAATCTTCTTTCAGTTGCCTTCCACTCATAAATACTTGATTCCAAGTTCGGCGATCTTCGAGCGCAAGCCGTAGATATCGAGTCCCAACTCTCCGCGGGCAAGCCGTTCTCGAGTCGCCTCTTCTTTGAGAATTCTTTGCTCCGACGCGGCGACCACCTCGCTCGCAATGGCGCGTTTCTCAACAACTACTCCGTCATCGTCAGCGATGATTACGTCGCCCGCTTCGATGTAGGCCCCGCCGCACACCACTCCTACATTCACCGATCCTAACGTGGCCTTGGCCGTTCCTTGAGAGCTGACGGCACGGCTCCAAACAGGAAACTGCATGTCTGTGAGAGATCAAATGTCGCGACATCCCGCATCGATCACCAATCCCTTCACACCGCGCGCACAGAGAAGTCGCCAGCAATTCACCAAAATATCCGCCTGTACAAGGCGACGTCGGAGCGACGACGAGGATGCACCCTGGATTGCAAACCTCAACCGCGACGTGAATCATCAGATTATCCCCCAGGAGGGAGAGACACGGTAACGGCGGGCCCGGGCTACATTTTTATGTTTTCGGTGGGTTCAATAAACTCTCGACTGGATAAAACGCTCACGAATAAGGTTATAGACCGTAAGCGCGGCACACCCGTTCACACTTGCGCCGTGCGCCAGCCTTTCGCATAAGTCTCGCGCGCGACTTTGGAGTAAGGCACCGGACTGACCGTAGCTCGAATTTCGATCTGCTTATGGCGTTCGACGGTCGTTTTCCGCGAACCGCCGCCGGCTTCGCCCCAAACGATTCTGACTTCGGAGCCGACCTCGACGTTTGGATCCACAACGCCGAGCGATAACATTGACCGCTCGTTGTAGCTGTATCCGCTGAACATCGAGAATCCAACTGCTTCCCCCTCGCTCGTCACTTTGTCGTACGACGCTGAAGCGTAATTCGATGGCGGCAGATCGATGTACTTGGAGAGGTCTCCAGGTTCAAACATTGACGCGATCGTCTTGAGGACATCTTTCGAGTCCCAGGCGAGCGTCACTTTCTTTCGCTGCGGCTTGTTTTGCATTTTCTCGAGCGCTTCTCTTCCGATAAAGTCGTGGTCAAATTTGACGAACGGTCCGTAGCCCAAGGCATACGGTGACATGTAGTAATCCTCAATATTGTTGGAGTCGAAGCTGCCGCCGAGCGAGCCCGTGCCTTCGTAACTTGTTGCAGGCAGCCATTGTCGATAGCTCTTCATTTTCTCGCCCGTATAAACCGCGGGGAGAGGTGGAATCGACATTCTGGCCAGCGATGTCGACGCTTTTCGGGCGGCACTTACTTCAGAAAATCGCACGCTGAAGCGGGCGCTGACCGATCCACGACTTGTCAGCGGAGTCGGAAACGCTTATTCGGATGAGATTCTGCACGCAGCACAACTCTCGCCAATTTCTCTCACGAGGAAACTGACAGCGGAGGAATGGGAGCGTCTGCTTCTTGCGGCGCGGCAAACTCTCAAACTCTGGATCGATCGCTTGCGCGCCGAGGCCAGCGTAAGTTTCCCCGAGAAAGTCACAGCATTTCGCAAGGGGATGGCTGTCCACGGACGCTACGGAGAGCCTTGCCCGCGCTGCGGCGAAAAGGTTCTGCGAATTCACTACGCAGACAAGGAAACAAACTACTGTGCCCGTTGCCAGACTGGGGGAAAAGTGCTCGCCGATCGAGGGCTATCCCGCTTGTTAGGGTCAGATTGGCCACGCACTCTGGACGAACTGGAAGCGTTGACCCGACATTAAAGCAGAGAGGTTGTCTCAGACTCACGGTCTTAGATTCCACCCGCCCCCAAATGAAAAGACCGGTTCTCCTCTTGATTGTTCGACGGATTCGCCCAAACAATCAGCTCCGGCACGAAGGAGCTGATCAAGTCAGGGTGCTGCGGCAACACTCGAATGGAGTAACCGTGTAGGCCAGTTCGCATCGTTGGTTTAATGACAGCCTCGAAGAGATCGATCCCGGAGCTATCTCTTCCCGTTGATTGCATCGGGATCACCACTGAGTTCTTAATCTCGCCTTCAGCGTCAACCTGCCCCATCAAAACTTGCACAGCAACGTCTTCGGGAGTGAGAGCGTTCAAGGCGATGCGTGCGGACACCACAATCCGCTCACCCAGCCGTATCTCAGAAACGTCATTCTTTATGGAATCCACTTTTATCGTTGGCCATGCGGTTTCGACCTTGCCCAACCATGAGGCCAGGCGTTTCGCCTTGGCGGAGTTTTCAGCGCAAAGGTTTAGATAGCGACGGTGCGCAACCAAGTAATATTCATCGGCATATTGCGTCACCATGCGGTGCATGTTGAACTCGGGGCACAACGTGGCGACCGACGACTTCATACACTCGATCCACTTCGACGGCATTCCGTCGGCTCGGCGCTCGTAAAACATCGGCACGATTCTGTGCTCGAGGAGTTCATACAAGGTTTCGGCTTCCACCTGATCCTGATATGCAAGATCGTCGTAAACCTCTCCTTTGCCGATGGCCCAACCTATATCCGATTCGTTTTGGTTGCGCATTTCCCACGCCTCGTCCCACCATCCATCCAGGGTACTTACGTTAAGGACGCCATTGGCCTGTGCTTTCATCCCGCTGGTACCGCTGGCTTCCATTGGGCGCCGCGGAGTGTTCAGCCAAACGTCACATCCCTGCAGCATGTAGCGCGCGATCGCCATATCATAATTTTCCAGGAATACCAGCTTGCGGCGAAATTCCGGTTTCATGGCTAAATTGATGATGGCTTGAATCAATTGTTTTCCATCATTGTCCTGAGGATGGGCTTTGCCGGCATAAATAATCTGAACCGGGCGTTTTGGGTCGTTCAGCAGACGGGACAAGCGTTCCGGATCGCGAATGAGAAGATTGGCGCGTTTATAAGAAGCGAAGCGGCGTCCAAACCCTATGGTCAGAGCATCCGGGTTCAGCACTTCATCAGCCTCATCTAAGGCACTTTGAGTGGCCCCGCGGTTCGCCAGCTGCACATGGAGTCTTTTCCGGGCATAGGCCACTAATCGCTCTCTCCGGCGCTCATGTGTACTCCACAATTCGGGCGCTGGAATGGTTGCGGCTCGCTGCCAAAGCTTGTCATCCGCGGGCTCGTCCCTCCACTTTGGCCCGAGATAGCGGTCATACAACTGGTTCATCTCGAAGGAAACCCAGCTACTGAAATGCACTCCATTGGTCACATATCCAATGGGGACGTCCGATTCGGGCAAGCCCTTCCAGATCGGATTCCACATGCACCGGGAGACATTGCCATGGAGTCGGCTGACTCCGTTGCTGAAAGAGGCCAAACGCAAGGCCAGGACCGTCATACAAAAATCTTCAGACTCGTTGGCAGGATCTTTTCGACCGAGCCCCAGGAATTCGTTACGTGAGATTCCAAGGCGGCGGATGGCGGGGGAAAAGTAACGATCCATCAGAGCGGGAGAAAAATAGTCGTGACCGGCTGTAACCGGCGTATGAGTAGTAAAAATGAGATTGGCTGACGCCAGCACACGCGCTTCGCGGAAAGAGAGCTGTCTGGTTTCCATGAGGCGCAAAATTCTCTCCAACCCCAGAAACGCAGAGTGCCCCTCATTCATGTGAAAAACGGTGGGCTGCAATCCCAGGGCTTCGAGTAAGCGATAGCCTCCGATTCCCAACAAAATCTCCTGCCTGATCCGGTTCTCGAGGTTTCCGCCATACAGGTGATGAGTAATTTCACGAGATGGGGATGGATTCTCTGGAATGTTTGTGTCCAGCAGAAACAGCTTTAGCCGTCCAACGTTGACCGACCACACTCGCGCGGTGATCGGACCTTCGGGCATCTCAACTTGAATCTTTACATCCGGAACAAGAGCGATGGGCAAAGTGTGAAAGTCGTTGTCTTCGAAGGCTTCCTGTTGCCAGCCCGCGGCGTTCAAATATTGGCGAAAGTATCCTTGCTGGTAAGCCAGGCCCACACCAACTAGCGGCAATCCCAAATCACTCGCTGCCTTCAGATGATCGCCAGCTAGAACTCCGAGTCCGCCCGCAAAGATCGAAAGGCACTCGGTGATGCCAAACTCGGCAGAAAAATATGCCACCACCAATTTGTCGTCGTTCTGATGTTCACGGCGGTACCAACTACCTTCTCCTGAGAGATAAAAATCGAGCCTTTCTGCGACTCCGCTTAAATGCGCCAAAAAGGAGTCGTCATGGGCCGCAGCCTCCAAAGCAGACTGGTCGATGCTTCCGAGTAAAACGATCGGATTGTGCCCCGAGGTTTCCCAAAGATCGCGGTCCAGCCTAAGAAACAACTGAACCGCACCGGGGTCCCAACTCCAGCGCAGGTTATAGGCAATTGGTAACAGTGGCTGCAGGGGCTCGGGCAAGAGGGGACGAACTGTAAAAGTCGAAACAGGCTTCATCAGAAACCTCACATCGATTGCCTAGACCGCATCTCACGTTTCCTGCACAATCGCTCGAAAGCAATCCGTAGAAGCGAGGCTAGGCAATCGCACAAGTTATTTCCTAGAGTATTCCTTTCAAGAAGCGTGGAAGATGAAAGCATGGCGGAGATGTCCGCACAAAAGGTCATGGCGGGAATAAAGATTTCACCAATATTCGCGGGAATGCTACGAATCGATTCTGTGGTCGTTCCCGAAGTCGCGGTGGACGGCCATTTCGTAAAGCAGGAGAAGACTGAGGAGAAAGAGTGCCCAAATTTCATGCGGCATCACAATGGTGTCCCACCACCAGTGTTCCGCCAAGCTCGAAGGGATGTGTCCATCGGTTTGCATCGTTTGCAGGATCGTTCCCCCGGGAATTAAGAACGGGACCATCAACAACAGGGCGAGGATTGCCGGAAGGCGCGCTTTCCGGTATGAGGCGACTACCCAGCACAACGGCAGGACCAGCAGAACCGCGTCATAGAATCGATGATAGACAGGGAGCAAGCTCATGACCGCAATGGCACTCAAATCCAAAAGGTCGTCTTGACGGATTCTTCTCTGCAACACGATGAGAAGCCACGCGCCAAGAAAAACTACTCCAATCAATTCGGCTAAGTGGTTCGCCACGCCGACACTGCCCACCATGGAATATAAAATCACCTGAAGATTGAGCAGCCCGAACCGCATCGGGTTGACGGGGGTAAAGTTCGCAAGAATCCCGCTCTCGAGCAGAACGTGATTGTCGTTGAGATAGTTTCCGAACCAGGGAGTGTGGCTGACTTCTAGCCTTAGCAACCCGACGGCGGCGAACAGGGCCAGCAATGCTGCCGCTCCTGCGAAGATTCGCCAGCGGCGTCGCACCAGATAATAGAGAAGAAAGCAGAGTCCAATCTGCGGTTTCAATCCGGCCGACACTGCGAGCAGCACCGCGGTTGCAATGTCATGGCGCTGGCGAGCGGTCCAAACGGCGACCACTCCCAGTTCAACCGCAACCAGCGCCACATTGCCTGTCACAAACCCTGTATGAAACGGCGCCAGCGCCAGAACAAGCGCTATGAGCAAACCGCCTCGAATATCGCGGTACGAAAAACCGGCGAGTTCCACCAAGACACTCAGCATGACTCCGAAGAGCGCGAGGTTGATCGCGAACCAAAGCCCATATGCAAGATTCCACGGGAGCCAACTGAGTGGTGCGACCAGCACCAACGACGTAATCGGATAGGCTGTGGGAATGCCCCGTTTGGCAATGATCGAACCATCCGCCACTTCTCGCGGAATAAACTGAAGATGCGCCGCCTGCGCAGGCCACAACTTCAGAAGAGTTTGTGGACCGTAAGGGTCGAGGCCGCGAGTCCACGCATCGGCTTGTATATAAGGAGAGAGAAAGTCGTTAAACTGAGTTGAGTTCTGAACCGCCCGAATCGGTCCCCTGACCACGAACTCGGCTCCCGCCGCCAAAATCAGCGCAAGACACAGCAGACTCCTCCAATCTCGCGCGATTCGAGAATTCCATTCAGACGCATCCTGAGAAGATGGCATGGTTCGCGCTTGGCGCTACGTCGTTGGCTGCCTGAAACTCTGGACCGGAGAGAACGCGACAAAAGACCGAGGGACCGCACGTTGATCGGACTTGAACTGCGCCGCAAGATCGATCAACAAAAAGGCCGCCACCCAGAAAAACACCGAGAGATAGGAACCCACAGCAAAAAGCCAATCTTCAAAGCCGGCATGAATCAGCCCCGCGATGACGATCATGGCGAACACAACCGCGTAGTTGTTCGGACTCTCATTTCTGCGCATCCATAAATAAACCCGGGTCGCCGTCCGCAGCAAAAGAGCCAGCAGGATGATGAACGGCACAATTCCCAACAGCCCCACGTATTCGGCCAGGGCCAAATAGCTGCTGCCATGTTCGCGGTTCGAACCCCACTTTGTATAGATCGACGAGTATTGAATGTCAGTCCGCTCAGTCCCCAAATCGCTGGTTCCGAAGCCAGTTCCAAACCAGGGATGCTGTTTGATGGCGGCAATGCTGTCATCCCAAGGCGCTTGCCGCGATCCGAAAACGCCCGTGTGTGGGCGAGACTGGTCGAGCTTGAAAATGAACCGGCCGGTCATCGAATCCAGCAACTCGCCCATGTGAGAAGGATTGGCGACAGCCATGATCTCAAGGAACAAAGCTGCGGCAAAAACCCCTCTCACGAGTAATCCGGGGCGGCGTAATCCGACTGTGATAAGGATGACGAGAACCGCATCTGCAATGATCGCCGCGCGGCACACGGTAACGTAGAGGAGAACTCCGCAGAGCGCCAGTGCGATGTAGCGGCGGCGTCGCTCCGCATGGTCGCGAGCCATCAAAGCTGACCACAGGAGAACGGGGGTTAAGGCAACTCCAACCACAGCCCCTAGGGCGTTCGGGCTTCCAAAAAGATCGTAGCCCAGCACAAAATTGCAGAGGGCCGCGATATAGACCATACCCTCACAACCGAGAACGAGGCCACGAACAAACGCGTCCTCCCGTCCTGCCAAGGCGACCCGGGCACCCGTTGATGCGTACAAAAAGAGCAGCAACAAACTCGCCACCTTCAGAGAGGCTGTGACGGGAGAGTTTGAGGCGCTGGCGGTTGCCAGCGCGGTGAGAACGCAAAACAAGGCAATCAGATGGAACGACTCAAAATGCTTTTCGCGATTGCTCTTCATCCAGAGGACGAGGCCGGCCAATCCTCCCACGGCCAGGAACAGCCAGCGCAGATAGGTGCTCGCTCCGGCCAGCGGCAGCCCGGTTCCCGCCACAAGAAAGCATGCCAGGGTAACGGGGAAAAAAACCTTCTGGAATTTCCAAAGACAGGCAAGGACGAGTTCGATTCCGACGATCGCTCCGAGGTACGTAGAATTGGCGAAGAGGCCCGGACTCCGCTGCAGCTCATGATAGAGAGCCCAGAGCATGACCAATCCCAGAGGGATGAGAAGAAATCGAAGTTGAAATTTCATCCTACGCTTGCGCTCCAACCCCAATCGGCAACGGAAAAACTATTGTACAGGGCAACGATAGGTCGTACTGTGGCAGCCTTTGCTTCTTCAGCAACTGTTCGTTAGCTGGCTTCACTGCAGATTGTGCACGCAGTAGGAGGTTCCGGCTATCTGCTCCCAGCCGGCCATCTGCACTCCTTCGGCTGGACACGCCGTTACGACGACCTTTGCACCGGTGTGCGCGAAAATATCGAGGACCTGTTGCTGCACGCGCTCGGGAGCGCTCCAGAATTCGGCAGTGCCCCCGCCGGAGTCCATGATTTCAGCCACGATTCGCAGCTTCGCCAGGTGGGCCCAATAAGCGCCGGTTCCGTTCATGATTACCGCGACTTTGTCTCCCGCCTGAACGCCCATCTGCGAGAGTTGCTCGGCGGCCGAAATGTCCTGCAGAGTTGAGTTCGGCCCGCTGCCTGGGATTGCAAGATGATGAAGGGCGACACGCACTGTGTAGTCCGTGGTTGCTAGCAGCATAGTGAAGCCCACCGCAAGCGTGACGTACGTTGCGCTCTTTCGGGCATCCGGGCGAAGCCGCACGGCCGCTAGCAATGTAAGAAGAAGGAGCAGAACAAACCCGCCCAGGTAACGATCATTCTCGACAAGTGGCAGATATAGCCCCATGCCAGCCACTGCGATTGCCAGCAAGGGCCACAGTTCGCATAATCCTGCCCAATACGCTGCCCCGCTCAGAAGAATAAGGATCATCACGCCGGCGACCAGGTCCGGCCGGGAACGAAACACTAATCGGAGTTCACTGCGAAGTGTGCCGGTGAGCACTTCCAACTGCGGCCCGAACTTGAAATGCCACTGCAACCCCTCGTTCCAATAAGAAGGATCAGTCCACGGAGGATATGTGCCCACGACAGGGCCATCGAATTCAAATACTGGAGGGTGCTGCAAAAGTTGTCGGGTCGGGTGAACGGGGATGCCGCTTCCCTGCTCTGCCCCTTGCCAGTTTCTCCAAAACGTTCGCGGGGATACATACCAAGCATAATTAAATTTGCCGGTGTCGCTAAAAGTGAGCCTACCTTTCTGATGCGATAACAGCAGGGTGAACGGCGCCGAAATGCAGAGAAAAACTAACCCGGCCACAAGAATGCCACGGCCCCAATCTGAGCTCGATCGTTTCCACCAATAGCCCGTCGTGAGGACCACAAATCCCACTGGAAACAGAATTGCTTTCGTCCAATATCCGACGCCAAGTGCGAAGCCAAGCAGGGCGAACCGCCAGACTTTTCCTGCGCGCATGCAACTTAATAACATTCCCGCCGACCAACATACGCAAGCCAGCACCGCAAGATCGGGAGTCATGTCCCACGGAGTATCCACTTCCAAAGCCAGCCAGAGAAATATTGGATAGGCGAGGAGCAGCACCATCCATTTCGACATGGGTACCGCATCATTCGGATTCAGCTTCGAAGGCCTTTGGCTGCAAGCAATCAACTCGCGCAGCAGAAAGCGAAACGCAAGCAGGGAAAGGACAAACACTCCGGCGTTGACAAGTCGCGCTATGGGAAACTCCCGCGCAGGCGAAGGCTTCACAATTCCAAGGAAAAGGCCAAGAGTCCACGGATACAACGGACTCCACCATGCATTGATGGCATTGGCCCAATCATGCAGAAAAAACGACCGGCCCACGTCCAGATAAGAGATCCCATCGGGATCCATCGCGTAACGACCCAGCCATGCGTGGAACAGCCCAAGCGCAAGGGCCGCCGTCACGAGAACGCGTTCCAGCAACCTTTCTTTATGTCCTGAGAGTTCGTCGGGTTGGAACGTCATATTCTGCGAACTGCTTACGAGCGCAGGCGATGGCTGTGGCGAGTCTTTCCTTAAAGATGTAGTCCTCGATTGCAAGAATCATTTGTACCACGCCGGGCCGCGGTTTCCGGTTCGAAGAGAGGCAAGGCCACTCCATATTTTCCGACGGAGCATGAAGGTTTTTGATATAGTTGCGCACTGTCATGCCGCGTTCCGCGATGGACAAAGCGAATTATCCAGCTCCTGTTCCGGTGCCTGACCCGGCCCGGCCTGCATCGCTCAATCGAAATCAGATTCGCGGTTTCTGGGCATCGTGGGGTGGGTGGACGCTCGACGGCATGGACTCTGTTGTCTACGCGCTGGTGCTGGTGCCCGCGCTTCGCGAGTTGCTGCCGCACTCCGGCATTGCAGCCAACAAAGGCAACATCGGCTACTACGGATCTTTGTCGTTTGCGCTGTTCCTGGTGGGTTGGGGACTCGCTTTTTTATGGGGGCCGATCGGAGACAAGTTTGGGCGCGTGCGCACCCTCATGCTGACCATCGTATGGTACTCGGTGTTCACGTTTCTGAGCGCGTTCGTCAGCAACGTTTGGGAGCTAGCGATCTTGCGCCTGCTCGCCGGAATCGGCATCGGCGGAGAGTGGGCGATGGGCGGGACGTTCGTGGCCGAAGAATGGCCCGAAAGCCGCCGCCGGATGGGCGCAGGATTCATGCACACCGGCTACTATGTCGGATTCTTTCTCGCCGCGCTGGCCAACTACGCCATCGGCAGCCACTATGGCTGGCGCGC
>Ga0210405_10004984_pt1 | contig 12273 bp, 11 predicted proteins | sample IncBWH11MmetaG_FD_155492 | JGI IMG/M metagenome (GOLD analysis project Ga0210405, IMG submission 155492) | Forest soil microbial communities from Barre Woods Harvard Forest LTER site, Petersham, Massachusetts, United States - Inc-BW-H-11-M | ecosystem: Environmental > Terrestrial > Soil >... | reverse complement strand
CCACCTTTTGCATGATCTGGTGAATATGTCCATTCAACACAGTCACGGAACCGAAACGCTTGACGTAAGACAAGGCTTGTTCGCTGTCGTCGGTTCCCCAGCCCCAATCGGGATAGATGGTCCACAGTGGAATGTGTGCAAAGAGCACGATCGGAGTGCTAGTGGACCGGCCCTTGAGATCGTTCTCCAGCCACTCCAGTTGTTCGTTACCGAGCAATCCCATACCTCCAGCTTTCAAATTGGCGACATTCACGAGACCAACGAAATGCACACCTTTGTGATCGAAGCTGGACCATCCCGTGCCCTTGGTGCCCTTCCCATAGCGCTGGAGATATTGCTCGCCATTATCGGAGAGCATGTCATGCTCACCCGGCACAAAGTAAATCTGTTTCGCGGACGCTCCTTTTAATACCTGGTCCAGTGTGTCGAACTCGCTCGGCTTCGAGAGCTGGCTGAGATCCCCGGTGTGAATGATGAAGTCCGGCTTTTGGGGCATCTCATTGATCTTGTTGATTGCCGTTTGCAGCGTCGCGGCGACGTCCGGATTTGCCGGCTTGTTAAAACCGATGTGGCTGTCGCTGATCTGCACAAAGGTGAAGTCCGCCCCTTTGTCGGCATGCTTGCCGTAGCCTTTGGCGAATGCCTTGGACACCGGGATGCCGCCGCTCATGGTCCAGACCAGGCCTGTACCCGCCCATGCCATGCACTTCAGGAACCCGCGACGATCGACGCCGTCGTTGTTGAGGTCTTGCAATCTCTGATCGATAAGGTCTTGCTTCTTGTCCGGCATTTGTCCTCCGTGGTTTGTGACGTTCAGAGTTGATAACCGGTACAAGTCTGTTTTATTCCCGAAAAAAACGAAGGAAGTGATTATCCAGATGATGCGGAGAGCCTTCCTTGGAATCAGCCTCGAAAGTCAAAAGGGCGGCCGGCGAGGCTCGCCCTTTCACCCACATTCTTAGAACACAGTTACTCAGCGGTTGTGGAATGGATCGCCAAAGTTCCCATGCCGCCCTCAGATCCCTCATCTTCATTCCCTAAGATCCAGACGTTGCCCGGTGACGGTACAACACCGGCGAACAAAAGATCGTCGAGGAAGGTCCCTTTCGTGGGATTGGGGCTGGGAGCAAGAGTCCAACTGGTTCCGTCGTAGTGTAAGAGCAAGGTCATCTGATGTCCGGATCCGTCGGACGCGAAATATGAACCGAAAGCCCATATGTCATCTGCCGAATTCGCCGTCAATCCAAGCAAACGGTTCGATTGATTGACGCTGTGCGGTCCAACATTCGGGCTCGGCACCACTGTCCAATTCTTACCGTCCCAGTGAAGGATCAACGTCAGCGTGGCAGATTGGCCTGCCGGTCCCGGGGTGGAAAAGCCTACCGCCCACGCGTTGTCCGGAGTCAGGGCCGCCACGGCGTTCAACTGATTTGGCCCCTCACCAACGTTGGGTGGAGTTGCGACATTGATCCAGTTCGCGCCATTCCAGTGGATCGCGAGGGTTCCGTTGGAGCCGTCAGTAAGCGGAGAGACCCACCCCACGGCCCAGGCATCGTTAGGGGAGTCAGCGGACACTCCAGTCAGAGCCTGAAAAGTGTTGTCGTTTATAAATGTGGGCATCCATGCTTTGCCGTCCCAGTGTTCAAACAAGTTGAAGCTCAATGCGCCCCCTACTACTTGCTGCACCAGATTGCCGACCGCCCAGATATCGGTCGCCGAGGTTGATGTTATGGCGAACAGATCCCCTTGAGAATTCGGAAGGAGTGTGGGGTTCGGGAACAGGCTCCACTTGGTTCCGTTCCATCGTTCGATGATTTGCCCTGGGTTGGCCCCTAGAGTTACGTTCCCCACAGCCCAGGCAAGCGTCGGTGAAATATCGACGACTCCTTGCAGGTCCGCAGTAAGTTGACCATTAACTAACGGCGCCGGAAAAGCGGTCCACTTCGTGCCATCAAAGTGGATCGTTGAATTTCCTACTGCCCAAATGTCGTTCGTTGAAGCTGCCGATGCGGCAAAAAGGCTGTTGTTGAACTTGTTCTCGTTCGGCGTTGGGACTACGTGAAAAATCGAGCCTACTCCGGTTTGTGCATTCGCCGGCGTGCCCTGCAACATGGCAACCGACAATCCTAAAAACATGACTGCGCTAAGCGTAAGTTTCACAATTGCTCCTGAATAGTTTCGCTACATCGGATGGATTACGTGCTGTGTTGATAACTCCGGCAGACCGCTTTTATTCCAAGCCGAATGAAGCGAAGAGGACGCTGACCGTGGTTGCGGTGAGCGTCCTCTTTTGGGGGATTAAGCCAAGTTCGGCGCAAGTTCGCGACCGAGCACTGTGGTTCTTTCGAACCAAAACCACATACTGCTAGTTCGCCAGGTAACGCGCCAGGGCTAGATCGCCGTCGAGTTCGCCGATGGGAACAATGTTGCCATCTGTCTGGATCAGCAGACCGGAGAACGTCTGGTCACTTGTCACCGAGCAGCAGATGCCAAACGAGTCTACGGTGCCAAAGGTGGTATCCACTTTGCCGTTAGCATCGAGACGTGTCAGACCGCCGAGAATTGGCGAATCGAGGTTGATCAGGCCGCCCACCACGATCTGCCCATTCGTCTGCAGAGCCAATGCCTTTCCCACTGACGTCGTCTGATTCGGATCGAACGATTCAAAGGAGATGGCGTTGAAGCTTGTATCCACTCTTCCTGTTTCGAGGAAACGGTTCACGCCGATCTTAGTTCCCCGGCACTGCGAATCATCAGTACAGACTGTCGTGGCCACAATATAGTCGCCGTTCGACTGGAAAATGGTTGGAGAAACTCCCTCCTGCGAGGACGACAGCGCCGCCGGCAATGTTCCCGCTGTCACCTTCGATTGCAGCACACCCTTGGAGTTCAGCTCCACCACAACACCTGTCGTGCCGTTTCCATTCTGCCCCACGGCCAGGTAGTTGCCGTTAGACAACAGCGCGAGCGCCTCAGGCCCTGTGATTGTGTCGGTCACCAGCGAGATTCCGCCGGTGCCAAACGTCGCATCCAGACTGCCGTTGGAGTTGTAGCGCACCATCGACATCTTTCCCGGAGAAACACCCTCCTGGGCAACCTCGAAGCCCGCCATCACGATTTTCCCGTTGGGCTGCAGTAGCATCGCAGTGGGAATGTCGACCTGCACGCCGACAAGGGTGGTTGCGAGGCCACCTTTTCCGAAAGTAGCATCCAGAATCCCGTTGGACGTGTACCGCGCCAGCCCGAACTCAATCCTCCCCGCCTCCCCGCGGCCAAGGGCCTCTCCTGCAACCAGGATGTCGCCATTCTTCTGCACCGCAAACCCGAACGGAGTGAAGGTGAAGCCGGCGAAGCTGGTGTTCGTAATCCCGTTCGTGCCGAACGTGGTGTCCAACGCTCCGGTTGAGGTGTAGCGCACCAACCCGATTCCAGTGGCTTCGCCCTGCACGAAGTCGACCTGCGCAACCGCCACAATGTCGCCGTTTGATTGTTCAAAGCTGCCCACTCCGGCGGAGCCATTGGCGAAGTTGGTTGTAACCGTGCCGCCGTTGCCGAAGGTCGGGTCAAGAGTACCGGCCTGGGCCTGTGCGAAGTTGACGCCAAACACCATGCCAACTGCTAGTAGTCCAGCGATCATATGAAATGTAGCTTTCTTCATTGCTTTTCCTTTGTTTTTGATTTTTAGTTCAGAGCTGCCGTTCACCAGGGCCATGCTTCCCGGCTGGTTCCGAATGTCTGTCAGTTTTGATAACTGGGAGGCGATTTATTTATTCCAGGCCTGTTCCGAATAAGTCGTTAGTTGTTTGCAAGTTGTCTGAGAATTGTCTGCGAGATGTAAAGGTTGGGTTGGCTCTTAGTAAAAGATTTTCACGATCCCCGTCGTCGCAGGCGCGCCTTTGCGCAAAGAATTCCAACAGCTCGACCTCGCCCGTGCGTGTCGGGGATTTCCGCAATGTAACCTGTATCTACCTTCACAAATACCCTTTGCTATTCCCACCTAATCCCATTTATGCATTCGGTCTCGTCGGCGCACCTTAACTAGGGAGATTCACACCGCTCAAAAAACCGCCTAAGTGCCCGGTCAAGGCAACGAGACCGACTGCCAGAAGCTCAGGCGCCAGGCGATAACTCGGCAAGTAAACTGTCCGTCGTCGCGCGCGGAAATGCACCCACCACACCAGCCAGATCATCACCGTCGAAACACATGCCAGAACGAGGTGCAGCAACAGGATGCCCTTCAGTTTCTTTCCCTCGAGTTGGAACTGCCACGCAAGTAGTCCGCTGGCAAGAACCGGGACCGTTGTGATCGCTGCCCCCAGCAGGTTGTAATATGCCGCGTGCGACAAGCTACGGCGCTTGGTCCATTGCGCGATAAAGTCGAACGCCACCGCAGTGATGAACAGCGCGATCGGAAAATGGATCAGTACAACATGTTGCGCATGCTTGGCCAAAAGTGCTGTCTTAAGATCAAAAGGATTTACCATTGCCATACCTCTTCTAGATTTGCTGAGTGTCCTTAATGCCTAGTGGTTCTAAATCCTGCAAGTATCTGCTTGCAGCACATGTTCATTTCAATCTGAAATCGTGCGAGCCGCGAAAAAACCTCACCCCCGCGCAAAGGAGAGAGCAATCGCGGAGGTGAGGCTCGCACACGCTACGGTAAGTAGTAGCGGAACGAAGTAAAGATCATTCCGTCCAGTCCGTGCGGCTCTCCGTTCACCACCATCCACGTGTTGCGGTCCACGAGGAAAGGCGCGAGCCCACTGGCTGGACGGGGCTAACTCCGCCCCAGCCCGCGAACTCGTTATTGCCGGGTCTCTCGGGAAGGAGTCGTGCGAGCCTGTGCCTCCTCGGGTCCGCTGCCATCCACGCGCAAGAGCATCGCGCTGCCCTTGTCGACTTTCACCGCCTTCCGGGTGGAGGCCAAAGTAACTTCACCAAGCGGCGCGGTGTGTCCGGATTGGAGGATTGTGAGGTCGCCAAATCCATATGAGCCGCGGGCATTCACTGAGAAGAGCCAAAATGCTTGCGGACGGGCATCGTCATCGATCATGCTCCCTCTTGGGGTGCCCGAATCCTGGTCCACATTGGCCAGCACGCCCTGGCTGGTATATCTCCCCACGATCTGCGATCCCACCATTACCGGCCCACCTTCGCTATAGGAAATCTGGTCGCCTCCAATTTCAACTTGCTCGTCGGTATCATCGATTGAGGGTTTCGTCGGTGTCGCAGCAAGTACTGCAGTCCTCGACGCTATCGCGCGCAGGGTCGCAGTAATCTGGAGGGTCTGGTTGCTGAACCGGACCTGGTCGAATTGAAATGAGATCTTTGATTTGCCAGATCCATTTCCGGGAGTGATGGCTTCGACCACATGGCCTGTCACCTTAGATCCTTTACGTAATGTTTCTCCCCTGCCCAGCGGCACGTCCTGCATGACCGTCGCGATTATGGTGGCTCCGCTTCCGCCTTTGTCCGATCGCAAGGCAGAATTCAAGCTGACGGGAAGAATGGTGCCCGCCGGAATAGGTTCTGCAGATCGTGTGTTCGGTCCTGTTCCGGCATGCAGATACATCGGCAGCATGCACAGCGCCAAACCAAACATTCTCAGATTGTTTTTCATTTTGTTCCTCCTAAAGGAATTTGCTCAAGAGCGTGTGGTTCTTCCGCACCACCATTCCCTCGGTGACTCCAGTTCGCTCTCTGACTCGTTGTGCAGAACCGACGGCACTCGGTTTTATTCCGCGATATTTTTTGGAATGCCATGGGAATAAAACGCCCGTCCGCTGGTTTACCCTTGTGTGCATGTCGGAGAGAACCTGCCACCGGAGTCGTTCGAGCAGCTAGCCATGCCTCACTTCGAGCGGCTCTATAACTTTGCCTGCTGGCTGACCCACGACCGGCAAGAAGCTGAGGATCTTGTGCAGGAGACTTACGCCAAGGCGCTTAAGGGGTTTCCCTCGTTCCAGCCGGGTACGAATTTTCGCGCCTGGATCTACAAAATCCTGCGGAATGCTTTTCTGACTTCCCGTACCGGGCTGAAGGCGACCACTACCGTGTCGCTCGATCTTGAAGGTGAAGAGGATGTGTTGCCGGTAGTCAGGGAGACGCCAGAAAGCATTTTGCTGCAGCGTTCGGACGGGCAGCTCGTGCAGCAGGCCCTGGAGGAATTGCCGGTCGCCTATCGCGAGATCCTGCTGCTGTGTGAAGTCGAAGAAATGTCTTACCAGGAAATTTCTGCCGCCCTCGCCATCCCGATGGGTACGGTCATGTCGCGTCTATCCCGTGCCAGGAAAGCACTGCGCGGTGATCTACAGCAACAGTTTGCAGAAAGGGTGAACTAAAAATGGTGACCCATGGTTTGTGAGTCTTGGAAGGCAAAACTCGATACCTACCTTGACGGCGAGGTGCCAGAAGAAGAGGAGATGCTCAGCTTCGACGCTCATGTGCGCAGCTGCCGCTCTTGCTCGGCGGATGCCCTTACGCGCATACAGATGAAGCGTGCGATTCAAACCGCTGGAAAGCGTTACACTCCCAGTGCTGAGTTCCGGAAACGGATACAGCAGAAGATTGCTGCAAAGCCGCAGCGCAGTTTCCGTCTGGGATGGGCGCTAGCTGCGGCGGCAGCCGTCATTCTCGTGGTCGGTACGTTGACAACGGCATATCTGGGAACTCGATCTGGCAGAGATCAGGTTTTCAGCGAGATCGCTGACTTGCATGTGGATACGCTGGCCAGCTCATCGCCGGTGGATGTAATCTCCACCGATCGGCACACGGTGAAGCCCTGGTTCCAGGGGAAAATCCCCTTCGCGTTCAATTTGCCGGAACTGCAGAACTCGGAGTTCTCTCTGATTGGCGGCCGCATGACCTATCTTGATCAAACGCCGGGCGCGCATCTCATTTACGATGTGCGGAAGCACCATATTTCCGTGTTCGTGTTCCAGGAACGCTCACTGCCAGCCAAGTTAGGCGAAAGTCCTCTCTCTCCGAAGCAATTGCCGTTCAACATGGAAACCTGGAGCCAAGGCGGGCTTCGCTATTTTGTGATCGGCGATGCGGGTACTGCAGACATAGACAATCTTGCAAAATTGTTTAAGGCCGCCTTATAGGTTGCTCTTCTCCTAAGGCATGAACTTATGGCCCCGCCATGCACTGTGAGAAAGTGTAACGGGTGTGAAGGGTCGGTCTCGAGTTTCTGTCGTAGCTTCAGCATGTGGTTATCTACTGTCGTGTCCGGGGTAGCGCTGATGACCCCAAACTTCATTGAGAAGCTCATCTCCTAGTACATTTCAATGGGAAGAGACAATTCTCTCGATAGTGGTACACTGGGAGCGCTCAGAAGTGACTCGCGAACTGACTTACGGGCCCTGGCTAAACGTGACATAACCGTTCCTATTGGGATCGACAATACTTCCGCGATCTCCTGGTACGACATTTCTTCCACCTCACAAAGGAGAAGCGTCTCCCGGTAGTGCATCGGCAGATCCTCGATGGCACGCTGCACTAGGTGGGAGTTAGAGCGATTCATTAGAATCGTTTCGGGAGTTTCCGTATCAACTGCCAGTTCAGGTCCGTCCTCCTCCGAGTCCATCGCAACCGTCATGCGCCACTCGAGTCTTGAGCGCGAACTTAGAAAGGTGTTCCTCAAGATTTGAAACATCCACGCCCGGAAATTGCTGCCAGACTGAAACGATGCGAAACCGCGTAAAGCCTTGAGATAGGTTTCCTGGACGAGGTCCTCGGCATCGTTCGGATTTTGCGCCAGCCAGCGTGCGAAGTTATAAAGGGAATCGAGAAGAGGCACTGCCAGCTCTTCGAACCCTGCCAACGGTTGATCGTCCTCGGAGGACGAAGCCCCAAATCGGACCATCCCTTGTGAGCTAAGTCCAATATTCCCCATTTGCCTTCTCCTGAATCAACTTGAACCCACGGTTGCAGCCCATCTAATGCGCGAGTCGTTCTGGCGTCAATTAACCGAGGACTTTTTCCACATATCCAACTCATCGCCTCTTAAATAGTCGTCGGCTAGTGAGTTAGCGCAGCATATATACAGAGACCCCGTAGTCTCTCGGCGCGAAGTGCTAGACTTCTGTGGGCAGCTCAAATGCGCCATGCAACCCCTAGCGCCCAAATCCGTCGCGCGATTCGGAACCTTTGAGGTTTCATTCCAGTCTGGCGAGGTGCGCAAATCGGGTCTAAGAATCAGAATCCAGCAACAGCCGATGAAACTGCTGGAGATATTGCTGGAGCATCCTGGGGAAGTCGTCACCCGGGAGGAATTGCGCAGCCGAGTCTGGCCCAGCGAAAGTTTCGGTGATTTCGATCAGGCGCTCAATATCGCCATCGGGAAGCTGCGGAGTGCCTTGGGAGACTCGGCTGAGAATCCGCGATTCATCGAGACGCTTCCCAAGCGCGGCTATCGTTTTATTGCGGACGTGTCCGTTGTCGATACAGACGCCCGCCCGAAAAAGCTGGAATCTGTGGCTGCAGATCTGCCAGCCACAAATCCTGGGCATACGCTCCAGGGGGTTAGGTTGGCCGTTGCACCCGAACGCCAACGGCGACCGACGCGTGGAGTCATCGCCGTCTTGGCGCTCGTCCTGTTTTTTTCGATTCTCTTCGTCTGGCGATTTCGTTCGCGGGATCCTGCTCCCACCGGCATCCGATCCATAGCGGTGCTTCCGCTGGAGAACCTTTCTGGCGACGCTTCACAGAATTACTTCGCTGACGGCATGACCGACGAGTTGATCACTGACCTGGCCCAGATCAGCGCTTTACGAGTAATCTCGCGCACCTCGGTAATGGTATACAAAGGAGCGCGCAAGCCTCTACCCCAGATCGCTCGTGAGCTGAACGTGGATGCCGTCATTGAGGGCAGCGTGATCCGCTCCGGCGACCAGGTCCGCATTACGGCACAGTTGATCGAGGCTTCGACGGACAAGCACTTGTGGTCCCAGAGTTATGACGGGGAACTGCGTGATACCTTGGCGCTCCAGAGCAGGGTGGCTAGCGCTATCGCAGAACAAATAAGGATTAACGTAACTCCGCAGGAAAAAGCTGCGCTGAAAAACGTAAGGGTTGTTAATCCTGAAGCTTACGAATCTTATCTTAAGGGGCGCTACTTCTGGAACAAGCGAACGGCGGATGGTTTGAAAGCCGCTCTAGCTTATTTCAACCAGGCAATCGAAGAGAATCCGAAATACGCCCAAGCTTATTCTGGCTTAGCCGACACTTATGCATTGTTGGGAGACTGGCAGTACGCAGTGATGACCCCCAAAGACGCGTTCCCCAAAGCCAAGGCAGCGGCTATCAAAGCACTGGAGTTGGACAGCACGCTCGGCGAAGCCCACAACTCGCTTGCCTTCGTTCAGGATGGCTTCGACTGGGATTTTGACTCCGCCGGAAAGGAGTTTCAACGGGCCATTGAACTAAATCCAGGCTACGCCACCGCTCACCATTGGTATGCGTGGCACTTGAGCCTGTTGGACCGATTTGACGAAGCGATTGCGGAAATGAAGAAAGCGCAGAACCTGGACCCGCTGTCTCTTATTATTAACGCCGATCTGGCAGAGCTTCTTGTCCTCGCCCACCACTACGACGAATCCATAGCACAAAGCCGCAAGACGATCGAGATGGACCCGAATTTTGCTCTTGCACACAATCAACTCGCCCAAGCGTACCTTCAAAAACACATGTACGATGAAGCGGTCGTAGAGCTGCAAAAGGCAGTCCAGCTTTCTGGGGATAGCCCTACCTGCATCGCCAATCTCGCTCGCGCCTATGTTGCATCCGGCAAGCGGACCGCAGCTGAAAAACTGTTGGGCGATCTGAAGAAGCGCTCAAACGCTGCTTATTCGAATGCTCCCGAGATCGCCATAGTCTATGTATCTCTCGGCGACACAGATCAAGCTATGAATTGGCTTGAAAAAGGCTACGAAGAGCGATTTAACCCTGGCGTGTTATTGCGGCCGGGCTTCGATCCTCTCCGCTCCGACTCGCGCTTCCAAAACCTTCTGCGCCGCATCGGGCTATCCGGGTGAGTGTGTATTTTCATCGGCGCCAAGAAACAGCAAAATTCAAGAAAGCTCTTTAACACTTGGCTCGTATGGCGCTTCTGAGCTTCTGACTCTCGGCGCATTATTCCTCCAAATTTGCAACTCTTCATTTGACAATTAATTGACAACGGGAGCGTATCCCACCCCTCCCTCGTACAGTCCAATGTTCCGTCACCACTGAGAAACCATCGTTCAAAGGTTGCGGCCCCCATAAGACAGCTTGGCGCATGCAGACTGCGAAGACTGGGTATCCGTGTGTCAAAAATAAGGAGGATGGAATGAAGTTAAAAAACTACTATCGTAAGAAGACGCGCTGCTTTACCTTGGTCATGGCCCTCGTTTTCGGTTTGTGCGCTGGCGGTAACCGCCCGCGCACAAACTATCAATCAACTATTTGCTTTCACCTGTACTAGTGGCATCAGTAGCGACACGTGTCCGCAAGGAGCGCGGCCCGATATCATCCTTCAAGCCTCAGACGGAAATTTTTATGGCGCTGCGCAAGTCACCGATGAGGGCGTCTCCGATCCCCAGGGCGGCACACTTTTCAAACTGACATCCTCGGGGGAGTTCACCAAGCTCTTTACCTTCACCCAGGGCAGCAACGGGTTCCTGAACGGCAACAACCCCGCAGATGGCTTCGTGGAGGCCAACGATGGATTCCTCTACGGCACAACCTTCAACGGCGGCAAACACAATGACGGGGTGCTCTTCCGGATTAGCAAAATGGGCACAGGTTTCAAGGTTCTCCATAACTTCTGCTCATCCGCAAAATGCACCGACGGCAGTATTCCCAATGGCCTTTTGCTAGGACGGGACGGCAACCTTTACGGGACCACACTGGAAGGTGGATCACCGGTTAGCCCTGCCCAAGTTCCGGCTGCGGCACGATCTTCCGTTTCGAGCCGACTACCGGCGCTTTTACCGTTCTCCATAGACTGACCGCCGTTGCTGATGGGCTTCAACCATTTGGGATGATTCAGGCAACCAACGGCAATTTCTATGGTGTCTCGCAGGGACTCGATGTCAATAGCTTCAATGAGGATATCTTCCAATTCACGCCGGCGAGCAAATTCACGGTTCAGTTCAAGTCGGCTTTGTTTGATACCGGCATTAGTGGACTGACCCAAGGCGCCAACGGCAATCTGTATGGAGCCTTCGAATCCATTACAGCGGGCGAGATCAACTTTTTTGAAGTCAGCATTAAGGGCATCGGCTTCGTGGCTTTTGCGCCATTCACGACGCTCGCAGGAACGATCAACATTCCTTCGCTTTTTCTGGCTTCCGACGGCAACCTGTGGGATACCAACTTTACGGACTCGATCGCTCCGAAGGGCAGCGTTTTCTCGATCAACCCGCAGAATGGAGCGGTGCTCCCGACCTTCGCTTTCGACGGCGCCAACGGCAACTCGCCTGAAGTTGGCGTAATTCAGGCCGCGGACGGCACGTTCGTGGGTACGACGGAGCTTGGTGGCACAATCTCTGGCGGGAGCAACGAGTTCGCCAACGGCACAGTCTGGACTCTGGATGCAGGCTTACCAGCGCCGCCACCCGCCATTACACTGCTGAACTCGACCAGCGGCAGCGTGGGCTCGACCCTGCTGATTAATGGCAAGAACTTTGTCGGCACCACCGCGGTCAGCTTCAACGGAGTCAGCGCCTTGTTCCAGGTGCTCAATACTCAGTTTGTCAGCGCAACCGTTCCTGCCGGCGCCACGACGGGTCCGGTCACAGTAACCAACGCCAGGGGTAAGGCCACCAGCACACAGACCTTTACCGTCAACTAACCGGGGTTAAGTCGGAGGCTCCATTGCCGCTTCATGCCTCGCCCAGTAACCAACACGCTGGTGAGAACTCAGACAGTTGCGAGTTCTCACCGGCGTACAGCTTTTAATGGGCCAGCGAGGAACCGTCTTTGCTAAAACATCTCATCCATTTATCACCTCAAAGTCAAAAGCGATACGTTACCCACGGCGATAGGTAGCTCATGTTCGTTGTCGCTTGGATGGACTGTTCTTCAAATGAAGCATTGAAAACGTAGATGTAATTAACGTGAGTCGAGAGATGACGAGTCATCTGCCAATCCAGTTGCGCGATGGGACGGCTGCCTTCGTATCGCGACTTTACGCCATTGCTGGGCACGATGAGGTTGCCTGGGATTCCATACAGTCCGTCGTTCGAACTTTCACGCCAAAAGAATCCCCAGCCCGCCGACAGCGTCAGA